>ERZ1027100.16-NODE-16-length-152659-cov-14.551204_pt1 | contig 152659 bp, 149 predicted proteins | sample MGYA00519407_ERZ1027100 | MGnify/ENA primary metagenome ERZ1027100 (study PRJEB26926, sample SAMN06164645) | human gut metagenome | biome: ENVO:00009003; feature: ENVO:2100002; material: ENVO:00002003 | host: Homo sapiens | place: USA | collected 2012 ... | reverse complement strand
GCATACCGCAAGAGTCAATGCCCATCATAGCTCTCGGTGGAAGATTTGTGATAGCGATAAGCGTCTTTCCAACCAGTTCTTCAGGCTCATAATAAGCGTGAATACCGCTTAAAATGGTTCTGTCTGTGCCTGTTCCGTCATCAAGAGTAAACTGTAACAGTTTCTTTGACTTCGGTACTGCAACACACTCTTTAACCTTTACTGCACGGAAATCTGACTTACTGAATGTATCAAAATCAACAAATTCCTCAAATAAAGGCTCTACCTTTACCTTAGAAAAATCAATCTTTTCAGACTCAGTTTTTACATTTTTTTCAGGTGCTTCAGAAGCTGTATTATTTACATCATTTTTCTTATTTACACCATCTAAGGACTTCATTGTCGGGATTTTCGTGACCAGCCTTAGATAAGCTCCGCTTAGCGTCTATAAGTCCCGACCGGCATCTACTCATTTGAAGCTGGGGTAAGCTCAGTTACGCCTAATTCAGATAGCGGAAAATCTAATGGCGTAAGCCGTGGAGTAAGCTGGCGTAAGGTGGCTTCATTTTTTTGAAAACGAGCCGTGTGCTATACTGAAACTTACGACTAAAACAGTATAACACACGGCTTAACGAAACTCAATATTTTCCGTTCAGTTTACAAGCATTTCGATATTTCCATTCTAAAAATCTCTCTCGAAGCACTTGAACATCTTTCTCGGAATCCGTATGGAGATAGATATGATTGCGGATAAATAGCGTTTTGATTTCCGCTGCCATTTGCGAAGCATCCGCAGTTCTTTTAATAAGGTAGTAACCCAGCCGGTTACTTTGACAAATGTGGGCTTTCACGCTTTGCTCTCTTTTCTCCGTCACGGTTGCTCCGGCAATATCGACCGCACAATGTAATTCAGGGAGGTATGCAACAAGTCGCATTCCAAGCTCCGAGTCGCTATTGCTTTTGACCGTAATGCCGTTCTGTGCTCCATACATCATTATCAGCATCTGCGGGAGAGCCTGTTGAAACTCCGCTTCACATTGAGGGCAACCCTTTTGCTCAATAGTTCTATCTGTGATTTTGGCACGGTAAGGGTGTCCTGCTCCGCATTTCCACCAAACGACCTTCATCGAGTTTCTCGATACATTGCTCGGTGTCCACTTGGAGTTCTTTTCATAGTCCCATTCAGAAAGCAAGTAAGGATCAGTTGTCCCAAGGTCATTATAGCCTTGCAGAACGGCTCTCTCAGCACAAACAGGACACATACCGCCTTTGACCCGTGCTTTGACGACGGCTTTCCATTCATAGCCGCAGGTATTGCATTTCCACCAAACATTCTTAGTTGACTTCTCATTGACCGCATCGGGAGTCAACGACAGATTCTTTTCCGACCACTCTGTGGCAAGGGAAGGGTACTTTGTTTTTAAGTCATTAAAGCCTTTGAGTAGCTTTATCCCACTACAATAGGGACACTGACTTCCTCCTGCACGGGTTGAAATCAATGTGTTCCATTCGTGACCCAAGTGACATTTCCACCAAACTTTAATATTCTTGAAAGCCGTAACCTGATCCGGCGTCAGCGGAAGATTGCGCTCTGACCACTCCGCAGCGATTTCAGGAAAACGGCTTGCCAAGTCGTTGAAGCCCGGTAGCACAAAGTTGTGTGAGCAGTAGGGACAACCCGTACCGTTCACCGTCCGGCTTTTCACGGATGCCGTCCATTCGTGTCCGAGCTTGCACTGCCATATTACCTTCCTGTGCGTAGCCGCTGTAATCATCGACGGTCTTAGCGGCTCATTCTTGGGCGACCATTCCTTCGCAAGCTCAGGGAACTTACTTTCAAAGTCGTTATAACCTCGAAGCACCCTCGCTCCCGAACATATTGGACATTGCTCGCCTGCGGAGCGAGCTTTAATGCTTGTCTGCCATTCGTGACCGCAAGCCCCTTTCCACCACACAATTTTATTAGACCCAAAGGTCACGGTATCAGGAGTCATCGGGAAGTTCTTTTCTGACCATTCTGATACAAGATGCGGTCGCATCCTGCTTAAACTATTCTCCATATCTGAACGCTCCATTTCTCATTACTGCTTATAGTATAATTTCCATCCTCAGTTTTGAGAAATGTGCGAAAAAGGGAAAGCACTCTGCGAATTACTCACAGAGTGCTTTCCTTTAAGTTTCCAGCTTAGTTGTCATATAATCGTCAAAGGCGGTGATCTCTTTCTTTTTCAGAGCGTCGGTCACATCAACATAGATATTCATCGTCGTCGATACATCAGCGTGTCCCAAGATGCTCTGAATGAATTTGAGGTTTGCTCCCGACTCACATAGCCTTGTTGCGAATGTGTGCCGGAGAATGTGGCAACTGAACTGTGGCAGAAGAACCGGATCAGAGTCTGCTCCATATTTTTCGAGGATTTCATCATTACAATCTCGCATCATACGACGGAGTGCTTTGTTGAGGTTTCCCTGATTTTGAACATCCCCGTAACGGTTGACAAAAATAAAGTCGTCATAACCGTCCACTCGGCTCTTACTGCTGATTTCAGCCTGAGATTGAAACTCTCGCTCCATTAAGAAGGCTTGTTTCACCCCCTCGGTCATCGGGATTTCTCGTTCACCGGCTTTTGTCTTGGGCGTGTTGATGGAAAAGTAGCAGCCCTTTTCGTCACGGTGATTATAATAGACAAGCGTGTGGTTGACTCGGATAATGCCCTTTTTCAAGTCAATGTCGCTCCAGCGAAGCCCGGTGATCTCACCGACTCGCATCCCCGTGTTTGCCATAACATAGAACACTGGATACCAGTGGATGTCCTTGGGATGGCTGAGCATATAGTCAAAGAACAACTTCTGCTGCGCCACGGTCAATGCCTCTTTCTTCTCACGCTCAAAGCCGTGGGAGAGCTTCAGTTCTTTGAGCATATTGTCTGTTGGGTTCTGTCGAATCATTCCATCATCGACTGCCACCTGAAAAACTTGGTGGAGCACATTATGGACATTATCTATCGTGGCAATCTTCAGAACCTTGCCGTCAGCAAGGGAGTTGTAGAACTTCCGCACATCAGACTTTTTTACTTGGACAAGTCGGTTCTTTCCGAAAGACGGTTTTACAAACAGCTCATACATATAAATATAATTCTTGAATGTGCTGTCCTTGATTCCCCTTTTGAGCTGACACCAAAGATTGAACATCTCATTTACAGTGATGCTTTTGACATCCGACCGTATTCCGTCGTGCTTGTCCACGATAATCTGTTCTTCCTGCTCTCTCAGCTTTTCCAGCGTCGGAGCATAAATAGAATGCCTTTTTCCGTCAGGCGTTGACCAACGGTACGCATAAGTGCCGTTGGGACGCTGGGTTTCTCCTGTTTTAAGTCGGGTACGGTTGCTGTCGAACCTTACGCCGACCTGTTTCTTTTTAGTCATAGTAACCTCCTGTTTTAGATTGAGAAGCTCTTAATCAGGAACTCCTCTAATTGCTTGCGCTTTAGAAGCCTTTTTGTACCGACCCATAGAACAAAGTCACACGACTCACGATTCGACAACTCACGAAGTTTATCCGTTCCGATACCAGTGTAAGCGGCGGCTTCTTCTAAAGTCAGGTTCATTCTTTCCCAAAGGGGAACTCGGTTATCTTTTTCCTGCTTGGTCATATCGGTTTCCTCCTTCATTTTCGTTTGGCTTTAGGATACCGATAACCGCCGTTTGGGACAACGATGCGATTTTGCGAATCGCATCGTTGATTGTTAGATTGAATAGGCTCTTTCCAAAAACTCATCGAGCTTTTTCCTTTTGATGAGCCGCTTTGTGCCGTTCCACAAGACAAACTCGCAATCCTCTCTATCGGTCAGTTCCCTTAGCTTATCTGCGCCAATACCTGAGTAGGCTGCCGCTTCATAAACGGTGAGGTTTGCTTTTTCCCAAAGCGGAACGGCATAGTCCTTACTGGGCTTTCCCATTCGTGCCGCCCTCCTTATGCTTCATAGCCTTGCGTAACTCCGAAAGGTTTGAATAACGATATTCTCGACTGTTGTACTCATCGGATTTGTAGAAAGCAGCGGTGACTCCATCAAAAATCCGAAGTAAAGCACCCTCATTCAGATCTTCAGTTGTGAGGATTTCCCTTACGGTCACTCCACTTAAAGGCTGGTGTTTCTTTTTCCATTCCCGATACGAGAAATACTGGTCAATCTCATCGTTATAAATACCTTCGTCGATCCGTCTGTCCGGCTGGAGAAGATGGTAAATACAAAGAAGCATTTCTTCAGCCCTGTTATTATTGATGCGACTAATATTCAGCAGATCAAACACACGCAAATCAACGACATCCTTGACCTGCCGAAAGCCGACTTCAATAAATGGGTTAGCAACCTTATACTCATCAATCATTCTCCATTTCGGGGAGTCGAATTTGATCATCATTACCTGTTTCATTATCTATGCTCCTATCTGTTCGTTTTTTTGCCCTCTACTAACCAACTGGGAAATTTTTTTCGATTTGTACGAAGCAAATTTTAATTTGGGAGCATTTTTTTGAGTTTTTTCAGGGCAACAGTCAGTTGATGATTAATTGTCGTTACAGCTACTCCGTGGCGCCGTGCATATTCTCGCTGTCCTATGGGGTCATCACAAAGATATAAACTGGTCATCAAGTTAATTTCGGCAGGTGACAATTTTGCCACGGCTGCGTAGAGGGTGCTTTTCTCCTCCTTTTTGAGAATGGCATCAATGACGGAACACTCTTGATCCACCAGCAATTCCTCGCCAGACATATCATCTTCTGTGGTTGTCTGTGTGTTATAGGAAAACACCGTCATCCCGGACTGATTCTCGATTGACACAAGATAATCGTGTCTATCCTTTTCAGATCGCCACTGCTTTGCGGTTTCGGTTCCACATTCTGCGATGATGATCACATCGTCAACAGAGCAAGCGTCTAACTGCCCAAAGCGATCTCTTCGTTTCTGCCCTTCCGGGGTCTGAATGAAGTTCCTAAACTCGAAGCTATTCATTACGAGCCAGTTATTGCCGTCAGCGGGCAGTTCGGGGTTCTTTTTGACAAGGTATATTTTTCTCATTTCCGTAATCTCCTTTGAATTTTGAATTTGGTGTTCGGGTTCAAAATTCGGAGATCACGGATATTCAGCGATATAACAGAGCCACTTATTTAGCATCGAAAAAGGCTTCCTTTCAGAGATTTCTCTGCCGGAAGCCCTTGGTCGGTTGTTCTTGCCGAAAAAAAGAAGCCACCGGCAAGACAGACTAAGCCTATGGCTTACTGTCTTGTCGGTGGCCTCTCATATCTGCATAGCAAGTTTGGTTTAACCAACCGAAGTGTTCAAAGCAAGTGACCTGGAGATGGAATTACGCAGTCTGTTTCACCTCAACCATTCCGTCGTTTTGCCGTATTCAGTTTTTATCCGATCAATAGTATCGGATTTGCCCTTCCGGGGCATAAAGGTCAATCTTGTCGTGTCGGCGTCCTTTTTGGACTCGAACCGCTACGGTTCCGCACCTTTTGCACTCATACTTGATTTTCCCCTCATCATTTCTATATCCGTAAAGCAATGCTCCGCAGTTAGAGCAATACATCGGTATAGGTGTCCAATTATCTTTTGTCACGCACATCACCTCATTAAGTTCCTTGACGCTCTCAGGGCTGATGAATGGTGGCATCCTTAGAGAACTGCTCTTTTCTTGCCTTCTACAAACCACTTTCCGTTTTCTTCATCGAAAAGGAAGGTTTCCGTGCCGCATATCATCACCGTGTAACGAAGCCCTGTTCCACCGACCTTGGTCGATGCCGCACGACAGCAGTGCCTTACACGGTCGATCTCGTAGACCTCACCATCTTCAAATTTGATTTTTCGGGGTCGAGCTGTTCCATCCGTCTTATGGGTAACATCGACTTCCACATATACCTTGCGCCGTTCTTCTTCCATCCTTACACCTCATAATTCTTCATACTGGCAACCAGCCTACCAAAATGGCGATAGCCATCCAATGGCTTGTCAGAAACTTTGAACTTAGGACGATCATCGCCGGAATTGTTCAGATAGCAGGAAAGGCGTCCTTCCTTGAAATCTTTGCTGACATCAAAGATAAGAAACATCCCCTCATAAATGCCGTAGTGAGTGAAGTGGTTTCCTCCATCTGCACGGAAAATAATCAGATCATTACTGCACCCCTGCAACAAACAGGACGGCATCGAAACATAGGTTTCGATCTCATCAGGCGCAACAATTTCATCAATCTTGTTACTGCTTGTACTAATCATACTGACCTCCTTAACAAAGCACCCTGGTCGGCATAGTAATCTCAGGCTTTTCACTCGGCATCCGGAGGTTTTGAAAAAGAATACCGTTGCGGATGCTGTTCTTGCCGAACCGCTGGCGAATGGTTTCAATGCACTGGTCGAGCCTTTCTGCTTTCTCAATCTTTTCGATGTTCATAAACAAATCGACTTGTCGGGGCGTGTCCTGTGGCACCAAGTTGATTGCCTGAATCGTGACTGAGCGAATCGGGTTCCTCCAGTCGTATCTTTTTTCAAAGAGGGCAAAAGCCGCTTTTGCGATCAGCATTGGGGATTGTGTAGGCATATCCAATGCCGTTTGCCATTGCTTTGAAAAAAGTGTGTTGTCCCGTATGTGAATGGCGACTCCATCCGCACACTTTTTGTGGACACGGAGTTTATGTCCGATGTCCTGCGTCAATTCGAGAAAGACGGGCCACACCTGCTCGTCGTTCTCCAAATCTTCGATGGTAGTAATTCCGTGTCCCACGCTCTTAACCGGAGAAACAAAGTCGGCGTTCATAACACGGGATCGGTCATTACCGTTTGCATACTGCCAAAGGGCAATTCCGTTTTTACCGAGCCGTCGGTTCAGAAAGTCAGGATCGGTCTTAGCTAAATCGCCAATGGTTCTAATGCAATAGCTATCTAATACACGCTGCGTTGCCCGTCCCACACCGAGCAAGTCCGCTGCGGGGAGTCCCCATATTTTGTCTCGGAAAGTGTCTTTCGGTATGACCGTCACAGCATCCGGCTTTTTCATATCCGAGCCGAGTTTGGCAAATATCTTATTGAAAGACACGCCGACTGAGATGGTCAACCCCAGCTCAAACTTGATTGTTTCTCTTATGTCATTTGCCACCTTTTCAGGGGAACCAAAGGTGTAGTCTGTTCCGCTGATGTCAAGCCAGCACTCATCCATTCCATACGGCTCAACTTGATCTGTGTAGCGCTGGTAGACATTTCTTGCAAGTTTAGAGTATTTGATATACTCCTCAAAGTGCGGAGGCACTACAACAAGGTTTCTGCATTTCTGCTTTGCTTGCCATACAGCATCGCCGGTTTTTATCCCAAAGGCTTTTGCGGCGTAGTTTTTGGCGAGAACAATACCGTGTCGTTCTTCTACCGAACCACAGACTGCGACAGGATACTTCTTCAAAACCGGGTCGAGCATACACTCAACCGACGCATAAAAGTTGTTCATATCGCAATGCAGTATTGATCTGCTCAACTAAATCACCTTATTTCTTGGAAATTCTGCGAAACCTCTTGACAAACCAAAGTGTCGTGTTGTATCATATGAACACGACAGAAGTGTCGTCGTTGTGATTCAGATTATAGCACGACACCAATGTCGTGTCAATAAGAAGTGACGAAAAAAGTGTCGTGCTGCTAAAAATAGAAATCTTATGGAGGGAATTGATAATGAAGTTCAGCGACAGATTAAAAGGGCTGAGAGAAAAAAATGATATGACGCAGGAGCAGCTTGCTAAGGTTTCCGGTGTTTCCCCCCGTACCATACAGAGATACGAATGCGGAACCTCTCGTCCTCGCTTGGATGCAGCGGAGAAGCTGGCAAAGGCACTTAATATTTCCGTGGATCAGCTTCTGGGTACGGATGGTATGCTCGTTGCTCAGGCTGCGGAGCAGTACGGCGCACGAGGTGCCAAACAAGCGCAACAGCTCACAGATGAAGTAACTGGTTTGTTTACCGGCGGCGAGTTGGCACAGGATGATATGGATGTTATGATGCAAGCTATTATGGATGCCTATTGGCTGGCGAAAGAGAAAAACAAAAAGTACACCCCAAAGAAGTACCGTTCTAAGGGCAAGCAGGACTGAGTCCCGTTTATGGGACACATTGTGTGTTAGAATGGAAACAGGAACAAACTGAAAAGGGGTGAAGCCGATGTATGTAAGCACTTCGGAAATCGTACAAAAAGCAAACTCCATCGTTGCTCAATGCGGAACCCGTGATCCTCTCAGAATAGCAAGGGACTTAGGAGTCGAGGTAATGTATTATCCGTTCAATGAACAGCGTGGAGCATATAAAGTCTTGATGCGTAATCGCTTCATCTTTATCAAAAATGATCTGCATCCGGTTATGGAGAACATCGTGCTACTTCACGAATTAGGGCACGATGCTTTACACCGGGAGGAAGCCACGAAAGTCGGTGGCTTCAAAGAGTTTGAGATCTTCAATATGCGGGACAACCGTATGGAGTACGAAGCCAATCTCTTTGCCGCACAGATTTCCCTATCAGATGAGGACTTCCTTGAACTTGCGGAAAGAGGATACGACACGCAGCAAATCGCACGGACATTGAATTCAGATATTAACCTTGTCGCTCTAAAAGCCGATACGCTGATTTCTCAGGGCTACCGTTTGCGCCAGCAGGAACACTGTAACGATTTTCTAAGATACGACAAATAACTAAGATGCCACCCTTTCGGATGGCATCTTTTTTATCACCTTTAATCAGCGCAAGCCGGTTTTGTTTTTTTAGCTCAAACCCGATAAAGAGCGCATCACCAAGTCGATGTCTTTGTTTTCAAGTTCCTGAATGATGTGCAGATAGGTTTTTTGCGAGGCAGCGAAAAAGTGCGGCGTTCATAGAAAAGACACAGGGCGGTAAGATAATTGTGCTTGACAAGTTTACTTGGCATTGATATAATAATGACAAGAAAACTTGGAAAGGAGCGATTCTGTTCAATGAATAAAGAGAAGATTTTGGAAAGCAGCCGCAGAGAGAACAAAAACAGGGATTTGGCGGAGATGGAAGTAACCGCGCAGGCAGGAAATATTGCCGGTCGTGTTGGTGCTGCGGTCTGCGTTGTTCTCACGCTTATCTTTCGTATCTTTACAAAAACATACTTTCTGAGTCCGTGGGTTGTTTATTTTAGCATTCTTACCACCCACACTCTTGTAAAGTATGCAAGGCTAAAGAGAAAAACCGACTTGATCCTCGGTATTCTCTATTTAGCGATGTGCCTTACATTTCTTGCCTTTTTTGTCCTGCGGCTTGTGGAGGTCAAGGGATGAATGACGAACTGAAATTGAAAAACAACCTCAAGGAAGCACGCACAGAGAAAAAGCTATCCCAAACACAACTGGCGGAAATGATTGGTGTATCGAGAAACACAATCAGTTCCATTGAAACAGGGCAATTCAATCCGACCGCAAAGCTGGCATTGATCCTCTGCATTGCTCTGGACAAGAAATTTGAAGAACTGTTTTATTTTTAAGGAGGAAGCGAATGGATAATATCGCTCTGTTGATCTTAGGCATATTCATCTCCGTTATTGGAATCGTGAATATGACTGGAAATATCAGCACAATACATTCCTACAACCGAAGAAAGGTCAAGGAAGAAGATGTACCGAAGTATGGGAGAGCCGTCGGCACAGGTACGCTTATCATCGGTGTATCTTTGATAGCGGCATTTGTCACAACTTTCTGGAGCGAAAAGGCAATGTCTTTCATTGTTATTCCGGCGCTTGTCATCGGCTTGGGCTTTATCTTGTATGCACAGTTCAAGTACAATAAGGGAATATTCTAACTCATTTTTTTGAAAAACCTATTGACTGGCACCTTGGGGGATAGCTTATCCTGTATGTGGAGGTGAGTACAATGCTCATAAATGAAGTATGCAAAGAATGTAACCTGACCAAAAAAGCAGTTGAGTATTACACAGAGCAGGGACTAATCCAACCAAGGATAACAGAAAACGGGTATCGGCAGTTCTCCGAGACAGATACTTTGAAGCTCAAGCGAATTGCAGTTTTGCGCGGGCTTGGCTTTTCCGTTCCAGAGATTCGCACAATTCTTGAGAATGATAGCCGTACAGCAATTTACGATGTCCTCAACAGGAAAGAGATTGAAATCGTCGAGCTGCAAACAAAGCAGGCATTGATAAAACAACTTGCGGAAAGCGGCGATTGGGAGCAAATTGAAGGACAAGTGGAGGCGCTTCAAAACAAGCAATCCATATTGAACCGTATCCTTGATAAGTTTCCGGGCTTCTATGGAAAATTCGTATGCTTGCACTTCGCTCCGTTTTTGAGCGAAGCAATCACAACGGATGAGCAGAGGGAAGCGTTTGAAACGATCATCCGATACTTGGATGGCATTTCAATAGCCGTTCCCAGCGATGTGCAGCAGTATCTTGATGAGATTAGAGAAAATGCTGATGCTGCTGTGACGCAAAGCGCATCTGCTGCACTTGCGGCAGCTATGGCAGACCCGGAAAAGTATATTCATGACAACAAGGAACTGCTCGAACAATATCGAGCAGTTCCGGAATCAGAGGAATATAAGGCATCTCCCGCCTACCGACTGCAAGAATATCTAAAGCAATTCCAAAGGGAGAGCGGCTATAACGATGTATTCATTCCCGCAATGCAGAGGCTTAGCCCCGCTTACTGCGAGTATCACAAATCCCTGCAAGCAGCGAATGAAGTTTTCCTGCGACACTTTCTTTAATGTGTATCGCTTGCGCCAGCAGGAACACTGTAACGAGTTTCTTAGATATGACAAGTAAAAAAGCACCTGCGCTCAAATTGAAGCGCAGGTGCTTTCGCGTCCACAGATTGCTACCTTTAATTGGATTCCATCAGCAAGGAGAGCCCTATTGTTCACCAATAGGGCTCTCCTTTCCAACCTGTATTTTCACTTTGTTTTGTTGCACGATACACGTAATATGCTTTTTAAATGTGTTACTCCACTACGAACGGAATTCCATACTCCTTGGCAAAGGATTCAATATAGCTGTCTGCCGGACCGTAGATGGTGAGGTTGTCGCAACCGTAAAAATTTTCTTCGTCATCAATACTGGTTAGTGCATCTGTAAAGTGGAGTTCCATTAACCGGCAGCAGTTGGTAAATGTACCAATACCTACTAATTCCTGCACATTCTCGCCGAGAATGACTTGACGCAGGTTAGAGCAATTCCCAAAAGTCAGTCCTCTGAATACGGTTACACCCTCACAGATTACAAGTTCCACTGATTCATTGTTCGTAAATACTTCTTCTAATTCTTTTACGCTTTCCGGGATCAATACCGCACGCACAGGGTTATTGTTGGCAAAAACGTAATCATAGAAACCCGTAACCGGCTTGCCCTCAATCTCTTCAGGGATGACAACAACGGTATCGCTGCCCGTATAGCTTCTGATTTTGATACCATCATCCTCTACATCATAGGTGAAGTCTTCTGCCGGAGCGACTGCATGGTTGCGAAGCATTTCTTCGGTGATTGGGGAATTAGGGTCAACCTTGGTGTTCTGCGTCTTGTGATCTTCCTCTTCTGCGGTCACAGTGTTGTCCGTACTGCCGGTCGTGCCATCCGTGGCCTTGCCGCCGCAGGCCGTCATACCCAGCACCAGAACAAGTGCCAGAAACAGCGCTGGAAGCTTCTTATTCATTTTGCTCATGATATTTTCTCCTTTTTGGGATAAGTTTTAAAAAATCAGGAAACACCGCAAATAGGGCCAGAAAACGTTCAATCCAATTACATCTTCCGAAATTCTTGCACCTCCGTTCCAAAGTAACCGGATAAATAATAACGCCAGCTGAAAATAGTTTTGTCGGGATCATTCATTAAATATTCCCAGTATAGGCTCCAAATTACCCACGACGCTTCTTCCGATTCGTTGCGTTTGTTAATGCAGATTACGCACAACATGCATTAGATTTGCAACTTCCATATCCGCTCTCAGATACGCATCCGTCATAAGTGCAGGCAAATCTCTGTAGCACTGGTAAATGTACGGGGTGGAGAGTCCACATCAATACGCCGATTTCAAAAAATATGTCAATATTTTTTGCAGAGTTTGCCACTCTATGTGAGAGCCTGACTGCTATATTCGGAAACATTATAGCATTTGGATGGACAAAAATCAATATCAACTAATAGAAAAAATGAAAGAAAAATCCGAAATTCGTCGTCATATCATACTTTCGTGTGTCTTGGAGCGACACATTTCTCCACAGTGCATATATCAGCGCTGTCAAATACGCAGTCAACAATGGATTTACCAATCAAGTAAAATAGGTTAGATCGATATGTCCACGCATCTATGGAACTAAAGTGAGCGAATATGAGCAAGCTGGCTGCGGCGGGGTTTTAATCTCCGCAGTCAAACTTGTGTGCCTATCTAGCTCTCCAGCGCCGGTTTTCCTTTGTAATACAAGCATTTACAATTTCCTTGTAGCAGAGTGGCAAACTCTGCGAAAAGTGATATAAAATAAAGGTGCCATCTCGCGCATGCAAGATGGCACCTTTTTTAATATTGAGGCACTCCGTATCCGAGGATTTCGTAGTGACCTACGCTGTACCGGTTTACCCGACAGCTATCACCGGAGTTTCCCTCAACGGTATAAACGATACCGTTTTCTACTTTTTGAACAATACCGGTGTGGTCGGATTGTCCGTCCTGCGGACCGGAGCTGCCTATGTTATCCCAATCGAAGAAAATGATCATTCCGGGGACAGGCTCGGCAGAGCCGTCTATCCACTGTCCACGATCTTTAAACCACTGGACGCCGTTCACGCAGCCCGCATATTTCGGAACAACCCCAGTGTCGATATAGCCGCACTGATCGGCACACCAGCTTACAAAACAAGCACACCATTCCACACGGCTTCCGAAACCATACCAAGACCAGTACGGTTCGCCGCCTATATTGCCGACCTGTGAAAGTGCCACGGTGACGATCTGATCGTCGCTGTATCGGATACCGTAAAGTACCGCTGCCCAAATAGAGTTGTTCTCATCCTTGAGCAGCTCGGCAAGATACTCCCGCTGTTCTGCGTCAAAGCCGTATAGGTCAGCCATTTCGTCCACCGTCAAATGAGAAACGGTGATATAAAGCGTTGTCTTTGTAACCGTCGTTTCCGTCTGAACAATGTTGCCGTTTCCGTCGTCCGTTTCGGTGATCTCCGTTTCCGAGTGGCTTTCACTGCGGGAAGATATGGAGTTCATCTCCCAAAAGATGTCCGAGAGGATCTGCTTCTTGCTCTCGTCCATCGTGGCAACCTCCTGCGGATTGTTCTTGTCGGTGTTCGTCTTGACTGCATAGACCGCAAGCACATCCTTCCACACGGCTCGACCGCCGCTGATCTCCATATTATCATAAGCTACCGAGTTTTTCTCCGCTTTCATCTTGGCATCGTAATCAGCATTGATTTCCTGCACGGCTGTCTGCATCGACATTCCTGTGCCGGAATCCTCACCGGAAAAGAATATCCCGAAAACCGAGCCGCAAATCAGGGCAATCAGGCAAATCACGACAATGACCGCAACGGCAACCCAGCCGCCTGCGGCGATAGCAGCGACCAATGCTTTGGTCGCCGCTATGATTGCTTTGACTGCGGCAATCGTTGCTTTAACGGCAGCTTTTACACCGGCAACCGCTGCCTTGGCTGTGGCTTTGGCGGCTTGTGCAGCTTTTTGCGATGCTTTCACCGTAGCCTGTGCGGTTTTCTGCGCCGTCTTTGCAGCCTGCTGCGTGGTCTTGATTGCCGTTTTCGTGGTCTTGACCGACCTCTGTGCGGCTTTGGCTGCACCTTTCCCGGCAGTCTTGATGGTTTTCTTACCGGCAGACCTGGCAGACTGTTTGATCGTCTTTTCCGTTTGCTCGACCGCCTTGATGGTCTTATTCTCGGAGGTACGGACAGTCTGCCTTTTTATCGACTCAGCCGCCCGCTTTTCCCGGAACCTCTGAACACCGTCCTTTGCTTTGGACACATTCCGTTTCGTTTCTTCCAGCCCCTTGCGCCCCTGCTTATCAAACTGGTGCGCCGCTTCGTGCGTGATACGGTCAACGCCGCCTTCCACTCGGTCGGAGGCGTACTCCTCGGCATTATGCTCATCCGGGTGCGTTGTGTGTTCTGCCTTTTCCTTCGCCTGCACATAGGCGGAGCGCATACGGTCTGCGGCGATTGCCGCTTTGTCGATCTTCTTGATTGTGCCTTTCACGACATCTCTCGTTTTAATATCAGCCATTGAACCCTCCTTTCCGGGGCGTACCAAAACACCCCTAAATTAAAAATGAGGGGTAAAGGTATAAACACCTTACCCCTCAAAGTGCGGGAGCTGAAAAGCCTTGATATTGCTGGCTTTTTCAGCGCCTATTTTTCGACTCTGCCCGTTTTCTTCTTGCGTACTCTGCCTGCTGAGCTTTGTAAGCTCTTTGAGCGCACTTCTCGCAATATTTCTTTCGGTTGCCCTTCTTGATAATAGGCGCACCGCAGGACACGCACTTTTCAAAGCGTGTGCCAAGAATATCCGCTTCCAGCAAAGGCTCTGCCGGCAAAACAGCTTTGCGGAAATACTTGCAGAGAAGTGAGTATGAGATGCTCTGCACACAGGCGCAGGGTTCTCCGTCATCCAGCGCAAGGCAGTTGCCGTTGTCATAATTGGCACAAAGGCGCTTAATTAGGGCGTTCGCCCTCTGCCGTTGCTTCGGCGTGAGGCTTGGCAGCATCTGCACCACCGTCCTCCGTTATGTGCTTCGCCACGACCACAAGACGGCTGTTGTTGCGGCTGTACTCACAGGTAGACAGCGTAATGAGCTTATCGCCGTATTCGGCGGTCACGCCGGTATCATAGAAAGACAGCTCCTTGCACTTGGCAATGAAGTCGTCAAACTCATTGGCACTCTCTGCGTCTATAAAGCGATAAAACTTGAATGCTTCGGGACTGTCGGTGTAGACCACTGTGCGGAATACGGCAACGATCTCATACTCCTGCTTATCCGTCAGTGTGTTGAAGGTGATTATCCGATGCTCGCTCCAAAAGTCTTTGTTCTTGAACTTTTCAAGGTGGGCAAACATCGAACCGTTGGACATATGGTGTCCATAGATGACAAGATTGTCGGACGGCTCCTGCACATCGCAATCCTCCTGCACATAGGGACAACCATAGTCGGAGTATTCCTTATCAAAGCCGTGCTTTAGATAGAAATTCGGCTCATTCACCGACTGCATCACGGGATAATTGATGTTAGTATCTGCAATACTGATCCAGCCCACCAAATCGCCGTTCTGCTGATAAAGCTCTGCAAGCTCCGGCAGAAGCATCTTTTCCTCGGAGTATGGAATCTGCTCCGCCGGTTCCGTTGCAGCATCCGTCTGTGCCGCAGCGTCTACAAGTTCAGCCAGCTCGCCATAAAGCGCAGCTTGCTTATTCGACTCCTTGTAGTGATCGATAATAAAATAGGTGCTTGTGCCGAGGACAGCTACAAGCACCGCAACAAGAATCATACAGATTTTCTTTTTCATTGAATTTCCTTTCTTGACGCCAAAGGCGAGGGTTAAGCACCCTCGCCCGGTTTGGTAGTCATCAACTTATAGAGCTTTGTGTTCTTGGGAAACTTATTGGCAAACGGAACAAGGCTGGAGCCAACCTTTATTAGTCCGTGACCGGCATCCACATTGGTGATATAGGAAAGCTGGGTGTCCGAAATGTTCAGCAGCTTCGCAAGCTCCAATCTGTCCGTAGAAGCCTGATTGAGCATAACAATGAACTCGGAGTTTGCCAGCATCGTTCTTGCCGTGTGGGACTGAAGCAGGTCGTCCACATTCTGCGTGATGCCCGTGGCATAAGCGCCGTACTTTCGCACACGCTTCCAAAGGGTGAACAGAAAGTTTGCACTGTACTCGTGCTGGAACAGAAGGTAGATCTCATCAATGAAGATGAAGGTGTTCTTGCCCTTGGCTCGGTTCTGTGTAATACGGTTCAGGATAGAGTCGAGGACGACCAGCATACCGATGGGCATAAGCTGTTTGCCAAGATCAAGAATGTCATAGCAAATCAGGCGATTGTTCGTATTCACATTCGTATGCTTGGCAAAGGTGTTCAAGCTGCCGTTGGTGAACAGCTCGATGGCAAGAGCAATCTCCTGCGCTTCGGGTTCGGATTGCTTGAGAAGCTCCTCCCGGAAATCCTGCAAGGTCGGCACCTCGCCGGTGTAGTTGTTCTGTTGATAGGTGCGGTAGACGCTTGCCGTACAGCGGTCAATGATAGACTTCTGCACTGCGCCGAGGTTGTTTCCCCCGATGAGCTGCTCGCACAAGGACATAATGAACTCGGATTTCAGGATAACGGGATTTGCGCCGTCACCGTATTCCCGGTTCATATCCATCGCATTGATATGGGTGGGAGAAGTGGCAGAGATGTTAATGATCTCGCCGCCCAGCGCCCGCACAAGGGGCGAATATTCTCGCTCCGGGTCAATGATAATGATGTCTGCGTTGCCGGCAAGCACCTGATTGATGACCTCACCCTTTGCGGTAAAGGATTTACCACCGCCCGAAACACCGAGAATAAACTCGTTGCCGTTGAGGAGCTGTCTGCGGTCTGCGATAATCATATTTTTGGAAATGACATTCTGACCATAGTAAACGCCGTTGGTATGGCAAATATCCTGCACCCGGAACGGGATAAAGACCGCAAGGCTCTCCGTGGTCAGCGTGCGGAACGACTCGATCTTGCGGACACCGAAAGGCATCGCCGTATTCAGCCCATCAAGCTGCTGAAACTTGAGAACACCGAACTGACACAGGTGCTTTCTTGCCGTAGTGAGCAGAGCCTCAGTGTCGTTGTCGAGCTGTTCCTTGGTGTCCGCCGTGTGAACCATCGTCAGAACGGCAAACATCATTCGCTGGTCACGGGTCGTCAGGTCATCAAGGAACTCCTTCATTTCCTTGCGCTGTTGTTCAATGTCGTAGGGAAGCTGGGCAGAAAAGTTGTTGTTGGCGTTCTGCCGACGCTGCCAGTTGGTCGCATTGGTTTCCACGCCGAGCAAACGGCTTTCAGCTTCCCTCACGGCTTCATCCGTGGGTACGGGGATAACATCAATGGACATCATCAGATTGCGGTTGAGATCGGTCATTTCGGCAACCATACTGTCCTTGATATAGGAAGCGTACTCCCGCAGGAACAGCACTCTGCCGTAACGCTCACCGATCTTGAAATAGTCGCCCGTGAACTCCATCGAATCAGGGCAGATGAAATCCTTGAAGTCGTGACCCTTTCTGCGGGTTTCCTTGATGTCGAAGCGAAACTCCGTTTCTTCACCGGCACGGTAAAAGTCGTGGAAAATGCGGAGCCGTTCGTCCGGCTCCAGCTCCGCGCACTTACTGCCGAGTCGCCCGAAGTGGGCGATCAGGTCAGCACCCACACGGGCAAAGTAGTTTCTCGCTTCCTCCACATTCTTCTTGCATACCGAAATGGTGATGTACTTCTCCTGAATGATAGCGTTTGCGCCGGTTGCTTTATCAAGGAGCATTCGATTGTACTCCTCACGGTACTCGTCAAGAGCATCGCCCTTCAGGGGGAGAAGAATGGTTTTCTCAAAGTTTACACGGTTCAAACGACGGTTGTTAATGGTGATCTTGGTGGTTGCGCCGCTGTCAAGGCTGTTGAGCAGCTCCGAATATTCAAGGAACATAGCTTCCTTATCCTCACGACTGGCGACAGCATAGTTGATGTCGCTGAACTTATAGGTCTTGGAGAACTTATCTCTGCCCACCTGAAAAATACCGTCGTCGTAAATCGCCTTGATGGGGATTACATCCTGGACGCCCCTCGGCACAACAAATCGTTCTTTATCCTGCTTGAGCAGGTTGCGAAGCGTTTTAATCATTGGCTTTTGATACCTCCTTCTGCTTGTGTTCCATTCCCGGCTTCATCATCTCGTAGTAGGTGTTGGTAGAACGGAAGGTCAGTTTCTTTGGCATCAGAAACTCGGATTTGAACCAAGCCCATACGAACTTTTCTGCCGTCATTCCGTTGTATTTGATAAAGCCGAGAGCCGCAAAGGGTGCGGCTCCCAAAATGCACATCCACGATACGGTTTCCGTGCCGACATATGGCTTGAGCAGGAAATAGAGTCCCACTGCCACCACGCAGGCGCAGGCAGAAAAAATGAACTGTCGCATAGACAGTCCAAAGAACATTGCCTCCGTATAGTTGCGGATTTCTCGGTTGATTTTAACTTCCATTGAAGCTCCTTTCTATGCGATAGCTTTCCTTTGCCTGACGGATTTCCTCGACACAGACGCATTAATCCGCAAGGCAATTCACCTTGCCTTTGCGTCTGCCGCCATAGTACAGACAATATCGACAATCGCAGTCCTCAAGGGTGAACCCCTTGAAGCGGTTATAGATTTTGGTGTTGTTTTTCATAGTGCGCTCCTTACAGTCCCATCATCTCTCGGATAATGCGGTCGCTCATCTTGACCGAGCCAACGAGAACGAGCATATTAAAGAGCAGTTCGCCTATATAACTCCACACCTGCGTGACCGCCGCCGCATCGGGGTTTACTACGGGCGGTGAGGACGCAAAGAGCGAGAAGATGATGCAGGACAGCACGATCACTGCCCCCTCCAAGCAAACGGCGCAGTAGCTTTTGATGAAGGACTTGCCCACATTCTGACTCGGTTCACCGGCGAAGGTGGAAAGCGGAATGGGCGCAAGTGCCGTATACATATAGAGCTTGAAGAACCGCCCATACACGGTCATTATCAGGATGAATGACATTACGGTGATGAACAGCCCTCCGATGAGCGTGACCGCCCACAACGGGATGGACTCAAAGAAGCCGCAGTCCTCGATGGTCGTTATCATTTCAGCCGGTAGAACCGTCTGTTGCGGTGAACCGAAGCCTGCCGAACTCATAATTGTCGAAATCGTTCCCTGCACAATATTGAACAGGGCAAGCATCAGCTCCATACCATAAGTGATAGCACCCTTGGCAATGGCGAAGCGAACGAACAGCTTCAGAGCGTGTTCCGGTTTCTTGACTTCTGTGAACGAACCGCAGGTTTTCACCATACCGGCGACGAAGAACAGCACAAGGAGTGCAAGTCCGATAGACTGCACTGCGCCGTTGATGTTGACGATCACGCCCCATATTCCACCGCCTTTGAAGTCCTGCGGCGTTGTCGTGATAAGCTGCCAAATCTCTGCCAGCTTCTCGTTCCAAGTTTCCAATGCGTTTTCAAGGTTTTGTACGACCCAGTTGTCGCTCACGAAAAGCACCTCCTTTTCATAGAGTTAAGGGGTGCTCCCGCTTTTTCGGGAACACCCCTCGGTGTGAAATTTCTTAGCCGACAATCAGGTCGAGGATTTCCTTTGCAAAGGTGATGATGACGCCGCCTGCAAGGGTCAGGAAACCGTTCGCTCTCTGAGAGGGGTCGTGGGACTTCAGGGACAGACCGACCTGCACAACGCCGAAGCCCAACAGGATAAGACCGATGGCACGGATCAGCCCGAAGATAAAGGTAGACAGATTGTTGATAACGGTAATGGGGTCGTTGGCGGCAAACGCCGTAACCGAAGTGCCGAGGACGAGTGCTGCACCCATAATGGCGGTGCAGTAAATGCGGAAGCCCTTCTTGACCTTGCCGGTCATAGGCAGCTTTTCGGTATGCTTCTCAGTGTTCTTCTTAAAAATGCTCATATTAGTTACCTCCGTAATTTTGTTGTTGTATTGTTGTTGGTTTCCGAGTTGAAATCCTCATCGGACAGCAGCTCATAGGTGGTTTCCGACACCTCTGTATCCGGCAGAGTATCGGGGTCGAGGTACTGCACCTCAATGGTCGCAACATTACTTATGACCTTGCCGTGCTGATAGACGCCGCCTTTTCCGTCGGCAGTCAGGTCAACGGCGGGGTGCTTGAGAATGTCGTATTTTAAGTCCATCACGGGGAGTTCCCCTCGAATGAACAGAATGGCGTAGCGGTTATCAAGCATACGAACCTCATCCGGGGTCAGAAGCTCTCGACCGCTGATCTGATAGTTGGTGGAATAGTTTCCGCTTCGCCCGGAACTCTTTCCGTAAGTGTTCGTGTCGATGGTTTCCTTGCCCAGCAATTCGCTTACATACTTATGGGTGGACTGCTCGTTGCCGCCCAAGTAGAGGAACTCATCGCAGTTGCCGACGATGGATTCCCACTGCTTTTCAAACAGTGCCTTGAGCTGTGCCAAGTTCTGAAGAATGATGGACACAAACACGCCACGGGAACGCATAACGGAAAGGATCTTATCGAAGTCGTCCGGCAGGCTGACATTGGCGAACTCGTCCATTAGGAAGTGAACGGGAATTGGCAATGCGCCGCCGTGAATATGGTCAGCGGAAAAGAATAGCTGCTGAAATAGCTGGGTATAAAGGATGCTGACCAAGAAATTGAAGCTCGAATCGTTGTCCGGGATAATAGCGAACAGTGCCACTTTCTTTTCGCCCATAGAAGCAAGGTCAAGCTCATCGGTACAGGTCAGTGCAGCCAAGCTCTCCAAGTTGAACTTTTCAAGCCTTGCGGCAAGGGTGATCTGAATGGATTTCAGGGTCTTTGCCGAACCGGTGTGGTAAGACCGATAGTATTTCAGAGCGATGTGGTCGGGCCTGTCCAACTCCAAATCGGCAAACAGGCAGTCCAGCGGCGAGGGTCGTGGATCTTCCTCATTGTCGATGGCAGCCGCTTGCAGCATCTCCATTACCATTGCAAAGTTCTGCTCGTCCTCCGGCGCTTCGTAGTGAAGATAATAGACGAGAGCAGACAGCAGCATTGAAGCTGAGGTATCCCAAAAAGGGTCGTTACTTTGTGACCCCTTTGGCGTTGTGCTCTTGAACAGGTTTGTCACAAGCCGTTGCACATCGTTGTCCGAGTGGAGATAGACAAACGGATTGTAGCAGTGGCTCTTTTCCATTGAAATCAGGTCGAGAACTCTGATCTCGTAGCCCTTTTTCTCCAGCAGATTTCCCACATCCCGGACGATTTCGCCCTTCGGGTCAAGAATCACGAAGCTGGTGTTTGCCTGCATCAGATTCGGTTTGCAGTAAAAGCGTGTCTTACCGGCACCGGAACCGCCGCAGACAAGGGTGTTCAGATTTCGGCGGTGTTTCTTGCCGTTGAGTCCGATACGGACTGCCTGCGTCATCAGCTTGTTTTCGGACGGTGGGTTCTGCCGGTATTTCTTGTCCACGGCTTTGGCATTGCCCCATTTTGCGCTGCCGTGTTCCTCCCGGCGTCGGTAGTTCCTGCGTGTAGAGAAGTAGATCCCGATGCCCATTCCATAGCAGAGAAGCAAAACGAGGACAGTTTTTACACTGTCCTCGCAAAGCACTATATGAAACGGGTCGCTCATCACATTCATCAAGCTCGGCAGTATCTCCGGCAAGCCACCCTTAACGGATGGTGCAATGAGAAGTCCGAGCCACACAATCGGCAGGATGCCGAGTACGGCGAGAATGATGGAGATCTGTCTGTCGTTATCTCGATTCACGACAGGAGCAGTCCTTTCTTTCCACTACCTTGAACTTTTTCTTTGGGGCATACCCGACCTTGATGATAAGATCGTCCACGGCATCGGTGGATTTACCCTCATTCATCAGTTCGGTTTTGGTATCGTTCAAAGCTCGAATCACTACGCCGTGTTCATAATCGTCCAAGGCGATGTGATAGCGTTCCTCTTTCATCGCTCACACCTCATCTTTCTTGATCTTTGCTTCGGTCTGCTCGGCGACGGTAGATTTCCTCCGACACACGGGAGCCGATCTCGCTCATCGCAGAACGGGTCTTGGAAAGTTCCGCACGGATTTCCTTGGGGGACTTGCCCGCCAGCTCCTCCGGGATACGGTCAATGGCGAAGTTCTTCACATCCACTCCGAACTTGCGGCAGAGCATATAGCCAACGCATACGGCAGAGAAGCCCATATCCCTGCGGCTGTATGCTTCGCAGTTCATTGCAAGCTGAGCGTGACCCAACTCCTGTGCCACGCACTGGCAGAGCGCAACGCTGTTCCCAATGTCCCTCTTGATATAAAGGGTCTGATCCTCGTTCTTATAGAACGCCCCCATATTGGGAGAAGGCAGCTCCTCCACAGTGCTCACATCAATGGGAGCTGTGTCGAGCATAATGGCAACGAGCTTTCGGGGGTCACGGTCAAGGGTAGGTGCAGCAGGCTTCTTGCCGCTGGTCTGCGCCACATCGAATACCTTCTTGACATTGTAGGCAATGCCGGTAGATCCGTCATTCTTGGTGTATTCCACAGGTTCAAGAATGGACAGGCTCTTAGCACCCTTGTTGACCTTCACGCCGTCCTCCTGCCAATCACGAAAATCCTTGAGCTGCGTCGCCTGCGGCTGCTGCTTGTAAATGAGCAGAGCGTTGGCGGCAGAGTAGCGATCCATTCGTGCCTGCGTATCGAGATATGCCCTGAACTTGTCGGGGTCGCTGACGATCTCAGTAGCGGTATCGTCGATCATCTGATACACGGCATCCTTCTCCGCCTTTTTCTTGGCGGCGTATTCCTCCGGGGAGAGCTGCGGACGAGCCGAAGTCCCGGACTTCTTGGGGGTGAAATTGTTAGTCATAGCTGATTACCTCTCTTTTGATTTCTTATGCTTTTTCGGCTGGGTGTGAACCGTCTGACGGTTTGGTTCCGGAGTCTTGCTTTTCTCCTTGGAAAGCGCAGGCTCGGCACGGTCTGCTTCTTTGTCAGCTTTTGCAGCAACCTTGTAGCGCTCCAGCTTTTCTCTCACGGAAGGCTTCTTGTCTGCCTGCTTTGCTGTACCCCGGTCAATAGCCGTACCGCTGATCTCGGAGTTTCGCTCGGACGGAGGGCTTTTTTCCGTCTTTGCGACCGTAGGGTTTTCGTGGGACTGACCTTCTTTCTGCAAAGGCTTTCCCATTGCTTCCTCCACGATGATCTCGCCCTTGGTTTTGCTCGGCACTTCCCGTGCCACCGCTTCACGGTCAGCCTTGTCCTGCTCCGCCTGCGTGATAACGCCTGCCTTATCGACCTTGCCGATCTCGAAGCGTTCCACAATGCGCTGGATTTTGGAAGCGTCCTCTGCACGGGCGATAATATCCACGGGTACATCATCTCCCTTGGCGCTCTTATCTCTCAGGACACAATAGAGAACGCCATAGCGTTTTGCCTGTTTGGTGAACTGTACCAAGTCCTTGTTCGGGATAGAAAAGACTTTCAGTTCCTTGCCGGACTTGATCATATTGGTGAGCCGTGCCTTGCCTTTGGTCTGTTGTTCCTGCTTCAGCACGGACACGAGAAGCAGGGCGACATTCTTTGCCGCCGAGCCTGTAAGTTTTGCGGCAACTTCAAAGCCTTCAAGCGAGAGCCTGACGACCTGCTCAGCCGCATCACCGCCGTTGTTCATAGTTGCGGTTCTCCTTTCGTTTTGATTTTTCTTCCTCTGCTCGGACTGCATCCACCTTTTCTTCGATAACCTTGGAACGGGCAGCAATGTCCTGACAGAGTTTGACCTCCTTGCGGAGTTCTTTCAGCTTCTCGCTGAGAAGTGAGATACTTGCCTTTGCCTGTGACAGCTCTGCATCTGTGATGTTCACTTTTCGTATTTCATTTCGGAGGTGCGTTCTGCCGGCAGTTAAGGTCTTGATTTGCTCCTCGACCGAGTGCTGATATGAAAAAAGCTGCTCGTCTGTACCGATGTGGTGCTTGCCGAGCAGCGTGACTTGTTTGGTGAGTTCATCTATCTTCATCAGATCTTCTTTGAAAAGATAGTGAACTCGTGCGTGATTCTGTTGTCCTGCCTTGTACTTCGGCAGATAGCCGAGCCGATAGCAGTAGTAAAGGTACAGCCCATACAAACCGCCAACTATCCCAATTCTGTCGCTCCGTGTTCTGAGCCGGTATTGCTTCGGTCGGTAGGTTTTAGGCTGAAACGGCTCGAAGTCGATGTTATCACGGTTTTCAATGAGCCGCTGTGTAATGCGCTCTTTGGTGTATTCCTCACCGAGCCTGTGCAATCGGATCGGGCGTTCATCTCCCTTGCCCCTAATTGTCCAATACTTCCGCTTGGGATTGGAGCCGAGGGTGTAGCCCATCTCGGACAAATGATATTCAAGTTGCCGAAGGTTGTGGCTCATTGCAATGGCTTCATCCAATGCAGTACGGGCGAGGTTGTAGCGTGTGGGCATACCGGCTTTATCCTTTTGCGTCAGAATGCGGGGCGACTGGTAGGCTTCCGGGTTTTGCACCACGGACAGTCCGTGTTCCAAGCAGACTTCATCGGTAATGTGGCGGAAGTACCACCACGCCTTTTCCTTGTTCTGCAATCGCTTGCCGTCCCTGAACGAAACAGAGTTCACAACGAAGTGGCAGTGAAGATGCTCCGTATTCAGATGCGTTGTCACAAGAACTTGAAACCGGTCGCCCCACATTCTTTCTGCGAACGCCATACCGACCTGCTGTGCAAGCTCCGGTGTGATGTCGGTTTCCTCAAAGCTGAGATAACCGTGATAGGCTTGGATGCCATCCGGCTTGTCGAATTGCTCTTTCACCGTGATGAACTGCTCACGGGCAGTTTGCGGATTACAGTGGATGCCCTCACAGAACAACTCCCGTTCTGTTTTCTCTCCATCCTTTGCATAGGCGACTACATCACGGAGTGCTTGATAATCGGCGTCGCTGTACTTCGACTTTGACTTTGTGGTTTTCTCAGGATTGGAAGCGTAGTCGAGAACGGTCGCAAGGCGAACCGTGACCGGCCACAGCTTACTTACTGCCATTTCAGGTTGCTCTCGCCGGGTCGAAGAAACTGACGCTCCATATCTGCCTGAAACTTGTGCAGGCGATCCAACTCACTGTTCAGCTTCTGCGTGTCGATAAAGCCGAGGGCGTTTGCCTTAACGGAGATCTGATGGATGTTATTGCCGATGGCGGAGAACTCCCGCATCGCATCGTAGAAACGGTCATCGGGCTTCTCCTTCGGATCATATCCACGGAGCAGCAGACGGACGAGTGCCGCTTCAGACAGGCAGGTTTTCTTTGCTTTCTTCTGCAAGTCCTGCGCTTCGTCACGGGAAAACCAAAACTGCTTCTTGATCGTTCTTTTCATAAATGGATTTCATCCTTTCTCTTGAAATGTATGGTGCTTCTTGCACGGGGTATTAGGGGGTTCCCCTAACGAGCGATTTACTGTTTTTGCCCGGTAGGAGTAAAAACAGTCTGCTCGTTAAGATAATACAGAGCGTTCGGGGAACCCCGTTCTCATTGAGATTAGCGTTCTTTGTCCGCCCTGACGGGCTTAAAAGGCACGGCTACGATCCCGTCGTTGACTCTCATAAAGCGTTCGGGATACTTGAATTTCTCACGGTACTTCTCCGCAAGGTCAGGCGAGAGGGACTGGAACTTCTCTACCTCAAATGGAGCATAGGCAACGAAAAACTTCCCGCAAATGATGTCCTGCATCTCACGGGAGTTCTCCTCATAAACCGCCCGATTCGGGGTCAGTCCGTTGACCTTGCCCTCCTCATTGCAGATGATTGCGACCTCATCTTCAAAGGGCATATATTCCTCAATGTCGCCACCGACAACCGCCTGCATTGCCTCCAAGGTGTCGTCGATCTCAATCATCTTGGGGTACTTGTTCGGCTCCACAAGCAGGACGGAAATCTTTCCACTACCTGCTTCTACCGGCTCCTTGCAGAGAGATTTGTCGAAAGAAATCGACTTGAACCCGATACAGTCCACGAAGTAGAAGCCGGGATTCAGGGTGTCGCTCTCCCTGATTTCGACTACATCCGACACGGAAAGAGAGCGTCCTTTGTAGTCAGCGGGATGATCGATATTAAATTTCTCATAGATGGTTTCAAGGGAATTGCAATCGAGCTTTCCATCATAAACTCGGTCGTAAAGAACGGGATCGACCTCCTTGGAGTGCTGAAATCGTTCAAGGGTATCCAGTCCCAAGAAGCAGATACGGTTGTCGTCCCGATCCGTATTGATCTGATAAATGCTGAACTCAGTCATCGTTCATTCGTCCTTTCTTTGGTTTTGTTGCGGCGGATACCAAGCTGAAAACAAAGAAAGTCATTGTAGTCCTTACCGCAGGGCGGTGGGCTGTCAATGACTTCATACTTGCTTGGCAATATGGTTTTCAGCGCAAGGCTGGCTTTTCTCCCGGCATTATCGTTGTCGAAGTGCAGGAAGATTTTCTTACTCTGCGGCTTCTCATTGAGGTACTTCACAAGAGCCACAGGGGTAGTGCTGTCCTCGATTTTCTCCTTGGGCAGATACACACCGGCGAGGGAAACAAGGTTGTCTTTCCGCCAATCTCTGCCCGCCATCTTTTCAAGCGACGCATAGGAAAGCAGGTCAATGGCACACTCAAAGAGATGCACCGTGCCGCTGTCGCTGTCTGCGATCCGAAAAGAATAGTGCTTGTCACTGCCGGAGCAGTCACCCAAAACACGGCGGTCATTGGTCGCTCGGTAGGACGCATAGCGAGGAGTATTTTTCTCATCAAAGCCAACGCACACAAGGTTGTGGTATGGAAGGCTCTCAAAGATCAGCCCCTTGTCAATGCAGTGTTGGATGATGGCATAGTCGATGCCCCTACCGAAAAGATACTCTGTAATTCTTTCTGTGGAAGCACTTTTATCCGGCAGAAGCAAGACCTTCGGCTCCGTTTTCTGCTGGGGCTTGACTGTCATTGACGGCATCACCGCCGCTTTTCCCATCAGCGTTTCAACCGCCTCTACAAAAGAACAGCCCTTGACTTTCACAAGATAGTCAAGGGCATTGTAGCCGCCGATGCGCTGTGACCACCACATCCACTTGCCGTTAGAAATCTTCAGGCTGTCGTGGGTTCGGGTGGTGTAGTTGTTGCCGGAAATGCGGACAAGCTCCTGCGGCTCACAGCTTTGCAGATAGGTCAACAGGTCGATTTGCCGTGCCTGTTCCACCACCTCCGGTGGGATATACGGCATAAAATCACCTGCTTTCCCGTTGCTGTTTCTTCTCCTGCCGTTGCAGGCTCTTATCCGCTTCCGTTTCGATGGAGTCTCGGATGGTATCCATATGCTCGGTTTCTCTGTCCCGGAACTCCTTATACACATCACTCAGAGGACAAGGGGAACGAAGCAAAGCCCTTGCCTTTTCCGGCTCAAGCTCCAGCTCCTCCATACACATTATCCGCCCACTCGTTTTCACCAGCGTGCCGCGGAAAGCAACGATGGCCTTTCCGTCCGGCTTGACAAAACAGATGGCTTTCGTTTTTCCCGCGTCTCCGCCGTGCATGGCGGTACTCTCTCTGTCAATTTTCAGGGAGCAAATGTTCGGATTATTCTTCATGCTCTGGATCATGGCAGCCCACTCATATCCACTCGTCAAGCCGCCGTCAACCGTCTGATCGCCGCATTGTATCAGCTTATCCATGACCTCCGGTGTGAATTGATCCAGCATCTGTCCGACCGTTTTATAGCTGGCAATATCCAGGTCTTTTCCGATGGCTTCTCTGAAATTGCTGTCAATATATGTCAAGTTTTCGAGCAGGAGGAGTTCTTCTACTGATATATCCATGCTATCACTCTTTTCTGTTCAAAACATCTTTCATTCTCTCAGAGGATATCCACCGTCCCGCCTGTGCTCACCGTGCAGTGATATTGCAGCGTATACGTGTCCTCATTCAAATAGCTGTACTGATTGAATTCGGAGATTTCCTCCAATTTTTCCGAAGATTCCACCAACGTCACCAGATGGTCGCCGGAGTAACCATTTTCCGCACACCACGCACCGAACGCTTCGCAGAATTCTTTCATTTTTTCATCCGTCAGATTCAGATAAAAGTAAATATGACAGCTTCCGCTGCAGTTTCCGGCGATCTTTCCGGCTGCCGCGTCATCCGTGCTTTCGAGCGTTGTTTTTACGGAATCCGGCCCGATGACCAGCACATTTCCCGACTGAAAATAGTCCTTTACATATTGCGCAATTGCTTCCTCATAATAAGGACGCACATATACTCCGATATAATTATCCGTAAACGTTCCATTTTCGTTATAACCCGCCGGACGCACCGTAACGATGTCCCTGCTGGAGGAACCGCCGCGAGGGTACACGGACAGCCACTCGGTATCAAAATAGCCCGCCGAATACTCCAGATAGCGGAACTCCACGCCGGGGTATTTTTCATCCAGATAGCACAGCATCTTTTCCATACGGCAAATCGCGCGCTTCTGCGTCTGTGTCAATTTGTCGTATTCCTGCGGCAGGTTCTCCTTTTTCAGAATCTCCCGCTGGCGCTCGGAGAGCTCCAGATGCTCCGGCGGTAAGTCCAGTCTGTTTGTCTTTGTATCCTCACGGTTATCCATTCTTCCGCTGCACCCCCATAATCCAAATAGGATAAGCCCTGCGCAGAAAAGCGCAAGCACTTTTTTATAATATCTCATCGCGTCAATATGCCTCCCTTCGTTCGCCCTGCCACAGGTGCTGTCAACCCTTCCAGTCCTTTGCCGCACCGTTATCCGCCTGTTCAAACAGCAGGCTACCGGTTCGGATGGCCTGTGCCGTCCTTTCAAACAGCTCTGCCATCGCCTCACCGAGCTTCTGCATATCTTCAGCGGCAGTCTGAAGCTCCTGCACCATTGCGCCCCTGGAGCTTGAAAGGGAAAGAGACAGCGTTCTGCGGCGAACCTGCCGGCTCATTTTTGCGCTTTGTACTTCTCTGAACCGGAATGGAGAGCAGCTCTCTTGTACGCTCTCCAAGTTGTTTTTCAATGGCTGTCAGCCGCTGCTCCGGCAAATTGAGGGACGGATGACGGGTGAACTTGAAGTCCACCATTCGCCGCAGCTGCGCTTTCTGCTTTGCACCCATTACCTCTTTGCACACATCCTCATAGGAAATGCGGTAGGGATTGGAACGGGTCTTTGCATACGCACTCAGGTTCTTGAAATCATCCGGCATTGCATAGTTGAACAGCGACAAGCCGTTATCGAAGATGGGTGCAGGGGCGATAATTTCACCCGTGTGATTGTTCCGCAGCAAGCCGAAGTTGCCGAAGTGTCTGTCCTCGTTATAAATCAGGGCATCGAAAACCAGCATACTGCAAAGCTGCTCGTAGAACTCGTCGCCCAAGGTCTTGTAGTAATCCAGGCAGGCTTTCAGCGTCGTCTTGCGGAGAATACGCCCGATAGGGACGAAAGAGGTATCAATATCCGTGAACAGCCGGCACTTGGAAGCAAGAATACCTTTCCAGTTTTCCAAGTCGTACTGTACGCAGCCGATGCCCATCTTGTCTGCGATCTGACAGGCATAATACTCGCTGTACGGCTCGTTTCCGGTGTTCGCAGCACCCTCCGTGCCGCCCTTATACAGATAGATGCCGTCGTCCTCCACAAAGCGCCAAGCCTTCCGCAGCATACCGTTGGTAGTCAGCTCCGGTGAGGTGGAGAATGCCTCCCGACTGCCGCCAACGCCGGTATAAGCCACCAGTGACAGCGCTTCGGAGAAGCGGTTTTCGTAAAGGTTGTAATCGGCATACTTGCCGTCAAAGTCGGCGGGGACGACCCAATAGCTGTCGTTGAGGGACAGCCCCATACAGACATCAATGATGCCCTTCGTGTTGTTTACGCTCAGCCCCAGCGTCTTTAAGATTTCATCTACAAACTGCCGGTTCTTCGGAATCACCCGTCGTTCCAGCCACTTCACAACGCCCTCGTTTGTCAGCTCCAAGTCGAGGGGAAACAGCTTTTGCTTTGCCGTTTCGGTGTGAAGAATTGTCGCCTGCAAGCCCTCCAAGCCTCTTTCCTCCAGCGTGAAGGTCAGCAGTGTTTCATCATAAAGGCGCAGGCTATATACTTTTTCCATTGTGCTGCTCCTTTCCTCAAGCATTACGGACACATCCTTGTCAAGTGCCTCTGCGATCTTGAGCATCAGGTCAAGGGAGAGGTTTTGCGTTCCTTTTTCAATGCGGCAGATGTTGGAACGCTGGGTTCCGATGCGCTTTGCAAGCTGCTCCTGCGACAATCCTTTTTCCAGTCTTGCCTGCGTCAGCTTCTGCACAATGCTTTGCCTTGCCGCCAACAGTTCCTTTTCGGTCATACAAAACCCTCCCTTCTGATCCATTATAATGTTATCATATATGATAACGATTGTCAAGAGGTTCGGCTATCTTTCCAAGTCCCTCGGTTTCTTTTCTGGCAGTTCTTCACCCTCATCGGGTTCACCGCCGACGATTTCGTTCTCACGCTTATCCACATTGAGCAGGGCATTGAGTTCGTTCAGCCGGTCGGTCTTGGCTTTCAGTTCTTCCTCCTGCGGGAACGGTCTTTCCACATCGACCTTCGCAGTTTCAAACTGCTTTTTGAGGTTATCAAGCTCCATTTCGTTCATCTCCAAACGCTTTGGAAGCCCCTCCAGCGCATTATCCAAGCGGGTGATATTACCGAAGGTGTCCGTGCCGAGGGTTACGGGATAGCCAAGCTCACCCTTGAGCCGCACTTTGTATTCTCTTGCTTCAAAGTACAGCTCCATCGTAAAGCCACGGTACTCACCGAGGGGAATGGGGTCGGGATTTGTCATTGCCTTACACGCCTCCAAGATAGCGTTGCCGGCATCCGCTTTCTCTGAATAGAAAGCACCCTTGACCGTCATACCAATAAAGGTTTCATCAGACGGCTTCGGGTGCTCTGCCACTCTTTCAATATCGGTTTTTAATCTCGCAATTACATCAGCCCGCCGTGCAATCTCCTGCGGATAGAACTTGATGATCTTATCCTCCAAAGCATATTTTTCGGAAAGAAAGCTGGACTTTAAGAGCCGCAACTTCTGAACCTGAATGTCCAAGTCCATCTTCTCTTTGATGTGGGGATTGCCGGTCGCCAGCATCTTGATCTCAGCATAGGACAGTGCGGTTTCGTCAATATCCTCGCAGGATCGCACCGGCGATTTACTGGTCATTATCTGCGAAGCGAACTTCTGCTTGCCCTCCACGAGCTGATACAAGTAGGCATCAAAGGTTTCCTCCGTTACGAAACGGTAGATGTGAACCTCTGCATTTTCGTTGCCTTGCCGGATACTTCTGCCGAGCCGCTGTTCCAAGTCAGAGGGTCGCCACGGGCAATCGAGGTCGGAGGATGCGGCAAGTTTGTTCTGCACATTCGTACCGGCTCCCATCTTCTGCGTACTGCCCATCAGGATGCGGACATCCCCTCGGCGTACCTTCTTGAACAGTTCCAGCTTCTTTGCTTCGGTATCTGCTTCGTGGATGAACTTTATCTCATCGGCGGGTACGCCACGGGCAATCAGCTTCTGTCGAATATCGTCATAGACATTGAAAGAGCCGTCGTTTTTCGGCGTAGACAGGTCGCAGAAAAATAGCTGTGTCAACCGCTTCTCACTGCCACGCTCCCAAGTTTCAAACATAGCGTCCACGCAGGCGTTGAGCTTACTGTCCTCAAAATCGGGGAGTAGAGGGTTGATAAGCCGCTGATCAAGAGCCAGCTTTCTGCCGTCGTTTGTGATCTTGAGCATATTATCTTCCTTGGCATCAACCATACCGTTTCGTACCCTTTCGGCTCTCTCGGCAAGCTCGGCTACCATCTGCTTTTGGATTTCAGAAGGCTTCACCGAGATATTGTGAAAGACCGCTGTCGGCACTGGCAGGTCAAGCATATCCGCTGTTTTGATGTCTGCGATTTCCTTAAACATCGCCATCAGCTCCGGTAAATTGTAGAAGCGGGCAAAGCGTGTTTTAGCTCGGTATCCTGTTCCTTCGGGTGTAAGTTCTACTGCCGTAATGGTTTCTCCGAAAGTGGAAGCCCAGGCATCGAAGTGCTGCAAGTTGTTCTGAACAAGGGTATTGTACTGCAAGTATCGCTGAATGGTGTAAAGTTCGACCATCGAATTGGAGATTGGCGTTCCGGTTGCAAACACCGTACCACGACCGCCCGTAATCTCGTCAAGGTAGCGGCACTTCATAAAAAGGTCGCTGGATTTCTGTGCTTCGGTCTGTGCGATACCTCCGACATTCCTCATTTTGGTATAGAGAAACAAGTTCTTGTAGTAGTGACTTTCATCGATAAAGAGTCTATCAACACCCAACTCCTCAAAGGTCACTGTATCATCCTTTTTGGATTGGTCGTTGAGCTTATCGAGCTTCTGCTTGACAGATTTCTTTGTGCGCTCCAGTTGTTTTACGGAGAAGTTATCTCCACGGTTCTTTTTCAATTCCGCAATGCCCTCCGTTACCTCATCAAGCTGCTGTTCGAGGATCGCCCGCTGCCGTTCAATGCTCATCGGGATTTTTTCAAACTGGCTGTGACCGATGATGATGGCATCATAATCGCCGGTGGCGATTCGACCGCAAAAGCGCCTGCGGTTCTTTGCTTCAAAGTCTTTTTTCGTGGCAACTAAGATGTTGGCGGAGGGGTAAAGCTGCAAGAACTCTGCCGCCCACTGCTCCGTCAGATGGTTGGGGACGACAAATAGGGATTTCGTACAAAGTCCGAGTCTTTTCGCCTCCATTGCAGCAGCGACCATCTCGAAAGTCTTGCCCGCACCAACCGTGTGTGCCAGCAAAGTATTGCCGCCGTATAGGATGTGCGCCACCGCATTTCTTTGGTGTTCCCGAAGCTCGATTTCCGGGTTCATACCGCTGAAAACGATGTGGCTTCCATCGTACTCACGGGGACGCAGGCTGTTGAATTTCTCATTGTAAAGGATGCAAAGCCGTTCTCTGCGCTCAGGGTCAGACCAGACCCAATCCTGAAAGCCCTGCTTGATTAGCTCCTGCTTTGCCTGTGCGATTGCCGTTTCCTTCTTGTTCAGAATAGCTTTCTTTTTGCCGTCTGCGTCCTCCACATAGTCAAAGATGCGGACATCCTTTAGGTTCAGTGTTTCCTCGATGATTTTGTAGGCGTTGATGCGCCCCGTACCGTAGGTGCTGTATGCCTTCACATTGCTGCGGTCATAGGACTTGCCCTCAATATTCCACTCACCGGTATAGGCAGAGAAATGAACCTTGATGTTCCACTGTGCGTACCTCGGTGTTCCCAAGAACTCAAACATAAACTGTTCGACAATTTCGGTCGGCAGCCAAGTAGCACCAAGCCGAACGGCGATCTCGCTGGCGGTCAGGTCTTTCGGCTGTACCCGTTCCAGTGCTTCCACATTGACGGTGTAATCTTCGGGGTAAAGCTCCGCTGACTTTCGGGCGAGTGCCAGCTTTTCCCGGACATTGCCGGAGAGGTATTCGTCTGCCATAAGATACTTTGCCTGCGTGGAATTGCCGTACCCGTGCATTGGGTTCAGAAAGATAACGCCCTTTAAGTCTGCAAAGATTTCTTCCTCGGTCTTGCCGGTCAGCTCGCACATATAATCCATATCCACACGGGCTTTTTCGCCCATAGAAACGGCAAGTGCTTCGCTGGCGGTATCTACGGAAGTGACCGGGGTGTGTGGCTTGATGGTTCGCTTGCAGAATATATCCGCCTTGCGTTCGAGCTGACCTTCATCGCCCAAGACCTCAAGCGCCGAGAGCAGAGAAAAGGAGCTGTCCTGCGAAAATGCGGAGATGTTGGCACGGCTGTTGATAAGTCCGTACTGCTTGGAAAAGGTATCATACAGAGCGTTTAATCGCTCCTGCTCCGCTTTAATTTCCGAGTCAGGGTAATCCTCTGTCTGCAATTCAATCAGCTTTCTGACCGAATCACGGATGCGGATCATTCCCTTTATGCGGTTCTCTGCGGTAGCCGATACCTCCACCGGAGCCATACGACTGTTTTCTCGGAAGTAGATCTTATCGTCCAGCACCGTATAGGAGAAGTTACGGACGGTGGGATCTGCGGGAATGGAATTGTCCTCCTCTGCAAGCTCATCCTCCACCTCATATGCGGTCAGCTCACCGTGAATATTGGAAACGGCTTCGCCGAGTTGCTCGGCAAGGTCTGCCCCCTCGTAAGGAACGCAGGTGGCTTCGGGACCGAAACGCCCCGACACCATTTTCATCTCTCCGAGTATCATTTCGGGATGCTCAACAAAGTAGCTGTTCATCAGGATACCGTTTTCATCCGTGCCGAGCTGTACCCAATCCGGCTCTATATCCACAATGCGGTCACGCTTTTGCAGAATAAGAATGTCCGAAACGACTTCCGTCCCGGCATTTCCCTTAAAGGTGTTGTTCGGCAAACGGATAGCACCAAGCAGGTCGGCTCGCTGAGCAATATACTTGCGGACAGAGGAGTTTTCCTTATCCATCGTTCCCTTGCTCGTGATGAGCGCCATTACGCCGCCCGGACGGAGCTTGTCCAAGGACTTGGCGAAGAAGTAGTCGTGAATGAGGAACTTGTGCTTGTCGTAACGCTTGTCAGGAACCTTGAAATCCCCGAAGGGTACATTCCCCACAACGGCATCAAAGAAGCTGTCGGGGAGGTTGGTTTCCTCAAAGCCCTGTGCGGCGATAGAGGACTTTTGATATAACTGCTGTGCAATACCGGCAGAAACCGTATCCAGCTCCACACCGTAGATCTTGCTTTCCTTCATTTCTTCGGGAAGCATACCGATAAAATGCCCGATGCCGCAGGACGGTTCCAAGATATTGCCCTCACGGAATCCAAGCTGTTTCATCACCTTATACACGGCATTGATAACCGTTGGCGGCGTGTAGAAAGCGGTCAGAGTGCTTTCTCTTGCGGAAGCGTATTCCTCCGGCGATAGGATGTTTTTCAGCATCCCAAACTCTGTCTGCCAAGAACCTGCTCTCTCATCAAAGGCTTCGGGAATACCGCCCCAGCCCACATATTTAGAGAGAATGATCTGCTCGTCCGGTGTGGCGAAACGGTTTTCTTCCTGACACCTTTTCAGAACGGTAATTGCCGCATAGTTGCGGTGGAAGCGTTCTTTCTTGTTGACCTCCTCGACCTCGTGAGAAGCAAGGTCAAAGGTATGACGGTCTGCCATTGGGATTTCGGGATGAATATCAAAGGTCTGCACCCGGCTTTTCTTCGGATGCTCCCAAACAGGGGTAAGAGGTGCTTCCGCCTGTGCAAGTTCTTCCTCGGAGAGATAAACAAGGTCATCAAAGGACAGTGCTTGCAGTCCTTTTTCGGTCAGTTCTTCAATGGACGAATACTGCTCACTGCGGACGACTTTGCCGTCTGCAAGAGTTTCGATGCGGAAATCCACAAGGTTGACCCTTGCCTGTATTTCGTGCTTGTCGTCCTCAGTCGTGGTGTAGGCAACGCCGACATCAGCAAGGTCGGTATAGTCCGCACCGTCCTCACGCCGATACTCCTCACGGCAAAAATCATCAATGAGATGCTTCGCTTTATCCAGAGCATTTTCCGGCAAATACGGGCTGTCGATGATCTCAAAGCCCTTGGGAGGTGGGTCAAGTCGAGTAACAAAGTCATAGGGAATCGTGTTGCCGTCCTTGTCCTTATACAGAACAATGCTCATCGGCACACCGTAGTAGTTTTCCTCCTTGATGTCCTTCTCGAACTGATAAGGACTGGTGTACTCGATGCTTTCACCGACCTTGCCGTCCGTGCCGAGATAGTCGATCCTGCCGATAGGTCTGGACTCGATGGGTGCTTCCTTCGTGGTGGAAACCACGGTGCGGGTAATGCGTTTACCGTCCTCCAAAGCGTTGACCTCTACATCGTACCCTCTGTCGGTCAGCATTGTAAGGTAGGTTTCCAAGCGGTGCTGCGGAAATCCCACCATAGGGACACGGGTGTTGTGATCGACGGCACGAGTAGTCTGTGTCAGCTCAAGAGCAGTCCCGACGACCTCTGCATCATCAGCATAGGCTTCAAAGAAATCACCCACCTGATACAGCAAAAGGCTACTCGGATTGTCTGCTTTGGTTTTAAGATACGCCAGATAGAACTCCGGCAAAGCAGCATCCTTTGGCTTTTCTCTTTCTGCTGCCTGCTCGATACGCTCCACAACGCTCTGCGGCAAGTCCTGCACATAGAAGGTGATCTCACCTTCGGGGGAGATATGAGCAATGTTCTGATAGTCCCCATTGACCTCCACGGCACGGTTCCAAACGGTCAGTCCGTTGCCGAGATAGCCCATCCCGATGTCATACTCGACCTCTTTTTCTTCGGGCTGTTTTTTAGCGACCTTCAAATGGTCATTCAGCGGGTTCTCCTGCACCCTGCGGTCAAACTCGGTTCGATCCATCTCTTTGTTGAAAAGCGGAAACTGCGTATCATAGAGCATCACACGCTCATCATCAAAGGACAGGATTTCATACTCGTTTGCGCCGAGATAGACGGTGCTGCCGAGGTGGTACTCATATCGCTCATTTTTCGGCTCTGCCTTTTCGGAAGGTGCGGTAGACAAGATTTCTCTCTTCCTGCGTTCCTCGGCAAGCTCTGCTCGGCGTTCCTCCTGCCTTTGCAACCATTCAGGATACTGTGCCCTTTCCTTGGGGTTCAGGTAACGGTCGAGTTTTATCAGCTCGGCAATGCGCTTCTCTACCTGACTCCATTTCAGGTCGATATGAGGTTTATCGCTTCCGATGCCTTTAGAAATACGGATACCTTTGCCGTCGTGCTGCTCATCAATATTGGCTCCGACAATAGCCGGATAGACTCCGCCCCAGCCGTATTCATTTTTCAGAAAATCTGCGTTTTCCTTTGCAGACAGGCTCTTTTGGAACTGCTCATAGATTCGCATTTTCCCCTCAGAAATGCCGCTGCCACGGGTGAGGACAGCATCGATGATCTCCTGAGAGAAAGTAAAAGCAGAGGGCTTTCGTTCCTCTGCTCCTGCTGTCATCAAGCTCAACTGCCCGTCAATGGACGGCAGCGGCTTCATCGTGTCCTGCAACTCCCCAAGCAGCCGCATCGCTTCAAAGTGCTGGGCGATCACGCCCCAATCATAGAAACTCTGTGCCGTGCGGGAGAGATAACTGCCCTCCCAAAGCTGCAACACATTCTGATAGGTCTTGTAGCCCACACGCCGTCCATCGCTCAGAATGACCTCGGTATAGTCGTTGTTGAAAATGCGCTTGATATAAGAAATACGGGCGTTCTCATCAGCGGTAGCTTCAAAGAATGCCCGTATCTCGTCTTTGCTTGCTTTCAGGTGCGGCGTAGTGCCGAGGATTTCACGAACGGTGTCGTCGCCGCCAAAGAACGGCAGGCTTTTATCCTCGTGGCTTCGGTCGTAGTAGTCTAAGCGAAGATTACCTCCGCCATCACGATCTCCTGAACCCGGCTCCGGATACTGTTCATCTTCCGAACCCAGCTCATCATATCCGTCGCTTTCAGATTCTCCGTCACGCCCTCCGACGCTGCCATCTGCTCCGTCAGCATCTGTTCCAGCTCGTTCGCTCTGCGCTCCGTGTCGTTCAGATGCTCGTTCAGGGCGCAGCTCGTCAGCAGGTTGTAGTAGCGTACCTTGTGATGCTCCTTCAGGAACTTCTTCCGCATCCGGGCGTACCTGCCCATCGACAGCTCCGGCTGCTCCGGCATTGTCAGATTGGGGAGCAGATAATCCCCCTGCCTCGTGTAAGTGATCTCGTTCATCGTCAGGACTCCTTTCGGTTTTTTCTTTGCCTACATTGTAATCGGCTTTGGTTTTCTCTGCAATTATGCGATTTTGACGGTCGAGGGCAAGAATGGTGCGGGAAATCTCCGCAAGTCCCATCTCCGCAATATCGCTGGTGGCATAGCCGAGGGCGTTCAGCGTGGCAGGGGTCGTAAAATTCACCACATCCCGAAGATCATCGGGTTCAAAGTATTCTCCGGCTTCAATGCCCAGGCGGGTCATTGTCATATAGGCGACGCTGTTTCTCACCGCTTTTTTGAAAATGTGGGTGATTTCTTCTTCGGATACGCCGTCCAGGAAGCTGTCTTTCACGCTGTAAATCAGATCGGGGAGATAGTCGGGGATGTTGTCCTCTACGGCGTTTCTTGCCGCCGACTCGATGGCAACGGCAAGGGTTTCCTTGTCGTTCAACTCTCCGAAGGTGCTTTCCAGCGTGTCGATCACTTCTGCCGTGTATTCGTCCCGCATTTGCCAAATGGGAACTCTGCGGGAAAAGCGGCTGGGATGCGTGTCGGAAATATCGAAGTAGTGGACAAGCCGCTGGCGGCGTTGGTCGGCATCCTCAAAAACGGCAATGCCGTGCGCCCCACGATTGACCCATCGCCCAAACTTTTGGTTCCAGTCGTCGATCTGAAGAACGGCAGTGGCGTCCGGTCGCTGTGCGTGAACCAAAAGCTGCTCATCAAAACGCAGACGGTAATTGTAGCAGGCAGAGCGCAGAAACGCTTCCCAGCTTGCGGGGTTTGCAACGACCGTTTTGCAGGTTCGGTTATACAGCTCCGAAATGAAGTCGTATTTTCGTGCCATCGGCGGACACCTCCTTATCGTTCATAGTCTTTTGGCTTGATGGCTTTGCCGTTCTCATCATAGCTCTTGGGTTTGGCGGCAATGGAATCCCACCGGATCATAGAACCGGCAAGCATCGCCTGCTCCTGTGCCTTGCTGACACCCAGCTTCTCATTGAACTTATCTTTAATTGCTTCGTTCTCTGCACGGTTCCCGTCGTTAAACCTTGTGGCGGTATAGCCCTTTTGCCAGCGGTCGATTTGAATGACTTCGCCGGTAGACGGGAGTATGGAATAGCACATCGGAGGCAAGGGCGGCTCCATTGGAGCGTAGGTACAGCCGCCTTGCTCCATACGCTCGGCAAACTCGCAAATGTGAAAGAGATTGCGTCCGACCTCTGTGTGATAGTTATCAATATAGCGGCAGGGATAGCTTTCCGTCTTACCGTCACGGTCGGTCACAATGATGCGCTCTCCGTCCGGGATACGGAACAGCTCCTTATAGTGGCTGTCAATAAAGCGAATATCCCGGTTGGCTTCTTCGATGTGCTTGTCCAGCCATTCCTTTACATAGCAGAGGCAGTAGAAGTTATAGTCGCCCCTCGTTGGATTACAGCGAAGCACGAACGCATATTTCTCGGTATCTGCTCGGAAGCCGAACTCAGTGGTATAAGCACCCTGCATTTCGCTTTCCTTGTTCTCACGCCCATAACGCACCATCTGAGAACGGCTTTGAAGCAGTCCGTACTCCTCGGAGCGCAGGGCGTTGATTACATCGTCCAAGTCCCGCTTGAACTCATCGCTTTTCCATTGCGGTCGGGTATCAAACCAAGTGGTATAAAACTGATCGCCGCTTGAGCCGAAGTCCCCACGCAGATAACCGATATTGCCTGTCTGCCCTTGAAGCTGCGAGCTTTGAGTGTAGGTGTACTTGCGTTCGGGGACGGTCAGCGGTCGCAGTGTAAAATCTGTCATTATCTTGCGCCCCTTTCTTGCGGTGTTCGTTGTTTCGGGATGTCAAAGCCGTAAACGGCGGCGATCTCATCCCCAAGTCGCCGGGTCAGCCGGGTAATATCGGCTCGTGTGGCTTTGCCGTGATAGATTTTATCTCTCAGGTTTTCCATCTGTGTCTCGGAAACGCCTTCCTTAAACACTCGGTAGAGATAGTGATTTGTGCCGTCGTGGTGGGCGGCATCGGCACGAAGATCGCCGTACTTATCTACATACCATTCGGTATAGTCGGTGTCGGCATACAGACAATCTCGGATGTTGCCGGAGGGGATGTCCTTGTAGCCCATCACTCTGCCGTTCCATCTGCCGATGTCGCCAATGACAATGATCGGCTGGGAAAGCTGAACATTCAGGTTGACTCGCTCATCGGAGAGGTAGTCGTAATTGGTTTCCTCCATCCACTCATAGAGTGCCTGCTCATCATTCGGGTCGTCGTCCAGCTCGTTGGCTTCAAGGAACTCCTTGTAGTCCTCTCGCCAGTCGTCCACATCAAGGTTTTGGTTGCTCCAAATGATGTGGCGGTCATTCGGTCGTGTCGCTTGGCTCATCTGTTTCACCTCCCAAGTATGAGAAAAGACGATTCTTTGCGACCTGCTCCTGAAGCTCGGTGATGACTGTCATATCCGGCACGGTCACATCGGGGATTTTCAGGATCGTCGGCAAGGTCAGCGCCTTCAAGTCTTTTTCGGTTTTACAGCCTGCGTCAAAGAGCTTTGCCAGCACCTTCATTTTCTGCTGCAAGCCCTGTTCGGCTGCTGTTTTCTTTACTGTTGCCATTGCGGTATCCTCCTTATCGTTCATAGTCTTTGTTGCGGCTTGGTTTCGCCTTTGTTTTTCCATCAAAGTCCGCTTTCCCGACTTCGCCGCGCCATTCAAACATCTCTTTTTCGCCCGGACAGTAGAGTTTCCCGTTGTCCACGCAAATGAAAAGGTCGCAGTTTTTTATGCTCGACCTTTCATAGAACGCCGAATGGTCATAGTAGCTTTTGTCCCCAGCATTGGGTTTGTCCGTTAGTCCGAGATCGTTATCTCTTGCCGTGTGCCTTGAAATGAAGTCCAGAGTGTCCTCCGCTTTTGTAAACAGGCGATAGGGGCAGAAATGCTTGCCGCCGTATTCGAAGATCAGCTTATTGCCCTGAATGTGTTTGAGTACGGTCGCCTTATTGACCGCCCAGTGCGGCATACATTCCGTTTTTACTTCACCCATCACATCCATTCGCTCATACCGGGTCGGTTTCCCGTCATAGAGATTCGTGCAAAAAACAGCGCTGCCACGGCTGTTTGCCGAAGCGCCGAAGCCTCCCGTTACGAGATAAAGCTGCCGGTCGGCTCGCCGGTATTCCGGCTTGAGAACAGCGGGGTTGATAGCGATGACCTTTCCGTTGATGTCATTTTTGTAGTGGTCGGGGATACAGTCCGCTTCGGCAATAACCGTCACGGGAATATCCAGCTTCTCAACCTCTGACCGAAACAGTTCAGCGTCCCTCTTGATGCGCTCCGCAAAGAACAGCGCCGCATCAATATAATCGTCGCCAACGGCACATTCGGAGTATCGCTGAAAGATGTCGTTGCGCTCCCCATAGCAGCACAGGAAGCGTTCGCCGTTCTTGTCCTGCTCGTTTTCGGCAAGGATGATTTCACGGGAGCCGATATTCACGGCGCAGAGGATGGTGTAATCACCGACCTTTCTCTTTTCATTTTCCATAGCCGTTACCTCAGAGAATGCCGATGATGATAACCTTATCATCCTGCTCGGCGTTGCGGGAGTATTCCGGAAAAAGCGACTGCACACGCTGCCTTGCCCTGCGGATGGTTTCAAAGCACGGCAGTCCGTAGACTTTGTAGTTGAATGCAAGGTCATTGAGAGGCAGTTCGCCGGCTCTGAGATAAGTCGCATAGCGGTTGTAGTAGTGCATAATGAGGATCATATCGTCGAACCTTGCTCTCGGACAGTCCTTCAAGATAGAAAGCACACGGCTTTCCAAAGTTTTCTGTTGATTCATTGAATCCCTCCTTCGGGTAGTAGAAAAGGGGCGGAGTTTTTGCTCCGCCCCTTGGATAATCAGCTCACTTCTTGTTTTTCGATCTAATCTGCAAGAAGATAAAGCCGCCGATGATAAAGGCTACCAGTACGATAGCCACGATGGTTTTAGGTTCCATTAGTTACGATCCTCCTTTTTCTTTTTCTTGAATCCGACAACGCCGCACACAGCGATGCCCACTGCGGACAGTCCTGCAAGGGCATAGAGCAGCGGCAGATTGGTGGTATCGCCGGTCTTAGGCGTATCACGCAGAACATTGTGCATCTCCACAATGGTAGTGGAGCCGAGCTTGACCGTTGCCTTCTTATCGGCAGGCAGGACATACATCGAAGAAGCCGAATTGCTTACCTCAGAAATGGTGTAGTCCCCGATGCGAAGCCCGTCAATGAAGATCTCACCCTTGTCGTTGGTTTCAAGGATAATGTCATAGCCATTTGCACCGGTAATGCGGAAAGCGAAGCCCTTGACCTTGCCGTCAGAGGAGGTCTTGACGATTTTCAGGTTGCCTCGCATAGCTTCATTGATGAAGCCGACGCCTGCCTTGTTCTCCACCTCGTAGGTCTTGCCGTTGGTGTCGATCATCACTTCATACACGCCGGTATCAAGGACAAATCCCTCCGGTGCTTTGGTTTCCTTGACGAAGTAGCGACCGTGGAACAAGTCGTTCATACTGTATTCGCCCTTTTCCTTTTCGGTCAGTGTGCCGAGCAGTTCATCACCGCTGTCCAGCTTGCCGTTTGCGTTACTGTCCTTATAGACCTCAAAGGCCGCTCCGGTCAGCTTATTGTCAGGATATTCGGAATCCACCTTGGTCAGATGGATGTTGCCACGGACATACTCATTGACGATTTCGATTTCCACGACCTGACCGTCTGCGCCGATGGTCACGGGATAGATGGTATCGTCCAGCACGAAGCCGGCGGGCTGTTCGATTTCACGGACATACCAAGTGCCGTAAGGGATGCTTTCAAAAGAAAAACTACCATCTTCAGCAGAAGTGGCAGTCATCAGAGCGTTTTCCTTTGTAAACTCGCCGTCATCCGTGCGGAACAATCCGATCAGCGCACCGCCGAGGGAATCGCCGTTTTCATCAACCTTCTTGCCGGAAACAGAACCGTAGATCAGCTTGTTTTCAACAGCATTCCCATCATTGACAGCGATTTTCACCACCGCCGTATCCTGATCGGCATACCCAAAGGTAACGGGATACTTGGTATCGGACAGCATATAGTGGCTGTCGGTAGTAAGCTCCTGCACATAGTAGCTTCCAAAAGGAAGGTCAGTCTTGCTTTTCGCCGTTCCGTCCTCATTCAGAGAGATGATCTCAACAAGACCATCTGCGGGAATGGAAGTGCCGCTGGCAGATACGATCTCCTCGGCGGCAAACAGCCCAAAGGAAATGTTCTTCATTTCACCGTTTGTGCCAATGCCGAAGCGCTCATTCTGCTCGATGGACTTCACAAGGCTGATTTCCACCTTCTGACGCTCGTTCTCGAACGAAGTCGCCGTTTCCGTTACGGCAACATTCTGACCGGCGTAGACAAGCTCGACGCAGTGAGGTTCCGGGTTGAGCACCATCCCGTGGGGTGCTGTGATCTCACGCACCTCGTATTTGCCAAGGTAGAGTTCACGGCTCACCGCTGTGCCGGTTTCATCGGTTGTAACGGTGTCTACAACCTCGCCCTTCTGATTTCGGACAGTGCCGTCCTGCGTGATAATATCCTCTGCGGCGATGATCTCATAGACCGCACCGGGAAGTCCACGCTTTTCATACTGCGGCTGATAGATGGTGGGCAGTTCGTTTCCGCTTTCATCTACGCCGCCGATGACGGAAACGCCGAAGAACACCTCGCCGGTTTTTTCCACGGTGATGGTGCCTTTCTGTGCCATATTGGGCTTATCCACTTTTACTACCGTAACCCCGCTTTCTTCTGTGGAATTATCCTCCGTGACATCGAAGTACACGGGCGTTTCGTCGAGGACATAGCCGTAGGGAGCCTGTACCTCGACAATAGAGTACCCCTTTCCAAAGGGCAGCTTTTCCGGCGTAACAAGAGAACCTTCTGCATTGGTGTAGAACACATCAATGGTGGTGGGCGTCGGGTAAGTGAAGGTCATTGTTACGGGGTTGCCGTCCGGGTCATAAATCTTGAAGCCCGCACCGGCATAAGGAATAGTCTTTCCGGTTTCTGCGTCCTGCTTCACGATTTTGATGAAGCTGTTAAAGGGTGCATTGTTGATAAGGTAGCGATAAGTCGCCCCATTCTGTGAAATGAACACATCAAAGTCGGGCATCAGCTCGCTGCCTTCCCAGCCGGATACCTGATGGACGGTGTAGATGCCGTAAGGCATATCCTTGGTCTGGGCAAAGCCGTTTTCGTCGCAGGTGAGATAATCACGCTCGGTGTCCTCGGCAACCTCGTAGCTGCCTGCGGATTTCAGGTACACGGCAAACTCAGCTCCGCTTTCGGGTGTGTCAATCTGCGTATCACCGTTATCGGTGTGCTTGATGATGGCGATATTGCCCTTTGCGGCCTGCTCGGTCACATCGTTCACCGTCTGATTGTGCTCCACGGTATAAAGCTGCGGCTCTGCACCGACCTTATGAACGGTGGTATCAAGCAGATAGCCCTCGGAGGGTGTGATCTCTCGCACCGTCCAGTCGTTATCGCAGATATACTCCTTGGTAACGAACTGCCCGTTTTTGTCGGTGGTGTAGGTATCCACAAGGGTTTCGCCCTTATAGATGCCGTAAACAGCACCGGCAAGAGAAGCATCACCCTGCGCCGTGCCGGTTTCGACATCGCTCTTGGTGACGGTCACGGAAAACTTCTTCAAAATATTGAGGAAGCTACGGTTCGTGACCTCGTTCCAGTTGATAGGCGCAGACTGCGCTTCGGGAACAACATAGCGAACGGCAGTGTCCACTTCCTCCACGGTATAAGGTGTGGAACCGGAAATGAGGACATCTTCAAAGGTCGCCACGCCGTTTGCATCGGTTGCGGCATACTCGTCCACGGCAATGCCGGAGAGTGAAGTGCCGTAAAGATGGAAGGTCACGCCCTCGTTGAGATTGTCCTCCGAGGACTTCACGATCTGCAAATCTCCACGCTTGAGCTTGTTGTTGAAGGTCACGGTAGACACCTGACCGGAAACCACCGTCACACGGCGGGATTCCTGCGGCTCATACTTGTCGTAATCCATCTCGGTCACGGTGTAAACGCCGGGCATCAGGTTGTCGATTTGAATTTCTCCCTTGGAGTTGGTCTTGACGGTCTGATTGATGCCGTTGCCGGTGACGGTAAAGTTGAGGTTATCTACCTTGCCGTCCTCCGAGGTTTTGACGATCTTAGCAGAGCCGTAGGACACCTTCAGATTGAGGAACGCCTGCACGGGGTCACTGACCGACTGTGCGTAGGTGATAACATCCTGCTTGCCGCTTCCTTGATTGAATGTTTCGTCCGTCCATGTGATGATACCTCGGCGGGTTGAACCGACCTTATTGGCGGTAATTCTTACGCTGTCAGAAGGAGCATCCGTTGCTGTGATAACAAGCTGGTTTCCACTGACGCTGAATGAAATGCCATCCTCATTAGCGGAAAAGTTGTAATCGGAAAGCACACGGTTGTGGTCTGTCAGGGTAGCGGTGTAACTGCTGCCGTCCCATTCCAGCTCCACGCTCTGCGCTCTGTTCGGGTTTTTGGACATAAAGCTGGGGATGGCAGAGTGACGCTGAACGCTTGCTTCAATGCTGTCATAGTAATCACAAAACAGGTCATACAGCGGATGGGCAGTGCTGATAACGCCCTTAACAGCATCGTAGCTACCGGGGCTTACATAATCGAAGTCCTCGTCACGCTCACCGACAACGGTTTCCCAAATGAGAACCTGTGTTGCCATAGCTTCCGCCAGCATTGCGGCATCAGCAGGGTTCTGTGAACGCCACGAGGTGCTGATGGGTCCCGTGTAACCGTACTGCATAATACGCCCGATGAATAGCTTTATATCGTAGGGGGAAATGGTGCTGTTGATGTCTGAGGGCAGGTTGTCCCAAAAGGTTTCGTCCTTACTGGTATAAGTGTCGCCGGTATCCTGCTGCACTCCCGGCTCAATGCAGTAACAGATGTTACCGTCATACGAGTACATTGCTCGAATGGTAGTGTACTTGGACTCGCCGGAATGCCAGCCGTTCATATACCGGAGATTGGGATGCCCCCAAGTACCGCTGTAATCAATATTAGCATCGCCGCTTCTCGGAAAAGAAACAAGGTAGACCTCTGCTCTTTCTCCTGCGGCATAGGCAGTGGTTGTGCCAATCCCCACAAGGGTTGTCAGGCACATCACGAGGGAAAGCAGTCCCGCCATCCCTCGCTTGAAAAGGTTCTTTTTCATTGTGTTTGTTACCTCCTTGAAAACGAAAAAAACGCACCGTACAATGACGATGCGTTTCGGGTGAAATATGTTTTGTTGTTATGCGTAGCCGATATAGATTTCATAAGAGCCGCTTCCGGTCTGCTCATACCAAATCCATACGTCGGTGATGTCGCCGTCCTTGGCATATCGGTCAAGATAGCCACGAATATCCCGTTCGGTGTATTTGCATTTTACACCTGCGGCGATGGGGTTATCCCAGCAATACACGGCTCCGCTGTCGAGCGCAAGTCCGATGCTCTCAGCGTAGCTCTTGGCAAAGCAGATCCAGTAGTCAATGTCAAAGACCGGCTCAGTAGGTTCTTCTTTCGGCGGTTCCGGTGGCGTAGATTCCTCAGTTGCCGGAGATGTGGGCTGTTCTTTTTCAGTCGGGGCAGCGGTTTCCGGTCGGCGTTCGGACTCGTCTGTTTTCTTTTCAGGTTCGCTTGGCTGTGGCAGCACTGCCGTGCTGTGGTCAGCCTGTTCGGGAACCTCTGTTGGTTGGGTGGCACTTTCCGATACGCTTGCCGGGAACTCTGTGACACGGTTTCCTGTTTGCGATTCTGTGCTTTGGGGACGGTCAACCTCCGTTTTCTTTTCTGCCTGAGCCGTTTCTGATTCGCTGGGGACGATGTTACTGTCCGAAGAAGAAATGGGGTCAGGCGTCTGTGCAATATGCGAGGCGTTGTTGCATCCCGTAGTCAGACACAGAAACACGGCGAGTAGAATAACTGCGATTTTGGATTTCATACGCTTCACTCCCTTCGATTACATTCTACCCGATGAGAACTGCTCCGACAAAGGTGCGTTTTGAAGCGCAACTTTTCATCATACCGCCAAAACGCAGTTTTCCGAATTGTGCGAACTCCGTTTGCTCTTAGATAGATTTAGCTTAGAGAGATAAAGATAAATCAGGAGATAGTTTATTTCGGATAGTCTGGTAGTTCTCAGGGGTTGGAGTGTGAGGAAGGGGATAGTAGGAAACATACTCCGTGTGTCTATCGGCTGTCACGCTCTGCCCGCTGACGAAGAAAGCGACTGTAATGTTCCAGTGCTTTGACCACATAATCCTCCGTTTGGCTTACGGGGATATTTTTCGGGATCAGGCTTCGCACTTTGTCCCCACGCAGGACGATCTTCTCACGCTGATTTGGTTTTTCCTCGCCCATAATGGCGGACACCACCTCCGGCGTGAGTTTTCCATCTGTGAAGAACTTCCGCATACGAATGGTCTGATCGTGGGACGGGGTGCATTGGTTCAGGTCGATTTCATCAACCACCGCCCGCTGGCTGTCCTCGTCCAAATAGGAAAGCTCCACCGCAGGACGCATTTTAATTTTGCCCTCGTCCACAAGGTCAAGAAGCTCCGGCACAAGGTTTGTCAGACGGATATAGCGCTGGATCTGCGTTTGGCTTTCACCACTCTGTTCGGAAAGCTCGACCCGTGAAAAATTTAGTCCCACTGGGACTAAATTATCTTTGCTCGGTCTGCCAGCTTGTCGCTTCATAGCCTCAAGCCTCATTTTATAGGCAAACGCCTTTTCCGAGGGAAGTATCTGCGACCGCTGGTAATTGCTCTCCACCATAAGGACGGTGGCGGCGTCACGGTCAAGGTCTACGACCTCGCAACGGAGTGCTTCAACCCCGGCAAGCTCACAAGCCCGTTTTCGCCTGTGACCGGAAATCAGCTCATACCTACCGTCCTCTTTCTGACGGACGGTAGCCGGAGTAATGACTCCTCGCTCCTTGACGCTCTCCACAAGCTGTATCATATCCTCGTCGTCCCGTACCTTAAATGGGTGGTCGGGAAAATCGTCGATCAGCTCAAGGGGAATATCTCGGATTTTACTGAGCTTAGCATCGTCCCGAAGCTCCTGTGTAGAAAACAGGTCATCGAGCGTCGGCAGAGTGAAGTCGCTCTTTCTTCCTGCCATCGGCAGACACCTCCTTTGCGAACTCAGCATAAGCCTTTGCAACAGGACTGCTCGGCTCATACTTGTAGATGCTTACGCCCTTGGAGGCAACCTCTGCGGCTTTCACTGCCATAGGAATGGAGGAACGGTATATCTTAATAACGCTCCCAAAGTTCTTTCGCAGTGCGTCGGCAGTGCTTTTTGCGAGGTTGGTGCGGTTATCTACGATGTTCAATAGGATACCGTCGATTCGCAGGCTCGGATTGATGTACTGCCTGACCTTTCCAATGGTCTGCATCAGTTGGGTCATTCCCTTTGCCGGAAGATATTGCGCCTGCACGGGAATGATTACGCTATCTGCCGCCGCCAAAGCATTCAGAGTTACCATACCGAGCGAAGGCATACAATCAATCAGTACATAGTCATAATTGTCTTTGACCTTGCTCAGATAGCTTCTCAGAATGGTTTCACGGCTCATTGCGGTGACAAGCATCATTTCCATAGCAGACAGCTCGATGTTGGCAGGGAGCAGATCGACATTTTCCTCGTGATGCAGAATGCCGCTTCGTGGGTCTGTATGATCTTCACGGATAACCCCGGATAGCTTATCGGTAATGGTCGTCGTAAGACTGTCATTATCTCGCCATCCGAGGCAAGTCGTAAGGTCGCCCTGCGGGTCGGCATCTACAAGGAGTACCTTCTTGCCGAGTCGTGCAAGCCCGACACCTAAATTGACCGTTGTGGTCGTTTTGCCTGTGCCGCCTTTCTGATTGCAGATAGCAATGGCTTTACAGTTTGGCATTTCGCTTTTCCTCCTTCTTATTAGATTTGGATCGCTCGATCCACCAAAACACAGGAAACTTGTCCTGTGCTTTGGTGGTCGCATTTAGCTCGATCTCATCCCCCAAATGCGTAAAAGGAAATCAACAGGCGTTCGGTTGCTGACCAAACTCATAGGACTCTCACCTCTGCCGGGTACTCCGCCAGCCCCATAGGGAAGTATCATTGTCCCTGAATCGTTTCATCGCCTTATCCGTAGCAAGCGGATATTTCAGAATGGTTCGGAATCGCTACCAACCTTGCTTTCCGTGATAACCCTTTCGGGCAGGAAGTTCGTGGCGCACCTTCATTCGGCTGGGGCTTTCGCCCCCGATCAGGAATGTACCTGTTGAATGTCTATTCGATTTTCAAGGTTCGTGAGGTTTTTGCCCTCACTAACCAACTGGGAAATTTTTTTCGATTTGTACGAAGTTTTTTTGAGATTTTTCAAAAAAATTTTTTCGACCACCTTTCAGGGATAAAAAAAGCCCCTATCACATCACAGAGATGTAATAGGGGCAGAAATAGAAAAAGCCCGCTGACCGAAATCAGCGGACTTAAATCATATGAAATTATCGTATGCTATCGGAACTTGTCTGCAATCGCAAAATTCCAAACGCATTTTTGGCGTAAGCTCGGAGTAAATTGGCGTAAGTTGTGGCGTAAGCACCGACAATTTTAGGTCAATCAATAGAGCTTTGCGCCGGCGGGAATGTGGGGATCAACCATCAGCAAATGGAGCTTTTCCACGCCGTTTTCGTGATGCACAGCGGAGATCAGCATACCGCAAGAGTCAATGCCCATCATCGCTCTCGGAGGCAGATTGATGATTGCAATGCAGGTCTTACCAACCAGTTCTTCCGGCTCATAATACTCGTGAATACCACTCAAAATGACCCGATCTACGCCAGTTCCGTCGTCCAAAACGAACTTTAAGAGCTTTTTGGACTTCTTCACGGCTTCGCATTCCTTGACCTTCACAGCCCGGTAATCGGACTTGGCGAAGGTGTCAAAATCCACGAAATCCTTGAACAGCGGCTCGATCTCCACATTGGAAAAATCGATTTTTTCTTCGACGACAGGAGCCGCTTCAACAGGCTTTTCTTCCTCCTTGGTCTCGGCCTTTTCGGTCTTATCCTTGTCCAAAGGTTTCATTGTCGGGACTGGCTCGGAATATGTGCTATCTGCATTTTTCTCCGTATGCTTGCCCCTACCCGTGAAACCCCTTTTTTTCGTACCTTCTGCCAGCGTTGGTCAACATATCCCGCTGTAAGGCTTCCGGCGTAAAAATTGGCGTAAGTGGCGTAACCTCGCCATAAAAGGCCTCATTTTCAACGAAATCCGTTTGACAGGCTGAACAAACGCACTCATTTCGTATATTGTTATTATACCATAGACTCCCCGTTTTTTCAATATGTCAGAGGCTTCTTTCCCTCCAACGGAAGAATTGTTCGGAGATTTGTTGCAAATCCTTTTGGCTGTCCGAAGTAATGAAGATGTGGGATTTTGTAAAACCACGCCTAATTTCCGAGCATATCTCCTCCCGTTCTTTCCCAAGTTTGAGCCGCACAAGTGTTATCCCTCTTTGTTTGCAAAGATGAGCAATAACATTTACCTCTGCGTCCTCTCTTTGCGTTCCCTTATAGGAAACAATAAAAGCTAATTTCAAATCGGGTATGTAAGTGTCAAGCAATACGCCTATGGTGTCCTCGTCATTGACGGCAACCGCTATGTGCTGTTGGTTTGCGTAATACTTTATGAGAAGCTGCGGAAGCACGGCTTCAAAATCGGACTCACAGCTTGGACACCGTTTATGCTCAATGGTTCGGTTTGATATTCTGTCCCGGCGTGAATGCCCGAAAGCGCACCTCCACCATACATACCTCATTGAATGCCGTGAAATCTGCGTAGGTAACACATCGGTGTTTTTCTCATAATCCCACTCTTTCAAAAGATGGGGGTCGGTCGTGGCAAGATCGTTATACCCCTGTTTCACCGCACGGTCTGCACACACGGGACATTCCAATCCGCACGCACGAGCTTTGATAACCGCTTTCCACTCATATCCGCAAGTCCCGCATTTCCACCACACATTCTTTTGGGATTTCACGCTTATCTCGTCAGGCGTGAGGGGCAGATTCCTTTCCGACCACTCACAAGCTAACTCAGGATGGCGAGTTGCAAAATCGTTAAACCCTTTCAGCACTTTTATATCCGTGCAGTAAGGGCATTTGCTTCCTCCCGAACGGGTAGAAATAAGCGTGTACCATTCGTGTCCTTGTTCGCACCGCCACCACACACGCCTGTTTGCAAACGGAGCGACCTGCGACGGAAGCAGCGGGTAATTCCGTTCTGACCATTCCTTTGCAACCTCCGGCATAAGCGTTTCCAAATCATTAAATCCCGGCAGCAGGGTTCTGTGTGTGCAATAAGGGCAGTCTGCTCCACGCACCCTGTCCCGGATAGGAGCTGACCATTCGTGACCGCATTTTCCTCTCCATATCGCTTTCTTATGGGAGCCTGCGCCAACCATAGTAGGCAGCAGCGGAAGATTTTTCTCCGACCATTGCTCCGCAACATTAGGTACTAATGTGGCAAGGTCATTGATACCGGGTATAATACGGGCATTGGAACAAATCGGGCAGTTTTCTCCGTGAGAGCGAGCCTTTGCGCTTGTCTGCCACTCGTGACCGCATTTTCCTTTCCACCAATAGATTTTGTTCGAGCCATAGGAAACTTCATCAGGCGTAAGCGGCAGATTCTTTTCTGACCACTCGTCTGCAAGCTCCGGCTTCATCATTGTTATGCTGTTATCCATATCCATACCTTCCTTTCGCTAATAAGTATAACGAAACGGCGGCACTCTGTTAATGATACGATTTTCATTGCCGTACCATCAAAAGCAAAGACCCGCAGAGCATTTTTGCCCTGTGGGTCTTATACTGTTTTGCACCTAACCATCTAACGCCGCCATAAAATCACCGAATGAAGCGATCTCTTTCTTTTTCAGCTCTTTCGTTACATCCACATAGATGTTCATTGTCGTCTGCACATCAGCGTGTCCCAGCACATCCTGTATCACTTTCAGGTTAATCCCCGACTCACATAACCGGGTTGCGAATGTATGCCGAAGGTTATGGCAGCTAAAATCAGGCAGGAGCGTGGGATTTGAGTCAAGACCGTACTTCTCGATAACGGCGTCGTTGCAGTCACGGATTGCCCTCTTGATGGCTTTGTTCAAATTGCTTTGGCTTTGGATATGACCGTCACGGTTTACGAAAATGAAATCATCATAGCCGTCTACTTGGTCAAGGCTTTCCAAGCCAGCCGCCTCCTGAAACTCCCGCTCCATTTCAAACGCCTGCCTTACCTCAGCAGTCATCGGTATCAAACGCTCTCCTGCTGCTGTTTTCGGGGTGTTCACGGAGAAGTAGCACCCGTTGCCGTCCCTGTGGTTGTAGTAGACCATCGTGTGGTTCACACTTATCATTCCTTCGTCAAAGTCCACATCCCGCCAGCGAAGCCCAGTGATTTCACCGACACGCATTCCCGTATTGACCATTACAAAGAACACGGGATACCAATGCCGATAAACCGGGGTTTCTTTCAGGAACTGAATGAACAGCTCCTGCTGCGGTCTTGTCAAAGCGTACCGCTTTTCCCTTTGGTAATTGTGCGAGGCTTTCAGTTCCTTGAGCATATTGTCAACGGGGTTTACTCGGATATAATTGTCATCGACCGCCACCTGAAAGACCTGACGCAAGACATTATGGACATTCTCAATGGTAGCGATCTTCATTATCTTCCCGTCAGCCAAGCTGTTATAGAACCTGCGGACATCCGAGCGTTTTATCTGTGTGATCCTGTGTTTGCCGAAAGAAGGCTTCACGAACATCTCATACATATAGATGTAATTCTTCATCGTGGAATCCTTGACCCCACGCTTTAACTGACACCACAACTCAAACATCTCGTTTATGGTGATACACTTCACATCCGCCTTGATACCGTCGTGCCTGTCTACAATGATAAGTTCTTCTTCCTCACGGAGCTTGTCGAGCGTAGGTGCGTATATCGAATGGCGTTTCCCATCCTCAGTAGTCCAACGGTAGGAATAGCTACCGTTGGTTCTCTGATACTCTCCCTGACGAAGCCGCACACGCTTATCATCGTAACGAACCGTCTGCGGTTTTTGTATTCTCATAATCTTCTCCCTTCATTACAGATAATAGGCTCTCTCCAAAAACTCATCGAGCTTCTTTTTCTTGAACAGAACCTTTCGCCCAATGTGGATTACAAGCCTGTCGTTTTGCATTGCAATCTCCCTTAACTTGTCACGACCGATTCCCGTGTAGACCATCGCTTCATCAGTCGTAAGGTTTGCTTTTTCCCATACCGGAACATCAATCGTTTTCTTGTTGTTCTCCATTTTTATGACCTCCTTGAATTTGGTGTACCAATAGGATAATCAAAACGGAGAAAAGTCGCAAAGGTGCGATTTGCCGGATCGCACCTTTGACTTTCAGATTGAGAACGACTTTTCCAAATACTCCTCCAACTTTTTACGCTTGAAAAGCCGCTTCCTGCCAATCCACAGCACGCAGTCATAGCAGTTGGTTTCGGCAAGCTCCCTGAGCTTGTCCCGCCCTATTCCGGTGTAAAGCACTGCTTCATCGGTTGTGAGCATTAGTTTTTCCCAAATGGGAATATTCTTCTCTTTTTCTTCATTCACAGAATGTCACCTCCGATCCCGAAACTGATTTTAATGCCGTCATCGACCTGTTTCATCATCTCAGCGTCCACTGTCCCGATGAAGCCACGAAGCCTGCATTTATCAACCGTTCTGATTTGTTCAAGCAATGCAAGAGATTTCTCCGACAAGCCATATTGCTTATTTAATGTAATATGTGTCGGCAGAACCGCCTTTTCCTGCCTGCTTGTCAGCGGTGCAATAATCGTGGTCGGGCTGTTCCTGTTCCCTACATCGTTTTGGATGATGAGAACGGGTCTTACTCCGTCCTGCTCCGAGCCAACCGTCCCTGAAAGGTCGGCAAAGTAAAGTTCGCCCTTTCGGACTTGTTTGATATTTCTGTCCATTGTGCAGCCTCCTTAAAAAGTTCTCTCACTACACAACCGCAACTCGGAGGGCAAAAAAACGACACCTAAATCAATAATTTTTCAAAAATTCTTTCACGAACTCGTCCAGCCGCTTCTTATACCGTTGAACCGTTTTCTCGGACAGCCCGTATTTCCGGCACATTATCTTGGTTGCTTCCATCCGCTTTCCGGCAAGGTAATAATCCAGCAGTTCATTCGCCCACTCCCTCCATTCTGCCAGTGCCATCCGTAAGTCACGCATTAACATATCGCTGGCGACCTCCGCTTCAACATTGCTGTCATCAGAAAGCGTTTCCGTGTACTCCACATCGTCATCGAATGAACAACCGTAATCCAAAGAGAGGAATTTGTATTTCTTTGCCGCCTTCATATTGCGGCGGTGCATTTCCTCCTGAGAGTGCCATTTGTCATATTCCTCTTTCGAGGTTTCGATAAACATACGATCCCAAGTGCTGCCCTCCCTGATTCTGCTCTCGATGAAAAAACGCCGCTTTTCCCTCGGCAATGTACGGTTAGCTGCCATTATGTCATCCCATTCCTTCTTTGTTGCTATAACCAGTTCTTTCTTTTCTGCATTTGTATCCTTGTAAACCAAACAGGTTGTTTTCATTTCCGTAATCTCCTTAAAAATTTGAATTTTTGATATAAAAGGTGAAATCAAAAATTCGGAGATCACGGGTATTTCGCCACTTGGCTCTGCCAACAAAAAACGCTCATCCGATTCCTTTCCTGAAACCGATGAGCGGATATAATAAAAGCCACCTGACCGTTGACGAATGCCACGAAAATATAGACCTATCCCATAGGGATAAAGTAGTCTATAAAATCAAGTGGCATTTAGGAAGTCAACGCTTCAAGCGGCTCCAAAGCACTATCTTGCTTTTATCTATTCAGTTTTGATTTTCTTAATGTCTTGCCAGCCTAAACGAGATAGGCGGGAATGTTACATTCTCGCCGCAGTTCGGGCATTTTTCCTGTGTGTATGCGTGATTACCCTTGCAAACATAGGAAACGGTATGCCCGCAGTAGGGACACAGCTTTGCGATCTTGATTTGCGAGCAGCACATCGCCTGCAGTTTTTCCTGCTCCGCCTTAACCATTTCGTATCTGTGAGGGTCTTTTTCTCTGATGTTAATCCTTGCCATTCCCCGTACCTCACATATAGACCGTAACCATATCAAACGGGTTGTCGAGATACTCCCTCTTAACCAGTCCGAGCTGTTTCATACGGATGGCAAGGGCTTTCTTGGAACACCCCAAGAAATCTGCCAAGGCTGAAAACCGCTCATACTCTTTCGGTCGGTAAATTTTGTTCAGGCATTCGATTTTCTCGCCAAGCCCGAACAGGTACATTCCCTGACCGATCAGGTAAGGCGGGAGCAGAATTGCGGAAGCAAGCGTGTTAGCCTGCCATTCCTCCCAGTCCCTGATCTGCCCGGTATGCTCGTGGGCAGCTTTATAATAATGTATAGCGGGTTCTCTGTTTCTCACAGCTCCGTAATCGTCGGGAAACAGCTTCTTGAATATCTGATGGCTGCCCTCGTGCATAAGGGTAAAATTCATCCTGCCCCGCAGCTTGCTGTCGCTTTTCAGCTCCGATTCAATGAGAACCGTGTTGCCGTCCAGCAGTATGTGTTCTTCCTCGTCTGCCCCGGTAAGCACATCCACCTCAATCTGTTCAAATGCGGTAAGACCAAGCAGAGAACAGTCATAGGACAGGTGCAGATACCTTATATCCAGCTTCAGGACTTTCTCCAAGAACAGCTCCGGCTCAATCCTGTAAACCTGTGTAGTCCTGACTTCGGGAAGCTGCATATACGCCTGAATGTACTTTTCGGCTATCGCTTCTATGTCAATCCGTGATAAACGCCTCATTTGTTACCTCCTGTCACTTTGCTTCAACGAACCACCTTCCGTTCCTTTCATTGAATAAGAAGGTTTCGTGTCCAAAGATTGTTACCGTGTACCTTATTCCTGTCCCTCCTACTTTTGTAGACGCTGCCCGGCAGGAACTAAGCACCTTGTCGATTTCATAAACCCGACCGTTCTCGAAGATAATACTTTTGGGGCGGCATTTTCCTTCGGGATTGAAGTCGGCGTTTACGCCAACATATACCTTTCTCCTGCCCTGCATATCGGCACCTCCTACTTTGTAAAATAATTTGGGAATTTCACAAATCCCCTTGACAGAAAGCCCAAGCCGTTTTATAATATATTCACAAACCGATTGGGCAATTCTTATTATACACAAGCGACTTGTGATTGTCAATAGGGAAACCGCAAAATTTACAAACGGATTGTGAACCCCGCAGAAGGAGGAAATATTATGAGATTCGGTGAAAAGCTCCGCAAATACAGATTGGAAAAGGGACTCACGCAGGGCGAACTTGCAAAGCTGGCTGGTTTGGGACTGAACACGATCAACAACTATGAGAGCGGAAAGACATACCCGCAGAACCGGGAGGTCTATAAGACCCTCGCAAAAATTCTCGGAGTTGACGCTGACCATCTGCACAACGAGAACGATGATTTTATGTCCGATGTCACGGCACAGTACGGTTCAAGGGGGGCAAGGCAGGCAAAGGAGCTTCTTGCAGAAGTAACGGGACTCTTTGCGGGAGGCGAGATGGCAGACGAAGATATGCGTGAAATGGTGGACGCCATTCAGGAAGCATACCTCATCGCCAAGAAGAACAACAGGAAATACACCCCGAAGAAGTATCGCACAAACGAGGACTAATCTTTTAATGAAAAGATTAGCAAGGAGAAAGAAATATGACCCGTGAACGATTCAAACTGATACACAGCGAACTAATCCAACAGGTTCAATGTATAGAATACAATCTGAAAGTAATCTACGCTGCTATGCGTAAAGGTAACTTCAATGCCAATCTCCAATCGCTTAATAAAGCCAACTTGGGAAAGATTGCAAGAGAATTGGAGGATTTGGATTACAGCGACGATTGCCCTGAACTATCTGAGGGTGACTATGATACCATTGATGAAATTAGAAATATAAGAAATTACTGGTGTCATCAATGCTATTTGAATTTTGTTTACATACAGGATAATTGGCAACGGGAGCAGCAATTTCAGAAAATTGCTGAACGATTGCATTATGATGAGAACCGCACTTATGCTCTTATGCAGAAAACCGAAAAGATGAGAATTGCTATTCTAAATAAATACAGATGAAAACATTGGCATTGCCTTTCATAACCCGAACAAGGAGGTGAGCAAAGAATGGAGTTTTCCACCAACGAGATTATCAGGAAAGCCAACAGAGTAGTCGCTGAGTGCGGCACTCGTGACCCTTACAAGGTTGCAAAGGAACTTGGAATCATTATCCTGTACCGTGATTTCGACCGTCAGCGTGGTGCGTACAAAGTGATTATGAGAAACCGTTTTGTCTTTCTCAAGAACGATCTGCACCCTGTTATCCAAAAAATTGTCCTATGGCACGAGATAGGACACGATATGCTGCACCGTGGCGAAGCTGTCAGGGCAGGCGGCTTCAAAGAGTTCAACATCTTCGATATGCGTGAGAACCGTATGGAATACGAAGCCAACATCTTTGCCTCACAAGCCACGCTGGAGGACGATACAATTTTAGAGTATGTCCGATATGGCTATGACATACAGCAGATAGCAAGGGCTATGCACTCCGACATTAACTTGGTAGCCTTAAAGATAGATACCCTGATAGCACAGGGATATGAACTGCGCCGACAGGAACACAGGAATGATTTCCTGAAATACGACAGATAATATTACTTAAATGGAAAATAAGCAGCGGAGATGATATATATGGATTTTACACTGGAAGAACTGTATACAAAGAAAGAAGGTCAGACATACGACCGCAAAAGTGCGAGGAAAGACCCCAAAGGTCTGTCCAACCACATTGTCGCTTTTGCCAATGCCGACGGCGGTACGCTTGTGATCGGCATTGAAGATGATTTTACGGTCACGGGCATTGATGATTACCATAACAATGTCAATGACATCCTCAGAGTGCCTTTTGATTACTGCACCCCATCGGTGCGTGTTACCACGGAAACGATTGAGTGTACCGACAAAAATGGGAATCCCAATCATCTGCTCATTATAACGATTCCGCAAAGCACGGAGCTGCACGCCAACCAACAGGACGAAGTTTATTACCGTATGGGCGACAAATCCAAAAAGCTGAATTTCGACGAGCGGTTGCAGCTTATGTACGCAAAGGGTGCAAGATACTATGAGGACGAGCCTGTGTACCGTTCCTCTATGGAGGATATTGACTTGGATTTTGTGGCTGAATACTGCAAAAAAATCGGCTACACGAAGTCCCCGCAGGAATATATTGAGCAAAACAACGATTTCATTATTAAACACAATGGCAGAGAAGAATTGAGCGGTGCGGCTGTGCTTCTGTTTACGAAAAATCCTCAGAGGTTCTTCCCAAGGGCAAGAGTGCGTTTTATCCGATATGACGGCACGGAAGCCAAGGTCGGAACGGAAATGAATGTCATCAAGGACGAGATGTTTGAGGGACGCATTCTTAATATGGTTCGTGCTTCCCTTGACTTTGTACGCAGTCAGATCAAGGAACGCACAAAGCTCGGTGCAGACGGTCGTTTCCATACAACACCTGAATACCCTGAGTTTGCTTGGAAGGAAATTATCATCAATGCCATTGCACACCGGGATTACAGCATTAAGGGAACGGACATACAGATTAAAATGTTTGATGACAGGATCACCGTTGAAAGCCCCGGTACGCTTCCCGGTATCGTAAGGCTGAACAATCTTCGGTCGGTTCACTTCTCCCGCAATCCCAAGATTGCCCGTTTTCTTCAGGAATATGAGTATGTCAAGGAATTTGGCGAGGGCGTTGACCGTATGTTTAATGAAATGGCTGCTGCCGGACTTCCCGCTCCCGAATACCGTGACAATGCCTTTATGCTGAATGCCACAATTCGGAATGGGGTAATAAATGAAGCGGATGGGGCAATAAATGAGGTAATAAATGGGGCAATAAATCTTTCTTCTACTGAGCAATTAGTCTTAGCTGCGATAAAGAAAAACCCCAAAATTACCAAAGCAGAATTACAGGAAACAACATCTCTCGGAAAAAGCACCATTGACAGAGCGATAAAATCTTTGAAAGAAAATGGTTTGATTGAGCGCATTGGCTCTAACAAGACAGGCTATTGGAAAATCAAAAACTGATTGTGCAAGCGGCACTTGCACAATTACATAACACGGAGGTACACGATATGAACAGAACATTAGTAGCATACTTTTCGGCAAGCGGCGTGACCGCAAAGCTGGCGGAGAATTTGGCGGAAGCTATCGGCGCAGACATTTTTGAAATCGAGCCGGAAGTTCCCTATACAAAGGCAGATTTAGACTGGACGAATAAGAAAAGCCGCAGTTCGATTGAGATGAACGACCCGAACTCCCGCCCGGCTATCAAGTACATAAGGGACAATATGCAGGACTACGATACTATCTTTGTGGGTTTTCCCGTATGGTGGTATGTCGCTCCAACCATTATCAATACATTTCTTGAAAGCTATGACCTTTCCGGTAAGACGATTATCCTCTTTGCCACCTCCGGCGGCAGCGGTATGGGCAAAACAAATGAGAAACTGCTTCCAAGCTGCAAGGGTGCAAAGCTGATGAAGGGCAAGGTTCTTAGCAGAAGCGCAAGCAAGGAGGAACTGTCCGATTGGGTTGCCAGTTTGAAAATTGAATAATTTCGGAAAGATATTTGAGGAGATAACAAAATGAACAAGAGAAAGCAACACCTTCAACCTGCCATATCTTGAATACAAAAATTTATACCCTGCACGGCGGTTCCGGCTCGCCCGTTCCGTTTTGTGCCGCAGCAGAGGGCTTTTCCCAGATGTTACCGAACGGTTCATTATGGCTTATTGGGTCAGCTCGGCTGCGGTATCAATGATTATGTCATAGACGACAGTTTTTCGGTTGATGATACTCACATAAATACTGTTTTAAAGGAGTTTATAAAATGACGGTAAGAAAAATATTTGAAGTTCCTGAATCATACAGACAATCGGTCAGGCAGTATTCCGGAAAGGATACGGCTATGGCGATGGGACTGTTCTTCCTGCTCTGCGGTGCAATGGCTCTTTCAGGGTTTTGTAACGAGAATCTAACAACCCTTGGAAGGACGGTTTCCGGAATTATCATCAATTCCTGCTTTGCAGGTCTTGTCCTTTTGTTTTTAGCCGTTAAAAAGCAGGGACTTGAAACGGTCGGTCTGAAAAAAGGAAATATCAGACTGTCGCTGATACTGGGAGGGGTACTTGCCGCCGTTCTCTTTTTCTGCAACTGTCTGTCCAATATTCTGTTTGAAGGTCAGCATTTTATTCCGTTTCCTATGATTTTGCTGTATATTGTATATTATTTTACAGTAGGTTTCTGCGAAGAAGTCGTCTTCCGAGGATATATTCTGACCCGGCTGCACGGTCTTGTCAGGAATGTCTATATCGATATTTTGCTGTCCGGAATCCTCTTTGTGCTGATGCATTTCCCGTTCCGAATGGCGGCTTACCATATGTCCTTTCTCGAACTGGCGTCGAATATTCCCTATATGGCAGACCTATTTGTGACAAGCCTGATCCTGTCATTCATCCGGGTAAAATCCGACAGTCTTTACGGGGCGATCCTGCCCCACTGGATTTCAGACCTTTCATACGCAATCGTTACGCACATATAAAGTATAAATTTACGAAAAGGAACACTGTATATGGATGATTGGTTTACCGTCGAAGAAATTGATTCCCAAACATTTGCAATCAGTGAGTACAAGCATTGGGAGGAAACGCATTGTTACCTGCTGTGCGGTGAAAACAGAGCTGTCCTCATTGATACCGGGTTGGGTGTTTCCAATATTAAAGAAATCGTGGACAGATTGACGAATCTGCCTGTTATAGTAGTAACTACCCATATCCATTGGGATCATATCGGCGGACACAAGTATTTCGATAACATCGCTGTACACGAAGCGGAACAGGAATGGCTTGCAGGCAGGTTCCCATTACCGCTTCAAGTTGTCAAAAACAATCTGACTAAGCCGCCTTGTCATTTTCCGGCTGATTTTAATATTGGTGATTATCGGATTTTTCAGGGAACGCCGCAAAGAGTTTTGCGTGATAATGATTGGCTGGACTTAGGTGGACGGAAAATTCAAGTCGTTCACACTCCGGGACATTCCCCCGGACATTGCTGTTTTTATGAGCCGGAGCGAAACTATCTTTATTCCGGCGACTTAATATATAAGGGTTGTCTTTACGCCTTTTATCCCACAACTGATCCTGTACTTTTCTATAAATCTGTAAAATTTATACAGGATTACACTATTGAGCGGGTTCTGCCCGGTCATCACAAGTTAGATATTCCTGTTTCATTGATCTACGATATTGAAGCCGGATTTGCACAGATAGAAAATAACGGGCAGCTTAAACAAGGAAACGGATTATTTGATTTCGGGGATTTTCAAATCCAGATTTAGAGGTGAAATTATGGAATTGATATTTGTTGATATTATAAATAGCACCAAAGTACCTAAAATAGCAAAGTATATTGCAATAACCTTTTTAGTAGGATTTTTGGAAATAATATTTATTGGTGCTGCTATAAATGGTGTTTCCAAAGCTGCAATGCCTATTGGAATCACATTGGCAATAATTTTCTTTATAATTTATATTTATTTAATCGTCAAAATAAAGAAATATAATTATATTAAGAAAGATAATGATGATTAAATTCCTATTTCCTTCAAATGCAAAATAACAAAGGAGGCTACTGAAGCGTATGCAAAAGCAATATATCGCCATAGACCTGAAATCGTTCTACGCTTCGGTAGAGTGCAACGAGCGTGGTCTTGACCCTTTAACAACCAATCTTGTGGTTGCCGACGCAAGCAGAACAGAGAAAACCATTGTGCTTGCCGTATCTCCGTCTCTTAAATCATTTGGGCTTCCGGGGCGACCTCGGTTATTTGAGGTCGTACAGAAAGTAAAAGAGGTCAACGCCGGCAGACGGTATAAAGCTCCAAAGCGAACTTTTACGGGTAAATCAAGTGACTACACCGAGCTAATGAAGCACCCGGAGCTGGAGGTTGACTATATCGTTGCCCCTCCGAGAATGGCGTACTATATGGAATACAGCACCATGATTTACGAGGTGTACCTGAAATATGTTTCCCCTGACGATATTCTCGTCTATTCCATTGACGAAGTGTTCATCGACGCCACTAATTACCTGAACACTTATAAAATGACGGCTCACGAGCTGGCAATCCAAATGATACGGGATGTCCTCGCCACAACAGGCATTACCGCTACCGCCGGAATCGGGACTAACCTGTATCTCTGCAAAATAGCAATGGATATTGTGGCAAAGAAAATGCTTGCCGACAAGGACGGAGTACGCATTGCCGAGCTGGATGAAATGTCTTATCGGGAGTTGTTGTGGGAACACAAGCCCTTAACTTCCTTTTGGCGTGTCGGCGGCGGTATTGCAAAGAAGCTGGAAGCAAACGGGATGTTCACGATGGGCGATGTAGCAAGAATGTCCCTTTCTCAGTACGGAGAGGACAAATTATATAAGCTGTTCGGCGTAAATGCCGAGCTGCTCATCGACCACGCTTGGGGTTGGGAACCCTGCACCATTGCAGACGCTAAAGCATACAAGCCGCAAAGCAACAGTTTAAGCTCCGGGCAGGTGCTGTCCTGTCCTTATCCGTTTGAGAAAGCAAAGCTTGTTACCAAAGAGATGACGGACTTACTTGTTCTCGACTTGGTAGAGAAAAGGCTTGTGACCAATCAAATTGTTCTGACTATCGGCTATGACATTGAAAACCTGAAAGACCCGGCACGGGCAAAAGCATACAAAGGCGAGGTCACAACAGACCACTACGGTCGCAGCGTTCCCAAACACGCCCACGGAACGCAGAACCTTGACCGACAGACCTCTGCCGGCTCTCTTATCGAAAGGGCGGTAATGGAGCTGTTTGACCGTATCGTGGATAGGAAACTGCTTGTCCGGCGTATCACGATTGCCGCCTGCAAGCTGATTCCTGAATCGGAGGTCAAAGAAACAGGTCAGGGAGAGCAGCTAAATTTGTTTACCGACTATGAGGCACTCGAAAAGCAGAGAGAAAATGAAAACGCCGATCTCGCAAGAGAGCGAAACCGACAGGGAGCAATACTCACTATTCGCAAGCGGTATGGAAAGAACGCAATCCTCCGAGGAATGAATTTTGAGGAAGGTGCAACGGCAAAAGACCGCAACCAACAAATCGGCGGGCATAAGGCGTAACGGAGGATAAATTTCTGATGAGTGAAAGAACAGATTTAAGAACAATCCCCAATGTCGGGGAAAGAACAGCACAGGCACTTAATAATATAGGTATCAACTGTGTTGAGGATTTGAAAGGCAAAGACCCTAATGAGCTGTATTTTCAGGACTGTCTGACAAAAGGCTTTCAGGAGGATAAGTGCCAGCTATATCTTTTCAGAATGGTTGTGTACTATGCTGACAATACCGAACATCAGCCGGAAAAGCTGAAATGGTGGTATTGGAAAGATAAAGAATACCCGGAGGAACAAGATGAGTAGCCGCTATGATGATATAATCCATCTCCCACATAAACAGTCCTCTACCCGTCCTCATATGCCTGTAATCGACCGTGCAGCACAGTTTGCACCCTTTGCCGCACTTACAGGCTATGACTCTGCCATAGCGGAAACAGGGAGATTAACCGATACAAGGCGAGAACTAAGCGACGCACAACTGGAAGAACTCAATGCCAAGCTCTGCTTCATCGGAGAACATCTTGATGATGATCTGCTCGTTACAATTACCTATTTTCAAGAAGATGACAGGAAATCCGGCGGTGCTTATCTTGACTGTTCCGGCACAGTCAAGCGCATAGACGATTATGAGCATACCGTGGTTATGACCGATGGCAAGGAAATCTTCATCGAGGACATCGTAGGAATTGATAGCCCCCTACTCCCTGAGTTTGAATATTAAAGCGAAACCAGACCGCCACCCATTGGTGGCGGTCTTTGAGTTTTACTGCCAGTTACAGCAGCTACTCTTACAACAAGTCGTTCAGCAAATTCATACAGATTGTTTTCTGCCGCAGATTTGCACTACCGTAGACATTCAGCGTAAACGACACATTCTTATGCCCCAAAATTTCCGAAAGTGATTTAATATCAAAATCAGGAATCTCAATGCAGCGCACGGCAAATGTATGTCGTATCTCGTGAAATTTCACTTTCTTCAAGTTATTCCTTTTCAGAAAGCGAGCGAAAAACTGCCGATAGGTTCTTGGCTCAGTCGGCGTGGCTTTTCCCGTAAGAAAGTAATGAGCAGGCTTGTCTGTCAGGAATTTCTTTATGATATTCCCCAATAAAGACGGTATCGGAATCGTCCGAGCCGAACTTTTGGTTTTCGGTGCGCCAACATTTATGTAGGTCGTGCCTTTCCGCTTGTCGTAGATCCGCTGCACCGTTCGGTTGACGGTAATGGTGTTGTCAGTAAGAGAAATATCCCCCATCTGTAACCCGCAAAGCTCACCAATACGAAGTCCCGCCATCAGAGCAACAAGGATACCCGCTGTTTTGCGATTCAGGTGCAGGTAGATACACTGTATCAATTCCTGCTCCTCCTCTTTTGAGAGTGAAACCACTCGATGGATGCCAAGCTCTTTCGGGTATTCAATCATCTCCCAATTCAGCATAGGGATAATCTTTTCCTTGTAGCCATATGTCAAAGACAACCGAAGCACAAGAATAATGTCCCGAATGGTTTTGACCGTCAAGCCGCCTGTTTTGTCTAACCTCCCTTCTTGGCTGAGGTACATAATATACCCCTGAATGTCGGACTCGGTGATAGTTCCGATTTTTCTCCGTCCGAACTGCGGAATCAAATGATTTTCCGCAATCAGAACGAAGTTTGCGTGTGTTGACGCTGTAATCATGGCTTGCTTAGAATTTAGCCAAGTATTCAGCAGCGTCTTGTATTGAGTATTTTCAGTCATATAGACCACCTCCCGGAAACATATTATGGAGGTGTCTAACCATCCTCAAGTAATAGTCAAGGGGTTCGTGTACCCAAGCTGAGATTCCCCGGCTTTGAGGGAGAGTGGGAGGAAACTCCAATTAGTGATTTGCTTGATTTCCAAAATGGTATTAACGCTGCTGCCGAAAAATATGGTAGTGGAATTAAGTATATCTCTGTTTCTGACATATTAAATTTACCGTACATTACCTATGATACCATTAAAGGGTTGGTAGATATTGATGGCGATACCCTTGACAATTTTGCTGTAAATTACGGCGATATTTTGTTTCAGCGCAGCTCAGAAACCCAAGAGGATATTGGACACTCTAATGTGTACTTAGACAGCAAAACTGCCACTTTCGGTGGTTTTGTTATCAGAGGAAGAAAAATTGGAGAGTATAACCCCATCTTCTTCAAACATCTGTTGGATACTCAAAACGCTCGAAAAGTGATAACAAGACTGGGAGCAGGAGCGCAGCATTATAATATCGGACAGGATAGCCTGCGTACAATACAACTTTATTTTCCGAAAACTGAGGAGCAAAATAAAATTAGCGAACTTCTACTTCTGATTGATAAAAAAATTAGCCTTTACAAAATATATATCGAACTCCTCAAGTCATATAAAAGAGGGGTATCTACGGCACTTTTTACTCGAAAACTTCGATTGAGTAAATCTTGCCCATCACGCACTAATGAGTGGAACAAAAAATATCTTGGTGACATCTTCTCAGAGCGAACAGAAAGAGCCGCCGGGAACGAAAGACTTCTTGCCGTAACGATAAATAACGGTGTACAGGATCGAACAGAACTTGAATTAAAAGATAATTCAAGCGACGACAAGAGAAACTATCGTGTTGTTCATATTGGGGATTTAGCGTACAACACAATGAGAATGTGGCAGGGTGCTTGCGGGGTGTCGGCATTAGATGGAATCGTCAGTCCTGCCTATACAGTTCTCTATGTAACCGACAGCTCCGAGAATTTTGCTCCCTTTTGGGGATACTATTTTAAGGAAACAGCTATGTTGCAGACCTTCCAGCGCAATTCACAGGGATTGACCTCGGACACTTGGAACTTAAAATACGAGAAATTTGCTCACATATCTGTCTATGCTCCATCTTTTCAGGAGCAGGTGCAAATAGCTGAATTTATAGACCGTATTTCGGAAAAAATTGCAATCAACGAAATTTTTCTGAACTCACTGGTGAAATACAAGCGTGGTCTGCTATCCCTGCTGTTCATATAAACAGCAGGGACAGCAATCCTCGTTTGAGAGTGTCGAGCTTATTCAGCATTATATTAGCTTGATTTATTGCAGTATCGAGTCCGACAAATAGTTTTGCAAAGCGTTCTTGTTCATCGAGCGGCGGAAACGGGATAGTAATTTTCCAAAAAGTATCCATATTTATGGATTTTCCATCTCGTATTCCCTCAACAGCTATACGGAGTTTTCCGTTTATGAACGCATAAGAACGGAAATAGGCATAATAGAACTGCGGTGAAATGCTATATTTGCTACGCAAGATCGTATATGCCGGACTTACGATTCCTGTTTCGTTTGCAATTTCAAGACCACCTTCAAATGAGCGCAGATGAAGAATAAAGTCATTGAGAACAACTTTCTTATAAGTGGCAACAGAGGATTTGTCATAACTTATACGCCGATTTCCTGTGTCACGGAGAGTTGTTCCGAACCCTTGGATTATCGTTAGAACATCTGCTTCAGGATATCCTTTGTCTATAATGCAATCAAATATTTCGGCAATAGGTTTTTCAGCCCATTTTTTTGCTGATTTCCCTTTATACGAAGATTCAGAAAAAACGGATTGAACTACACCTCTTTTATATGACTTGAGGAGTTCGACAAGTTGGCGTTGTTTCTCAATGCGTTGGTCGAGTTTTTCGAGGAAAGAAGCGATTTTGTTCTGCTCAGGCAAAAGTGGATAGTATGTCTTATATGAGGAATACTCCTGCGAATTGATACCGGGCTGTCCCGACCGCATTGATGTTAGCCGAACCCATCCATTGTACCTTTCTGTTAGCGTAGAATTATAGACAAAAGTACGGTTGTTATCACTATTAACCGATATACGGATAAGGAATCCTGCAAAATACAATCTACCATCACTCTTTTTGTAGAGATAAGTTTTTCCCGTGCTGGCACCAGTTCTTGCAAATAGAATGTCATTCTCCCGAACAAGGTACTTGTCAGCAAGTTCTCCTTCAGGGGAAACAGGGCTTTTATCTATGTAGCAACGGCTTTCTTCATCTATGTCAGTTATACGGATATATTTGTTTACTCCATCAAAAGTTCCAGCAGCAGCGTTCATTCCATAGTCAAATCCTGTTGCAACCTCGGAAAGACTTTTTTCTTCCCACTCTCCCTCAAAGCCGGGGAATCTCAGCTTGGGTACACGAACCCCTTGACTATTACTTGAGGTGTATTATCGGCAAAAATTTGAATGCCGACAACAACGAAATTCGCTCGTTGTTGTCGGCATTTAGTTATTTTGAGGGGATTCTTGAAGTCATATAAAAGAGGGGTACTTCATCAAGTTTTTTCAAATATTGATTGCAATGTACCTTTATATAAAATCAGCGATTATTGTTCGTCATCAAACACTATGGCAATGATAGAGAGCTGTGGAGAGGGTAAATATCCAGTCTACGACGCTGGAGGTATCATAACCCATATAGCTACTTACGACTTTGATAACCCGTACATAGCAATAATCAAAGACGGTTCAGGTGTTGGTCGTTTGCAACTATGCAGGGGTCAATCAAGTATTATTGGTACGCTTGGCGCATTGCTCCCTATAGATTGCAATGTTGACTATTTATATGCCGCTTTGCAAACTGTGGATTTTCGTCAGTTTACCACCGGAATGGCGATTCCTCATATTTATTACAAAGACTATAAAAACATAGCGATCCCTTACCCCAACGAAGTGACGCAGCGTTCCATTGAAAATTTAGCCAAAAACTTTGATGAAATTCTGCTCAGAGAAAATTCCTTGCTTCTCCACCTACAACAGCAAAAAACAGCATTGTTGCAGCAGCTCTTTATATGAAAAGCTGCTGCAATAGACCTGCCTTAAGGGATTGCAGTTCATCCAGCTTCTCTTTGTGAAAACTAATAAGTTTGTTGAAATAGGAGAGTATGGACGAAATAACCTGACGCTCTTTTTCGTTTTCAGGTAATGCAATTGTTATTTCCGCCATTACATTATTCATCAACTTAGGATTTCCAACATAAGACACATGATTCTTTGCTACGCTGTTTAGTGCTTCCGAAATCATTTGATCCGGCACAACTGAATCAGCAAGCAGAACACCGCAGACATTTGTGCAATAGAACTTTCCATTCCTAAAATTAACAGTTCCAGCATTTGCACCGTCAGTTGTCCAAGTGATTGCGTTTTCATAAAGATACTGGTTGTAATATCCCATCAAACCATCATTTTTTGTTTGCGAAGAATAAACAGGATAAGGTGTACTCTCCGTTTGTTGGTCGTTTGTCATAGAAGCGGCGAGTACATATCCTCGTGTGATTTTGAATAGTTCTTTAATTTTTTGCTGCTTCCACGGCTCAGTAAATCCGGCAAAACGGTACTGTGGCGTAGTTTCGTCGTTTTGCGGAAACAGCTTTGATAATACCCCTCTTTTATATGACTTGAGGAGTTCGACGAGCTGATGTTGTTTCTCGATACGCTTTTCGATAAGAAGCATAAATGCAGCTATTTTCTGTTGCTCTTTTGTGTCAGTAGGAAGAATGTGCTGCGTGTTGAAAAAATCGTCCGTAGGTACATTCAGTAATCCGTGATTTCTTGCACCTTCGGCAGCAATCATATAGATTTCCTTATACCATTTTAGCGAATCAAAATATACCTTAATGAAATCCGAATCGTGCTTGGTCAGGGAAAAACAGATATATAATGTCGATAATGCTCCCATAGGATAACGATCCAACCGTTTCACAGAGCCGAAATCGTAGCTAACCGAGTAGCTTTTGTTATAAGCAAACTCGCCATTTTTTAAGAGATAATATCCCGACATATCCTTGCTTGCGACGGTTTTATTGAAATATGTAATTTGGTCTACAAGTCCGTCCTTGGACGAGATGGTAAGAGGCAGTTCGGTTTCATTGTTGGTGTTCTTACGCATAACACGAACAGCAAAATCTGATAGTTTTTGACTTTCCCACACTCCCTCAAAGCCGGGGAATCTCAGCTTGGGTACACGAACCCCTTGACTATTACTTGAGGATACATTAGACATAAAAATCACACCTCCACATCAAAGGGGAAATCCAAGCCAAGCTCATCAAAATAAGGCTTGAGCTGTGCGTTGATGTCTTTGATTTCTCCCTGTATCGTTCTGATCTCCTGTGCTACCGCAGCAAGGTCAATCTCCGGCTCTTTCTCAAAGGTATCCACATAACGGGGAATGTTGAGGTTAAAGCCGTTTTCTGCGATTTCTTCCATCGTCGCTATATGAGCGTATTTCTCCACATCGGTGCGTGCTTCATAAGCAGATACAATCTTGTCAATATCGCACTCACGCAGAATATTCTGATTCTTCCCGGCTTCAAAGTCCTTGGAAGCGTCAATAAAGAGAATGTTTCCACCGTTGCCGTTTCGCTCCTTTTTCAACACAAGAACGCATACGGGAATGCCTGTGCCGAAAAACAGATTGGCAGGCAGACCGATTACAGCGTCAAGAACATTCAGTTTTTCAATCAGATATTTGCGTATGGTTTCTTCCGCACCGCCACGGAACAGAACGCCGTGGGGCAGAAGAACAACAGCCCGTCCGTCCTCGTCCATATGATGTACCATATGTTGCACAAAGGCAAAATCCGCTTTGGACTTCGGAGCGAGTTTCCCGTATTGATTAAAGCGGTCATCCTCCATAAACTTCTGATCGGCAGACCAGTTTGCGGAATACGGCGGATTGGCTACCTGCACACGGAATCTTTCATCTCCGAAATAGTCGTGTTCCAAGGTGTCGCCGTTGTAGATGGAGAAATTGCGGTAAGGAATGCCACGCAGAATCATATTCATACGGGCAAGGTTGTAAGTCGTGGAGGTCAGCTCCTGACCATAGTAAAGGCGTACATTGGCGTACTTCTTCAGACGAAGCAGAAGAGAACCTGAACCACAGGTCGGGTCTGCTGCCGACTTAATGTCGGTAAGTCCCAAACAAGCCAAACGGCAAAGCAGCTCGGCGGGTCCGGCAGGGGTGTAGAACTCTCCCGCCTTCTTTCCGGCGGTTGCGGCAAACTGTCCGATAAGATACTCATACGCATTGCCGAGAACATCTATTTTCGTATCTTCTACGCCGAAGTTGATTTCATCAAGCGAAGCAATGATTTTTGACATCACGGCGCTGCGGTCTTTTACCGTGTGACCGAGCCTTGTGGAGTCAAGCTGCATATCCGAGAACAATCCCTCGAAATCGTCCTGACTTTCACGCCCAATGGTGGATTCCATCAGGCTGTTGATTGCCTTTTGCAAGAACTCAATGTCAAAAGAACGGTTTTCCACCATCTTCACAAGATTACGGAAAAGATACTGCGGCTCAACCACATAGCCGAGGTCACGGAGGGATTCTTCCACAACCGCCTCACGGTAATCGGAGTCTGCCCAAGCGTCATCGTAAGAAATGTTATCGTCTTTGAGAAGATTGACCATATACTTCTCCGTGCGGTCGGAAAGGTAGTAATAGAAAATCATTCCCAAAATGTAGTTCTTGAACTCATACGCTTCCATATTTCCACGCAGGGCATTCGCCATTGCCCACAGCTTGGTGGAAAGCTCCTTCTGATGTTGCTGAATGCTGTTATTATCCATTGTTCGTTTCTCCTTTAGTTACTGCTGTATTTGTCCACATGGGCGTGAATGAAATCTACAATGCGGTTTACAAGCGTTCGCTTTTTAAGCAACGGCATAGGCTCGGTGATGTTATCCCTGATTTCGCCGGGGTTCAGTACGCCCGTGAACTCAAACTCTGCGATTTCGCCTTTCAGCATAGCAGCGTCCACGCCCTCTTTTTCTGCAAAGGCTTCAATTTCTTCTGACTTTTGCTTGTTTTCAAAGTCGTTATAGGCGGCGTCAATATCTTCCGTGCCATCGAAGCCGGACACAACCTGATCCAAGAACGCACGAAGTATATCAATTTTCTTAACCAAGTGCATATTGTCGGAACGGTCAAGCTCCGTTTTGATATGCTCAATGTCCTTCTCACGGGTTTGCTTGGAGGTAAAGTTGATGTTGCGGATAAGGTTCATTATGTAGGCTACATTGATACGGTTGCTCTCCATCAACTCAATGCAGAAGTCCACATCGTCAAGTACGGAAACAACCTCTTTGCCCGTCTTGTGCTTGCGGTAAAGCATAAGATATTTGCTCTTGTAGTCCTGATATTCCTGATCCGTCATATCCAGATTACTGCGGTCAAAGCTGAACTCCACAAAGGTCTGTAAAGACAGCAGATACCGTGTCAGTTCACGGAACAGGACAACAAACTCTTTCTGATCGTCCTCTGAGTAGAGCATATCAATCGAAGCCGGAGTTGGCGCTATCTGCTTGATATGGGCGACCAGCTCGTTGAACTTCTGTGCGTAAAACTCAAAATCCTGCGTCAGAATCCCGTCGGGTTGTCCCTGCGAAAACAGGGCAAGAGCGTCATCGGTCTTTTGCTTCAAATTGCGGTAGCAGACGATAATTCCGTATGGCTTTGTTTCCTTTTCAACACGGTTCGTGCGGCTGTATGCCTGAAGCAAATCGTGGTACATCATATCCTTGTCCACATACAGGACGCCGAGCGGCTTGCTGTCAAAGCCGGTAAGAAACATATTGACCACAATGAGAATATCCAAGGGCTTTGTTTTCTTACCTTTTACACGGTCGGAAATATCCTTGTGATACGCCGCAAAAGTATCGGTACTGAAATTCGTGCTGAAAGTCCTGTTGTAATCATCTATGATTTTCTCTAAGGAATCACGGGAATGCTCGTCGTGTCCTTCGTAATCCTCGTTCGCCCCGTAAGAGAAAATACCGCTGATATTCAAATCGTGGTCTATCGTCTTGAATATCTGATAGTATTTTACAAGCATAGGGATAGACGATACCGCAAAAATGGCGGTGTACTGTCTGTTTCGTGTTTTTGCTTTATGGTTCTGTATGATGTGGTTGGCAATCATCGTCATACGCTCGTCTGCCATATACAGCTCGCCCACATCAATGGCTTCGGTCATCGTGGAGTCGTTCTCGTCGTAAGCGCCTTTCATCGTAGTTATGTACTCGATATGGAAGCCAAGAACATTGTTGTCAAAGATAGCGTCTTTGATAAGGTAGGAGTGAAGGCACTCGCCAAACAGCTTTTCCGTTGTCTGCGTGACCTTGCCTTCTACTTTGCCGTTGACCTCAAAGCGTGGCGTTCCCGTAAAGCCGAAGAACTGTGCTTTTGCAAAATGCCGAACAATGTCCTTGTGCATATCCCCGAACTGGCTGCGGTGGCATTCGTCTATGATGAATACCACTTTTTCGTCACGGTATAGCTCCATAACCTTTGCATACTGCGGTTTCTTTACGGCGGTCGCCATTTTCTGAATGGTGGTAATGATGAGCTGACGGTTCTTGTCCTTCATCTGCTTGACAAGAATATCCGTGCGGTCGGTAGCGTCAACCGAGCCGGCTTCAAATTTGTTAAATTCCTCGGTTGTCTGTGTATCCAAGTCCTTTCGGTCAACCAAAAAGATTACTTTCTTTATGCTTGGCATTGAAGCGAGAATCTGCGCTGTCTTGAATGAGGTGAGCGTTTTTCCCGCACCCGTTGTATGCCATATATAGGCGTTTCGGTTAGTCAGAGTAGCCTGACGGATAAGTGCTTCTGTTGCATACACCTGATAGGGACGCATAATCATCAAAACCTTGTCCGTATCATTCAGGATCGTGAACTTTGTCAACATCTTAATGAGCAAATCACGGGCAAGGAACACAACGGAAAAATCTTTTAGATTCGTTACACGAATGTTGTTATCGTCCGTCCAAAAGAATGTATGGGAATACAGTATGTCTTTGTCGCTGTTGGCAAAGTATTTGGTGTCCACACCGTTTGATACGATAAAAAGTTGAATGAAATGGTAAAGTCCCTGATAGGAGTGCTTCCTGTATCGCATAATCTGATTGACAGCTTCTTTGATGTCCACGCCACGGCGTTTCAGTTCGATCTGAACAAGCGGCAAGCCGTTGATAAGCAGCGTTACATCGTAGCGGTTTGTGTATTTGCCAACAACGGTTGTCTGGTGCGTCACCTGATAGCGGTTCTTTGTGTAATCTTCATCAAGAAATTGGAGATACGGTTTTGTCCCGTCGTCCATTTCAAGCACAAATTTATCCCGCAGGATTTTTGCGCTTTCAAAAATGCTCTTACCGTTTATGTAATTCAGTACACGCTCCCATTCTTTAGGCGAGAGTGCTTTGCCGTCCAATTTGGAAGCGTTGAATGCTTCAAACTGCTCCTTGAAGTTTGTAAGAAGCGAATCATAATCAGGCAAAGAAATAATATGATAATTCTGATTTTTTAGCTGTTCTATAAGCTGCTGCTCCAGCTCTGCTTCGCTTTGGTATGCCATAAACTGTCCTCCGTTTTCATACTTGAGGATACATCAAATGCCAAACGCAAGATATATCCCATACATTCAATTCAATTTTATTCATTCGATGAGATAACTTCCATAATGTCATCAACTGTGCAATTAAGGCTCGTGCATATCTTGGCAAGCGTATCCGTGGTTACTGTTTCGTCCTTGCTGAGTTTATTCATCACATACCCCGTCAAGCCTGCTGCTTCCTGCAAATCCTTCTTTTTCATATTTCTGTCAATAAGCAAATGCCACAATTTCTTATAAGATACTGCCATATTTACTCGTCCTTTCTTTGAGAGGACAGCCTGTCCACAATTTCCCAAGTAGCAGTATAGCATAAAATCCGCCAAATTTCAATGTATTCTTTGAAATTTCAAAGTTTTTTGCGGAAATTCAAAAGTAACAATATGTAGGAAGATGGCTGCTCAAATTTGAGCAGCCACCCTGTCAATACTGCGGCACACCATAGCCGAGTATCTCATAATGCCCTATGGCATACTGATTGATACGGCAGCTATCGCCTGAGTTCCCCTCGACAGTATAGACAATACCGTTCTCGACTTTCTCTACAATGCCTGTATGGTCGGACTGTCCGTCTTGCGGGCCGGACGATCCTTTGTTGTCCCAATCAAAGAAGATAATCATTCCGGGGACAGGCTCGGCAGAGCCGTCTGCCCATTGCCCTCTGTCCTTGAACCATTGAACGCCGTTTACGCACCCTGCATACTTAGGAATAACGCCTGTGTCAATATACCCGCACTCATTGGCGCACCAGCTCACGAAACAGGCACACCATTCTACACGAGAGCCGAAGCCGTACCACGACCAGTAAGGTTCTCCGCCGACATTACCAACCTGTGAAAGAGCAACCACAACAATCTGTTCGTCGCTGTAATTGATACCGTAAAGGACAGAAGCCCATAGCGAATTGTTCTTATCTTCAAGCAGGCTGGCAAGATAGTCCTTCTGCTCCTGCGTAAAGCTGTACTGTGCTGCCATTTCGTCTACTGTCTTATGCGAAACAGATATAAACAGCACCGTCCTTGTTTCCGTTGTTTCTGTCTGGACAATATTGCCGTGACCGTCATCGGTTTCTGTGATAACCGTTTCCGTCCTGCTCTCCGTGCGGGACGATATTTCATTCATCTCCCAAAAGATGTCCTTCAGGAGCTGCTTTTTGGTATCGTCCATCGTGGCTACCTCCTGCGGATTATCGGGGTCGGTATTGACCTTGACAGCATAGACCGAAAGCACATCTTTCCACACAGCACGACTACCACTCATTTCAAGCTCGTCATAGGATACTGCGGATTTCTTTGCTTCAAGCTGGCTGTCATAATCAGCGTTGATTTCCTGCACAACAGTCTGCATAGACATTCCCGTGCCGCTGTCCTCGCCCGAAAAGAAAATGCCGAACACAGAGCCGAGAAGTAGTGCAATCAGGCAGATTACGATAATCACTACAACAGCGACCCAGCCTCCGGCAGCTATCGCCGCTACTAACGCCTTAATTCCGGCAATGATTGCTTTCACGGCGGCTATCGTTGCCTTGACCGCAACCTTGATACCCTGAGCGACTGCTTTTGCCGTTGCTTTCGCTGCCTGTGCCGCTTTCTGAGCAGCCTTGACAGACGCCTGTGCTGTTTTCTGCGCCGTTTTCGCCGCCTGCTGTGAGGTCTTGATTGCGGTTTTCGCTGTCTGCTCTGCGGTCTTAACTGATTTCTGAGCCGTTTTCGCTGTACCTTTTTCTACGGTCTTTACCGTCTTTTTACCCGCCGAGCGAGCCGACTGTTTTACCATCTTGGTTGTCTGCTCGGCAGTCCGCACTCCGCTTTGCCTGAAATTATGAGTGGTTCTTCGTGCAGAGGTCTGAACCTCCGTTTTCTGACGGTTCAGGGCTTGCTCGGCTCTTTTTTCCTTGAACTGACGAATACCGTCCTTCGCCTTATGATAGTTCTCCTTCGTGGCTTCTACGCCTTTCCGACCTTGCTTATCGAATTGATGAGCCGCTTCGTGAGTAACACGGTCTACGCCACCCTCAAATCTGTCAGCGGCATATTCCTCCGCACTATTCTCTGCGGCGTGTGTGGAATGTTCCGCTTTCTCCTTTGTCTGCACGAAGGCTACACGCATACGGTCGGCGGCGATTGCCGCTTTATCTATTTGTTTGATCGTTCCTTTCACAGCGTCCCTTGTCTTTATATCAGCCATAGGAAACCACCTCCTTCCTGCGTGACTTCATCAGGCTCACACTCTCTTTGCGACTACAACAAGCCTGCCGTTGCTACGGGAGTATTCACAGGTAGACAGGGTTATGAGCTTATCTCCGTATTGTGCCGATAGCCCGGTATCATATAGGGAAAGCTCTTTACATTTTGCGATATACTCATCAAACTGCTCTGATGTTTCTGCGTTTACGAAGTGGTAATACTTGAAGGATTCGGGACTGTCCGAGTAAACAAAGGTCTTAAACACGGCGATGATCTCATACTCGTACTTATCCGTCAGAGTATTAAATGAAATCGTCTTATGCTCCTTGTAGAAATCCTCGCTCTTGAACTTTTCAAGGTCACAGAACATCGAACCGTTTTTCATATGGTGACCGTAGATGATTACATTGTCCGTTGGGAGCTGCACATCGCAATTCTCCTGAACATACGGACAGCCGTAATCCGAGTAGCCTTTGTCAAATCCGTGCTTCAGGTAGAAGTCGGGATTATCCGGCGTGTGCATTACAGGATAGTTGATATTTGTATCCTCAATCTGTATCCAGCCGACCATATCCGTATTTTGCAAGAATAGCTCAGCGTACTCCGGCAGAAGCGTCTTTTCCTCGCTGTATGGGATTTCTTCAACAGGCTCATCTGAGTTTTGAGTCTGTTCGACCGCTTCCGCAAGTCTGTCGTAAAGCTCGCTTTGCTCACTTGCCTGATGGCAGTAATCATAAATAAAATAGGTGCTTGTGCCAAGCAGGGCAACAAACACCGCAATCAGTATAATGCAAATCTTTCTTTTCATTGTGCTATCCTTTCTTAACGCCAAAGGCGAGGGTTACACACCCTCGCCCGGTTTCGTGGTCATCAGCTTGTACAGCTTCGTGTTCTTCGGGAACTTGTTTGCAAACGGCACAAGGGAGCTGCCCACCTTAATAAGCCCGTGTCCTGCTTCCACATTCGTGATATAGGACATCTGCAAATCGGAGATGTTCAACAGCTTTGCAAGCTCGATCCTGTCCGTGCTTGCCTGATTGAGCATAATGATAAACTCGGAGTTGGCAAGCATAGTCCTCGCCGTGTGGCTCTGCAACAAATCGTCAACATTCTGCGTGATACCAGTCGCATACGCACCGTACTTTCTCACACGCTTCCAGAGCGTGAACAGGAAGTTGGCAGAGTACTCGTGCTGGAACAGCAGATAAATCTCGTCAATGAAGATATAGGTGTTTTTGCCCTTGGCTCTGTTCTGCGTGATACGGTTCAAAATGCTGTCAAGGACAACAAGCATACCGATGGGCATAAGCTGCTTGCCGAGGTCAAGGATGTCATAGCAGATCAGGCGGTTGCTGGTATCCACATTGGTTTCCTTTGCAAAGGTGTTGAGAGAGCCGTTGGTAAACAGCTCGATGGCAAGGGCAATCTCCTGTGCCTCCGGCTCGTCCTGCTTCAAAAGCTCCATACGGAAGTCCTGCAAGGTCGGCACAGCCCCGGTGTAATCGTTCTGCTGGTAGGTGCGGTACACGCTTGCCGTACAGCGGTCAATAATGGATTTCTGCTTTGCCCCAAGGTTCGTGCCGCCGATAAGCTGCTCACACAGCGACATAATGAACTCGGATTTCAGGATAACAGGGTTTGCGCCGTCGCCGTATTCCTTGTTCATATCCATAGCGTTGATATGGTTCTTGGATGTGGCGGAAATATTGATAATCTCGCCGCCGAGCGCCTTCACAAGCTGCGAATATTCCCGTTCAGGGTCTATGATAATCACATCTGCGTCGGAGGACAGTACGATGTTCTCAATTTCGCCCTTTGCCGCAAAGGACTTACCGCCGCCGGATACGCCCATAATAAAGGAGTTGCCGTTCAAAAGCTGCTTGCGGTCAGCGATAATCATATTCTTGCTGATGACATTCTGCCCGTAATAAATGCCGTTTTCGTGATAGATGTCCTGCACACGGAAGGGGATAAACACCGCCAAGCTCTCGGTCGTGAGCGTTCTGAAAGCGTCAACCTTGCGTGTGCCGAAAGGCATTACCGTGTTCAGACCGTCCACCTGTTGGAATTTCAGCACGGCAAACTGGCACAGGTGCTTTCTCGCTGTCGTAAGCAGGGCTTCGGTGTCATTGTCAAGCTGCTCCCTGCTGTCAGCGGTGTGAACCATTGTGAGAACCGCAAACATCATACGCTGGTCACGGGTGGTCAGGTCATCAAGGAACTCTTTCATTTCCTTTTTCTGCTGCTCCATATCATAGGGAACGGTAGCGGAGAAATTGTTGTTGGAGTTCTGCCTGCGCTGCCAGTTGGTTATATTCGTTTCCACACCGAGCAGGCGGCTTTCCGCTTCCCGTACCGCTTCATCGGTCGGGACGGGGACAACATCAATGCTCATCATCAGGTTGCGGTTCATATCCGTAAGCTCTGCCACCATACTGTCCTTGATATAGGACGCATATTCACGCAGAAACAGGACACGCCCATAGCGGTCGCCCATTTTGAAATAGTCCTTTTCAAATTCCATACTGTCCGGGCAGATATAGTCCTTAAAATCGTGTCCTTTCCTCCGTGTTTCCTTAATGTCGAAGTGGAAGGCGGTTTCTTCTCGCACACGGTAGAAATCGTGGAAGATACGAAGCCTCTCATCGGTTTCAAGCTCCACGCATTTGCTGCCGAGCCTGCCGAAGTGGGCAATCAGGTCAGCACCCACACGGGCAAAGTAGGTTCTTGCGTCCTCCACATTTTTCTTGTTTACCGAGATTGTCATATACTTATCCTGCACGATGGCGTTTGCCCCGGTCGCCTTATCGAGCAGCATTTTGTTGTATTCCTCACGGTACTCGTCCAACTCGTCGCCTTTGGTGGGAATAAGAATGGTTTTCTCAAAATCAAGACGGTTGAGCCTGCGGTTGTTGATCGTGATTTTTGTCGTTGCACCGCTGTCGAGAGAATTGAGAAGCTCCGAGTATTCAAGGAACATCGCTTCCTTATCCTCACGGCTTGCCACGGCATAGTTTATATCCGAAAACTTAAAGGACTTGGAAAATTTGTCCTTTCCCACCTGAAAGATACCGTCATCATAAATGGCGGTAATGGGAATCACATCCTGAACGCCCTTCGGCACGACAAACTTCTCCTTGTCCTGTTTGAATAGATTGGTAAGCGTCTTAATCATTCGACTTCAAAACCTCCTTCTGTTTCTTTTCAATAGACGGCTTCATCAGTTCCAAGTAGGTGTTGGTGCTGCGGAAGGTCAGCTTTTTCGGCATAAGGAACTCCGACTTGATCCAAGCGTAAATAAACTTTTCCGCAGTCATACCGTTGTACTTAATGAAGCCGAGAGCCGCAAAGGGTGCGGCTCCCAAAATGCACATCCACGACACGGTTTCCGTCCCCACATAAGATTTCAGCAAGAAATACAAGCCTACTGCCACCACACAGGCACAGACAGAAAAAATGAACTGCCGCAGGGACAGCCCGAAAAACATCGCTTCCGTGTAATTCCGTATTTCACGGTTGATTTTAACTTCCATAGATTTTCCTTTCCCTGCGTTCACGCTCGGCGGCTTCCCGGATTTCGTCCTCACAGACGCACTTTTCCGTCAGGCAGGTGATTTTGCCTTTTCGCTTTCCGCCATAGTAGACGCAGTATCTGCAATCGCAGTCGGCAAGGGTGTAACCCTGCCATTTGTTATAGATTCGTGTGTTCCGTTTCATTCCGTTCTCCTTAAAGCCCCATCATCTCTCGGATGATCCTATCGGACATCTTCACAGCGCCTACCAAGACAAGCATATTAAAGAGCAGCTCCCCGATATATGCCCACACCTGAGTGACCGCCGCTGCGTCGGGATTGACAACAGGCGGCGAAGCGGCAAACAGCGAAAAGATGATACACGCAAGCACGATAACCGCACCCTCAAGGCACACGGCACAGTAGCTTTTGATAAAGCTCTTTCCAACATTCTGCGACGGTTCTCCCGCAAAGGTAGACAGGGGAACGGGGGCAAGAGCCGTGTACATATACAGCTTAAAAAATCTCCCGTACACCGTCATTATCAGAATGAAGGACATAACCGTAATGAACAACCCGCCAATCAGCGTGACCGCCCACAAGGGGATAGACTCAAAAAAGCCGCAGCTTTCAATGGTATCTACCATTTCCTGCGGCAAGGTAGTCTGTGTGGCAGAGCCGAAGCCCGCCGCCGTCATAATCGTCGAGATCGTGCCTTGTACGATGTTGAACAGAGCCAGCATAAGCTCCATACCATAAGTGATTGCACCTTTTGCAAGTGCAAAGCGGATAAAGAGCTTGAGGGCGTGTTCCGGCTTCTTCACTTCCGTGAAGCTGCCGCAGGTCTTGACCATACCGACAACAAAGAACAATACAAGCAGGGCAAGACCGATTGCCTGAACCGCACCATTGATATTCACGATGACACCCCATATCGTCCCGCCTTTGAAATTCTGCGGCGTGGTCGTGATGAGCTGCCATATTTCCGATAGTTTCTCATTCCAAGTTTCAAGGGCGTTCTCCAAGTTCTGAACTACCCAGTTATCACTCAAAATTCGCACCTCCTTCTAAAATGAAAAGGGGTGTCCCCGAAAGAACCGGGAACACCCCCGACTGCTTCACTCTGTTTGCTCAGCCTGTAATCAGGGTGAGGATTTCCTTTGCAAAGGTGATGATAACGCCGCCCGCCAAGGTCAGAAAGCCGTTAGCCCTCTGGGAAGGGTCGTGGGATTTGAGCGACAGACCTACCTGCACGATACCGAAGCCGAGCAGGATCAAGCCGATTGCACGGATCAGACCGAAAATAAAGTCGGACAGGTTATTCACAACCGTGAGCGGGTCGCCCGTCGCCGCAAATGCGCTCATACTCATACCCAAGACAAGGGTAAGCGCCATCACAGCTGCACAGTAAAAACGGAAGCCCTTTTTGACCTTCCCGGTCATAGGCAGCTTTGTAGTTTCCTTCTTAGTGTTCTTGTTAAAAATCTTCATAGTGGTTTCCTCCATAAAAATTAGTTTTGATATAGTTCTTCAAAGTCCTCATCGGACAGAAGCTCGTAGTTGCTTTCCTGAAGCTCCATCGGTGCGACATTCAATTCATTCAGGCTGTACGCCTTGATGGTAGCAACGGAAGTGGTATCCTCCCCGTGACGGTAGACCCCGGCTTTCCCGTCTGCGGTCAATGCCACATTCGGGTGCTTTAAGATGTCGTACTTAAAATCCATTACCGGACGCTCGCCACGGATAAAGAGGATGGCGTATTGGTTGTCGAGCATACGCACCTCGTCAGGCGTTAAAAGCTCACGCCCGCTGATTTGGTAGTTGGTCGAATAGTTACCGCTCCGCCCTGACGATTTCCCAAAGGTATTAGTATCAATCGTTTCCTTGCCGAGCAGCTCTGACACATATTTGTGCGTACTCTGCTCGTTACCGCCGAGATAGAGAAATTCGTCGCAGTTGCCAACAATGCTTTCCCATTGCTTTTCAAACAAAGCCTTTAACTGCGCCAAGTTTTGCAGGATAATCGAAACCGATACTCCACGGGAACGCATAACGGACAGTATCTTGTCGAAATCATCCGGCAGCGAAACATTTGCGAACTCGTCCATCAGGAAATGAACGGGGACGGGCAGACAGCCGCCGTGGATATGGTCGGCTGCATAGAATAGCTGCTGAAAAAGCTGGGTGTAAAGGATACTAACAAGGAAATTGAAGCTGGAATCGTTGTCAGGAATTAAAGCGAACAACGCCACCTTTTTCTCACCCAGCGACGGCAGATCCAACTCGTCCGTTGAAGTCATCTGAGCAAGACTTTCAAGGTTAAACTTCTCCAGCCTTGCCGCAAGAGTGATCTGAATGGATTTTAAGGTCTTTGCCGAGCCGGAATGGTAGTTGTGGTAATACTTGACCGCTATATGGTCAGGGTGTTCATACTCCAAATCCGAGAACAGATTGTCAAGCGGCGACGGACGGTTATCTTCCTCGTCCTCAATCGCCCCGGCTCTGAGCATTTCCATTACCATCGGAAAATTCTGTTCTTCCTCCGGCGCTTCATAGTGCAAATAGAAAATCAGCGCAAGGAGCAGCATTGAGCCTGCGGTATCCCAAAACGGGTCTTGGGACTGCGACCCTTTCGGCGTAGTGGACTTAAACAGGTTTGTAACCAATCTCTGAACATCGTTATCGTCCTGCAAATAGACGAATGGATTATAGCAATGGCTCTTGTGCATTGAAATTAAGTCAAGCACCCGTATCTCATAGCCTTTTTTCTCAAGCAGCTTTCCTGTGTCCCGCAGGATTTCTCCCTTGGGGTCAAGAATGACAAATGAGGTGTTTGCCTGCATTAAGTTCGGCTTGCAGTAGAATCGAGTCTTGCCCGCTCCCGAACCGCCGCACACAAGGGTGTTAAGGTTTCGCCTGTGTTTCTTGGCGTTCAGCCCGATCTTGACATTCTGCGTCATCAGCTTGTTTTCGGACGGTGGGTTCTGCTGATACTTCTTATTGATGGCTCTTGCCTCGCCCCATTTGGCAGAGCCGTGTTCCTCCCGCCTGCGGTAATTGCGCCGTGTGGAAAAATAAATGCCGATTCCCATTCCGTAGCACAAAAGCAAAACGAGGACAGTTTTCAGGCTGTCCTCGCAAAGCTCTATGGCAAACGGAGTATTAAAGACGGTCATCAGCTTCGGCAGTATCTCCGGCAAGCCGCCGTGAACCGACGGTGCTATCAGGAGTGCCAGCCACACGACAGGAACAATACCAATGGCGGAAAGGATAATGGCACTCTGCTTGTCATTATCTCGCATCGTGCTGTCTACTGTCCTTTTCGACCACCTTGAACTTTTTGGTCGGGGCGTGACCGATTTTGATAATCAGGTCATCAACGGCGTCGGTAGACTTGCCCTGTTTTTTCAGGTCTGTCTTTTCATCGTTCAGAGAGCGAATGACAACGCCGTGTTCATATTCGTCCAAGGCGACATAGTATTTTTCTTCTTTCACCATAAATACCTCCGCTTATCTCTCCCTGTCCTTTGAGCGTTCCTGCTTCTGACGGTAAAGCTCGTCGGACACACGGGAGTAGATTTCATTCATCGCCGTGCGGGTTTTGGAAAGTTCTGCACGGATTTCCTTCGGTTCTTTCTTTGCAAGCTCCTCCGGGATACGGTCAATGGCAAAGTTCTTTGTATCCACGCCGAATTTCTTGCAGAGCATATACCCGACGCATACCGCCTGAAAGCCCATATCCCTGCGGCTGTAAACCTCGCTGTTCATAGAAAGTTGTGCGTGTCCAAGCTCCTGTGCCACGCACTGGCAAAGAGCAACGCTGTCGCCAATGTTGCGCTTCACATAGAGGGTCTGCTTTTCATTGTTATAGAAAGCGCCCATATTGGGAAACGGAAGCTCATCGGCATTCTCCTTGTTAATTGGAGCTGTGTCGAGCATAACCGCCACAAGCCGCTGGGGATCACGGTTAGCAGTCGGTGCAGGCTGGCGGTTCGCCGTGGTCTGCGTGACATCAAAGACCTTTTTCACATTGTAAGAAATTCCGGTCGTGCCGTCGTTCTTGGTGTATTCGACAGGCTCAAGGATGGAAATGCTCTTTGCGCCCTTGTTGATTTTCACTCCTTCCTCGCCCCAATCGCCAAAGCTCTTGAGCTGTGTGGCAGTCGGTTTCTGCTTATAAATGAGAAGTGCGTTTGCCGCCGAGTAACGATCCATTCGGCTCTGCGTGTCGAGAAACGCCCTGAACTTTTCAGGGGCAGATACGACCTCGGCTGCGGCTTCGTCAATCATCTGATAAACCGCTTCTTTCTCTGCCTTTTTCTTCTCGGCGTATTCCTCCGGGGAAAGCTGCGGGCGGCTGTTGCTACCGCCCTTTTTTGCGTTAAAATTGCTGGTCATTGTAAATTACCTCTCTTTCGATTTTTCTGTGATTTTTGGCTGAGGAGATAGCGTCTGTCCGTCTGCCTGCCGTTCATTCTTGGCTGCCGCCTTATATTTGTTCAGGCTTTCCTTTACGGACACCTTCACACGGTTTACCCTGAGTTTGTCGGCTGCGTCCATCGCCTTTTGCTCCAAAGAAGCAAAGCCGTTTTGCGCTTTTCCAAACAAACGGGAGAGCCGTGATAAGATACCCTTGTCCGTCTTTGTATGCTCCGCTTCTTTTGCGGCTTTGCCGACGAGCAGAAGCCCCATATTTTTCAAATGCCCCTTTGCGCTTTGAAGCTCCGACTGCATAGCCGACAGCTTCATCGTGTCCTGCGCCATATCCTTTGACAGCCTGCCGAACAGGGAGGACAGCTTATCAAAGGCTTCGGGGATTTTCATTGCCCTGACGGATTCGGCAAGCGTATCCTTTCCTTTCTCCTTGAAAGACCTTAATGCGTTTCCGGCGGAAGCAATCAAGTTGTCCTTTACCTTTTTGACTGCGGAAAATCCCTGCTGGATTTTTCCCTCTGTTTTCTGCACAAGGTTTTGGCACTTGCTTCGTAGTGTGCTGTTGTGGATCAGGTTGATTTCACGGCGCATATCCTGAAGCTCGCCAAGCATTCCCGTCAGCGTTGCTTCCATATCGCCAATATAGCTTACAAGCGACTGCACCTCGCTTTTCTCTTTGGTCAAGCCGTTTTTGTCAAGCGTATCCAAAAGCTCCGCAATCTGCGGGTGTTCATTCAGATTATCCATTTTTCATCACCTCTCTTTCGGCTTCTTTTTCTTGGGCTGGTGGTGGACGGTCTGCCTGTTTGGTTCAGGCTTGCGCTCATCTTTCTGAATGGAAGGCTCGCTGCGCTCTGCTTCTTTCTGTTTTGCCGCCTCTGCCTTATACCGTTCGAGCTTTGCTTTTACGGAAGGCTTTTTATCGGGCGACTTCACAGTACCCTTATCAGTGTGCGTATCTGCCTTGTCTGAGTTTCGCTCGGACGGAGGGTTTTTGTCCGTCCTTGCGGCGGAGGGGTTTTCATTGGCGTTCCTCTCTTTATTGGGGTCGCCCATCGCTTCCTCCACAATGATTTCCCCTTGGGATTTTTCCGGCTCTGTGCGTTCTGCCGCTTCACGGTCAGCCACATCACGCTCCGCTTCGGTCACGATGGAAGCCTTATCCACCTTGCCGAGTTCAAAGCGTTCCACGATTCGCTGGATTTTGGAAGCGTCCTCTGCACGGGCGATAATATCAATCGGTGCGTCGGGAGCGTTGGTTGTCTTGTCACGAAGCACACAGTAAAGAACGCCGTACTGCTTTGCGTGTTCTGTGAACTTCCGCAAATCCCTCTGCGGAATGGAAAAGACCTTCAGCTCCTTGCCCGATTTAATCATATTGGTAAGGCGAGCCTTGCCCGATGTCTTTCCCGACTGGTTGATTTCCTGCTTCAATACGGAAGCAAGTAAAACGGCGACATTCTTTGCCGCCGATCCTGTCAGTTTGGCAGCAACCTCAAACCCTTCAAGCGAAAGCCTGACAATTTGTTCTGCTGCGTCACCGCCGTTGTTCATATCGGTTTTTCTCCTTTCCTTTGAGTTTTTCTTCCTCTGCAATGACAGTATCAAGAGTCTGCTGCATTACGCCCGACCTCTCGGCAATGCCTTTGCAGAGCTTTACTTCTTTGCGAAGCGTTTTCAGCTTCTCGGAGATCTGTGCGATTTCTCCCTTTGCCGCCGACAGCCTTTCATCTGTAATATCCACTCTGCGGATTTCGTTTCGGAGATGTGTTCTGTCGGCAGTAAGCGTTTTGATCTCGCTCTCCACTGATTGCTGGTACAAAAAAAGCTGCCCTGTATCACCGATGTGATGTTTACCGAGCAGCGTGGTTTGTGCTGTGAGTTCATCGAGCTTCAATAAATCTTCCCGCAGGAGATGGTGAAGCCGGACGGGATTTTGCTTTTTGTAATTCGGCAGATAGCCGAGCTTATAGCAGTAGTGAAGATACAGTCCGTAAAGACCGCCCACCTTTTTAATCCGATCCTCCCTTGTGATGAGAAGATACTGACGGGGTTTCGGCACAGGCTTTTGGAACGGTTCAAGCATTACATAGCCGTTCGCCCTTACCCGCTCCAAAATTTTCTTATTGGTATAGTCCTCTCCAAGACGGTACATACGGATAGCTTTCTCCGCACCCTTTGGCTTGATCGTCCAATATTTGCGTTCAGGACTGATATTACATTCGTATCCCATTTCGGAAAGCGTATAAGAAAATTCCGCCATTGAATGGCTGTGCTGAATGGCATAGTCAATGGCAGCTTTCGCATTATTAGAGCGTGTAGGCATTCCTGCAAGCGTTTTCTTCACATAGAATCGGTTGCCCTGATACCGCTTGGGGTTATCAAGCGTGTGCAGCTCATACTTCTTGCAGATTTCATCTGCAATGTGGTGGAACTTGAACCACGCCTTTTCTTCATCGTGCAGCTTCCGCCCATCAACAAATGACACCGAGTTAATCACAAAATGACAGTGGAGGTGCTTTGTGTTGAGGTGGGTCGTTACCACGACCTGATACCGTTTTCCCCAAACACGCCCGGCAAATTCCATACCGACCTTTTGTGCAAGCTCCGGTGTGATGTCCTGATCCTTAAAGCTGAGATACCCGTGATAGGCTTGTATGCCCTCGGTCTTTGAAAATCTCTCCTTGACCGTGATGAACTGCTCACGGGCAGTCGCCACATTACAGTTGATTGCCTGACAGAAAAATTCCTGCTCCGTTTTTTCCTCGTCCTTTGCATAGGCAAGAACATCTTTCAGAGCCTGATAATCTGCCTCCGAATATTTTGATTTCGCCTTGGTAGTCTTATCGGGATTGGTCGCATAGTCTATGACCTGACCGAGCCGCACCTTTACAGACCATAGTTTACTTACTGCCACTTTAATTCACTCTTTTCGGGACGCAGGAACTTAACTTCAATATCCGCCTGAAACTTATGCCAGCGTTCCGCTTCTTTGGAAAGCTGCACAGCGTCCACAAAACCGAGGCTGTTCGCCTTGGCTGCAAGCTGATTGATATTGTTGCCGATAGCGGAAAGCTCACGCATTACATCATAGAAGCGTTCATCAGGCTGTTCCCTCGGAGAGTAGCCTTTCAAAAGCAAGCGAATCAAAGCTCCCTCAGACAAACAGGCTTTCTTTGCTTTTTTCTGCAAATCCTGTGCTTCTGTGCGGTTAAGCAGAATATGCTTTTCAATCGTCCTTCTCATAGTCATCCTCCTTCCAATTTCTCTTGTTGATACGATTGATCTGAAGCAGGCACATCAGCATTACACCGATAGTGCCTCCAATGAGCAGACCAATCAGAAAAAATATAAATGAAAGCATTGCTTTCTCCTTTCTCAATCAGGGGTATTAGGGGCAACCCCTAACAAGCGATTTACCGTTTTGGACAAACCTGTCCATAAACGGTCTGCTTGCTAAGATGATACAGACATCTCAGGGTTGCCCTATTCTCGTGCAGATTTATCGTTCCATTCCCTTTGAAACAGGCTTAAACGGTACGGCTTTAATGCCGTCCTCTGTGCGGAAAAAATTCTCAGGGTAGCGGAACTTCTCGCTGTATTTCTTCGCCATATCAGCAGGCAGGCTCAGAAACTTCTCCGAGGAAACGGGAGCGTAGGCAATGAAAAAATCTCCTGCCATAATGTCAATCATTTCACGGGAATCCTCTTTCATATAACAGCGCTCGACTTTCCAGCCGTCTTTGCCGCCACGCTCATCCGCCATATACAAGTCCAGTCTTACGCCTCTATCGCTTCCGTCAAGGCTATCACCAAAGATGGAGTATCCTCCTGTAGTGGAGTTAAACGCTTTGTTGTCGCTGCTGATTTGGTAGGTTCTGGACTTTTCCGAATACGGCGATTGGAAGTTCTCCTGCGAGAAAACGAGATAACCTGTGAGATGTTTTCTGTGTTCTTTTTCTGCTTCACGGAAGCGATTTTTCATTTCGGAGTAGGTCATATCCACTTCCTCCGGCTCAGCATATACGGCACGATTCAGAGGCAGACCGTTCACTTTTCCTTCTTCATTGCAGATGACAGCGACCTCATCTTCAAAAGGCATATACTCCTCAATATCGCCGCCGACAAGTGCCTGCATTGCTTCAAGGCTGTCCTCGATCTCAATCATCCTCGGATATTTTTCAGGCTGGATGAGCAGGACGGAAATTGTCTTGACGGTATCGCCGTTACAAAATCTTTCGCTTAACTGCGCCTTGTCAGGCTCAAAGGATATATCCTTAAATCCAAAACTGTCGCAGAAATGGAAGTAACTCTTTCCTGTGTTACCGTCAATGATTTCCACCACATCGGATACGGACATTGAGCGTCCTTTATAGCCTGCGGGGTGTTCCGTATTGAATATCTGATAGAGTTTTTCCAGCGTGAAGCAGTTGACTTCGCCCTCAAAAACCTTGTCGTAAATCCGGCTGTCAACATCGGGACTACCCTGAATTATTGCAAGGGAATCGTATCCCATAAAGGCGACTCGGTTCCCGTCACGCTCCATATTGACCTGATAGATTTTCACTTTCATCAGCGTTCATAACTCCTTTCGTGTGCTTTATTTCTTGTAATTCCAAGCCTGAAACAAAGAAAGTCATTGTAGTCCTTGCCGTGCGGCGGAGGGCTGTCAATGACTTCATACTTGTCCGGCAGTATCGCTTGGAGAGCTGCCGTTGCTTTTCTTCCCGCATTGTCGTTATCCAAGTGTAGATGGATTTTCCTGATTTCAGGTTTTTCCTCCAGCACCGTGAGCAGGGCTGCGGGCGTTGTGCTTTCTTCAATTTTCTGTTTCGGTGCGTACACTCCGGCAAGGGAAACAAGGTTGTGTTCCCGCCAATCTTTGCCCTCCATTCGTTCAACTGTTGCATAAGAGAGGAGGTCGATAGCACATTCAAACAGATGAAGTTCACGGCTTTCGCTGTCTGCGATCCGAAAAGAATAATGCTTATCGCTGCCGGAACAGTCGCCCATCAGCCGCCTGTCATTGGTGGCTCGATAGGCAGCATATTTCGGTTTCTTCTCCCGGTCGTAGCCTACAAACACGATGTTGTGGTACGGCAGGCTCTCAAAAATGAGGTCGTGGGAAATACAGTAGTCGATGATGGAAAAGTCTATGCCCCTGCTGAAAAGATACTCTGTAATTCTGTCGGTGGAAGCACTTTTATCCGGCAGGAGCAAGACCTTCGGCGCTTCTTTCTTTGGCTTTGGGATAGCGATAGAGGGCATAACCGCCGCCTTTCCCATCAAGGTTTCGACCGCTTCCACAAAGGAACAGCCTTTGACTTTGACGAGATAATCAAGGGCGTTGTAGCCGCCGATCCGCTGCGACCACCACATCCATTTTCCGTTTGAAATCTTCAAGCTGTCGTGGGTGCGGGTAGTGTAATTGTTGGGCGATATTCTCACAAGCTCGCCCGGCTCAAAGGCTTGCAGATAGGTCAGCAAGTCAATTTGCCTTGCCTGTTCGATCACCTCCGGAGAAACATACGGCATTGTCCTCACCGGCTTTCTCTTTGCTTCTCTCTGCGTTCCGCAGCGGCAGCTTTCAGAGAATCGTCAACGCTGTCCCGAAGCATATCCATATAGCTGACATCGCTTTTCAGCCAATCCTGATACATTCGGTCAAGCGGATATTTTTCAAGGTACATCGCCTTCGCTTCCTTGCGGTCAAAGTCTGCAAATTCGCAGATACCGACCATTTCTTCCTTAAAGACTTTTTCATACGCCCTTTCAAGCACTTCCTCGGCGGGTTTTGCTTTCAGTTCCCCGATAAAAGTGTCGTATTCTGCCTGCACTTTCTCGTAAAGCAGAGCGTTATAATCTCTTGCGCCCATTATTCGGACACCTCCTTTGAAATAGAATAGCCGCCTGATTTCTTTTCAAAAAACAAACGGCTATGTAAATGCGGTATGAGAAATCCCATACCGCTTTGGGTTATCTTTCCTGTGCCTTTTCTTTGCGTTCCGGTGCTTCTTCGCCCTCATCGGGTTCATCGTCGGCAAGCTCATTTTCACGCTTATCAAGGTTCAGTAGGATGTTCAGCTCGTCCAAACGGGCTGTTTTGCTTTTCAGTTCTTCCTCTTTGGAGAAAGGCTTTTCCACCTCTGTCTTTGCCGTTTCAAACTGCTTTTGGGTATTCTCAAGGTCGTCCTGCTTTGCTTTCAGCACATCGGGAATACGCTCAATGGCATTGTCAATACGGGTCAGATTGCCGTGAATATCATCGCCAAGGGCAATGGTACGGCTGGCTTCGCCTTTGATTTTAACATCATAAAGACGCTCAAAGGTGTTAAAGGACAGCTCTAATTCAAAACCCCTGTACCGACCGAGAGGGACAGAATCGGGACTTGTCATCGCTTTGCAGGCTTCTATGATTGCTTTGCCTGCGTCTGCCTTTTCAGAATAAGAAACACCCTTAACCTCCATTCCCACAAAGCGGTCATCGGCAGGCTTCGGGTGTTCCTTTGCTGTCTGCACATCCCGCACTAATCCTTCAATCGTTTCTTTCAGCCGGGCGATTGCCTGCGGATAGAACTTGATGATTTTATCCTCCAAGGCGTACTTTTCAGACAGGAAACTCGATTTTAAGAGCCGCAGCTTCTGTACCTGAATATCCAAGTCCATCTTCTCCTTGATATACGGATTGCCTGTTGCCAGCATTTTTATCTCCGCATAGCTGAGTGCCGTTTCGTCGATGTCCTCGGCAGAACGGACGGGGGATTTGCTCGTCATTATCTGACTTGCGAACTTCTGCTTGCCCTCGATAAGCTGGTAAAGGTAAGCGTCGAATGTGCCTTCCGTTACATAGCGGAAGATCTCAACTTCGGGGTTCGTGTTTCCCTGACGGATGATACGACCGCTCCGTTGTTCCAAATCACTTGGTCGCCACGGGCAATCAATATCGTGCAGGGCAATGAGCTTGTCCTGACAGTTTGTGCCTGCGCCCATTTTTTGCGTAGAACCAAGCAGCACCCTGACTTCGCCCTTGCGGACTTTTTTGAACAGTTCCTGCTTCTTTACCTCAGTGTCCGCTTCGTGAATAAAGCGTACCTCATCGGCAGGGATACCTTTTTCTATCAGATTCTTTCGGATGTCGGTATAGACCGAAAACTCGTCCTCGCCCTTTGGTGTGGAGAGGTCACAAAACACAAGCTGCGCCGACTTCTTATCGCTGTTTTCCTCCCAAATCCGGTAGATGTTATCGACACAAGCGTTGAGCTTGCTGCCCTCAAAATCGGGGAGCATATCGTTTATCATACGCTGGTCGAGTGCGAGCTTTCTTCCGTCGTTGGTGATTTTCAGCATATTATCAACGCTTGGGTTTACCATACCGTTCCGTACCTGTTCGGCTCGCTCGGCAAGGGACGCAACCATCTCTTTCTGCATATCGGACGGCTTCACGGCTATATTATGATAGTTTGCTTTCGGCACGGGAAGTTCAAGCATATCCGCTGTCTTTATATCAGCGACCTCTTTGAACATCGCCATCAGTTCCGGCAGATTGAAGAACCGGGAAAAGCGTGTCTTGGTTCGGTAGCCTGTACCCTCCGGTTTTAATTCCACCGCCGTGACGGTTTCGCCAAACGCCGAAGCCCAAGCGTCGAAGTGCTGCAAGTCGTTTTTCGCAAGGGTATTATACTGCAAATACCGCTGAATGGTATAAAGTTCTACCATTGAATTGCTGATCGGCGTACCCGTTGCAAAGACCGTTCCCCGACCGCCTGTTATCTCATCAAGGTATCTGCATTTCATATACAGGTCGGAGGATTTCTGTGCTTCTGTCTGAGCGATACCGCCCACATTCCGCATTTTGGTGTAGAGGAACAAGTTTTTATAGTAATGCGACTCGTCAATAAAGAGCCTGTCTACGCCGAGTTCCTCAAAGGTAACAACATCATCCTTTCTCGATTGGTCGTTCAGTTTTTTGAGTTTCGTTTCAATGGACTTCTTGGATTTTTGGAGCTGCTTTACCGAAAAATTTTCACCCCGGTTGCGTTTCAGCTCGGCTATGCCGTCCACGATTTCACTCAGCTCACGCTCAAGGATTGCCCTCTGCCGCTCAACACTCATCGGGATTTTCTCGAATTGAGAGTGTCCGATGATTACTGCGTCGTAATCGCCAGTGGCGATACGGCCGCAGAAGCGTTTGCGGTTTTTGGTTTCAAAATCCTTCTTTGTGGCAACCAAAATATTCGCCGCCGGATAGAGCTGCAAAAACTCCGCCGCCCATTGCTCCGTCAAATGGTTCGGAACTACAAAGAGGGACTTATTGCAAAGTCCGAGCCGCTTAGACTCCATTGCAGCCGCAACCATTTCGTAGGTTTTGCCTGCGCCTACGGCGTGTGCAAGAAGCGTATTCCCGCCGTAGAGAATGTGCGCCACCGCATTTCGCTGGTGTTCCCTCAATTCAATTTCGGGGTTCATACCGCTGAAAGTGATATGGCTGCCGTCGTACTCACGGGGTCTGATACTGTTAAATTTCTCGTTATACAGCTTACAGAGTTTTTCCCTGCGTTCAGGGTCAGTCCATACCCAGTCCTGAAATGCCTGTTTAATCTGCTCTTGTTTTGCCTGTGCGATTGCCGTTTCCTTTGCGTTCAGGACAGCCTTCTTTTTGCCCTCGTCGTCTTCGGTATAGTCGAAGATACGGACATCTTTCAGGTTCAGCGTTTCCTCAATAATCTTATAGGCATTGATCCGTGTCGTGCCGTAGGTGCTGTACGCTTTGACATTGCCACGGTCATAGGACTTGCCCTCAATGTTCCATTCGCTTGTAAACTGCGAGTAGTGGACTTTGATGTTCCACTGGTTGTAACGGGGCGTATCCAGCAGCTCAAACATAAACTTCTCAACGATTTCAGGCGGCAGCCAAGTTGCGCCGAGCCGGACATAGATTTCGCTTGCGGTAAGGTCTGTCGGCTGCACCTTTTCGAGTGCTTCCACATTGATTTTGTAATCTTCGGGATAAACCTCCGCAGACCGTTTCGCCCAAGCCAGCTTTTCTCTCACATTGCCGGAAAGGTACTCGTCTGCCGTCAGGTACTTTGCTTCGGTAGTGTTTCCGTAACCGTGCATTGGATTTAAGAAGATAACACCCTTCAAATCCGCAAAGATTTCCTGCTCGGTTTTGCCGGACAGCGCACACATATATTCCATATCCACACGGGCTTTCTCGCCCAAGGATACGGCAAGTGCTTCGCTTGCAGTATCGACCGAGGTAACAGGGGTATGCGGCTTGATCGTCCTCTTAAAGAACATATCCGCCTTGCGCTCAAGGTTTCCTTCCTCGTCAAGCACCTCCAAGGCGGAGAGCAGGGAGAAAGAGCTGTCCTGAGAGAAAGCGGATACATTGGCACGGGAGCTTATCAGTCCGTATTTTTTTGTGAAGTCATCGTAGAGGTTATTCAAGTGCTGCTGTTCCGCTTTGATTTCCTCATCGGGATAATCTTCGGTCTGCATTTCAAGCAGAAGCCTTACGCAGTCCCTTATCTGTATCATCCCTTTAATGCGGTTCTCTGCGGTAGCGGAAACCTCCACGGGCGTCATTCTTGAATTTTCACGGTAATAGATTTTATCATCATAAACTGTGTAGGAGAAGTTGCGTACATTCGGGTCTGCCGGAATGGAATTGTCTTCTTCGGTCAGTTCCTCATCTAACTCATACTCGGAGATTTCCCCGTGAATGTTCGAGATAGCGTCATCAAGCAGCTCGGACAGCTCCGCTCCCTCAAAGGGAACAACCGTATCCTCATTGCCGAATCTGCCCGACACAGTTTTCCACTCGCCAAGCACCATTTCAGGGTGCTGCACAAAGTAGGAGTTCATCTTCCTGCCGTCCTCGTCCACATCAAGGTGTACCCAGTCAGGCTCAATGTCGATCAACCTGTCACGCTTCTGCAAGATGAGAATATCCGACACGACCTCCGTTCCGGCATTGCCCTTAAAGGTGTTGTTCGGCAGTCTGATTGCGCCGAGAAGCTCGGCCCTCTGTGCGATATATTTGCGGATTGCGGGGTTCTCCTTATCCATTGTGCCTTTGCTCGTCACAAGCGCCATTACGCCGCCCGGACGGAGTTTGTCAAGGCTCTTGGCAAAGAAATAATCGTGGATCAGGAAGTGGTACTTATCATACCTTTTATCCGCAAGGCGGATGTCGCCAAAAGGAACATTGCCGACTACTGCGTCAAAGAAGCTGTCGGGGATATTCGCCTCCTCATACGGCTGTGCAGCAATGGATGTTCTCTGATAGAGCTGCTGGGCGATTCCCGCAGAGATTTTATCAATTTCCACGCCGTACATTTTTGCTTCCTGCATTGGCTGCGGCAGCATACCGATGAAGTTACCGATACCGCACGAAGGCTCCAAGATATTGCCCTCACGGAATCCCATCTGCTCCATTGCCTTGTAGATACCCTGAATGACAACGGGAGGGGTGTAGAAAGCAGTCAGTACGCTTTCCTTTGCCGATTCATATTCATCGGGTGTTAGGACAACAGACAGTTCCAAGTATTCTGTTCCCCAAGAGGGATTGTTTGCGTCAAAGGCTTCGGGAATGCCGCCCCAGCCAACATACTTTGAAAGGATTTCCTGTTCTTCGGGTGTGGCAAAGCGGTTTTCTTCCTGACATTTTTTCAAAAGCTGGATCGCCATAAGGTTTCTGCGGAAGCGTTCTTTCTTACCGACTTCCTCGACCTCGTGAGAAGCAAGGTCAAAGGTGTTACGCTCCGACATAGGGATGTCCGGGTGCAAATCAAAAGTCTGCACCCTTGTCCGTTTCTGCTCCCAAGCAGGCTTTACGGGTTCGGATGGAATATCCGGCTGACCGACATCCGCCATTACCTGACGGATAAATGGGTCATTGTTTAGTTTTTCCGGGTCTGCAACCCGACCGTTTACAATGCCTCGTTCCGCAAGTGCTTCACGAATTGCATTAGGGTCAATATCTGCAAAATTGTCCGTTTCCTTAGCCTTCTCCATTGGGGATACTGTAAATTCTTCAATCCTCACGCCCTGCACAGGCGGGTCAAGCTCCGATAAGAAATCCTGCGGAATTGTCCTACCATTCTTGCCCCGGTAAAGCACAATGCTCATCGGAGAGCCGTAGTAATTTTCTTCTTTAATGTCTTTTACAAACTGATACTCGCTGGTGTATTCAATGCTTTCTCCGACCTCTCCGTTTGAGCCAAGGTACTCAATCCTGCCGACAGGATAGGACTCTGTGGGGTCAAGCTTTTCCTGTGATATAACAAGCCGTGTCACTCGCTCGCCGTTCTCCAGAGTGCAGACGGCAACATCCAAGCCACGGTCGTTCAGCATATTCAGGTAGACCTCAAGCCGATTGGACGGAATGCCGCACATCGGAACACGCTCGCCGTCAACCGTTTTGTTTGCAAGAGGAAAGGCAAAGGTGTCCGACATATATACGGCGTCATTGTCGTAGAGTTCATAGAAATCGCCAACCTGATAAAAGAGAATGGCGTTAGGGTTCTCTGCCTTGATTTCGCCGTAGCCCATCCCGCCTATATTGGAATGATTATCGCCAAACGAAACGCCGTTATGGGCAGACAATTCTTTAAAATCTGCAAAGGTGCTTTCCCTGAATCCGAGAATTGTACCGTCGTCCTCAAACACGACCGCTTCGTCAACAAGGAACTCATAAAACTCTTTCCCGTGCCATTCATTCCCCATACTGTCCGTTGCAACAAGACCCTCGCTGTCATAATTCAGGTCAATGTCATCCATTTTGAGTGCTTTCAGCACATCGTAGAGGATTTCCGTTTCACGGTCATACACGGGAACTTTCAACTCGTTTTCTGCCTGAGCGACAAGAGCCTGCATTGTTTCTTTGGTTCGTCCGATAAAATCAGGTTCAGGCTCTGCGTAGGCTTCAAGGTAGTCGTTAAACTCCTGCGTACCAAGGTCAATCAGTTCCGTGTAGGCTTTGCTGTCAAGATACTCATAAAATTCTTCTGCGGTATTGCTGTTTTCTTTTGCTTCCGCTATCAGCTCATAGGACAAATGCAGAATGACAAACTGCCCTCCGGCGGTAGAGTCGGGGTTATAATAAATGGCTTCAAATTCTCCCATACCCGGACGGTGGAAATAGTAGTCATCGTCACCGATAGGCGTGGTGTTGGGGTCTATCTCCACTTTTTCTTTGGGCGGTAATCCTTTGACCTTCAAATGGTCGTTCAGCGGGTTTTCCCGCACCTTGCGGTCAAAATCCGCACGGGTTTCTTCTTTCTGAAACAGGGGAAAAGCGGTGTCGCAGAGCATTACCCGTTCATCGTCAAAGGAAAGGATTTCATATTCGCCCGCTCCGAGATACACCTTGTCGCCAAGGTGGTACTCATAGTGTTCAGGTTCGTCCTTTGCTTCCTCTTTTTCGGGAGGTGCGGCAGACAGAACTTCTCTGACTGCATTTCGTTCCTGCTGCTCTCTGCGCCGTTCTTCCTGACGCTCAAGCCATTCGGGATACCTCTCTTTTTCTTTGGGGTTCAGGTATCTGTCCATACGGATCAGCTCACCGATACGCTTTTCCACCTGATTCCATTTCAAAAGGACATTTGGCTTATTCTCTCCAATACCCTTGGAAATGCGAATACCCTTGCCGTCGTGCTGCTCGTCAATCCCTGCGCCGATGATAACAGGGTAAGAACCGCCCCAGCCGTACTCATCTTTCAGGAAATCTATATTTTCTTTTGCGGAAAGGCTTTTCTGAAACTGCTCATAGATACGCATTTTCCCCTCGGACACGCCGCTCCCACGGGTAAGAACTGCGTCAATAATCTCCTGAGAAAAAGTAAAGGCAGGGGATTTCTCCTCTGCCTCAAACATCAGTGTGAGCTGCCCGTCCAATGACGGAAGCGGTTTTATGGTATCGTGTAGCTGTCCGAGCAGCCGCATTGCTTCAAAGTGCTTTGCGATAATGCCCCAATCGTAGAAACTCTGCCTTGTGCGGGAAAGATAGCTGCCCTCCCAAAGATGAAGCACATTCTCAAAGGTCTTGTACCCGCACCTGCGACCGTCGCTCAGGATAACCTCGGTGTAGTCGTTATTGAAAATGCTTCTGATATATTCGGTTCTTTCACTCTCGTCAAGGTGGGTTTCGTAGAACTGCCGTATCACATCTTTGGACGCTTTCAGGTGCGGGGTAGTGCCGAGGATTTCATTGATTGTTTCATCGCCGCCGAAGAACGGCAGGCTTTTGTCCTCGTGTTCCCGGTCGTACCAGTCTAAGCGTACACGACTTCCTCCAGCACGATCTCCGTCACCCGGCTGCGGATGTTGTTCATTTTCCGAACCCAAGACATCATATCCGCCGCTTTCAGGCTCTCGGTCACTTCTTCTTTGACCGCCATCTGTTTTGTCAGCGTTTCCTCCATCTCGGCTGCCCTCTGTTCCGTTTCCGCCAAATGCTCCGTCAGCGTGCAGCTCGTCAGCAGGTTGTAGTACAGGACTCTGTGCTTCTCTTTCAGGAACTTCTTCCTCATCTGAGCGTACCTGCCCAAGTGTACTTCCGTCTGCTCCGGCATTGTCAGGTCGGGCAGAAGATAGTCGCCCTGCCTCGTGTAACTGATTTTCTCCATTTTCAAAACTCCTTTCGGTCTTGTTTTCGTTAGGCATATTGTAGCCGGAATTGCCCTTATACGCAATTATGCGATTCTGCCTGTCAAGGGCAGTAATGGTTCGGGAGATCTCCGTAAGACCCATCTCCGCTATATCGCTGGTTGCAATGCCGAGGGCGTTCAGCACTTGGGGCGTATTAAACTCCGTAACTTCACGGAAATCGTCAGCGTCAAAGTATTCCCCTGCGTCAAGACCAAGGCGGCTCATTATCATATAGGCAACGCTGTTCGTCACAAGCCGGCGGTAAGTGCTGCGTACATAATCCTCTCCGGTATCTTCAAGGAAGCTGTCGTTCAGGATTTCCATAAGGTCATCGCTGTAATCCACAAGGTTATCGGTAACAGCGTTCTTTGCCGCTGACAGAACGGCGCTTTCAAGGGTATCCCTGCTTTCAAGCTCCCCGAAGGTGCTTTCCAAGGTGTCTATGATTTCCCCGGTATATTCCGGCTTCATCTGCCAAATGGGGACAGGGCGGGAATAGCGGCTTTCGTGGGTATCGGATATATCAAAGTAGTACATCAGCCTTTGGCGGCTTCTGTCCATATCCTCAAACACGGCGATACCCCTCGCACCACGGTTGACCCATCTGCCGAAGCTGCCGTTCCAACGCTCGATTTCAAGGACAGCGGTTGCGTCCGGTCGCTGAGCGTAAATCAAAAGCTGCTCGTCAAAACGGAGTTTGAAGTTGTTGCAGGCAGAGCGTAAAAACGCCTGCCAGCTCTCAGGGTTTCCGCTTATAACCTTGGCTGTACGGTCATAAAGCTCCGTCATCAGGTCATATTTTCGTGCCATTTCCACGCACCTCCTTATCGTTCTTTCTCTTTCGGCTTGATTGCCTTGCCGTTTTCATCATAGTTCTTAGGCTTTGCGGCGGGCGTATCCCAGCCAAACATAGAGCCTGCAAGCATTGCCGCTTCCTGTGCCTTGCTGATACCGTGGCTTTTATTAAATCGGTCAACCAGCTCACAGTTTTCTTCGGGTGTTTTCTGGACGCCCCTCGGCGTATAGCCTTTCTGATAGCGGTCGATTTTGATAACCTCGCCTGTGGACGGAAGCGTTGACAGGCACTCACGGGGCAGCGGTGTTTCCTTCGGCTGGTAAGTGCTGTCGCTTCGCTCCATTCTCTCCGCAAATTCGCAGATGTGGTAGAGGCTGTTTCCAACCTCCAAGTGTGCTTCGTCAATATATCTGCAAGTGAAATCACTCGTTTTTCCCTCGGTATTGGTTACGGTGATCTTCTCACCGTCAGGCAGCCTGAACAGCTCTTTGTATCCGCTGTCTATGAAGCGGATATCCTGCCTTGCGTTTTCAATATGCCTGTCAAGCCACTGTTTTTCATAGCAGTAGCAGTAAAGGTTGTAATCCCCCTGCGTGGGGTTACAGCGCAGGAGATACGAATACTTTTCCGTATCCGCACGGAAGCCGTACTCGGTGGCATAATTCCCCTTGAAGCCGCTTGCGGGGTTCTGCCTTGCATAATCCACCATACTGCGGCGGCTTGCAAGCAGACCGCACTCATCAGAACGGAGGTAATTGATAACATCATCAAACTCCGCTTTCAATTCATCGGAAATCCAATTTTCCCTGTACTCATTCCAAGTGGAAAAGAACTCGTTTCCGCTTCTTCCAAAGTCAGCCCGCAGATACCCGATAAAGCCTGTCTGCATACTGATCTGCTGGCTTTGGGAATAGGTGTATTTTCGCTCCTCTATGGCGAGCGGGCGAATAGGATAGTCCATCAGCGTTCACCTCTTTCCTGTGATGTCCTTTGTTTCGGGATGTTCCACCCATAAACGGCGGCAATCTCGTCGCCAAGCCTGCGGGTAACTCTCGTAATATCCGCCCGTGTCGCTTTTCCCATATAAATCTTATCCTGCAACCGTTCTGCCTGCTCAGGCGTTACGCTGTTCTTAAAGACACGGTACAGATAATGGTTCGTACCGTCGTGATGAACAGCGTCCGCACGGAGATCGCCGTATTTGTCTACATACCATTCCGTAAAATCGGTATCGGAATAAAGGCAGTCCTTGATATTGCCGGAGTCTATCATCTTGTAGCCCATAACCCTGCCGTTCCATCTTCCAAGGTCGCCAATCACGATGATCGGCTGGGAAAGCTGGATATTGAGGTTCATACGCTCATCGTCAAGGTAGTCGGCGTTGGTTTCGACCATCCATTGATACAACTTATCTTCATTGTTCGGATCATCGTCAAGCCCGTTTATTTCAAGGAAATCCTTGTAACCGTCACGCCAATCATCAGGGTCAAGGGATACATCGCTCCAAATGATATGGCGGTCACTCGCCAATGCTGCTTGGCTCATTGCCGCCACCTCCGAGATAGGAAAAGAGCGTGTGTGCTTTTACTTGCTTCTGAAGCGTCATAATGACGGTCATATCCTGAATGGTAATGCCGTCAATCTGCAAAATGCTCTCCATAGAAAGAGCCTGCAAATCCTTTTCGCTCTTGCAGCCTGCGTCAAAGAGCTTTTGCAGCACCTTGACTTTCTGTGCCAAGGTCAGGTTGTCCGTGGGTTTCTTGTTTGCCATAACTGTCCTCCTTATCCAAGGCGTAATCCATATACGCCTTTTGGTTCTTATGCCTTGCCCGCCGTACTTCGGGACTGCACCCAAGCTCCGGGTGCGCCGCCTGAATTTTCTGACGGGTTCTGCGTACACTCTCAAAGCAGGGAATGCCGAGAGCCTTATAGTTACGCATTACATCTTCAAAAAGGAGCATTGCCTGTCCGTGAGAAAGATAGAAAAACTCTTTGCTCACGATATAGTAAAGCTCCATATCATTGTCCCTTGCTGTGTGATTGGCTTTCAGCACATCGTAAACCATTTGTTCAACGGTTTTCAGTTTCATTTGCTTTGCTCCTTCCGAAAAAGGCAAAGGGCGGAGTTTTTCGCTCCGCCCCGCACCTCTGTCGCTCTTACATCTTATTTCTTCTTTCTGCTTCTGACCTGCAAAAAGATAAAGCCGCCTACGATAAAGGCGACCAAAACAATTCCGATAATCGTTTTAAGCTCCATTATTTCGCACCGTCCTTTCTGCGCTTCTTAAATCCGAGGACGCTGCATACGCCGATACCGACAGCGGAAAGCCCTGCAAGTGCGATCCACAAGCCGAGGTTGCTGTTATCCCCGGTTTTCGGCGTGTCACGCAGGACATTGTGCATTTCCACGATGGTCGTGGAATCCATCTTTACAGTTGCCTGCTTATCGGCGGGAAGCACGTAGCTTGCAGAAGCCGCATTGCTGACCTCGGAAATGGTATAATCTCCAATGCGAAGTCCCTCAATGAAGATTTCGCCGTTCTCATCGGTTTCCAGCGTCACATCATAGCCATTAGCTCCTGTAATGCGGAAGGCAAAGCCTTTCACATTTCCGTCAGAGGAAGTCTTGACGATTTTCAGATTGCCCTTCATAGCGTTGTTGATAAATCCAACACCCGCCTTGTTCTCCACCTGATAGGTCATTCCATCTGTGTCGATAAACACCTCGTAAACGCCCTCGTCAAGCAGGAAGCCTTCGGGAGCGGCGGCTTCTTTCACAAAATAGCGACCATAAAGGAGGTCGTCCATTTCATACTGCCCGATTTCCTTTTCGGTAAGTGCGCCGATAAGATCATCATCTTCGTCCCATTTGCCATTGTCGTTGCTGTCCTTGTAGACTTCAAAGGTTGCTCCGGTCAGCTTGTTGTCGGGATAGTCTGCGTCCACCTTTGTCAGAGCAATTTTGCCACGGATATATTCGTTGACAATTTCAATCTCCACAATCTGCTCGTCCTCGGAAATGGTAACAGGATAGACGGTTTCATCAAGCACGAAGCCTGTCGGCTGCTGGATTTCACGGACAAGCCAAATACCGTAAGGAACATTCTCAAAAGAAAAACTACCGTCATCCTCGGATACGGCAGTCTTTAAGGCGTTTTCCTTTGTAAATTCGGTTTCGTCCGGTCGGAACAGACCAATCACCGCACCGCCAAGTGCGTCGCCGTTCTCATCGACCTTCATACCGGATACAGAGCCGTAGATCAGGTCGTTTTCAATGGCTTTGCCGTCATTTGCCGAAAGCTCCACCTTTGCGGCGTCCTGTCCCGCATAGTCAAACATAACGGGATACTTCTCATCGTTCAGGATATAATGCTCATCGGTGGCAAGCTCCTTCACATAGTAGCTGCCGATAGGAAGGTCTGTCTTAAAGACCGCCTTGCCGTTCTCGTCCATTGTGACAATCTCGATAAGACCGTCGGCAGGGATAGCCGTGCCGCTTACCGACACAAGCTCCTCTGCGGCAAAAATACCGAAGCTGACATTCTTCACTTCGCCGTTGCCGCCAATGTCAAAGAGGTCGTCCTGCTCCATTGCCTTGCGGAGAGAGATTTCCGCTTTCTGACGCTCGTTGTAGAACGAGGTGGCGGTTTCGGTTACAGACACATTCTGTCCTGCGTACACAAGTTCTGCCGTGTGGATTTCATCATTCAGTACCATTCCGTAAGGAGCAGTAATTTCCTGTACCTCGTATTTTCCGAGATAGATTTCCTTGCTCTTTACAAGACCGTTTTCATCTGTTGTCACAGTATCCACGACCTCGCCCTTAGCGGCTCTCAGCGTTCCGTCAGGCGTGATAATATCCTCTGCGGCTCTGATTTCATAAACAGCGCCGGGAAGCCCCTGCACCTCATACTGCGGCTGATAAATGGTCGGCAGAACATTTCCGTCTGCGTCCACGCCGCCGACAACGGAAACACCGAAGAACACCTCGCCGGACTTCTCCACGGTTATCGTGCCTTTCTGCGCCATATTTGCCTTATTCACTTTAATAATCGTAACCCCGCTTTCCTCTGTGGAGTTTTCCTCTGCAACATCAAAATAGATCGGCGTACCGTCAAGGACATAGCCGTAAGGAGCCTGTACTTCGACAATGGAATAACCTTTGCCGTAAGGCAGCTTCTCCGGCGTAACAAGCGAACCCTCTGCGTCGGTATAAAAGGTGTCGATGGTGGTAGGCGTAGGATAGGTGAAGGTCATCTTAACGATATTGCCGGACGGGTCGTAAATTTGGAAGCCTGCTCCGGCATAGGGGATGGTCTTGCCGCTTTCTGCGTCTACCTTAACCACTCTCACATAGCTTTCAAAATTGGCGTTGTTGATAAGGTAGCGATAGGTCTGTGCGTCCTTTGCGATAAACACATCAAAGTCCTTCATCAGCTCACGACCTTCCCAGCCTGCCGTCTGATGGACGGTGTAAATGCCGTAAGGCATATCCTTGGTCTGCCCGAAGCCGTTTTCATCACAGACGATCACATCACGCTCATCAGGGACGGCGTTTCCATAGCTGCCTGCGGATTTGAGGTAGACTTCAAAAGAAGCTCCTTCTTCGGGTGTTTCGATATGGGTTTCCCCGTCATCGGTATGCTTGATAAGGGCGATATTGCCTTTGACAACATCCTCAACCACATCATTGGAAGTCAGGTTATGCTCCACGGTATAAAGCTGCGGTTCTGCTCCGATGTGGTGAACCGTCGGGTCAAGCAGATAGCCTTCGCTCGGCTCGATTTCACGGATCGTCCAGTTATCGCCGCAGACATATTCCTTCGTTGTGAACTGTCCGTTTTGGTCTGTGAAATACTCATCCACGAGCTGCTCGCCCTTGAAAATGCCGTACTTTGCCCCGGCAAGGGAAGCGTTGCCCTGCGGCAGTCCTTTTTCGGAGTCGCTCTTTGTGACGGTCACGGTGAATTTCTTGAGGATATTTGTGAAGCTGCGGTTTGTGACCTCTTTCCATTTCACGGGTGCGGTTTGATTTTCGGGAATGACATAGCGAATCGCCGTATCCACTTCTTCAAGGGTGTAAGGCGTTGTGCCGCTGATGAGGACATTGGAAAATGTCGCTACGCCATTCTTGTCCGTAATGGCATATTCGTCAACGGCAATTCCTGAAAGAGATGTTCCGTAAAGGTGGAAGGTCACGCCCTCAACGAAGTTATCCTCGGAGGACTTGATGACCTTCACATCGCCACGCTTTAAGACATTGGAAAAGGTAACTGTGGAAGTCCCGCCGCTTACAATGGTAACTCTCTGCGTGTTCTGCGGCACATATTTGTCGATGGTTTCCTCTGTCACGGTATAAACGCCGGGCATAAGCTCAATATCTACCGTACCGTCGCTCTTTGTGGTCACGGTCTGATTTATGCCGCCTCCTGAAACGGTGAACCTGATACCATCCACCTTGCCGTCCTCGGAGTGCTTCACGATATGACCGATTCCCGTTGTTTCCGTCTTGATATTCAGATAGAAATATACGGGGTCTGCTGCGCCTGATGTCATCGTCTGTTTGCCGGGGCAGCCCCAAATCAGCATATTGTCAAGAGAGTTAGGGATTACTTTCTGCGCCGTAATGCTGACAGGGTTTTCAATCATCTTCCCCGAAGTGAAGGTGTACTTGTTCCCGCTTCTGCTAACGGTAATACTGCTGCTCGAACTGAACTTTACATCCCTGAGCGTATTGTTTGTATCCGTAAGGGTAAGGCTGTAATTATCCTTTGCCTGATCGTATTTCAGGGTATAGGTCTGTGCGGAGGCTTTCTGATTGGAAGCAAAGCTCGGCACGGTATAGTGCTGTGCGCTCTGCTCCAAAATCCAGTTGTAGCACTTCTCGGCAGGGCGACCTTCCAACGACCAACTGAACATATCTGCCGAAATGCCGTTGGCGGCGGCTTTCTGAGTCGGGCTTGTGCGGATTTGCTGCTGGTACTCCCAAAGGAGCGTCTGCGTTGCAAAAGCGTAGTCATCCGCATTTGTGCCTGCTACGGGCGAGGACATCCCCTCGTGCCAGCCGTAGAGCAGCGTTATCATAATTCCCATCCGTGCCGTAGCAGGAAGGTTCTGAAAATATCTGCTGTTCGTGCCGCTTGCAGATACATAATCGTCCCCGGTTCTGAAATCAACGCCGGACTCAATGCAGTACACCTGATGTGTGCCTGACGAATCCTGCATATAGTAGCGGGTTTTCGCATTACCGGAGGCATAGCTTTTGACATAAGTGCTGCCGTCCTCGTTATAGAACAGCGATGTGGTTGTCGGCTTGCTGTAATAATACTCGCCGTCAGAGCCGACATACTTTTCCCCGAAGTAAGAGGTGCAAGCCTTTCCTTCTTCGGAAGTCCACGCAAAGGCGGACATCGGGAAAGCGGCAAGGCACATCACGGCAGACAGGATCATCGCCGTAAATCGCTTGCCTTTATTCTTCAAAAAATGTTTCATTGACTTTACCATCCTTTCAAAAATGGGTATAAAAAATCCCCCTGCCTTTTTTGTTTGACAGAGGGATAAGGTTTCGTTCACGGTCAGTAGAGGAAATAGAAGCGGCAGCTCCCGCCGCCGAGCGGCTCTACATAAATCGTGAAGTATTGAATTGTTGTGCCGCCGTACATCGTGATGATGTCGGGCATTGAGCGTACATAGTCTTTCAGGCTTCTCTCCAAGCCGCTTCCCTGAAAGTTTTGGGAAGCTGTCACCGGGTTGCTCCAAGACGCTGCGTCCGGCGTCATATCTCCCGTATGCGTAAGCCCCATTCCTGTACCGACAGATATAAGCTCCTGCCTGATTGCTTCCACATCGAACTCATAATCGTAGATGGATTTTGGTTCAGGTGCGGGAGGCGGTGTAGGTTCAGGTTCTTCTGTCGGTTCGGGCGTTGCCACAATCTCCGGCTTGCTCTCGCTCACGGGTTCGGCAGGCTTTGCGGGTTCGGGCGTAGGTTCAGGCTCTTTCTGCGGTGCTTCGCCCGGCTTGGTCTGTGCGTCATCTTTCTTTTCGGGCAAAGTAACTGTATTATTGCTTTCTGTCGGAGCGGGACTGTTCTCGGAGGGTTCTTTTTCTGTTGCAGAAGTTTCCGCTATGGGCGGCTCCTCAGTTATGCTTGCCTCAGATTGTCCCGTTTTCTCCGAACCTTCGCTTTCCGATTCGGTCGTTTCCGTTTTACTGCCCGAAAAAGAAGATGTCGTTTCAATTTCTGTGTCCTGCAAGCTGTCCGCAGGGGTTGCCGTTCTCTGCTGACATCCGGCTGACAGCATTACCGCAAGCAGCGTTACCAGTATGATCCATTGTTTTTTCATAGCGTCCACTCCTTTGCTTTTTTCTGTCCTCATTTTATCGGGAAACAGCCATAAAAACAAAGGTGCGAATGAAGCCGTAATTTATTATCATATCATCGCACATTTGCCTCCGTGAACTCTGCGTTTTCTTTGAGATTGGTATATTCAGGAGAGATAGGGTTTAACTTAGGAGATAGATTATTCTTTCTCGGTAAGTCAGAGAGTTACTAAGGGTTAGGGTGTGGGGAAGGGATACACGGGAAAGCATATCCATACTACCTTGCGTCACGCTCGGCACGGTTTCGCAGAAACTTGTTGTAATGCTCCAACGCCTTGCAGACATAATCCTCCGTTTGGTTCAGCGGGACATTCTTCGGGATTAGCTGCCGCACCCTGTCGCCACGGAGGACAATCTTTTCACGCTGATTCGGTTTTTCCTCGGACATAATCGCTTGGATTGCCTCGGTCGTGAGTTTTCCTTCCTCAAAGAACTTTCGCATACGGATTGTCTGGTCGTGGGACGGTGTTGCGTCGTTCAGGTCGATTTCATCCACCACATCACGCTGGCAGTCCTCGTCAAGATACGAGAGCTCAACCGCAGGACGCATTTTGATACGCCCCTCGTCAACATAGTCGAGAAGTTCCTGCACAAGATTTGTCAGGCGAACATATCGGTGAATTTGATTTCGACTATCGCCTGTTTCGGCTGTGATTTCATCGGAGCTTCTCAACTTTGTCCCCAGTGGGGACGAAGTTAAATCTGTTCTTTGACCACGCCTGTTCATTGCTTCCAAACGCATTTTATACGCAAAGGCTTTCTCCGAGGGAAGTATCTGCGACCTTTGGAAATTGCTCTCAACCATCAGGATTGTCGCTTCGTCACGGTTGAGTTCTACAACCTCACACCTCAGCGTTTCAAATCCGGCAAGCTCACAGGCTCGTTTTCGTCTGTGACCTGATACAAGCTCGTATCTGCCGTCCTCTTTCTGCGTTACTGTCGCAGGGGTAATAACCCCACGCTCCTTGATACTCTCCACAAGCTGCGTCATATCCTCATCGTCACGCACCTTAAACGGGTGGTCGGGAAAATCGTCAATCAGCTCAAGGGGTATATCGTAAATCTTCGACAGCTTTGCTTCGTCCCTTTCCTCCTGTGTAGAAAACAGATCATCGAGAGATTTCGTTGACAGAGTGAAGTCGCTCTTTCTGCCTGCCATCGGCTAACACCTCCCTTGTAAAATCGGCATAAGCCTTGGCAACAGGACTGTTTGGCTCGTAGGCATAAATGCTCTTGCCCTTGGAACTGACCTCTGCGGCTTTTACGGCAACGGGAATTGAGGATTTGTATATCCTTATCCTGCTGCCGAAGTTCTGCCGCAATGCTTCCACCGTGCTTTTGGCAAGGTTCGTGCGGTTATCCACAAGCGTAAGCAATATGCCGTCGATTTTCAGGCTCGGATTGATATGCTTCTTTACCTTTGTAATGGTAGTGAGAAGCTGCGTCATTCCTTTTGCCGGAAGATACTGTGCCTGTACGGGGATAACCACGCTGTCTGCCGCTGACAGGGCGTTCAGGGTAATCATACCGAGGGAAGGCATACAGTCGATCAGAACATAATCGTACCCGTTTTTCACTTGGCTCAGGTAATTCTTCAGCACCGATTCACGGCTCATCGCCGTCACAAGGTTCATCTCCAAGGACGACAGTTCAAGATTGGACGGAACAAGGTCAACGCCTTCTTCGTGACTGAGAATACCCTGTGCGGGATTTCCGCTTTCGTCCTTCATTACCGACAGGAGCTTATCCGACAGCGTAATGGACAGTTCATCCGTGTCCTGCCACCCAAGGCAGGTCGTTAAATCGCCCTGCGGGTCTGCGTCCACAAGCAAAACCTTTTTGCCCTGCATTGCAAGTCCGATACCCAAGTTCACGGCGGTGGTCGTTTTGCCGACGCCGCCCTTCTGATTGCATATCGCTATCGTTTTGCTGACAATTTTATTGTCTGCGCTCATATTTTGGCTTTTCCTCCTTCTTTGTAAATTCATAACCATCCAAAGATGGCTATGTACTTGCGTTTAATTCGACCTCGTCCCCCAAACGCATAAAAGGAAATCATCAGGCGATCAGTTGCGAGCTGATTCCATAGGAATTTCACCTCTGCCGGGTTCTCCGCCAGCTCCGTAGAGAAGTATCATTATACCTATGCGGTGTCATCGCCTTACCCGTAGCAACCGGATATTTCAGAACAATTCGGAATCGCTCGCTGCCTTGCTTTCCGTGATAACCCATTAAGGGCAGGCAGGTCTTGGCGCATTTTCATTCGGCTTTGGATTTCTCCTCCACATAGGAACATACCTGATGAATGTGTATTCAATTTTCAAAGAACCGTGAGGAAATCGGAAGTCCGATTTTTGCTCCTCACTACACAACCGCAACTCGAAGGTCAAAAAAACGACACCCTTTCCGAAAATAATTCAAAAAAATTTTGAAGCTGTGTTTGCAGATATAAAAAAGGGCAAAAAAAATAAGCCTACCGATTTCTCGATAGGCTTTGGCGTAAATTTATAATTGTTCATAAGGGATAATTCAGAATTATCAGGGCAAAGAAAAAGCCTGTCACAGAATGTAACAGGCTTAGGTTCTTATAGAGTTTGATAGTCGTCGGCACACAATCGCAGAATTTATATGCACACGGTGGCGTAAGTTCGGCTTAAATTGGCGTAAATATTGGCGTATCCACCCGCTGTCAGCGTTTATGGGCGACTATACAGGGAATTATAGGGATTTATTCAATCCAAAGGCTTCATTGTCGGGAACAGCAAAACATCGCGGATGGCCGGGGAGTCCGTCAGCAGCATCACAAGGCGGTCGATGCCGTAGCCAATACCGCCCGTCGGGGGCATGCCGTACTCAAGCGCATTCAGGAAGTCCTCGTCCGTGTGGTTCGCTTCCTCGTCGCCCGCAGCAAACGCCGCGTCCTGCGCCGCAAAACGCTCTCTCTGGTCGATCGGGTCGTTCAGCTCGGAGTACGCGTTGCACATTTCCCACGTGTTGATGAACAGCTCAAAGCGCTCCACCTTCGTCGGGTCGCTCGGCTTCTTCTTCGTCAGCGGAGAAATCGCCAGCGGGTGGTCCATGATGAACGTCGGCTGAATGAGCTCCTTCTCGCAGTATTCCTCAAAGAACAGGTTGATGATATCGCCTTTCGTGTGGCGCTCCTCATATTCAATGTGGTGCTCTTTTGCAAGCGCCTTCGCTTCTTCGTCGGTCTTCACTTCGTCAAAGTCGATGCCCGCATACTTCTTGATGGCGTCGTTCATCGTCAAGCGCGCAAACGGCTTCGAGAGGTCAATTTCCACACCGTTATACGTGATAACCGCGCTGCCGCACACCTTCTCGGCAAGGTAACGGAACATGCTCTCCGTCAGCTCCATCATGCCGTAATAATCCGTGTAGGCCTGGTAAAGCTCCATCAGTGTGAACTCCGGGTTGTGACGCGTATCGACGCCCTCGTTGCGGAACACACGGCCAATCTCGTAAACCTTTTCAAGGCCGCCTACGATGAGGCGCTTCAGGTAAAGCTCCAGGGAAATACGCAGCTTCACGTCTTCGTTCAGCGCGTTATAATGCGTCTCAAACGGACGCGCCGCCGCACCGCCGGCATTTGAAACCAGCATCGGGGTCTCCACTTCCATAAATCCTCTGCCGTCGAGGAAATTGCGAATCTCCTTAATGATCTTCGAGCGCTTCACAAACGTGTCCTTCACTTCCGGGTTCACGATGAGATCGACGTATCTCTGGCGGTAGCGCATGTCGGTGTTCGTCAGGCCGTGGAACTTCTCCGGCAGCACCTGCAGGCTCTTCGAGAGCAGCGTCACAGCCGAAGCGTGAATGGAAATCTCGCCGGTCTTCGTCTTAAACACCTCGCCGCGCACGCCGATGATGTCGCCGATGTCAAATTTCTTAAAATCCTTGTAGCTGTCTTCGCCCACGGCGTCACGCGCCACATAGCACTGGATGCCGCCCTTCAAGTCCTGCACATTGCAGAACGATGCCTTGCCCATGACGCGCTTGCTCATCATACGGCCGGCCACCACAACTTCTTTGCCCTCAAGCGCGTCAAAATCGTCTTTAATTTCCGCGCTGTGGTGCGTTACATCAAATTTCGTGATCTGGAACGGGTCTTTGCCGTCTTCTACAAGCTGAGCGAGCTTCTCTCTGCGCACGCGCAGCACTTCGGTCAGTTCCGCTTCCGTTTCCGGGGTCTTCTTTTCTGCCATTTTCTGCCTTCCTTTCCCCGCCGCACGGCGGTCACAAAAAAAGCGGGCGGATTTTCCATCCGCACCGCCTGATTCTCAATTAAGATACGGAGATGATCGTGTACTCCACGATGCCTGCGGGTGTCTCCACTTCAACGGTCTGTCCGACCTTCGCGCCGACAAGTGCTTTGCCCACGGCGGATTCATCGGAGATCTTGCCCTGGCGCGGGTTTGCTTCGTTAGAGCCCACAATGCTGAAGCTGCGCTCGGCTTCACTGCCGTCCGCACGCTTCGTTTTTACAAATACGGAAGAACCGATGTGCACGGTATCTGCCGCAAGGTTTTCCTTCTCAATGACGCGTGCGTTGCTCACCATCACTTCAAGGTCGGCGATGCGCGCCTCAAGGATAGCCTGGTCGTTCTTTGCTTCGTCATATTCGCTGTTCTCGGAAAGGTCGCCGAAAGAAAGCGCTTCTTTAATTTTTTCCGCAACTTCTTTTCTGCGGTTGACCTTCAAATCCTCCAGCTCAGCCTGCAATGCCGCAAGGCCTTCCTCTGTAACATAATATGCCTTTTCTGCCATAGTAAATAAACCACCTTTATTTGTAATTCCGAAAAACGGGTAAATGCGTACACTAATGTTCTTTATTATAGCGATTTTGGTACCAAATGTCAATGTTTTTTAAGGCGGAAAAGTGTACAGAATAAGCCGTTTTCCCGCCCCATCTTTGCTCATTTCCCCCATTCCCGCTCTACCCCGCACAAAGCCCCGCTTCTTTCATAAAATGCCTTTTCCGTTATGCGATAGATTTCCCTTGTGTTTTATACGGGATATGGTAGAATGAAAGCGTAAAATTAAATTTTCAAACGCACAACATGTACAAAGCACAGTTACAAGGAGGCTCATCTTGAAAAAGTATCGGGCATCGGTTTTGATGCTTCTGCTTTTTGAAGGCGTAGCGGTTACGCTGTGGCTCACAAAAAGCAACCTGTTTTATTTATTCAATTTCAGCTACATAGGTTCTTGCCTTTCGGTCGGCTTAGCGCTTTTCACCGCGGGAAAACGCTATGCGCGGCAGTTTGTGCAGCTTGCAGTCGGGCTTTACATGCTTGTGTATCTGGGGCTGATGTCGCAGGAGAACATGCAGATTGAAGGCTTTTGGTACTATCTGTTTTCCGGCGTGTTCGAGGCGGCGACGATTCACTACGCCGTCGCAAAAATTTTCGGCCCGCTGCTTTTCGGCCGCGGCTGGTGCGGTTATGCCTGCTGGACAGCCATGGTCTTAGACTTGCTCCCGTTCAAAGTGCCGCAAAAGCCCCGCAAAGAAAAGCTGGGCACGCTGCGCTATGTGATGTTCGCGCTCTCGTTCGCGCTCGTCTCCACCCTGTTCCTGATGAAGTTTTCGAACCTCGAGCGCATCATGTTCTGGCTGTTCCTCACCGGCAACATTCTTTACTATGCCGGCGGCATCGCGCTCGCGTTTATTTTTAAGGATAACCGCGCGTTCTGCAAATATCTTTGCCCAATCACTGTCTTCTTAAAGCCGATGAGCTATTTTTCGCTCCTGCGCGTACATTGCGATGAAAGCAAATGTGTCCAATGCGGCAAATGCCTGAAGGTCTGCCCGATGAACGTCGAGGTCAACAAAGAAAGCCGAAAGCGCAAAAACGCCACGGAGTGCATCCTGTGCTATGCATGCACCAAGGTCTGCCCCAAAAAAGCGCTGCACTAAATACTGAACAGCTCACTTTTCATCTTTCGTCCTCCTCTCGGGCTAAGCCCAGTTTATCACTTTACGCCGCGTCAAAGTCAATAGAAAACATTGCGATTTTTCAAAATCTGTGCTATACTTTTTTCGTATTGTATTGTATCTCCTACGGAGAATAATAACAAGAAAGGAAAATTGAATATGAACAAGAAATTTAACGCAAAGCAGCTCACTCTGCTCGGCCTGATGACGGCGCTTTTGCTGCTGATGTCCTTTACGCCGCTCGGCTATCTGAACATCGGGCCGCTCGCCATCACGTTCAACGTTATCCCGGTTGCCGTGTCCGCACTGGCCCTCGGACCTGTAGGTGGTCTCATCGCAGGATCCGTCTTCGGCCTCACAAGCTTTCTGCAGGCGATCGGCGTCGGCGGTGTGAGTATGCTCGGGTCCACGCTTTTTAGCATCAACCCGTTTTTCTCCATTTTGCTGTGCTTTGTCCCGCGTATGCTGGACGGCTTTTTGCTCGGCTACATCTTCCGCAGCGTCAGTAAGCTGAACCGCGTCGCCGCGTGCTTCGTCACGGGCTTCGCCGCTGCGTTCTTAAATACGCTTTTCTTCATGTCCGCACTCATCCTGCTTTTCGGGCAAACCGAGTACATGCAGGGCTTGATCAACGGCCAAAACATTCTGCTGTTCGTCTGCGCGTTCGTCGGCGTCAACGCCGTGTTCGAGATGCTCTCGTCCACCGTCATCACCGGCGCCGTCGGCAGCGTTCTCTTAAAAGCCGGGTTTATTCAAACACCCGCTAAAAAAGCAGATTAAAAGGAGGTCCTACCATGATCTTAGCCATCGATATCGGCAACACCAACATTGTCATCGGCTGCTGTGCCGATGGACAGGTCATTTTCCGCGAACGCGTCTCCACAAATCCCACCGCAACGGTGCTCGAATATGCCGCCATGCTCAAAATGGCGTTTGATATGAACCGCGCAGACATCACCGCGGTTGACGGCGCGATTCTCTCGTCCGTCGTCCCGGCCGTCACGCTCACCATGCGCGACGCGGTGCACAAATACCTGCACCTCACGCCGCTCGTCGTCGGCCCCGGCATCAAAACCGGCCTGCGCATCCACATCGATAATCCCGCCCAGCTCGGCAGCGATCTCGTCGTGGACGCCGTCGCGGGCATCCACCACTATCCCCTCCCGCAGATCATCATCGATATGGGTACCGCCACCACCGTCTCCGTTCTGGATGCGGAGGGCGGATACCGCGGCGGCATGATTCTGCCGGGTGTGGCCGTCTCGCACGATGCCCTCGCAAGCCGCACCGCGCAGCTGCCGAAGGTCGCGTTCGAGCTGCCGAAGCACACCATCGGCACAAATTCCGTAGATTGCCTCAAAAGCGGCCTGCTCTACGGCAACGCCGGCGCACTGGACGGCCTCATCGACCGCATCAACGCGGAATTAAACACCCCCTGCACGGTCGTCGCAACCGGCGGACTCTCCTCCGTCATTGCGCCCCTTTGCCGCAACAAGATCATCTTAGATGACGACCTGCTCCTCAAAGGGCTCTCCATCCTCTTTGAAAAAAACAAACCGAAAAACTGAAGACGCCCCGGCGCTTCAAGTCAATACAATACACACAAAAAGCACGCAGATTTTCATGCTCTGCGTGCTTTCTTTATGTCCGTTTATACGCCGAACCCCCGTCTTTCCGCCTCTTTCAAAAGCGCCGGCTGAATTTCCGGGTACGTCTGGTTTTCCGGCAGAGCGTCGCATAATACAATTTTCTCCATCTCGCTGTGTATCTCCCCAAACGATGCGATTTCCGCATAAAACAGCCCGCCGAACGATTCTTCACCCGTCTCGTTCACGCGCGTTTTGCCCGTCACGGAGTACACGCAGATCGGACGAATCTCAAATTTCACCGCACCCGTTTCTTCCATAAGCTCGCGCTTCGCCGTCTCTGCAATCGCCTCCCCCGTCTCTCTGTGCCCGCCCGGAAACTCCAGCGTCTCGCGCTCCTTGTGCTTACAAAACACCCATTTTCCGTCATGCTTCGCAATAACAACCGCAAAACGCATCAACTCGTCTTTCACATCTTCGTAAAACTTAACCGCCAACATAAAACGCCCCCGAATTTTCACGCTCTCTCGTCAATCGTTGTCAAAAGTTTTGCTCAACGCAACCTCACTTCTTCCTCCGCTCCGCCTTCCACGCTTCAATCTGCCGCAGTCGCTCCTTCACCCTTGCTTCGCTGCCCTGTTCCGTCGGTCTGTAATACTTCTTCCCGGCAAGCGAATCCGGCAAGCACTGCATCGCGGTCAGCTTTTCCGCCGTATCGTGCGCATATTCGTACCCCTCGCCGTAATGCAGCTCCTTCATAAGCTTTGTTGGCGCGTTGCGAATGACGAGCGGCACCGGTTCGGAGAGCATTTTCTGCGCGTCCTTTTTCGCGCTCTCATACGCCACATACAGCGCGTTTGATTTCGGCGCCATCGACAAATACACCACGGCGTGCGTCAAATTCACCGAGCACTCCGGCATACCGATAAAATGGCTCGCCTGGTACGCCGCCACGGCGATCTCCAGTGCGCGGCTGTCCGCCATGCCCACATCCTCGCTCGCGAACCGAATGAGCCGCCGCGCCACATACAGCGGGTCTTCGCCCGCCTCCAGCATACGCGAAAGCCAGTAGACCGCCGCGTCCGGGTCGCTGTTGCGCATCGATTTGTGCAGCGCCGAGATGATGTTGTAGTGCTCCTCGCCGGTTTTGTCGTACAAAAGCGACTTGCGGCTGATGCACTGCTCCAGCGTCTCCATCGTCACGGTCGTCTTGTCGCCCTCGCGGTGCCCGTTCAAAACGACCATCTCCAGCGTCCCCAGTGCCGTTCGCGCATCACCGTTTGCAAACGCTGCAAGCATTTTCAACATCTCATCGGTGATCTCCACCGTCTGGTTACCGAAGCCGCGCGGGTCTTTGATCGCGCGCTTCATCAGCTCCACAAGCTCATCCTCGGAAAGCGACTGCAAAACGAACACCTTGCAGCGCGACAAAAGTGCGGCATTCACCTCAAACGAGGGGTTCTCCGTGGTCGCACCGATAAGCACGATACTGCCCTTTTCCACAAACGGCAAAAACGCGTCCTGCTGCGCCTTATTAAAGCGATGGATTTCGTCGATGAACAGCAGCGTGCGCTCGCCCATGCGGTGGTTCTGCTCCGCCTCGCTCATCACGCCGCGAATTTCCTTGATGCCGCTCGTCACGGCGCTGAAATTGATGAAATTCGCCTTCGTCCGCGCCGCAATGATCTGCGCCAGCGTCGTTTTACCCACGCCCGGCGGCCCCCAGAAAATCATGGAAGACACGCGGTCTTCTTCAATCAGCTGCCGCAGTACCTTGCCCTTGCCGAGCAAATGGCGCTGCCCCGCAAATTCCTCCAGCGTCCGCGGCCGCATCCGCGTCGCAAGCGGCATGTCCTGCCCCGCCCGGTTTCCAAATAAGCTCTGCTGTTCCATTTCGCGTCTCCTTCCGTCTGCAAAACCTGCATAAGCCCTGACTTTTTATCACGTAAACCTGCGCAAATTCCATTCAATCCGTCTTCCGCAAAAACAGCCTTCCCGCTCGATCTGCTCTTGCATTGCGCTTCGCACCTCTCCGTTTTCCACCATCATTAACGATTAAAACCGCATTCTGTCTTACTTTTCCACCGTTTTTGCCATCATGGTCAAAAGTCTGCGCACGGCGCGCTGCCAGCGTTTGGTGACGCCTTTGCCGTGCCCGCCTTGATTCCACTCGAAGAATACCTTGCAGCCGTGATTGCTTAAAATTTCCTTCGCCTTTTCCGTGCAGTCGCCCACCGTCCGCATGACGGGCGGGCCGCCGAGCGGTTCGCGGTCGCCGAGGGATAAGTATATTGCGGTGTCCTTTTTAGGCGGACAGTTCTCCAAATATTTCAAAAACTGCGGGTACCACAAAGAGCCGGAAAGGCTTGCACCTGCACCGAATTTTCCCGTTTTCGTCAGCGCCCAAAGTGCAAATAATCCGCCGAGCGAGTACCCAAGCAGCGCACAGTTTTCGGGTTCCGTCGGCGCGCCGAAACGCTCCTCTAAATACGGCAGCGCCGTGTCTGTCAGGAATTTTAAGTAGTCTTCCCCGCCGCCCGAAAACGGCTCACCGGGCCAAATGGGCTCCGCTTCCCATGGGGTGAAATCCCGGCCGCCGTCGATTTCCGTAGAAAAAAATAATACCTCCGGCGCATCTTCGGCGAGTAGCATCATCAGCTTTTCCATCTCCCACCCGCACAGTACATAGAGCCGCTTGGGTTTTCCCTCCGGCAAAAGGCAGGTGCAGCGACGGCCATTGAGCGTGAATACAATCGGATTTTTGGGCATAGTATCCCCCTTAAAAAACGGAGGCCTGTTCGTTCACTGCACGCAAAGCGCGGTTTTGTGCACGCTCACGCACACCGTTTTAATCGAACTATTGTTTCTTTTAGCCAGTATAACACATTTTTTCGCAAAAAGCAAGGACATGAGAGGACATCACAGGACATCTTTTTGCACAAAAATCCCGGCCGAAATTTTACGACCGGGATGTTGCTTAAAGCTTCAATTTCAGTTTACTTGCACAACTCATCTGCGAGGGCGTCAATCTGGGCGCGGGAGGCATCGTTCAAGGCGCACTTTACGGTGACGGTAGTATCCGTGTAGGTGAGGTTCTTGCTCGTTTCCAGCATCTTTTTCATGACCTTTGCCGCCATAGGCGCCCACGCGCCGTTTTCAATCATGCCGACGGTGCGGCCCTGATAGTTGCGAGCGGTGAGATGGTCGATAAAGCTCTGCATGTGCGGGAAAATCGTCGCATTATAGGTCGTTGTGGCGAGCACGAGCTTGCTGTAACGGAACGCATCGGCAACGGCCTCTGCCATATCGCAACGGGCAAGGTCTGCGACAACGACGTTCGGGCAGCCGCGCTGATTCAGCTTTTCGGCAAGCTCCTCCACAGCTTCTTTCGTATGGCCGTAGACGGAGGTGTAGGCGATGACAACGCCCTCGTCCTCGACCGCATAGGACGACCATGTGTTGTATTTATCAAGATAATAGCCGAGATTTTCGTTTAAAACCGGGCCGTGCAGCGGGCAGATGATGGCGATGTCGAGCGCGGCGGCTTTTTTAAGGAGCGCCTGCACCTGTGCGCCGTACTTGCCGACGATGCCGATGTAGTAACGGCGGGCTTCGTCTGCCCAATCTTCCTCCACGTCAAGCGCACCGAACTTGCCGAAGCCGTCTGCAGAAAAAAGGACTTTATCTGTACTGTCGTATGTAACGATAACCTCCGGCCAGTGCACCATGGGCGCGGTGACAAACGTCAAAGTATGACGACCGAGCTTGAGCGTACTGCCCTCGCCGACGACAACCTTGCGCTCCGGGAAATCCGTGCCGAAGAACTGCTGCATCATGACGAACGCCTTGGCAGAAGAGACGATCTGCGCCTCCGGGTATGTCTCCATAAAGACGGCGATATTGGCGGAATGGTCCGGCTCCATGTGCTGCACAACGAGGTAGTCCGGGCGACGGCCGTTAAGCTCCGTTTCAAGATTTTGCAGCCATTCCACGCCGAAGTGGGCGTCTACCGTATCCATGACGGCAACTTTTTCATCGAGGATGACATAGGAATTATAGGACATGCCGTTTTCTACGGTGTACTGTCCCTCAAAAAGGTCTACGTCATGGTCGTTTACGCCGATATAGCGAATATCTTCTGTTACAAACATGTAAAAGCACTCCCTTATGTTCTGAATGTTCTGATTTCAGTATACCACAGTTTTCGCACGATGCAAATGCTTTTTAAAGATAGTGAAATGCCGGGCGTAGCGCAGACAGATTCAGTGTGGAGCTGTGCGACCTGTGCCGAAAGCTTGTGGGGAAGAATACCAGTACGTGTGATACGCAAAAACGGCGCTCCCGATTGGGAACGCCGTCTGTATGCTGTTTATAAAACCGATTAGTTGAGGATGGTCTTCTCGGTTTCTTTGTCGAAGAGGTGCATCTTGTTCATGTCGAGAGCGATCGTGATCTTGTCACCGGTCTTAGCGGTGGAAGTCGGCTCAACACGAGCGGTAAGAGCATTGCCTTCGCAGTTGAGGTACAGATAGGTCTCTGCGCCCATCAGCTCGGTAACTTCAACGTCAGCCGTAGCTCTGGCCTCCGGGTGCTTCTCGATGAACTCCGGCTCATCGTGTACGTCTTCCGGACGGATGCCGAAGACGATCTCTTTGCCAACATAGTTAGCGATTTCATCGTTAGCCTTGTTAGCCGGAACCTTAATCTTAGCTGCGCCGAAGGTGACGTAGTAATCTGCGCCTTCCTTAACGAGAGTAGCATCGATAAAGTTCATCTGCGGGGAGCCCATGAAGCCTGCAACGAATTCGTTGACCGGCAGATCATACAGGTTCTGCGGGGTATCGACCTGCTGGATGAAGCCGTCCTTCATAACAACGATTCTATCACCCATGGTCATAGCCTCGGTCTGGTCATGTGTAACGTAAATAAAGGTGGTACCGAGTCTCTTATGAAGCTTAGCGATTTCGGTTCTCATCTGTGCACGGAGCTTAGCGTCCAAGTTGGAGAGCGGCTCGTCGAGCAGGAAGACCTTCGGGTCACGGACGATAGCACGGCCGAGAGCAACACGCTGTCTCTGACCACCGGAAAGAGCCTTCGGCTTTCTGTCGAGCAGGTGGGAGATGTCGAGGATACGAGCAGCCTCTTCAACGCGGCGCTTAATCTCATCCTTCGGGGTCTTTCTGAGCTTCAGACCGAATGCCATGTTGTCATAAACGGTCATGTGCGGGTACAGAGCGTAGTTCTGGAACACCATTGCGATATCTCTGTCCTTAGGAGCAACATCGTTTGCGAGCTGGTCGCCGATGTAAAGCTCACCCTTGCTGATCTCTTCGAGGCCTGCGATCATTCTAAGCGTGGTGGACTTACCGCAGCCGGAAGGACCAACGAGAATGATGAACTCCTTGTCTTCGATGTCCAAGCAGAAATCTGTAACAGCGGTAACGCCGCCGGAATAGATTTTATAGACATTTTTAAGTGTTACACTTGCCATAAGATTTTTCCTCCTGATGATAGGTTGTTATACGTCAGAGCCTGGCAGCCATATGTGACGAACAACGTCTCTTTTCAATGCACTAAGTATAGCAGAAAATCGGGTCCCTGAACAGTCCTTATTTGCCCAAACTTTTTCCTTTGAGTTTAGTTAAAATAAATAAACGGCAAAAATTCTTGATGCTTTTTGTTCAGATTATTTGTGCAGGTTTTTCAAAAACCAACGCTGCGGCGTTCGGATCGAGAATTTTCGCTTCGCCGGGCGTAAGTGTGGGATCGAGCGTTAAAGCGCCGATGGATTCGCGGTGAAGGGCCGTGACGGTCTTGCCGCACGCTGAAAACATACGCTTGACCTGATGGAACTTTCCCTCCCGAATTTCCGTCCACGCGATGTGAGGATCGTCCTTACTGATTTCGAGCACGGCAGGGGCGAACTCATTTTCGCCGCTTTTGATGCCGGCGGCAAAGCGAGCGATGTCGCTTTCTTCGGCGGGCAGGTCGAGCGTGGCGCGGTAACGCTTCCAGACGTGGCTTTTCGGCGCCAACATGCGGTGGGCGTACTCGCCGTCGTTCGTTAAAACGAGAAGGCCGGTGGTGTCCTTATCGAGACGGCCTGCAGGGAACAGATCGCGGCGCTTAAGCTCCGGCGGCAGGAGGTCTAAGACGGTCTCTGCGCGGCTGTCACGCGTGGCGGTGAGCACGCCCGAGGGCTTATAGAGCATGATGTACACAAACGCGCTGTACCGCACGGGCTTCCCGTTGACGGTGATCTCATCCTTTTCGGGGTCGATCTGGATATCGCTTTTGCGCACGGCTTGTCCGTTGACGGCGACGGCACCGCTGCGCACCAGCGTGCCGACCGCCTTGCGGCTGCCGATATTTTCGTTTGAAAGGAATTTATCAAGTCTCATGTTGTTTCACTTTCCGTTGGATTTTGTGTGGATTCGCCGGTGTTCGGCGCGGGCGACGCGCTCTCTTTGATGACCGACTTCGGCATCTCATAGCGGGCGCTGTCTGCCGCAAAGCCGTGCATGAAGCCATCCTCTGCGCCGGACGCGACATCGCCGCCGATGATATTGCCCTCAAAGACGAGGAGCGTTGCGAAGACGCCATCGGGCGTATTCGGGTAGTTTGTGATGCGGTAGCGGTACTGCGTGCACTTTTCGCCGGCATAGGGCAAAAGGTCGAAACCCTGCGCCTGCTGCATCGTATTATACGCCGCATAGACATCGTTAAATTTTGCGGGAATGACGACCTCGCGCACATCCTGCGGCTCCGCTTCTGCCTCCCAGCCGAAGGACGTTAAAAACGCGAGGCGCTCCTCCCCCGTCATACCGGGGAATGTCTGTCGCTTTTCGCCGCGCGGGATGAGGAAAAACGCGCTGACGGCTATGGCGATGAGCACAAGCACCGCCAAAATTCGTTTTTTGTTCGCGCCGAGCGATACAATCATATTGCTGCCACCTTTCACCGCAGAAAACCGGGTAAGACTTTCTTTTCGGTCATAGGTATGCGGGGCGGCTATGCTTTATGCTTCCTCGGCGGCGGCGAGAAAATGCACGCCGTACTGCTCGAAAAAGAGCGTGTAGCCGTTAAGATGCGGCATGCCGTTCTGAAAGGTGATCTCGTAGTTTTGGAACGATTCCGAAAGGCCGGTGCCGCGGCACTTGGCGATGCTCTCTTTGAGCGTCCAGTACGCCAGAAAGCGCGCGGCGGGATTGGGGCTGCTTTGTATGTCCCGAAGCTCTGCGGGCGTACAGACGCGCTCTGCGGCACTCCCCCGCACGCGGCGGGGATATTCGGCATCGATGCCGACATTTTTCCGCGACACGGCGCAGCAGACGATGCCCTTAGTGTGGCTCAGGCTGATATGGGGCATGTTCTCCCCTTTTAAATACGGTTTGCCGAGCGGAGTTTTTTCTACAACGGGCAATGCAATGTCCCACTCGTCCTGTAAGACGCGGTATAAAAGTGCGTAGGCACGGTCATGCAGCTCCTTTTGCGTGAGCGAGGGCGGAACGTTTTCCACATAGCGACGCATCAGTTTTCCTTCTTTTCATCCATCCACGCACGCAAGCGGCGCAGTGCTTCGTCTGCGCGGTCGTTTTTCATGGTCGGGAAGGCGCGCAGCAAACGGCGCTGGGTGTGACGCTGGAGCTTGGAGGTAACGCTGTTCCACTGGGCACGGAGGTCTTCGGCAGACTTCTGTGCTTTCACACGGCGGTCTTCCAGCGACGCACGGTATTCTTCGTACTTCTCCGAAAGCTGAGCGCACTGTGCCTGAAGCTTCTCTTCGAGGACAGGGCGGGTTTTTTCGTCGAACTCCTGCTTCTGCTCGGTGATCTTCTCGTCTGCAAGGAGCGTCAGGCGACCGAGGCCGTTCGAGATAGCATCGCTCTCTTTGCGCAGACGCGCGGACATATCGTTGATGACGGTGAGCTTTTCGTTGAGCTTGCGGATGGTAAGCACGGTGACGATGGTATCCGTGATAAACAGCGCGATGAAAATACCGACCAGAATTGCGCCGAGCGTGAAGGGAATCCAGTGCACGAGCGACGCGATAGCCGTATGAACAATGCGGATGACGACGACGACACACAGACCCCAGAGGATGCTGAATTTTAAGCAAATATAGCCGCCGAGGTTGAAGGGCTGGTTGGAATAGTCCCACCACGTGGTGTGGAAGAATTTTTTGAGTGCCCAACCGCCGACGAGCTCGATGGCGCTGGTGAGCAGTGCGCCGCCGATAAACAGCAAGGGGATGTTATCCGAAAACGGCAGCAAAACGAGCAACACGAGCGACATGCCAAAGCCGTAGATGGGGCACACGGGCCCGTTTAAGAAGCCGCGGTTGACGAACTTGCCGGTGGTGACGGTGGCAAAAATGACCTCCGAGCACCAGCCTAAAAACGAATAAATGGTAAAATACCAGAGCAGATCATAAAATGTCATGGGTCTCCCCCTTATTATGGATAGATTTTGAGCGAAAAGGGGCATACTGCACCGTGCCGTGCGGTATGCCCCGGTTGTTCGGTTTTACGGCGTTCTACGCAAATCAAACGCAGATGTTTTCGCCGACAAGGCCGACGTACTGACCCTCTTCTGCCGCTTCCGGGTGCATAAGCAGCCACTTGTTGCGGGCGAAAAGCATTTTGTCTTCCTCGGTCTTCGGCACGCGCTTTTCGATGTCGGTGTTCGTACCCTTCGGCAGCGCGACGACGCACTTGAAGCCGCCGTCGTTTGCATTGCACGGCGCGTAGTGCAGCGTGGTGGCGTAAACCTCGATAACGGTGCCGGCGGGCACGAGGAACGCTTCGACCTTAGACGTATCGTACTTGCCGTTTTCGATGTCCTGCTCGGAGCCGATGAGCAGGATGAGGTCGGTAACGGCGATGTTTACTTCACTATCGCGGTGATATTCGAGACCGTTTAACTTATGGTTGTTGCCGTTGCAGTAGCCGATCTGCACGGGCATGCCGCCGTAGAGCGTGTAGGCGATGTCTTTGGCAGACGCGCAGCTTTCGAGAGGCTCTGCACCGGGCACATAGACGACGTTTTCCGGGCAGGGCGTTTCCGCCATGGCGGCGATAATGTCGGAGCAATCGAGCCCCGTGATGACTTTGCCGTACTTTTTAAAAGCGGCATCCGAAACATTCTGAATTTTCATGGTTTTTTCATCCTTGCTTTCTGTTTTGAATCTAACCACATTATACCGAGGTGCAGAGGAAATTGCAAGACGCTAAGAACGCAAAAAGTTTTGCACAAGCTTTTTCAAAAGCTTGCAGGTCCTTAGGGCAGCGCCCTAAGCCGTCGTCCACAGCCGACAAAACACCTTTTGCCTACACCAAAATTAGGAAACCCAGTTGCATGGGTTTCCTAAAAAGGCGAAGCCTTTTGATAAAACGCCCAGACAGAGAAAAAGCTCCCCGAAAATGATTTCCGAAGAGCTTTCAATATACTTCTATTTACGCAGTTGTTACATCATCTCGCGCTTGCGCTTTTGTTTTTTCCAGATGATGATGGCGATGTAGACTGCGAGGAAGACTAAGATGATGGCGATGAGAACCGCGGATTGGCCGGGGCCGCCCATTTTGACCTCTGCCCAGAGCGTATCGAGCAGATTGCTCGTCTCGCTCGGGAGATTGACGAAAACCTCGGTGCGGTCGAGCACGTCCTGATCCGGGTAGTAGATGGGATTTGCGACGGCGTCGGGATCAAGATAGTCTTTTGCGGCGGTCTCCGGGGTGGCGTAGCCGACGAAATCCATGTTCGCACCGGAAATTTCAGGGTCACACATGAAGTTGATGTACAGTTCGGCTTCTTTTTTGTGCTCGGCCGTTGCCGGAATACACATGGCATCGACAAAGTAGTTCGTGCCCTCTTCCGGGACAATAAACTTGATGTTTTCGTTATTTTCAACAAGCGTGCCGGCATCGCCGGAATAGTACGGTGCAAGCCACGCTTCGCCGCTTTCCATTTTGTCAAAAATCTGATCCATGACGTACGCCTGTACGAGGGGCTTCTGCTCTTTTAAAAGCATAGCCGCCTGCTCCCACTCGCTTTCGTCGGTGGAATTGAGGGAGAAGCCGAGGCGCTCCTGTGCGATGGCGAACGCGTCGCGCGGGTTATCGAACATCAAAATCTTGCCGCTGTACTGCTCGTCCCACAAAATAGACCAGCTGGTGACGGGCTCGGTGACATAATCGGTATTATAGAACAGGCCGACGGTGCCCCATGTGTACGGCACGGAGAATTTGTTTTCGGGGTCGTAATCGGGGTTTCGGAACTGCTCGTCGATGTACTCGAAATTCGGGATATTGCTGAAATCCAGCTCCGCGAGCATGTTCTCGTTCATGAGCTTTGAGATCATGTAATCGGACGGGACAATGACATCGTAGCTTGCGCCGCCGCCTGCGAGTTTGGAATACAGCGACTCGTTGCTGTCGAACGTGGTGTAGTTGACCTCGATGCCGGTGCGACGGGTGAACTCGGCATTGACATCCAGCGAGCCCTCGGTGCCGTTTGAAATATACTCGCCCCAGTTGTAGACATTGATGGTCACACCGGTGGGCTCTGCGGTGGGGTATTCTTCGGAAAAATCCCAGTCGCCGGCTTCATCGGCAAAGACGGGCACGACTGCGGTGCAGAGCACCAGAAGCGCAAAAAAGACGGCGAAAAATTTCTTTTTCATCAGGCACGCTCCCTTTCTGCCTTTTTGGCACGGCGCTCTTCACGTCCCTGGCGGACATTGATGATGATGAGCAAGAGCATGATGCACACAAAGAGCACGGTGGAAAGCGCGTTGATCTCCGGGGAAATGCGCTTTCTCGTCATGGAATAAATGTAGATGGGCAGCGTCTGCGTGGTGCCGCTTGTGAAGTAGCTGATGACGAAATCATCGATGGAGAGCGTGAACGCCATGATCATGCCGGTGACGATGCCGGGCATGATCTCCGGCAGCACGACTTTAAAGAACGCGCGTACCGGCGGGCAGCCGAGATCCTGCGCGGCCTCGAAGAGGTTCGGGTTCATCTGGCGCAGCTTCGGCAGAACGGACAGGATGACATACGGCAGGCAGAACGTGATGTGCGCGATGATGAGCGACGCCATGCCGAGGCTTTTGCCGCCGAACAGGCTGACTGCCGCAACGAACAGAAGCATCATGGAAACACCGGTGACGATTTCCGGGTTGACCATGGGAAAATTGGTGATGTTCATCATGACCTTTTTCGGCATACGCTTCATGCGGTTGATGCCAACCGCCGCCATGGTGCCGAGTACAGTGGAAGCGAACGCGGAAACGACGGCGATGATCAATGTATTGAGCAGCGCCTCCAGAATATAGCGGTCCTCAAACAGGCGCTGATACCAGCGCAGTGTAAAGCCGGAAAACTGGGTGCGGCTTGCGGTATCCGTATCGTTGAACGAGAAGATGATGAGCACGATGATAGGCGCGTAAAGAAAGATGAAGATGAGCGCCGTGTAGACTTTGGAAGCCGTTTTCACAGAATCATACCTCCTCCCGCATTTTCACCGTCGTCGAACTGGTTCATGATGCCCATGCAGATGAGAATGATGACCATGAGGACAAGTGAAATGGCAGAGCCGAGGTTCGGGTTATACGCCGAGCCGAGGAACTGCATATCGATGAGGTCGCCGATGAGCAGGTTTCCGCCGCCGCCGAGCATTTTAGAGATAATAAATGTGGAAACAGCGGGCACGAACACCATGGTAACGCCGGAAATGACACCGGGCATGCTCATGGGCAGGACAACTTTAAGGAAGACATTGCGGTTGTTTGCACCGAGATCCTGCGCAGCTTCGATGACGCTGTTGTCGATTTTGGTGAGCACAGAGTAAATGGGCAGGATCATGTACGGGATGTAGTTATACACCATGCCGAGGACGACTGCGCCCGCGGTGTTGATCATGTGGATGCGCGGCAGACCGACGGCGGCGAGCATATTGTTGATGAGGCCGTTATCCTCAAGGAGGGACATCCATGCGTAGGTGCGCAGCAGGAAGTTCATCCACATGGGCAGCATGATGAGCAAAATAAGGAAGCTCTGGCGGTTCGGCGCCGCTTTGGCGATGGTATACGCGAGCGGGTAGCCGAGCAGAAGCGAAATAAACGTTGCGAGTGCGCCGAGCCAGATGGAACGCAGGAAGACGTTGGAATACTGGCCGACGCGCGCGATGTTATCTAACGTAAAAGCGCCGCTTTTATCGGTAAAGGCAAAGAATGCCACAAGACCCATGGGCACGATGATGAACAGCGTCATCCAGATCGTGTATGGGGCAGAGATGAGCTTAGTCCTCATGTTCGCTGCCCTCCTCCTGGAGCGCTTCCTCCATTTCGTCACTGAACGTGCTGTAATCGCCCATAGTGCCGGAGTAAACGGACTTCGCCATGACGTGAATGTCGTCCGGGGTGAGCGCAAGGCCAATCTTATCGCCGACGTTGGCGCTGTCGGTCGTCTGGATCATCCACTTAAAGCCGTCAACATCGACGATAATCTCATAGTGTACGCCCTTAAACGTGACGCTGGTGACGACGCCGTTGATGTGTGCGGCGGCGGAGCCGGTGGGCACGATGTCGATATCCTCCGGGCGGATGACGACGTCGACCGGGGCCATTTTGCCGAAGCCTCTGTCGAGCGACTTGAAGCGCTGACCGGCGACCTCGACGAGATAGTCTTCGATCATGGTGCCGTCGAGAATATTGCTTTCGCCGATGAAGTCCGCAACGAAGGCGTTTTTCGGTTCGTTGTAGATGTCAATCGGCGAGCCGATCTGCTGAATTTCGCCCTTATCCATGACGACGACCGTGTCACTCATGGAGAGCGCTTCCTCCTGGTCGTGCGTGACGAAAATGAACGTGATGCCGATGGCCTGCTGGATTTTTTTGAGTTCGTTCTGCATATCCTTGCGCAGCTTTAAATCGAGCGCGGAAAGCGGCTCATCGAGGAGGAGCACCTTCGGCTCGTTTGCGAGGGCGCGCGCAATGGCGACACGCTGCTGCTGACCGCCGGAAAGCTGGCCGACACCGCGGTGCGCCATGCCGTTCAGGTTCACCATATGCAGCATTTCGGTGACGGTCTTTTGAATTTCGTCTTCTTTCTTGCCTTTGAGACGCATGCCGAACGCGATGTTTTCATAGACGTTCAGGTGCGGGAAAAGCGCGTACTTTTGGAAAATCGTATTGACGGCGCGCTTATGCGGTGGCACGTTATTGATCTTCTCGTCACCAAAAAAGACATCGCCGCTATCCGGTGTGACGAAGCCGCCGATGGTGCGCAAAACCGTGGTTTTGCCGCAGCCGGAGGGTCCGAGCAGTGTTACGAACTCGCCGTCACCGATGGTGAGGTTGAAGTTCTTTAAGACCTGCTCGCCGTCAAACGATACTGCAATGTCTTTGAGCGTGATGATTGGTTTTAACATGGAAAGCATCCCCTTTGCGGTTTGGTGGGACCCTTGTCCCCCGAAAGTTGCGCGGTCTCAGTGAATCACACACCCCGGCTGCATGATGCGTACTGCTTCCGCAAAGGATTTTTCACGGCCGCAGGCTTTCGCCCGCGATCCGGCCGCGGCAGAAACACTTTTCCGAACAGGATAAAAGCAACACAACGCTTTGTGTGTTGCCCGTTTTAGCGACCTTTCCGGAACAGCCGATTTTATTTGGTTTTAGATGCAAACGCAATACGTTCAGTTTACGGAAAAAGTCAGGATTTGTCAACCGCTTTTGCGTAAAATATGAATAAAGTTTGACGATGGATTTGTGTGCATTTTTAAAAATGGGATTTTCAGGAATGTCAAAAAGAGATTTATGCGGGTTTGCGAAAAAAAGAGCGCCGCCCGAGAACCGAGCGGCGCCGAAAAGAGAGGAAAAGTATGTTTTTCCTTATGATCGGATTTATAAAGTGGAATGTGCGCGGCCTTGAAACGCAGTGTCATTCAGAGTGCGGTCACGCATGGGGCAATAAGCACGGGCCGAATGCACACGACGGCGGCGCATGGGGCGCACGGCAAACGAGAGACCTAAAAGCGCCAGCAGCACAACGGCCAAAAACGGCAGAATGCCCTTTGCAGACCACTTCGTGCCCGCCTGCGCGGAAGCGTTGACGACGACGGCCTTCGGTTCTGCGGCCTCGGGCGCAGCCGCAGAGGCGGCGCTTTCGACGTCATCAGTATCGACCGAAGTCCCCGTGAGGCTGTGCAGGGCAGTGCTGAGCATTTTATCTGCCATATCTCTGCCCTCTGCGCGCGCGACGGCTTCCAGCTGCGCGGCGACGGCGGTGTAATCGTCCCGGAGGTCTTCCGTCGGTTCGGCGGAGACGGTTTCGGTATCCGTTATCGCTTCATCGGTCTCATCCGCCAAAACGGGTGCGGCGGCGAGCAAAGCGATAAGCAAGGCCAAGAGCACCGGCACGGCATGACGCAGTGTGCGAAGAATGGCGCTTGCCGCCTCAACACTGTTTTCGGTTTTTATCTGCATTTCTGCCGCCTGCATGCACTTCTCACCTGACATTCAAAAATTACAAAGCAATAACATTTGTTACACTTCTGTTACATTTTAGCATACAGAGCGCTGAAAAGTCAAGAGGAAATGATTTGAAAAGTGCATAAAAAAGCCCCGTTTTTCTTGAAAACGGAGCTTTCGTTACAAAAGTTACAAGTTATGCCATAACAATGACGCTAAGCACGATATAGACGGCGTAGGCGGCGAGCATTAAAACGCCCTGCCAGCGCGAGAACTTCTTCGTGATGAGTGTGGGCACGACAGACAGAATGCCGATGATGAGACATGCCGGGATATCGACCATGGCGACGGTAGGCGACGCGGGGAGCTTGCTTCCGTAGATGAGCGCACATACGGGCAGAATCAAGGTCAGATCGATGATATTTGCGCCGATGATGTTGCCTGCGGAGAGCGAGCCCTGCTTTTTCGCGATGGCGGTGAGCGTGGTGACAAGCTCCGGCAGAGACGTGCCGATGGCGATGATGGTGACGGAGATGACGCGATCCGAAACGCCGCACATGGAAGCGAGCGCGGAGCCGTTATCGACAAGGAGCTGTGCACCGGCGACCGTGCCGACCGCACCGATGAGGAACTTGACAACATTGGTGATGACGGCTTTTTTCGTGACGGGCTCATCGAGCTGCTGACCCTTTGCCCCGCCCTTGACGGCGACGACGGCCTCGTGGATGTTGTCGTACATGGCAATGACGAAAATGATGATGAGCAAAATGCTGGCAACCACGCCGACGCCGTTATCAAACAGTGAGAAACATACGGTGACAGCGGCAGCCACGAGCATGAGAATCATTTTGAGCATGTAATCTTTGCGGCGGATTGCCATAGGAATGGCGACAAGCGCGATACCCATGATGAGACCGAGGTTCGCCGTGACGCTGCCGATGGCGTTGCCGATGGACATATCCACCATGCCGATGCCGCTGCCGGGCGAAAGTGCCTCTGCGGCACGTGCGTCAAGCGCCGCAAAGATGGAGACAAGCAGCTCCGGCAAAGTGGTCGCGAAGCTGACGACCGTTGCGCCGACAATAAGCTTCGGAATGCCGGAGGCTTCCGCCATCCACGATGCGGCATCCACAAAGAAATCGCCGCCCTTGATGATGAGCACGAGACCCACGATGAGCAGCAAGACTGTAATTGCAATTTCCATTTGCAAATTCCCCTTTTTTACGCTTTCAGAGCGTTTTCGTTTTCTTCTTCCGCAAGATTATGCGGAGAAAGACATTATTTCTATTATAGCGGGGAACCGCGGGAAAATCCAGTCTTATTTGCCTTTTTTGTCAAATTTTACGGTTTTATTCGTCGGACCCAAGGCTGCGGACGAGCTCTTCGAGCTTTTCGGCCTGTTCGTACGGAATATCGCACCACGGGCCGTCGTCCTTTTTATAGAACAGATTGCCGTAAACCGTGATCGTACTCGTTTCGCCGTTTGCGTATTCCAGCGTGAAAATGTTAGCCGAGCCGCCGTATGCGTTCGGGTCGTCGCTCGTTTCCGCCGCGTTCTTTAAGAGAAGCAGCGGCATGATCTGCCCGATTTTTTCCTCGTCTGTGAAGACCTTCACGTCGCTTACGGGCTGTGTTTCTGCCGTGATGCGCACAGGCAAAACGACCTTGCCGCCGATGGCGGGCGCGGTGCCCTGATCTGCGCCGTCTGCCTGCGCGGTCTCGGCGGCGCCTGTGACTTTCGTTTCGTCGCCGGTGTAATCGGCTATGCCGCCGAGGTGCTGCGCGATGAAGCCCCAGCCGAGCAGCAGACACACGCACGCGGCGAGCGCGGCACACCATTGCAGCGTGACATTTTTCACGTGCGGCAGCTTGCGGCTGCCGTCCGCTTCCGCGATATATTCTTCCTTTACACCGCCGAGGGCCTTGAACAAATCGATACCTGTCATACTGTTCCCGCCTTTCTTTAAAGCCAGATGTCTGCCTTTTGGAGATAATTCCGCAGCTTTTCACGCGTGCGGTGGAGGGACGTTTTGACGCGGCTTTCGCCGCAGCCGTACTTTTCGGCGATGGCTTTTACGGAATCCATATACCAGTAACGGCGCATGAAAAAGAGCCGGGCATCGACGGGGAGCGTCGAGAGAAAGCTGTTTAAGGCTTCGGCAATCTCGCGGCTTTCCGCTTCCCTTGCTGCTGTTGGGTCTGCGATGCACGCCGAAAGCTCCTCCGTGAGCGCGGAGACCTCTGCGCTGCGCTTTTTCGCGCGGAGCTTGTCTAACTTATCGCACGCGATGTTGCGGCAGATGCGCGCCAGAAATGCAAAGAGCGCGAGCGGGCGCTGCGGCGGCATGGCATTCCATGCGCCGAGGTACGTATCGTTGACGCACTCCTCGGCATCCTCTGCTTCGGGCAGAATGCGCCCGGAGAGCGTGTGGAGCTTTGCCCCGTACTTTGCGTCCGTTTCGTGCACGGCGCTTTCGCTGCGCGCCCAGTAGAGCTCGATGATCTCATGGTCTTCCTTCATGCTTTTGTCCTCCCTTCCCCTTCACTTTATAAGTAGGCGTTTTATATCGGCAGGTTACACGGATTTTGAAATTTTCGATAAAAGCTTGTCCGGAGACTAATGAATCAGCCGCAACTTTTGCGGGTTAGCCGTATTCAATACGGGTTTAGCCGCGCATTTCGAGGTACTCGTCGTAGGTGGTAACGCGGTCGAACGTGCCGCCCTCGGGCAGAATTTCGATGATGCGGTTCGCGACGGTCTGGGTGAACTCGTGGTCGTGCGATGCGAACAGCACGACACCCTTGAAATCGATGAGGCCGTTGTTGACGGCAGTGATGGACTCGAGGTCGAGGTGGTTCGTGGGCTGGTCGAGCAGGAGTACATTGCTGCCGAACATCATCATGCGCGAGAGCATGCAGCGCACCTTTTCGCCGCCGGAAAGCACCTGCACGGGCTTATAGACGTCTTCGCCGGAGAACAGCATTTTGCCGAGGAAACCGCGCAGATACGTTTCGGTGGTGTCTTTGGAATATTGCTCGAGCCAGCGGATGATAGAATCTTCCGTATCGGTGAAATAGGCGGAATTATCCTGCGGGAAATAGGACTGACTCGTCGAAACGCCCCACTTGAATGTGCCGGCATCCGGCTCCAGCTCGCCCATTAAGATTTTGAAAAGCGTCGGCACGGCGAACTCGTTTGATGCGGTGAACGCGATTTTATCCGTGCGGCCGACGGTGAACGTGACGTTATCAAGCACCTTTACGCCGTCTACGGTCTTTGTAAGGCCCGAGACGGTGAGGACATCTTTGCCGAGCTCTCTGTCCATCGTAAAGCCGACATACGGGTAGCGGCGGGAGGACGCGGGCATTTCTTCGACGGTGATCTTATCGAGCAGCTTCTTTCTGGACGTCGCCTGACGGGACTTCGATTTATTTGCGGAGAAGCGCTGGATGAAGTTCTGGAGCTCCTTGATTTTTTCCTCCGCCTTGCGGTTCTGGTCGCGCATCATGCGCTGCATGAGCTGGCTCGACTCATACCAGAAGTCGTAGTTGCCGACGTACATTTTGATCTTGCCGTAATCGACATCGACAATATGGGTGCAGACGTTATTTAAAAAGTGGCGGTCATGGGAGACAACGATGACGGTGCCCTCGTACTCAATGAGAAAATCCTCTAACCATGTGATGGCTTTGGCGTCGAGGCCGTTCGTCGGTTCGTCAAGGAGAATCATATCCGGCTGGCCGAACAGCGCGCGGGCCAAGAGCACTTTAACCTTTTCGGTCTGGTTCAGAGTGCTCATGGTGTTATACATATCGTTGCTGTCGAGGCCGAGGCCCTGCATGAGCTTTGCGGCTTCGGTCTCGGCGTCCCAACCGTTAAGCTCGGAGAATTCGGCTTCAAGCTCGGCGGCACGGTTGCCGTCTTCTTCATCAAAATCGGGCTTTGCGTACAGCGCGTCTTTTTCCTGTGCGATCTCATACAGCCTTGCATTGCCCTGCATGATGGTATCAAAAATGGTTTGGTCTTCGTAAGCAAAGTGGTCCTGTTTCAGAACGGACATTCTGTATTTGGGGTCAAACGTGACCTCGCCCTTACTGGGCTCTAAATCGCCGGACAAAATACGCAGGAAGGTGGATTTACCCGCGCCGTTTGCGCCGATGATGCCGTAGCAGTTGCCCGGCAAAAACTGGAGATTGACGTTTGAAAAGAGGTTCTGACCATCAAAATTGATGGCGACCCCGTTGACATTCAGCATAGTTTGGTTCCTTTCAAATGGTGCTTTTATATTTTTCTTTTTATCTCAGTGCAAACCGCTCCACGGCTTCCGCGAAACCGTCTTCGATACACGGTGCGACGACGGCATCGGCAATCGCTTTCGCTTCCTCTATGCCGTTGCCGACGACGGCGGCGAAGCCTGCGGCTTTCAGCATGCCGAGGTCGTTGCCGTTATCGCCCGCCGCCATGGCGTTTTTGGGATCGATGCCGAGAACCTTGCAGAGCGAATACAGTGCGGTGCCCTTATCGCAGCCCTTTTTATTGATCTCGATGTTATCGACGTTCGAGAATGTAAGCTCGATGCCGCCTAACTTTTGCAGGCGGGCCAAAATTTCCGGGCGGACGCTTTCCGGGATGAACATCATATTGATCTTTTCCGGCTCGGCGTGCGTTTCTTTTAAATACGCGGAGAGGTTGTCCGTGAACGTATAATCTTTTGTGAGGAAGTAATATTTTTCTTCAGGAAAGCCGAAAACGGTGCGGGCTTTATCCGGGTTGCCGCGCTTTGTAACGCCGCGCCCGTGCACGTAGTATTCCACATAAAGCTCGTAATCGTCAAAAATTTTCTGCACTTCGAGCGCGGTCTCGGTTGGAATGAGATCGGTGCAGAGCACTTTGTTTTCCAGAATATCCCACACGGCGCCGCCGTTTGAGGTGATGGCGTAGCGAATAAACGGCAGCTCGGTGAGGCACGGCGGAATAAAATTGCGCACGCGTCCTGTGGCCGGGACGACCAGAATGCCTGCGTCGTTCGCCTTTTCCATGGCGCGGCGGTTGCGCTCTGAAAGTTCCGCGAAGCCGTGCAGCGTGGTGCCGTCCAGATCGAACGCGATGAGCTTGATGTTTCTTTTTGCTTCTGTGTTTTCCATATATACAGATATGGACTGCCGTGCAGTCCATTGCGCTCCTTTCCGAAAGTCATACCAATTAAATATACTGTAAAACCCGGAATAAAACAAGGGCTTATGCGAAATTTTGCAATTTCTCGTCGAAAGTTCGCGTTTTTTTGAAAACGGTTGTTTTCGGCACTATGCAATGCTATACTGAGGCCAACAAAGGACAAGGAGTTGTTTATTATGGATATGGCAAAACCGGACATGACCAAAATGCGCCGCGCCGACCGCGCGATTTCCCGCGAGGATGCGCTTGCGGTCATTGACCGCTGCGCTTACGGCACACTTTCCCTTATTGCGACGGACGGCACGCCGTATGCGGTGGCACTGAACGTGGTGCGTGACGGCAAGAAGCTGTTCTTCCACAGCGCGCCGGAGGGGCTGAAGGTCGACTCTCTGCGCGAAAATCCGCAGGTTTGCCTGCTGTTTGTGGAAAACCCGACGATCTACGAAAAGGGGCTGACGACGCTCTATACCTCCACTGTGGTGCGCGGCAAAGTGACAGAAATAACCGATTTCGATGAAAAACGCCGTGCGCTGCGTCTGCTTTGCGACCGTTTTGTGCCGAGTTTGACGAAAGAGGAAACCGGCTGCGTGGAGACGGGGCCGAAATCGACGGGTGTGTGGTGCATTGAGATTGAGTCTGTCACCGGCAAGCAGAACCGCCGCATGGGCTGATTTTTAAGAGATATAGAATTGTATAAGGCACAAATGTGTTTCGTAGTGTCGAAAAATTCGTGCTGCGGAACATTTCTTTGTGGAATTTGTTGAAAGAAGCGACCAAATATGGTATACTGAAAAAAATTGTGTGCGATTTAGGGGTTCGTGCACACAAACTTGGAAAAGTGAGGCGTTTTAAAATGCTTTTACCGGTCGTTTTTCTGTGCAATGCACTTTTATTATTGACGGTTTTAAACAGCCGCTTTCGGCTGCTGGCGGAGGCCATTGTTTCGGGCGGCGTGTTTGTGCTTTCTATTTTGCTGAATCTGCTGCTCTCCCCTGCCTTTAACGACGCGACGGGGCAGTTCGGCAACGGCATGAATGTGCTCTTATTGCTGGTTGCGGCGGTATTCCTCTACACGAACAATTTGGCGCAGAAGCTGAGCCTTTCTCTTTTGATGATCTGCAACTACGCGTTTTTGCTGCCCGTGACGACCACGCTTTTGAAAGCGCTGCCGTTTGCGGGCGACGGCATATGGTCGGCGGTCATCGGCAGCTTACTGTACATTGTACTGACATTCCTCTCTTTCATGACGCTGGCACACCCGTTTCGCTATTTTGCACAGCGCGGCGTTTCGGTGCTGTCTGTGGGGCTTTGTGCGGCGCTTGTTGTCTGTTTATTCTGCGCAAATGGAATTTTGCCGACTTTTTTCGGACTGAACAGCGTAACGCAGCGCCTTATTCTGACAGCGGCGCTGTACCTTGTTTTGGCGTTTACGGTGCGTGCGGCATTTAACGCGGCAAAGTACCAGGAAAGTGCCTGCACGGCCGAGCACCGCGAGCAGCTGCTCGGCGCGGAGGCGGATTATTTCCGCGCGATGGTGGGCAACGTGACAAACGCAAAGAACGCGCAGGAGCATCATGATTTTGTTTTGCATGAGATCGCAACTGAGGCGCAGGGCGGCAGCTGCGAAGGCGTACTGAATATCATCAAAGAGGAAACAGTTCTGCACGATCCGTATTTACAGCGATACAGCGAAAACCCGTATGTGAATGCAGTGCTGGCGGGCAAGGCGGCCTACGCGGCACACTGCGGCATCGTTTTGGAAAGCAATGTGGAGCTTGGCGCGGTGCGGCTGAAAACCATTGAATTCTGCGCGATTCTGAACGACATGCTGACGCACGCCATCGACTGCGCGGAGCACTCCGGCGCAGAGGAGCCGCGTGTGCGCATCACGGCGCTGCCGGTGGAAAACCGCATCACGTTTGAGGCGGTGTACTCGGCGCAGAACAAACAGAAAAAGCGCACACCGGCGACGAAGAGCTCCGTGAACGACCTTGTACATAAGCTGTTTGAGCCGAAAAAGCCGCAGGTGCTCGGCATGGAAGTGGTACGCGGCATTTTGGAGCGGTACAGCGGCGCGATGGATCTTTCCGCGGCGGGCGGTTCCGAAATCTTGCGCATCATCATCAATAATTGACGGTTTTAAATTTACTCTAAGGGGTTAAAACATGGCGGACAAAAAGGGAATTCTTTATAACGAGGCCGCAAAGGCGTATTTTTACGGCGACTGTGTAAGCTCCATTGAACCGTACGGCGGCGGGCACATCAACGACACGTTTCTGGCGCGCACGGAAAAGGGCAACTTTGTTTTGCAGCGCGTGAACGGGTATGTGTTCCCACACCCGGATGAGATCATGGACAACATGGTGCACGTGACGAAATTTTTGGCGGAGAAGCTTGAAAAGGCCGGCAAAGACCCGAAGCGCGGCACGCTGACGGTTTTAAAGACAAACGACGGCAAGGATTATTATATCGACAGTGAGGGCAACTACTGGCGCTCGACGATCAATTTGGAGAACACAACGGCGTATGACTTTGCGGAATCTCCGGAGATGCTGAAAAAATCCGGCGCGGCGTTCGGTGCGTTTCAGAACATGCTCTCTGATTACCCGGCAGAGACGCTGCACGAGGTCATCCCGCACTTTCACGACACCCCGGCGCGCTTCCGGCAACTGATGGACGCAGTACGTGAGGATAAAGCCGGGCGCTTAAAGAATGTTGCGGACGAGCTGGAATTTGCAAAGGCACGCGAAACGGACTGCGGGCTTTTGATGAACCTGCTTGAGAAGGGCAAGCTGCCGCTGAAGGTGACGCACAACGACACGAAAATGAGCAACGTTTTGATTGATAACGCGACGGGTGACGCGGTGTGCGTCATCGATCTTGACACGGTGATGCCGGGCCTTGCGGCGTTTGACTTCGGTGATTCCATCCGCGCGGGCGCTTCCACCGGTGCGGAGGACGAAACCGATCTGACGAAGGTGCACTTCAGCGTGCCGCTCTTTAAGGCGTACACGGAAGGCTTCCTCGGCGAAGCCGGCAAGGCGCTGACCGAGACGGAAATCCGCACGCTGCCGGACGGCGCGAAGCTGATGACGTTTGAGGTGGGCATCCGCTTCCTTGCGGACTACCTGAACGGCGATGTGTACTTTAAGACGAAGTACCCACAGCACAACTTAGACCGCGCACGCAATCAGTTCCACCTTGTGGCGGAAATGGAAGCAAAGCGCGATGAGACGCAGACCGTTGTGGACGCGTATTTGTGATGAAATATTAATTTGAATATAGTAAAAAATCCTGCACAGCTTATCATGCGTGCAGGACTTTTTATGTTCAGATTGTTAAATTACTTGCCGTTTTTGAACGCATCCATGTTGATGAGCTCACCGCCGCGGAGGCGGGATTCTTCGGCTGCTAGCGCCATGAAGTGGCTTTCGAGGGAGTGCTCCAGCGTGGTGGTGCGCTCGGTGGCTTCGGTCTCGTTGATGAGCATATCGAGGAAATCGTTCACGATGCCGCTGTCGCCGCCGCCGTGACCTTTGAGGTCGTTTGCAAGGAGCTTGACATCGATGATTTCTTCCGGCTCGCCGAAGACGCGGACGTGGATTTTATTCGAGAGCATATCGGCTTCGATCTCACCGTTCGTGCCCATGGCCTTGAAATAACGGTAGCACTTTTCGGTGAACGCGCACATAGTGAAGCTCATGGTTGTGCCGTCCTCGAAGAGGAGGTTCGTCTGCTGGTGGTCGACGACGTTGTTGTCGCACATATAGACACAGCGGCCGTACTGACCGTTTTTCAGTGCTTCATAGGTGCGCTCTTCGGTGGGGTTCACGCCGCAGGCAACACCCGCCATCCACGTATTGCCGTTGCGGATGCCCGTTGCGGGGTTCGTGATGTAGATCTTCTCGGCGTCGAACTTGCAGTTTTCCTTCGCTTTGCAGCCGCCGAGGCAGTACGGCGTTGCGCCCTCCGGTGCGCACTCCTTTTTGAAGAGGTGCGTATCGCCGACGGAGGAAATGGCCTTACACTTTTTGCCGAGCAGCCAGGTGTAGATGTCCATATCGTGGCAGCACTTCTGGAGGATCATAGGACTTGTCTGGTCGCTGTTGCGCCAGTTGCCGCGCACAAAGGAGTGCGCCTGGTGCCAGTAGCCGACGTTCTCGTTTGCACAGACGGAGACGACATCGCCGATCTTTTTGCTGTCGAGAATGGACTTTAATGTATTATAGAACGTGGTATAGCGCAGAACATGACATACGATGATCTTGCCGGGGCAGTGCTTTGCAACCTCGATGATACGCTTGCACTCCTGAAGATCCGGGGAGATCGGCTTTTCCATCAGGATATTATAGCCCTTTTCAAGCGCCGGAATGGCGTGGTTGACGTGCTGGCGATCCATGGTGGAAACGACCATGACATCGGCAAGCTTATCCTGCGCGAGCATTTCCTCTGCGCTCGTGAAGCAAAGCTCATCCTTGATGCCGTAGAGCTCTTTCGCTTTCTGTACCTTTTCCGGGTTGATATCCGCCACGGCGACGACCTTCATGCGGTCCGGGAAAAGCTTCTGCATGGAAGCGTATGTGCTGCCGCGGTCGCCGAAGCCGGCGATGGCAAATGTGATGGGTGCTTTCATGGATTTTACCCCCTCTTCCTTTCGTAGAGAAACGAGATTTAATGGAATTATACAAACGGAAAGGTGCGGGCGAAGACAGGGCCGTCGCACACACCTTGCTGCTTTCTGAATTTGATTATACGGGCAATAACGGCAAAAAGCAAGCCGTTTTGGGCTTTTATGCCGTTTAATTTACAAAACAGACTTTGCATCGTAATGGCGGTCCTTGAGCGGGATGTAGGTCTGACCGGTGGGCAGCGCGCGGTACGCCGGGCGGATGATGCGGCCGCCCGTTGTGAGCTCCTCAATGCGGTGGGCGCACCAGCCGGAGATACGCGAAACGGCGAACATGGGCGTGTAGAGATCTTCCGGAATGCCAAGCATCTCATAGACGAGCCCGGAATAAAAATCGACGTTGGCGCATACTACTTTCTCGTTCCCCGTAACTTTATGGAACGCGTCCGGAGCTAAGCGCTCGATGCGCTCATACAGCGCGAACTGGTCGGCGTAGCCGGTTTTGGCGGCGAGGGAACGCGCCTGTTTTTTGAGCTCGACGGCACGCGGATCGGACAATGTGTAAATGGCGTGACCGATGCCGTAGATGAGGCCGCTCTTGTCCCCCACCTCGCGGCGCAAAATGCGCTCGAGGTAGTTTTCCACTTCGTCATCGCTGTCCCAGTGCTGCACATTCTGCATGATGTCCGTCATCATCTGGCGTACCTTGTGGTTCGCGCCGCCGTGACGGAAGCCCTTCAGGGAGCCGATAGCTGCGGCGATGGTGGAGTAGATATCCGTTTGCGCGGAGGAAAGCACACGCGTGGTAAATGTGGAGTTGTTACCGCCGCCGTGCTCTGCGTGGAGCACCATGCAAAGGTCGAGCAGCTGGGCTTCTTCGTGCGTGAATTGGCGATCCTCGCGCAGGGCATTCAAAATCGCCTCCGCCGTTTTGTGCTGCGGCTCGAACGGGTGGAAAAACATGGTCTGTTTATCGTAATGGCGGCGCTTGACCTGATAGGCATACGTCATGATGGCCGGCATACGCGCAATGAGCGAGATGCTTTGGCGCATGTTATTTTCGAGTGAGAGATCGTCCGGGTCGTCATCGTAGGAATAGAGCGTCAAAACGGCACGCGCGAGCTTATTCATCACGTCGCGCGACGGGTTTTTCATAATGACGTCCTCGGGGAAGTATTCCGGCAGCTCGCGGTTTTCGTAAAGGAGCTGACAGATGCGGTTATACTGGCGTTCATCGGGCAGCTTGCCGAAGATCAAAAGCCACACGACTTCTTCAAAGCCGAAACGTCCTTCCGCGCGGCAGCCGTTGATGATATCCACAACATTCATGCTGCGGTATGTGAGGCGGCCGCTATCCGGAATCTTCACGCCGTCGCTGATGAGGTAGCCGTGCACGTTACAGACGTGCGTAAGGCCGGCCATGACACCGGTGCCGTCGCGGTTGCGCAGGCCGCGTTTGACGTGGTAAAGCTCGTATTCATCCTTTGTAATCTGGTTATTGGCACGATACTCGGCGCAAAGCTCGCTGACTGTTGTGCTGCTTGCACTTTCGTTTATCAATCTTTCCAAAACTGCTCATCCTTTCCTGCGCGGCTCTTCGCACTGCGTTCCGCACATTTTCGCGTAGTAGATATATAATAGCGCAGAGTTGCGGTTTCGTCAAGCATTTTTGAATTATGAAACTCAATATCTTTCATTTTTATCTTGATTTATTCTACAAAAAATAAATTTAGCACAAAATATTGCATGAGTGACAATAAGTTTTTTCATCTTGAGGTGTAAAATGAAGCTGAAATCAAAATGGCCGGTACGCAGGTTTTTCGCGTTTTTGGGTGCGCTGTATCTGTTTTGCGCGGTAACGCCGCTGCTGTTTGCGGAGAACGGCACGGCAAAAAGCGAATCTGTTTTTCGCATTTACGACACGGCAACAGAGACGGTCCGCACAGTGAACGATCTGGATTTTCTCTGCGGGGCGCTGCCGTGTGAGATGGCTGTTTCTGCCCCCGACGAGGCGTTAAAGGCACAAATCATCGCGATACACACGCTCTATGACCGCAAGCGGCGGGAAAACACGGGGAAAGATTTTGATTTTACCTGTGACAGCGCGGAAAAGAGCATCTACACGACCGACGCGGGGCTGACGGACGAAGAACAAAACCGCGTGCGGGCGCTGTGCTTATCGGTGCTCGACAAAGAAATTTATTTTGAAAACGAGCCGATCAACGCGTGTTATTTTGCGATTTCTGCCGGGTGCACGCAGCCGTTTGAAAACGTGTGGCCGGAAAAAAGCTACCCGTACCTCACCGCTGTGGCGTGCCCGAGCGACCTTTTGGCGCAGGGGTTTCAGAGCGCGGCAACGTTTACGGAAGACGAGATACGAGCCGATTTCTCGGAAATTTCATTTGACGATGCGCCGGGAAAATGGTTTTCGGATATTCAATATTTTGACACGGGATATGTGGAAAAGCTTACGGTCTGCGGGGTGGAAATGACAGGCGTGCATGTGCGGGAGGCGCTCGGTTTACGCAGCGCGAGTTTTACGGTGACGTATGAAAACGACGCGTTCACATTTGCGACGCTCGGCTATGGGCACGGCGTGGGCATGAGTCAAGCGGCCGCCATAACGCTTGCGGAAGGCGGCATGACGGTTGACGAAATTTTGGCACGGTTTTACCCGGGAACCGACATAAAATAGGAGATGCCCTGCCGTTTTGCGCATCGGTAGGGCAGTTTTCTTATGGCGTGATAAGATTTTACTTTTTCGGGATAACGGGGATCCAGATAGCGGACTCGTAGTCGGTGCTGTCCGGGTCGCCGTCTGCGGAATACCACTCGATGTTGTACTTGCCGGCAAGGTCGTACTCCTTGTTGCCGGGCAGCCACTCCATTTACGCTCTCCCCTTTTCTCTGTCGCTGTATTCAGTATAGGCGATTTTGCGGTTCGTTTCCTGTCTGAAAGGAAACAAATCTGTCTTTACATTTCAGAAAAAGCGATATCGAGCAGGTGAACGGCGGCTGCACCGCCCATGCGAAGGCATTCATAACAGCGGTTGCAGTAGCACAGCACCGGGATTTGGGGGTCAAACTGCGCGGCATAATGCTGCATGAGAGAGGTTTGCAGGTCTTCGGGCAGCTTGTACAGTGGAGTATTCGGGTAGTTTTTGAGACGCGGATCATCCGTTTCGTAATGCAGGTTGCCGCAGAATATGGATTTTTCACGGTTATGCTCGATCTCTATCGCTTCCGCGTGCATTTTCTTTAAAAGGCTGCGCACGGCTTCGTGGATCTCCGGGTGATTGCGGTCGCGCCAGCAATCCTGCACATAGAATTTTTGACCGTTTAGGTTCGGAAAGTTGAAATCTTTTAAGGCATCGAGATATTCCCACATCGACTGCGTTTTCACTTTGTCTTCGAGCGTTTCGCGGCATGCCTGACAGATGTAAAGCGCGATATCCCCAGGGGAACTCTCTCTTTTGTCGACGCGGCAGCAGCCGGCAACCGGCATTTGCTTTTCAAAATACGCTTTGACTTTTTTTGCCGTTGCGGGACTTGCAGCGCTAAAGTTACAGCTTGGGTAATAAATGTACATATTTTCCTCCGGGATTTAAAAAATTGCGTGCTCCAAAAGCCATTTGGCTACGCCGTCTTCGTTGCTGCTGCCGATGATGGCGGTGGCGGCGGCTTTCAGTTCTTTGTCGGCATTTTGAACGGCGTAAGCTTCGTCCGCAGCGTGGAACATATCAAGGTCGTTTTTGCCGTCGCCGAAGACGACGAGCTTTTCGCAGCCGAGCTTCTCTTTCAGCTCGCGGACGGCGTTCGCTTTGGATGCGGTTTTCGGCATGATTTCGAGCCACTGCTCGCCGGAGTAGATGTCTTTGGAGTAGACAACGTGGTAGGTTTCGCGGTATTTTTCGTAAAATGGCGCGAGTTTTTGCGGATCACCGATGCAGGTGATATAGAAAAGATCGCCGCGCGTGAGCTCTTCTGTCGTATACACCTCGCGGGTACGGGGGTCGTTTACGCGGGTATCGGCAAAGTCCTTCAGGCCGGGCGTGCACTTTTCATAGATAAAGGAAAAATGTTCTCTGCCGTCCACATTTGCGTACACGATGGGGTAGATATTCGCCTTGAAGAGTTCATCTAAAACCGCGTACACGGAAGCGTCAAAGTAATTTGCGAGCAAAATTTCCTCCGTGACGTTATCGCGCACAAACGCCCCGTTATAGATGATAAGCGGAAAGTGCGTGTTGAGCCCCTTAGTGACTGTTTTCGCGGTGACGAGCGAGCGCGCCGTGGCGTAGGAAAACAGCATGCCGCGCGCCGTCAGTGTATTGATTGTTTCCGCCGTGAACGGCGAGACGGTTTGGTCATGACGTAATAATGTGCCGTCTAAATCGGAGACGTAGAGCGTTTTTGGGCCTTTCATGTTTTCCCTCACTTTCGAATTTCGGCGATGAGATATTTTCGGAGCTTTTTGAGGTCGTCTTCGGGGAGGTTCTCTGCCGGATGCGTTTTCCGGCTTTCCGTGATGCGGGTAAGCTGTGTTTTGATTTTGAGAGACAGAGTTTGGCGGGATAGCAGATGGTTCACAAAACCTTCTGCTTCGCAGTATTTTTCTATTATTATATACCGCTTTTTTTCACCGTGTCAACCCAAAACAGTTTTACAAAAATCAAATCAGTTCTGCGCTTCCTCGCGGTTTGCAGAACGGTACTGGGTGGGCGAAACGCCCACGATGGATTTGAAAATACGGTTAAAATGATTGATATTATTGAAGCCACAGGCGTAGCAGATGTTCAGCACACGGTCGTTTGTCTGCGTGAGCATTTCCATGGCCTGACGGATACGCTTTTCGTCACAACCGAACCCGCACCCACAACGGTGTGGTCGCCCAACACCACGCCGGGCAAAACGGTGGAATTCATACCGATCCAGCAGTTTTTGCCGAGCACGATGTCTTTGCCGGGCTGATGCTGCTCCAAATCGGTCAGCACATGGTTCGCCGTGACGAGACCGACATTCGGCGCGATATAACTGCCTTTGCCAATGACGATTTTGGCGGCGAAATTCTGAAAATAGCAGCCGAACGCGTTAAAATCGTTCATATCATCCGGGTCGAAAACCAGATTTTCCGCGCTGCTTACTTCATTGCGGAAAAAAACCGGGAACGGAATATCGCGATTGATGCCCTTTACCTTCTGCATCCACAAGTTTCGCCAGCACCATGTCCAGCCGAGACTGGATTCCTCAAACCAGCGGCCACGCAAAAACTTTTTATCGTAAAACAGCGGCATAATAAGTTTTGAAAAAAAGCTGAATACCGGTCGTTCCAAAAGCATCTCCCCCTTTTCCTCCAGTGTAGAGGAAAAAGTAAAAAACCGCCAGCAGAACTCTCTTTTTTGCTTGACGGATACTACGAAAAAGACATCTTTTATAGCAGCTCCGAAAGCTGCAAGCAGCATATCTTTTGTTGGGTGGAGGTTCAGCATGCCAAGCTTTTTGAGGTTCGGGGTCTCCATCGCTTTCACGGTATCGGCGATATGGCCGAATGTATCAACGCCGACATCGCCAAACGCCTCGGCATCCGGCATAGCACCGATGCCGAGGGAATCGAGAACATAAAAAAGACTTTGCACATAAAATGCACAAAGTCTTCTAAACAAGATATTATTGTGCAGGCAGGCTGAGATGGCACGCTGGGTGTCCGTCGTTACACTCGTATTCGATCGAATAACCCACATCTTTTGTAAAACTCACCGCGCAGAAGCCTGCTTTCATTTTGACTTTCTGCCCGTTCAAAAACGTCACCGAATGCCAGTCGTAAGCTGGGTTTGTGTGCCAATCTACGGGGACTTTCGGGTTTTGCTCCCCTGTTGTCATATAATCCGTTTGTATGTCGGCGTAAAACGACCGCAGGTTCGCCCAGTCCGTTGCGACCCTTGCCTTATGAAGCTGTGCGCTGAAAACCGGAATCGCGACCGCAATGAGTATCGCGATGACAGCCACGACAATCAGCATTTCCATAAGCGTGAAGCCTTTTTTATTTACCCGACGGTACGGTTTTATTTTCTGGAGCAGGACGGTTTTTAACATTTTATCCTCCTATCACAACGAAAAACATAAATACTAATAAAGCCGGATTTTATTATAATAGGTTGGTATTATGTTGTCAACATTTTAGCAGCGTTATCAATTTATCTTGCAGAAAAGCCGTAACGATTTAAGTTTCATACCAAGCCGGGCCGATATACGCGTCCCACTCGACAGAAGTCGTCTGCGGCGTAAAGGCGATGGTGAAAAATGTAAAGTCTACTTCTATGCCGTCCGTAATGCAATCCATGATAATCCGCCGATTTTCCTCAAAGAGGGCAAATACTCTGATTCCCTTTACAAAGCCGGAAAGCATTTCCTTCACCGCATCGGCACCTTCAAGCACGATCTGTTCTCCGACCGGATTACCGTTTTCAATCGGTCTTCTGTTCTCAAACGTTACGCTTTCCATGTGCTCAAACCGAAGTACCGCCCGCTCGATCTCCAAGTCACAATCTCCCGGGTTTTGCTTCGTGTGCTTGTGAATATTCAAATGCGTGGCGCTAAACACAAGTGTGTTTTTATCGAAGCAACCGAGCGAAAGCTCCGCATCATGAAACTCAAAAATATCAAGCTTATTTTCGGCCTTGTACTGCATGAATTTTCACCTACTTGTTCTGTTTTAAGCGTACAACCGTCTCAATATGTGCATCGTTGTCCAAACTCAAACTCATATCCTCCGCAATGATTGGGAGCTTGAACTTGATGGACTTGAGCCACTGACCGTTGGGCTGGCGTTCCTCGTAAATCTGGATTTCAGAGATCAGTTCCTCAATCAGCTGCCGTTTCTCTCTGTCATCCATCTTTCCATAGAGCTGATCGAAGTAGATCAGAACCTTGTAGATATTATCGCCGGTCAGCTTTTCTGCCTCAATGGCCTGTTTCTTGGCTCTGGCTGCAATCAGCAGAGATTCCAATTCTTCAATCTTATCATACATCCCATAGAGCCGATCATCAAGATCAGATTTCCGTCTGCGGTAATGACGGTCGTCTGGGTCAAGAGAGTCGATTTCTTCAATTAGCTTGGATTTGGTAGAATAAGCCTGACGAAGCTGCTTTTCATAGTTGCTGATTTCCTGCTCAATGGCAGAGGTATCCACCTTCATACTGACTTTTTCCTGCATCATGGCGGCGAACTTCGGATTGCTTACCAGCTTGACGATAACCTCCGCCACGGCGCTGTCCAGCAGTTCTTCGTTGATCTGCTTCTTGAAGTCGCATTTATGTCCATGGGTCATCGTGCGGTGCTTGCAGCCGTAATAAAAGAAGTCCTTGTATTTCGTACCATCTGCTTTATGCTTGATGCTTTTGTTTCCATACATTCTTACGCTGCAAACTGGGCATTTCACAATGCCGGACAACAGATGTATTTTTGTATCCTTGTCTCTGTTGACGCGTTCGTATTTTTCCGCTTGTGCCAACAGCTTGACCTGCGCCTTATGCCATAGTTCTTCGGAGACAATTCCCTCATGCAGTCCGTCAACCAGCAAATAGTCATCCTGCTCCACAAGACGGTAATCATTTCGTGTGCCATGCACCTTCTCCGTCCGGCGTCTACCATAGGCGATTTTCCCGCAGTAAACCGGATTTTTCAGAATCCTGCGGATCAACGCAGAATCAAACAGGGGATTTTTCCCGTTTTGCCTTTGGATTTTGTGAATCCCATGGGTTGCAAGGTATTTTGCAAGACCGTTTGCACCGGTATCCGTATGCACATACTGGTCAAAAATTACACGAATTGCTTCTGCCTCTTCCTCGTTGATGAAAAGCTGCCCCTTTTCCAGCTTGTAGCCATAAGGCGCAAAGCCGCCGTTCCATTTCCCCTCACGGGCTTTCTGGATTCTGCCCTCCATCGTCTGCACACGGATGTTTTCACGCTCAATTTCCGCAACCGCCGACAAAACGGAGATCATCAGCTTTCCGGCATCCTTGGAGGAATCAATACCATCCTCGACACAAATCAGATTGACACCGAAATCCTGCATCACCTGCAAGGTGGACAGCACATCCGCCGCATTTCTGCCGAAGCGGGACAGCTTGAACACCAGCACATAGGATACGCCGTCCTTGCCGGACTTGATGTCCTCCATCATCTGATTGAACTGGATTCTGCCCTCTATGGACTTACCGGATTTTCCGGCGTCCTCGTATTCGCCCACGATTTCATAATCGTTGAAGTCAGCAAAGGCTTTCATTCGGGACTTCTGGGCATCCAGAGAATATCCGTCAATCTGCATAGCGGTGGACACCCGCGTGTAGATATAAACTTTTATCTTTTCTTTTTTCATGGGCATATCCTCAGTCAGCCTTGCTTGTTATCCGTTTTCTGCTCCAACAGCTTGATGGAATCCAGATAATCCTGCTCCACTTCGCTGAGGGTGCGGGCTTTGTATTTTCTGTACTCGCCGGTCGCCTTGTCGATGGCCTGCTTGTGGCTGACGCTTCCATTGCCAACCAGTAACTGTTCTCCGCTCATGGTCAGAATCCGATCCAGATGTTCCGACCAATCCTGCATGGTCATGGCCTGTTCCCGTTCTGCCTGTCGTTCCGCAAAATCCAGATATCCGGACACAAGCTGCCCCATAGCACGAAGCTCTTTCTCGTTCAGATAGTTCTTGGCAACTACCACCTCTTTCAGCGTGGGCTGATTGCCCGCAAAGGTGGTCAAGCCCATAAATTCCTTCTCCGCGTCGGCACGTGTGTAAATGACCTCCGCCGCTGTCTGCCCGTGAATGGCATAGTGGATTTTGTTCTGGACTTTCTTGAAAAACTGAATAGAGATTTCCGCCTTGGGGTCATAGTCAATACTGGTGGCGTAGATTTCAAGCACCTGTCGATAAAACACCTTCTCGGAAGCGCGGATGTCGCGGATGCGCTCCAACAGTTCCTTGAAGTATCCGCCGCCGCCCAGATTTTTCAGGCGCTCGTCATCCAGGGCAAAACCCTTTCGCATATACTCCTTCAAAATTCCCGTTGCCCAGATGCGGAACTGCACACCGCGCTGGGATTTCACACGATAGCCAACGGAAATGATGACATCGAGGTTATAGTAATCCACCTGATAGGTTTTGCAGTCAGCGGCAGTTGTTGCAAAATTTGCAACAACTGCTTCTCGCTTCAATTCGCCCTCAGTGAAAATGTTCTTGATATGTCTGGAAATGGTAGATTTGTCTCGCTGAAACAGCTCCGCCATCTGGTCAATGGACAGCCAAACGGTATCTCCATCGAAGGTCGTTTCGATCTTTGTCAAGCCATCCTCTGTGGTATAAATCATCATTTCAGAATTGTTCTGCTCATTCTCCCAGCGTTCCATGGTCACTTCACCTCGTTTTCTGCCATTGCAGGAGCAAAAGCTCCTGCAATGGCGGTTTGGACACTTATTTCATGATAATTATATCATGCCGCTTTCGCTGATTCAATATTATTTTCGTGAATCATATCATCTGCCTCGACTTTTTCGGGCATGGATTCCTCTATGACGAGATCGGGCAGCGCGTCAAGATCCAGAACCACGGCATACTTTTCAATCAAATTTGCCAGCAAAGCAGCGAAGCCGCTCCATTCATCTACCATAGGCAGTCTCCCTCTCTTTCTCCGTTCTGTGCGTATATGCCGCCAGCACTTCCTGCGGAATACGATCCAGCACGGCGACAGCATCCTCATAATCCCGGTGCAGTTTGGCGTCGGCCAGCTTTTTCAAGGTACTTTCCTGCGTGGCCTTGTCCAGCGACCGCGCCAACTGCTCCGTTTTCTTTTTCAGTTTTTTGTTCTCGGCGGTCGTGGCGATAAACGCCGTATTGTACTTTTTCAGCGTCGTGTGCATCTGCTCCACAGCCGGGATATACTTGTCCAAAAAAGCGCCGATTTCTGCTGCTTTTCCCTTGGCATTGAACGCATTGACGCCTGAAAGCAATTCTTCCAGCTTGGCCTTCTGCTTGGTCAGGCGGGTCATTTCCTTGAACACCCTCGGCGGAATATGGTCGCGCCCGGTCTTGCTGGCACTCTCGCCCCGCTCCAAATCGGGGTATTTTTTGACCATATGCTCCCAAAACCTGTCCTGCCACTGCGTCAGCTTCTTCTTGTTGCCGACAATCTCCTTGGCGCAGAGCCGCCCGTCCTCCGTCAGCGGGACAAAAGAAAGGTGCATATGGGGCGTTTTCTCGTCCATATGCACCACGGCGGATATGATGGTTTTCGGGTCTTGGTGCTGCTGAATAAAGTCCAGCGCCTCCTGAAAATAGGCTTTGACCTCGCCCTTTTTCTTACCCTTGAAGAACTCCGGGCTGGCCGTCACCAGCGCTTCCACCACGCGCACGCTGTCCGAGCGTGTACGGCAGCCAGCGTCCTTGATCTGTCGCTCTGCCTCTGCCCGGTATTTTTGTTCCGGCGTAATCAGGTGAAAATTCAAGTGGCTGCGGCTCTTGTCGATGTCTGGATTGCTGGCGTAATTCTCTTTGGTTCGCTCATTGTGTGCTTCAATATTGGAAATTTCCGGTCCTTTGTACTTGGCAAATCGGAGAATGGCAAACTGCGGCTTACTCATTTATCTCTCCCTCCGTTTCCATACAAGGTCATAGCCCAGCACATCAGCAAGCTCCATGACTTCTTTGTAGCGGATGCTCTCCCTTTGCAGCTTGGCAGACAGGTTGGAGACGCTGTCGGACCAACCATATTCGTCATGAAGAAGATCAACAACCTCCTGCATGGTAAAACCGGCGCGGACGATCTGCGCCTTGATTTCGTTGCGTACACTCATATTCAAATCCTCCCATAATTCAGATCATGAAAAAGCGATGCCAACACGCCATTCGGCGCATCCGCTTCGCTGTCTGGTGTAAAAATCTGTTCTGCTCAAATCCGCTGGAAACGCGGCGGTCGATGCCCTTTCATAGGTGAGGGGTATCGACTTTACGAAACCGTGTGGCATTTCATAAAACCGTGCAGATGCACACTTTTTTCGTAATGCCGGTACGCAGTTCCGAGCAGCGCGGTTTCGTGAAGCCATTTCTGTCAACGGTCAAATTCTTTGCGGATTTCACTTGTCTTGATTCACGCCCTCCAAATATAGGTTCTGCCGGTCAGCATTCTTCCTATATAGCGTCGTTTGGGGCAAAACGCTGCGTACATACGTACACAGCACAGTCGCAGAAAAATCATCACCAGTCATCCGGTACGTACGTACGCTCTGAAACATCGGAAAACCCGTTGATATTGGGTCTGGCAACTGCCTCAATACCGAAAAAGCCACATACGCGCCGTCCGGCAGCGTTGGTGATCTTGTTGCAGTATTCCAGATTGTACTTGTTCTGGTTCGCAATCACACTCTCACTGAAGCTGCGGCGCTTTAGCGGCGTCAGATTGTTTTCCTCACACCACATCCGATAAATTTCGTACAATTCCTTGGAGCTGATGGTGCAGTCTGCTTTCAGCCGGATATAGCCCTCTGATTCGAGAAAATCAAAGACGTTGTTGTTATCCCGCCTGACTGCCTCCCGATTATCCCGTGTACGCTGACTTTCTGTGAACTTGAAGTTGTTGGCAACAAGCCGCTGCAAGCCCTCAAACGCCCATAGAAAGATACCCTCGACCTCTGCTTTCATCTTTTCGGCAAGGTCAGGATCATCTACCCGTCCCGCAGGCTTTTCCCTGGTGGTCAGCACAAGCTGACGGCGGTAAAATCCGTCGCTTCGGTCATAGAGTGCTTGCAGATCACCGTTGGAGAACGCCAGCAGCCGGGCAAACATCCACCCCTGGTAGCTCTGCTTGCCTTTGCGTTCCAGATCCATCTTGCCTTGGGCGGTCACGATGGACTTGACGTAGTTGGTCTGCCGCAGCGCCTCCATCCGCATATCGTCATCCACGCACAGCAGAATGTGTTCCAGATCGGCACGGGCAAATCGATTTTCGGAGATTTTGCCGATACTGCCGTCCTTCATGCTGCTGCCAAGCAGCGCCCCCAACACCGCGCCGATCTGCGACTTGCCCTCGCCGCCGTTTCCCTTAATCACCATCATGTGCTGCCCTTTGTTGCTGGGAATCAGACAATAACCGATGAACTCCTGCAAGGTGGGGATGTCCTCCGCATACAGCAATCCATCCAAAAAGGATAGCCAGAGGGCAGGTACTGGGGCATCCGGACGGTACGCCACCGGAAGTCTGCTGCGTACAATATCAGGTTTGCCCTCAGTAAAGCTGCCGTCCAGCGCCAACGTGCCGTTTGCCAGATGGATTTTGTCTGTCTCCGGCACGAAATCCTCTACATGAGCCGCCAGCTTCATCACTTCCAGAATGTTTGTGATTTTGCGGGGGATGTTGTTCACGGCGCAGCATTTCAGTTCTTCGTAGATCTCGCCACGAAGCGGCAGATCATCGGTCACTCTGCCGTCCGGCGTAAAGAAAGCACCGTTGGCAAAGATGATTTTCCGGCTGCTCAGAAATTCATCACAGAACAGCGCCTCATTGATATTTGTGCCATCAAACCAGATGGGCGCGTCTAAATTAGCCGATTTCCGTTTCGTCACGGGCATCCACCTCCTTTGCCGTCCGTTTCAGGCGTTCTTCCAGCCGGTCGATCATGCCATCTTTTTGAAGCATATCCACAGTTTTCACACGAGCCTCCAACTCTGCAAAGGTTAAAATATCTGTCAAATCCTCGATATAATCGAGCATCTGGCAGGCTTCCACGAAACGGTCATCAAGAGTATCCTCCGGTGTTTCGGGTGCGTACTGCACCTTCCAATGCTCCAAAAGATGCAGATAATCGCATAACACCCGCCGACAGTGCAGTTCCTCTCTCTGGAACGCCTTTGCCAGCGGGTATTTCGGTTTCCGCAGTGCTGCCGCAGCAGGGGGCTTGTCCGGGTCAATCCCAAAGTCATACGCCAGCTTCTGCGCCGCCTCATAGTTGCTCAGATTGAACAGCCTTGCCGTAAGGCCGATCACGTCACCAGTTGCTCCGCAACCGAAGCAGTAGAAGTAATCCTCATTCAGCTTCATGCTGGGCGTGTGGTCATTGTGGAAGGGGCAGCAGGCCATATTGCCGCGCCCGACCTTCAAACCGTAGTGTTCGGCAGCTTGTCTCACTGTGACCACCGCCTTGACGTTTTCAAAAAGATTCATACAAATACCTCCGTAATTTTTTGACAATTTCCTCTTGTCACCTGAATATACGGAGAAAAACGGGTTGAGCCGGAAAATCCGGCATTTCCGCAAAAAAAAGAAAAAGCCGCCCTGAATTTTTGCAAAAATGCAAAAATCACAGGACGGCGAATGTTCACAAGATATGCCTTGATATTATTCCACTTATTGAATATAATAAAGTTAGTTTTGGGGAAGGAGGGCGAATGCGAATGAAATACCTGTCAACCTTTGAAGCAGCAGAGAAATGGGGCATCTCCCATCGGCGCGTGAACGTTCTCTGTAATGAGGGGCGCATCACCGGCGCACAGCGGGCAGGAAGCCGCTGGATTATCCCGGCGGATGCAGAAAAGCCTGCCGATGCCAGAATCCGAAGCGGAAAATATATCAAAAAGCCGACAGAGGAAAGGGGGACATAACCAATGGAAAACACCTTTTTACCCGGTACTGTCCGGGAGCGCATTGCCGATCTGATGAAATACCATAAAGTATCCCAGACAGACCTTGCGCTGAAAATCGGCTGCGGAGACAGCTTACTCAGCCGGTTTCTGACCGGAAAGACGGACAAGCTCGGAGACGAGAATATCATCCGTATTGCCAGAGCTTTTAATGTCTCCACCGACTTTCTTTTAGGCATAACCAATGTCCCTGACAAAAAGAATTATGCCATTGACGAGCTTGGCTTATCTGCACAGGCGGCAAGAAACCTCTATGCCGGAAAAGCAAACGCTCAGGTAGTCAATTACCTGCTGGAAAGCCCTCGTTTTCTTGATTTGACCTACATATTGGAGCAGTATTTCAACGATACGGTTGCCGCCGGGTATGCTGCACAGAACCAGCTATATACGACTATCAGTAGCCTGACGCGGAAAACGGTAAAAACGGAAGCTGGCGAACAAGCTGCACGGGACATCGCACATCTGAGAACATCAGTTTATCAAGCTGACCTTGTCACCATTGAAAATCAGTTTATGCTGGCGGTCAAGGAAGTGAAAAAGGAAATCGGCAATGACTTTGCTGCCATGCAGTCGATGACCGCAGAGCAAGCTAAAAGAATGTTTACAGAGGTTGCAAAGGGACAGGATATGACAAATCCAACCATTACACCGGAGCAGGTATCTGATCTGATTATCGGCAGTGTGGCTGGCTTGGATGGTGTCAATCGGGATGCGTTGAATACGCTTGGACAGGCGTTGACTGGCTTTTTCCAGACCACCTTAGAGCAAGCCCCATTACAGGAGAAGGGCGATGAAGAAGCAGGACAATGAGCAGCTTTGTGCGCTGGCTCAAAAAGGGGACACAGAGGCTCGTGACCTTCTTCTGAAAAACAATATGGGTTTCATCCGCAAAACCGCCAATGAGATTTATATGAAGTCCAATCTGGCAGAGAGTGACCTCAGTACAGAAACCAGCGATCTGGAACAGGAGGGCTGCCTCGGTCTGCTGACCGCCATTCCCCTCTTTGACAGCAGTAAGGGCATCAAGTTTTTGACTTACGCCGCACCGTTCATCCGCAACACCATGACCGACCTGATACGGGATGTTTTCTCCCAATATGAGCAGAGAATGACCAGCACCACAGACGGACTTGCCTTGCAGAAAATCCGGTTGGATGAGATCCTTCCCGGTGAGGAACGGCTGATGCGCATTGAAGCCATTGCTGATCCGACCGTCAAATCTCCGGAACAGATTTATGTGGACAAAGAAACCATGCGTGAGCTGTACGAAGGTTTGGGCAGACTTTCCGAGCGTGAGCAAGCCTATCTGCTGTACCGCTATGGCTTTACGGACGATGTGGAGCATACGATGATCGGCTCAGCAATTCATTTCAATCTGCGGGAGAGCCGCGCAAAGACGTTAGAAGATACTGCGATGGACAACCTCTGGCTGGAACTGCCGTGGTGGTTTTAGTGTGTCGCTGCGGCGGGACGAGGGCGGTATATACCTCTGCTTCCTTCTCCGGCCAGTCGGATTTTGCTTCTCAAAAATCCTGCATTTGTGTCACCTTGGTGTCACAAAATCCGCCTGTCCTACTGCCGCAGAAAAGTGTCTGTCAACCGCTATCTGCCCGTACAGCAGATGGCGAAGCCAGCCCCTTTCCCGCGTCAGCCGGAAGCAAAGGTATAACACACTAGAGCGTGTTTGAAAATTAAAAATTGCACAAAACATATGTTTTTATGCCCTTTT
>ERZ1027100.7-NODE-7-length-221981-cov-14.472270_pt1 | contig 221981 bp, 193 predicted proteins | sample MGYA00519407_ERZ1027100 | MGnify/ENA primary metagenome ERZ1027100 (study PRJEB26926, sample SAMN06164645) | human gut metagenome | biome: ENVO:00009003; feature: ENVO:2100002; material: ENVO:00002003 | host: Homo sapiens | place: USA | collected 2012 ... | reverse complement strand
ACTCCACGGACAGGCTTTTTTCTACCCTTCCGTGTCTACTTTTATAATAGCATCAATCCTCGTATCACTTGCCAACGAGGGAATTCTTGAAGCGCCCGGATATGCCAATCAGATTTTCGGGTGATAGTGCGAAAGTATATTGAACAGCAGAATTCTATCAAGTAGACTTTCGGAATGTGATTCATATTGTTTCTTTTGAATGCTTTAAGATGTCCTTTCTTGCACCAATTATTGATTGACGTTGTGCCGTAGCCGATTACTTTTGAAATTTCGCTTGTGGTCAGCACATCGGGATATTGTGCAAAAAGCTCCGTGTAATACAGCTTCATATTTTCAAGAATCTGTTCGGGTAGTTCGGTTTTCATTTTCACGGTATAGTTCCCCTTGTACCACCCAGCCGGTGCTGAATAGGATTCGGGAAATACTTTTCTCTTTTCAAGATATGTAATAACATCAGCCTTTTTGATTTTGTAACAGCGAGTTTTCTTGCGCGTGTATTCGCACGGAATCTTTCCGCTTCGAAGCAGATACAAGGCCGTTGATTTACTGATGTGGCAGATTTGATAGAGTTGGTCTTTGGTAATAATATCGGGAATCGAATCCCAGTTGATTGCGGTTTCATTCATAGCAATACACCTCGTAAATATTTTAGTCGGTGCGGTTCTTTCCTGTGTATTGCCGTTGTTGATGTGTTTATTCTGTTCTTTCCGCAGTTCTTTCCAAAATAGTGCCTGTTCTTTCCAAAAACAGCGAAACTGCCGTTATTCGAACTTTCCTTATTTCTCGGGATTTCTGCGGTGCAACCGCCAAAAAAGCCTTAAATATCAAGCTTTTCGGCAAATACTAAGTCGCCCGAAACCGCCTTCAAAAATCGCTAAACAGCCATTAATCCATAAAACTCGAAATGCTGTAGACCGAAAGGTCTCTAGGGTTCGAATCCCTAACTCTCCGCCACAAAAAGCCTGTAAACAAGCCCGTTTACAGGCTTTTTAATTTTTGCCTAAAGGGCAAAGCCCGCACGATTTTCGGTTTTCAAGGGAGAAAATCAGCTGTTCTCCCCGGCACTGATCGAACTCCAGCGGCTGCTGAAGTCGCCGCCCTCCGGCAGAGCAAGCCCTGTCTCCATCGCCTGCGCCGAAGTGATCTTGGACTTGTAATCCAAGTGGGCGTAGATGTTCGCCGTGGTGGTAAAGTCGCTGTGCCCCAACCACTCCTGAATGTGTTTGAGGGGGACGCCGTTGGCCAGCAGCAAGCTGGCACAGCTGTGCCCTTACGGTATAATTACGACAAACCGGAAAAGCCCCGTATATCAAGGGTTTTCGGTTATCTGGCAAGGTTTTTCATCCTTTTCCAAACCGAAAAATCGAGCCGCGAAGTAGTTATATCGTAGGGGGTGTTATAGTAACGACAAAAATAAAATACCGTTTGGGCAGGCTGTCAGCCCGTCCAAGAAATCAGGACATTTCCTCTGAAAAGAAGAAATGTCCTTTTTTTGTACCCAAAATCAGATGCCGACAGGAGGAACACAATGCCTGAAAAAACAGTGCAGAAGGAACCGGACAAAAAGCCCGTGCCATCCAAAAAGCCGAAACCGCAGCAGGAAGTAGTCGTTCAGATTCCGCTCTCCGAACTGCATCCGTTCCCGGATCATCCCTTTCAGGTGCGGGAGGATGCGTCCATGCAGGAAACCGCCGAAAGCGTCAAGGAGTACGGCGTCCTCGTCCCCGCGCTGGCGCGGCCACGGGAGGACGGCGGCTATGAGCTGATCGCAGGCCACCGCCGTAAACACGCCTGTGAGCTGGCGGGACTGACCACAATGCCCGTCATTGTCCGCAACATCGACCGGGACGCTGCCACCATCATCATGGTGGACAGCAATCTCCAGCGAGAAAACATTCTTCCCTCCGAACGCGCCAAAGCCTACAAGATGAAGATGGAGGCCATCAAGCGGCAGGGCGCACGGACGGATCTGACTTCGCCGAAAATTTCGGCGAAGTTCCGCAGCGATGATGAAGTTGGGCAGGAAGCCGGTGTGAGCGGTGACACCATTCGCAACTACATTGCCCTGACGCAGTTAGTCCCGGAGCTTCAGCAGATGGTGGATGAGAAGAAAATCGCCCTCAGTCCTGCCTACCAGATTGCGGCGCTGACGCCCAAGGAGCAGGGCTTGCTTCTGGAAACCATCGACAGCGAACAGGCCACCCCCTCGCTCTCTCAGGCGCAGCGGATGAAAAAGCTCAGTCAGAGCGGCGAGCTGAACGAGGACACCATGCTTTCGATTATGATGGAACAGAAGAAACCGGAGAAAAACGACATCACGCTCTCCGGTGAAAAGCTCCGCAAATACTTCCCGCGTTCCTATACCCCGTTCCAGATTGAGAACACCATCTTCAAATTACTGGACGCATGGCAGAAAAAGCGCCAGCGCGATCAGAGCCGTTGAGCGGACAAGCAGTTTGTTTGTCCGCTATTTTCATGCCCGGAAGGAGGCACCCATGTATATCAACACGTTCAAATATACCCCCAAGGATGTGAGCTGCCAGCTTTGCACCGAGTATGTGAAAAAGCTGGGATGCACCGCCCTGCGCTGCCCGTGGCTGGCCGAGCGCATCGAGGCCGGTGTGGTCGGCTACCGTGAAGCGGTCTTAGAGACATTCCCCCATGAACGCCGCCTGTTCCAGCGCCTGAACCTGCTTATCAAGCACTATCCCGGAAGCCTGTGGAGCAACGAGCAGCATGAGCGCAGGATGCAGTACCAGCGCACGGTACAGGGCTACCGCCGCCGCAGGGATACCAACGCCTACTATGCGGCCATGTACCTGCTGACCTCTAACGACGACATTTACCGCCGCACGGCAAATTGCTTCTGTAAGCACGGGATTGAGTTCGGTTATGCGGTGCTGAAAAATACCTCGCCGCACAATTACGCGCTGTTCATGGCGGCGCGTGACCTCTGCGATAAGACAGAGGCTGTCACGATGGCGGACTTAGCGGAACCGGAGGTGATCGACCCGGAGGCGCTGCGCCTGATCGTCAACGCCACTCTGATCGCCCGTTATGGGCTTGCCGCCTTTCAGATCAGAGCGCGAGGTGCCGAATATGAACGCTGATGATTTTGTCGGCGGTCACAGCATCCTTGCGCTGGAGCGCTTTATGGACGAAACCCGCCACATGATTATTTTTGATGTCCTGTCGTGGAAATCCCCCGTGGGTGAAAAGGGCGAACGGCTGCGGCTGTTCCTATCCGACGTGGGATATGCCAAGGCGCAGGCATCCGAGAAACGCGGAGAAATCAAAATCCGCAAACACGCCGCCGTCATTGAGGGGCATATCCTTCCTGACCGGAAAAAGCGGCGTCACTAAAATGATTGGAGGAATTACCATGAGCAGAGTAACAGAGCTGGAAAAAGCGCTGACCACGCTGTTCCGCAAGGGTACGGAGGTCGGCTACACGGAAACGGAGATCGACGAGTTTCTGGAAAACATTGACTATCACGCCCTGCTGCAAGCTGTTTGGAACAAGGCCGAAACGGTCTATGCCTATCGCGCAGACGGCAAAAATGCGCTGAGCTTGGACTATCGCAGCACGGAGCTGTTCAAGCAGCGAGCGACGCTTCTCTATGAGGACGTGGGCGACAGCTATATCGGCGCGGTGTTTGCTGCCCACTCGATGGAGCTGTGGCTGCTGGAGGATATGGGCTTTGCCGTCGTTGCCAAATTCAGCGTGAACGCCGGAGAAGGCGAATACGTCACCGAGTATCGCGTCTACAAGGGCAGCGATTGGGCAGACAGCGAGATTTCTCTGGATTTGGAGGACTTGGTGGCCGAGCTTGCCGCCCTGTGCGATCCCTACTACGAACACGAGCAGCCCATCTATGAGCTGTGATGTGGGGAAGGAGTGAGGACGGAGCGGCTTCCCCATGCGGGAAACCATTCAGAACGCAAACGGCAAGCAGTTTCACGCCGTCAGCCTGTCCGGTGGCAAGGACAGTACCGCCATGCTGCTTTTGATGATCGAACGGGATATGCCCATCAACATGGTGCTGTCAGCGGACACCGGCATGGAGTTCCCGGAAATGTACGAACACCTTGCCAAACTGGACGAGCATCTTTTCCGGGAGCGCGGCATCCATATCACCACGCTGCGGCATCCCAAGAGCTTTGAATACCTGATGTTCGACGAACCCAAGCAGAAGCCCCGCAGTCTGGAAAACCGTGCAAGACTGGGCATCCCGCCCTACGGCAACGGCTGGCCGGGTATCCGCGTCCGCTGGTGTACCGGACAGCTCAAAACGCACCTCATCACCAAGGAGGTCAACCGGCTCAAAGGCGAGCTGGGCGCGATCCACTACGTCGGCATCGCCGCCGATGAAGCGCGGCGCTGCAAGGACGAGCGGTATCCCCTTGTAGAGTGGGGCATTACGGAGGCGCAGGCGCTTCAAGCCTGCTATGACCGGGGCTTTGACTTCGGCGGGCTGTATGAGATCTACCACCGTGCGTCCTGCTGGTGCTGCCCGTTCCAACGCATCGACGAGCTGCGGAAGCTGCGAAAACACCACCCGGAGCTGTGGGAAAAGCTGCTGGAGCTGGATCGCCGTGCGCTGGCGCAGTTCGGCACCGGCCCGCTGGGACAGTTCAAGCAGAACTGGAGCGTGGAGCGGCTGGATACGCGGTTTGCCAAGGAAGACGGCCAAACAGGTTGACTGCCCTGCGGAAAGGATTGAAGCAATATGGCTGTATTTCGCGTTGAACGGACGCGGGATTACACGGTGATGTGCAACCATCACCTGAAAGACAGCAATCTTTCCCTGAAAGCCAAGGGGCTGCTCTCCATGATGCTCTCCCTCCCCGACGAGTGGAACTACACCACGCGGGGGCTTGCTGCGATCTGCAAGGAGGGCGTGGACGCCATCGGGAAAACGCTCAAGGAGCTGGAGCTGGCAGGCTACATCATCCGCCGTCAGCTTCGCGGCAAGGACGGGCGCATTTCCGACACGGAATACACCATCTTTGAGAAGCCCCGAAAGCCCTCTCCACCGGGTACGGCATCACCAGATACGGAAAACCCGTATCTGGATAACCCAGATGCGGAGGAACCGGATACGGATAATCCCGCGCAATTAAATACTAAGAAATCTAATACTCAAAAATCAAATACTGATCTATCAAGCACTCATTCATTCTTTCTGCCTGCGGCGGACGGAATGACGGACGGGCTTGAGAAAAAAGCAGAGATCAGAGAGCAAATCGAATACGACATTCTCTGTCAGCAGTATGACCGGATGCAGCTCGATGAGCTGGCGGAGATCATGCTGGAGGTCGCTATGAACCGCAGCCCCACGGTCAAGATCGGGCGGGATGCGGAGTATCCCACCGGCTTCGTCCAACAGCGCTTTGAAAAGATCACCTCCATGCACATCGAAAAGGTTATGGACGGTATCCGCGAGAACACCACCCGCGTCTGGAATACGAAAGCCTATCTCATGGCGGCGCTGTTCAATTCCGTTTCCACCATCGACAACCACTATGCCATGCTGGTCAATCACGATTTTCACGGCGGCCCCTAAAGGCCGCTTTTTCATGCCCGATTCCGGGAGAAAGGATTTGATACCGATGAAACGTCCCCTTGCCTACATCACCGCTCCGTGGAGCGAAAATGAGTTTGAGAACACCGAAAACGCCGCCAAGTATTGCAGGGCGGTCTATGATGCGGGCTTTTCGCCCGTCTGCCCCGCGCTGTTTCTGCCGCTGTTCCTGCGCGATGAGATTCCGCAGGAGCATAAGGACGGCATCGACATGGCACGGGAATATCTGCGCCGCGCTCGTGTGCTGGTGGTTTGCGGCAGCACCGTGGATGAAAGCGTGAAAAACGACATCGCCGTGGCCGAGCGCCTGCGGATCACCGCCACCACGCTGGACGGCATCCTGACCGTCAAGGGACAGGGGCGCAGAAATGAATAAGCATCTTCTGCACCGGCTGGTGGTTCCGCCTTAGTGTCCCGGCGTTCTCCCTGCAAATCGAAGGAAAGGAGCGTGATAAGTCATGCAGGAAGAAGTTGAACAGAGAATCGTATCCCTGATGATCTCCTGCGGAAAGCTGGGTGAACAGGAATTTCGCAAGGCCGTTGCCAAGCTGCTGGAGCAGCTAAAAAACGACCATCAGAAATATCAGCACGGCAAGGCCAACCCCCACGGGAAAATGACCGTCAAGCAGCTTGCCGCCAAGGATAAGGGATTGCAGAGCATTGAAGTCACCGATCAGAATATCGGCTCATTCAACCGGATCGCCCGGAAGTATGGCATTGACTTCGCTCCATTCAAGGTCAAGGGCGAAAAGCGGTACATGGTGTTCTTCAAAGCACCGGACGCCGACGCTATGACCGCCGCGTTCAAGGAATATACCGCCAAGCAGGTCAGAAAGGCGGAGCGCCCTTCGGTGCTGGAAAAGCTGCAACACTTCAAGTCGCTCATTCAGGCGGCTGTGGTGGACAGGACAAAGCGGAAGGAGCTGGAACGATGAAGCAAATAAACGTCAAAAAGCTCATTCTTCCCAACATTCCGTATGTGTTCATCGCGTTGCTGGCCACCAAGGTCAGCGAGGCGGTGCGGCTGGCTCCCGGTTCGGACGCTTCCACGAAGCTGCTGAACATTATGACCGGCCTGAACACGGCGTTCCACTCCCTTGTCCCCAGCTTTCACCCCATTGACCTGTGCGTGGGCGTTGCCGCCGCCATTGCCATTCGGCTGGCGGTCTATATCAAGGGCAAAAACGCAAAGAAATTTCGCAAAAATCTGGAGTACGGCAGCGCCCGTTGGGGAACCGCCGAGGACATCAAGCCCTACGTCAATCCCGCATTTGAGAACAACATCATTCTCACGCAGACGGAGCGGCTGACGATGAATAGCCGCCCCAAAGACCCGAAAACGGCGCGGAATAAAAATGTCCTGATCGTCGGCGGCAGCGGTTCGGGCAAGACCCGCTTTTGGTTGAAGCCCAATCTGCTGCAATGCACCTCAAAAACCTATCCCACCAGCTTTGTCGTCACCGATCCCAAAGGGGACATCGTGGTTTCCTGCGGCCATGCGCTGCAAAAGAACGGGTATCAGATCATGATTCTCAATTCCCTGAACTTCAAGAAGTCCATGCACTACAACCCGTTCGCCTACATCCACTCGGAAAAGGACATTTTGAAGCTGGTCACGACGCTGATCGCCAACACCAAGGGCGAGGGCAAAGCCGGTGACGATTTCTGGGTGAAAGCGGAAACGCTGCTCTACACCGCCCTCATTGGGTACATCCACTATGAAGCGCCGGTGGAGGAACAGAACTTCTCCACGCTCATTGAATTTATCAATGCGATGGAGGTGCGTGAGGACGATGAGGACTTCAAAAATCCGGTGGACTTGATGTTCGACGAGCTGAAAAAGCGCAAGCCAGACCACTTCGCCGTCCGCCAATATGCCAAATTCAAGCTAAGTGCCGGCAAGACCGCGAAAAGCATACTTATTTCCTGCGGCGCACGGCTTGCACCCTTTGACATTCAGGAGCTTCGGGAACTGACGGCCTATGACGAGCTGCAACTGGACACGCTGGGCGACCGGAAAACCGCCCTGTTCATCATCATGTCTGATACGGACGATACCTTTAACTTTCTCATTTCCATGTGCTATACCCAGCTATTCAACCTGTTGTGTGAAAAGGCCGACGATGTGTACGGCGGACGCTTGCCGGTTCATGTCCGCTGCCTGATCGACGAGGCCGCGAATATCGGGCAGATACCGAGGCTTGAGAAGCTGGTAGCGACAATCCGTTCCAGAGAAATCTCCTGCTGCCTTGTCTTACAGGCACAGAGCCAGCTCAAAGCCCTGTATAAAGACAGCGCGGATACGATCATCGGCAACATGGACTGTTCCATCTTTTTGGGTGGAAAGGAACCCGGTACGCTGAAAGAGCTGGCGGCGGCGCTGGGCAAGGAAACCATCGACAGCTATAACACCGGCGAGAGCCGTGGCCGCGAGGTTTCCCATTCGCTGAACTATCAGAAATTGGGCAAGGAGCTGATGAGCGTGGATGAGCTTGCCGTGCTGGATGGCGGCAAGTGCATCTTGCAGCTTCGCGGCGTCCGCCCGTTTCTGTCCAATAAATATGATCTCACCAAGCACCCCCTCTACCGCTGTACAGCGGATTATGACAAGAAATACGCCTTTGACATAGAGCGTTTTCTGTCCCATCGCCTCAAGCTCAAGCCGGATGATGCAGTTGAGGTGTATCAGGCAGACCTTTCCGGTGAACCTGTCGCCTGACGGCGGCAGCCTGCTTTGACAACGACTCGATGAAACTTCGTGGAAGAAATGTACCCTCCAAAATCTAAAAACATATTTTTCGGAGGTACTATTTATGGCTTTCTTTAATTCTGCTGTTGGTGTTCTTCAGACCCTCGTTGTGGCGCTGGGCGCTGGCCTCGGCATTTGGGGTGCGATCAATCTGCTGGAGGGCTACGGCAACGACAACCGTGCGATGCGTTCCTGACTGAAAAGGTCAGGCACAGGTCGAAGGACGAATGAAGTCCAAAACCTTGGAGAACTGATATTTCGATGGATGAAATGAGGGGGGTAACGCCCCGAAGCGTCCACACTAATACTCCGACTGGCATAGGTGCGCAACCGCCGATTGTCAGAAGCTCGGTGAAGTCGGCAGAGAGATGCCGTAGTTTTGGCTGCAAGGCTGAAATCGAAAGCTGTCCAGAGGTGGATAGCGCATCCTATATGCCGGGTGTCAGCCGCACATGGTTAGTATGTATGGAAATACTGACGAACTTCTGAATGTACAAGTCTAAACGTTGATACCATCGAAACGGTGGTACTCCTTATACGGAGGTATTCGTGGACAAGTAAAAATGGTTGTTATGAAAGTCCATGTGCCGTTACAGGCGGCACGATTCGCAAAGAATTGAATACAGGCTTAGAGGAAGAACCTAAATGCGGCCCATGATAGAAATATCGGAACGCAGGAATCTGAAAACATTTAGCCTGTTGCAAGGCTGCGAGATGGTGGATGGGAATACCTTCGTGAGAAGGCAATAACCATTCTTTGTTTCAGTGAAAGTAGTGGCGTAGTACCTATGAAGCCGTGAAAAAGTAAACGGTGGAGGAAAGGCCACAAGTCGAATTTGGCAAAAGAAGTACACACAAAGTGTCGCAAGCCCTGTATGACCAAATTCGATGGAACGCCGTGTGCGGTGAAAGCTGCACGCACGGTGTGGAGCCGGGGAAAAGCTGGAGATCATATCAAATGCTTACCTATGGCTATCTGGTGCTAAATCTCAGGGCATGAAGCAGCTGATGGCCGGTGGCGGGGTGGCTTTGATTGGCATTACCCTCGTGCCGCTGCTGTCCGGTCTGTTCGGCTAATCGGCAGCTCGTTTGCTTCCCGTAAATCCACGGAGGGTGCCGCTTTCGGGCGGCATCCTCCTGAAAGGAGGGCAACCCTATGGATTTCTTATGGGATAAGATCACGGAATGGCTGAAAGAAATGCTCATCGGCGGTATCGTGAGCAATCTGTCCGGGATGTTCGATGCGACCAATCAAAAGGTTGCCGAGATCTCCGGTCAGGTGGGCTTATCGCCGCAGGCATGGAACGGCAGCATTTTCAGTATGATACAAAACCTGTCGGAAACCGTGATCGTCCCCATCGCAGGCGCAATTCTCGCCTTTGTCATGACGCTGGAACTGATCCAGCTCATTACCGACAAAAATAACCTCAACGACATGGACACATGGATATTTTTCAAGTGGGCATTCAAGTCCGCTGCCGCTGTCCTGATCGTGACAAACACATGGACGATTGTGATGGGCGTGTTTGATGCCGCCCAAAGCGTCGTTGCCAGCGCCTCCGGGCTGATTATCGGCGACACCAGCATCAACATTTCAAGCGTCATGGTGGGTATCGAGGATCGGCTGATGGAAATGGAGTTGGGGCCGCTGTTCGGCCTGTGGTTCCAGTCGCTGTTCGTTGGCATTACCATGTGGGCGCTGACCATCTGCATTTTCATTATCACATTCGGAAGAATGATTGAAATATATCTCGTCACCTCTGTTGCCCCCATCCCAATGGCGACCATGATGGGCAAGGAATGGGGCGGCATGGGACAGAATTACATCCGTTCCCTGCTGGCGCTGGGCTTCCAAGCATTTCTCATCATCGTCTGCGTTGCCATCTACGCGGTTTTGGTGCAGAACATCGCGCTTGTGGATGACATCATCTACGCCATCTGGACTTGCATGGGCTACACGGTGCTGCTGTGCTTCTGCCTGTTCAAAACGAGCAGCCTTGCCAAGTCCGTGTTCAATGCGCATTAACGGGGGTGATACCATGCTGACGCTCACGCCCGTTACCCTTGCAACAGCGAACGCATTTGTCAATGCGCATCACCGGCACCATAAGGCAACTGCGGGGCATAAGTTTTCCATCGGCTATGCCAAGGATGGAGAGCTTGTCGGCGTTGCAATCGTAGGCCGTCCGGTGAGCCGGTATCTGGATGATGGCTGGACATTGGAGGTCAATCGCCTTTGCACCACCGGTGAGAAGAACGCTTGCAGCATCCTTTATGCCGCATCCGCGCGGGCGGCAAAGGCAATGGGGTACCGCAAGATCATCACCTATACGCTGGATAGCGAGAGCGGCAGCAGCCTCCGTGCTGTTGGCTGGAGCTGTGCAGGATTAGCTGGTGGGAAATGCTGGACAGGCAGCCGCAAGCCAGCCTCCGCTTTGTACCCGGCGCAGATGAAACTTCGATATGAAAAGCTCTTGTAAAGGGGGGATTTCTATGGCCTATGTCAATGTCCCAAAGGACTTAACCAAAGTAAAGACCAAGGTGCTGTTCAATCTCACGAAACGGCAGCTCATTTGCTTCGGAAGCGGCTCGCTCATCGGCGTACCGCTTTTCTTCTTGCTCAAGGGCAGCATTGGCACCAGCCCCGCCGCAATGGTGATGATGGTGGTGATGATCCCGGCCATGCTGTTCGCCATGTATGAAAAGAACGGTCAGCCGCTGGAGGTCGTCATCCGCAACATCTACCGTGTGTGCTTCCAGCGGCCGAAGCAGCGCCCGTATAAGACCAACAATTTTTATGCCGTTCTGGAGCGGCAAAACCAGTTAGACCGGGAGGTGTATCAAATTGTCCGAAAAGAAAAAGCTGACCCGCGCCGAACGAAAACAGATCGAAGCCGCCATCGCAAGAGCGAACCGAACGGATAAGAAAGAAAAATCGGCGCAGGATAGCATCCCGTATCAGCGTATGTGGCCAGACGGCATCTGCCGTGTGACCGACACGCGCTACACCAAAACGATCCAGTATCAGGACATCAACTACCAGCTCTCGCAGAATGAGGACAAGACCGCCATCTTTGAGGCGTGGTGCGATTTCCTGAACTACTTTGACAGCTCCGTGCAATTCCAGCTTTCCTTTGTGAACCTCTCGGCTTCGCAGGAAACCTTTGCGCGGAGCATTTCCATTCCGCCCTGCGGGGACGAGTTTGACGGCATCCGCGCCGAGTACGCCGGTATGCTGCAAAATCAGCTTGCCCGCGGCAACAACGGCCTCATTAAGACCAAGTATCTCACATTCGGCATTGAGGCCGACAACCTCCGCGCCGCCAAGCCCCGTTTGGAGCGCATCGAAACCGACCTCCTGAACAACTTCAAGCGGCTGGGCGTTGTAGCTGCGCCGCTGAACGGCTTTGAGCGCCTGCACGTCATGCACGACATTCTGCGGATGGATGAGCAGGAGCCGTTCCGCTTTTCGTGGGACTGGCTGGCTTCCTCCGGGCTGTCCACCAAGGATTTTATCGCGCCCAGCTCCTTTGAGTTCAAGACCGGCAGGATGTTCCGCATGGGCAAAAAGCTGGGCGCGATCAGCTTCGTGCAGATTCTCGCACCGGAGCTGAATGACCGGATGCTGGCGGACTTTCTGGATATGGAGAGCAGCGTCCTTGTCAATCTCCATGTGCAGTCTGTGGATCAGGTCAACGCCATCAAGACCGTCAAGCGCAAGATCACCGATCTGGACAAATCCAAAATCGAAGAACAGAAAAAAGCCGTCCGCGCCGGGTACGACATGGACATTATCCCGTCCGACCTTGCCACCTACGGCGCAGAGGCTAAGAAGCTGTTGCAGGATTTGCAGTCCCGCAACGAGCGAATGTTCCTGCTGACCTTTCTCATTCTCAACACGGCGGACACGCCACGGCAGCTTGACAACAACGTCTTCCAGACCTCCAGCATTGCGCAGAAGTATAACTGCGCGCTGACCCGGCTGGACTTCCAGCAGGAGGAAGGACTGATGAGCAGTCTTCCGCTGGGGCTGAATCAGATCGAGATTCAGCGGGGCTTGACCACCTCCAGCGTGGCGATTTTTGTGCCTTTCACCACACAGGAATTGTTTCAGACTGGCTCCGAGGCGCTGTATTACGGCATCAACGCCCTGTCCAACAACCTTATCATGGTAGACCGGAAACTGTTGAAAAATCCCAACGGCCTGATTTTAGGCACTCCCGGCAGCGGCAAGTCATTTTCGGCAAAACGTGAGATCACCAATGCGTTTCTTATCTGCCCCAAGGATGACATCATCATCTGTGACCCGGAGGGCGAATATACGCCGCTGGTGGAGCGTCTGCACGGTCAGGTCATCAAGCTGTCGCCCACCGGCAAGGGCTACGACGGTTCGCCCTGCTATATCAATCCCATGGACTTGAATCTGGATTACAGCGACGATGATAACCCGCTGAGCCTGAAATCCGACTTCATTTTGTCTCTGTGCGAGCTGATCGTCGGCGGCAAGGACGGGCTTGCCCCTGTGGAAAAGACCATCATCGACCGCTGTGTGCGCATCGTCTACCGGGATTACCTCAACGCCCCGAAGCCGGAGAATATGCCGTTGCTGGAGGACTTGTATAACGCCCTCCGTGCGCAGGATGAAAAGGAAGCGCAGTACATCGCCACTGCTTTGGAAATCTACGTCACCGGTTCTCTGAATGTGTTCAACCATCACACGAATGTGGATGTGAATAGCCGCATCGTCTGCTACGACATCAAGGAGCTGGGCAAGCAGCTCAAGAAAATCGGGATGCTGGTGGTGCAGGATCAGGTCTGGAACCGTGTGACCATCAACCGCGCTGCCCACAAAACGACCCGCTACTATCTTGACGAGTTCCATCTTCTCTTGAAAGAGGAACAGACGGCTTCGTACAGTGTCGAAATCTGGAAGCGCTATCGCAAATGGGGCGGCATCCCCACCGGGATCACGCAAAATGTCAAAGACCTGTTGTCCAGCCGGGAGGTTGAGAACATCTTTGAGAACAGCGATTTCATCTATATGCTCAATCAGGCCGCTGGCGACCGGCAGATTCTCGCAAAGCAGCTCAACATTTCGCCGCATCAGCTTTCTTATGTGACCCACTCCGGCGAGGGCGAGGGGCTGCTGTTCTACGGCAACACGATCCTGCCCTTCATTGACCACTTCCCGAAGGACACCGAGCTGTACCGCGTCATGACCACCAAACCGCAAGAGGTGGCGTCGGCATGAAAAGAGAACCGCGTTTACAGTTTTCCGACGCCGATCTTGCCGAGCCGAAGCTGGAAAAGCCCATCAAGCAGGTGAAAAAAGCAGCGGCCAAGGCGGATAAGGCGCAGGCCAAAATTCCCAAGAAAACCGTGGTCAAAAAGGAACGCGGCTTTGATCCTGCCACCGGCAAGGTAAAAACGCAGCTCCGGTTTGAGGAAGTGGACAAGAAAAAGCCGCCCTCCAAGCTGACCCATGCCGTGCGGGATGCCCCTGCCAACTTTGTTCTCTCTCAGGTTCACCGGGAGGTGGCGCAGAGCGAGGATGACAATGTGGGCGTAGAGGCTGCGCACAAGGTTGAGCAAACCGTGGAGAGCGGCGGGCGGCTGGTACAGTCTGCCCACCGCGCCCATCAGCTCAAGCCTTATCGCGCCGCCATCCGTGCGGAGAAAAAACTGGAGCGAGCCAACATTGACGCGCTCCAGAAGAAAGCAGAGATCGACCGCCCCACCAGCAATCCCGTTTCCAAATGGCAGCAGAAGCAGGCCATTAAGAAGCAGTATGCCGCTGCCAAGCACAATCAGGCGGCGCAGACTACGGCAAAGGCGGCAGAGAATACCGCCAAGGCCGCGAAAAAAGCCGCTGAAAAGGCTGAGAAAGCTGGCAAATATGTGTGGGAGCACCGGCGCGGCTTTGCCATTGCCGCCGCGATTCTGCTGATGCTGGCGTTTCTGCTCAACGGTCTGTCCTCCTGCTCGGTGCTGATGGATGGCGTCGGCTCCGGGATCGCGGCCAGCACCTATCCATCGCAGGATGCCGATATGCTGGGCGCGGAAGCGCAGTATTGCGCGATGGAAGCAGAGCTTCAGCGCTACCTCGACACCTACGAAAGCACCCATGACTACGATGAGTACCACTTTGATCTGGACACCATTGAGCATGACCCCTATGTACTCATTTCCATTATCACGGCGCTGCATCAAGGGGAATGGACACTGGATGAGGTGCATGGTACGCTCCAAATGCTCTTTGACCGCCAGTATATTTTGACCGAGGATGTGGTGGTGGAAACCCGCTACCGCACAGAAACCGACACATGGACGGACGCGGACGGCAACACCCACACGGACACCTATCAGGTGCCGTATGACTACTACATCTGCACGGTCACGCTGGAAAACTTCAACCTCTCTCATGTTCCCGTCTACATTATGAGCGAGGAACAGTTCGGAATGTACGCCACCTATATGGCCACCCTCGGCAACCGCCCCGACCTGTTTCCCGGTTCAGGCTACATCGGCAAGTATGTGGAGGGCAGCTATACCGACTACGACATTCCCCCGGAGGCGCTGGACGATGAGGTGTTTGCCGCCATCATCAAGGAAGCGGAAAAGTATCTCGGCTACCCCTATGTTTGGGGCGGCAGCAGCCCCTCCACCTCGTTTGACTGTTCGGGCTTCGTCAGTTGGGTCATCAATCATTCCGGTTGGGATGTGGGCAGGCTGGGCGCGCAGGGACTTTGCAATATCTGTACGCCCGTATCCTCTGCCAACGTCAAGCCGGGCGATCTGGTGTTTTTCACCGGAACCTATGATACCCCCGGCGTCAGCCATGTGGGTATCTATGTCGGCAACAATATGATGATCCACTGCGGAGATCCGATCTCTTATGCAAACCTAAATTCAAGCTATTGGCAGTCCCATTTCTACCGCTATGGGCGCTTGCCGTAAAGGAGAGTGAACGATATGAACCCGAAAATTATGAAGCTCCGTGGAGAGCTGGAGAAGAACAAAGGCAAAATCTCTGATCTGCAAGGCCGCAACCGCGAGCTGGAAAAGCAGATTCGTGAGCTGGAGGACACCGACATCATCGGCATGGTGCGTGAGAACGGCATGACGATGGAGCAGTTTGCCGAGCTGTTCCGCCGTATGCAGGCCGCGCCTGCACCGGCCACTTCGGAAAAGGAGGCGTTGAACCATGACTAAGAACACACCACGCATTTTTATCAGTCTGCTGCTGATGCTCCTGTGCATCGGGATTCTCCCCGTTTCCGCCTTTGCCAGCGGCGGTGATTATCCTGATGATGCGCCGCCTGCCGCCGAAAGCAGCGCCGCAGACGCACAGGAAGCGAAACAGATCGGCACGGTCACGACCAACGGCGGCAACCTGAATGTCCGCACCGGCGCGGGACTGGACAACACCGCATTTACGCAACTTCCCAACGGCACGGTGGTCGATGTGATCGGCAGGGACGGCGATTGGGTGAAAATCCTGCTGCCCGCCCGTGTGGGCTACGTCTACGGCAGCTATCTGACCGTCACCGACGCTGCCGACAGCACCGTGAGCATCGGCGGCATGACGGGCGGCAGCGACGCGCTGACACCGGACGGCAATTTGACGCTGATCGACGATATTGGCACCAGCACCAAGGCAGGAAAACAGTTCATTACGCTGGAAAGCAAGAACGGCAATACATTTTACCTGATTATTGACCGTGACGATGAGGGCGAAGAAACCGTCCACTTCTTGAATCAGGTGGATGAGGCTGACCTGATGGCGCTGACCGGCGAGGAAGAAACGCCCGCCACTTGCTCCTGCACCACCAAATGCGTGGCCGGTGCGGTCAATACATCCTGCCCCGTCTGCGCGGTCAACATGACCGAGTGCGTGGGCAAGGAGGCAAAGCCAGAAGTCCCCACTGAGCCGACAGAACCCGCCGCCGAGGAACCGGAGAAAAAGAGCGGCATGGGCGGCATCCTCGTCGTCCTGCTGATCGTCTCGCTGGGCGGCGGTGCAGCGTTCTACATCTTCAAGCAGAAAAAGGCCAAGCCGCAGACCAAGGGCAGCGCCGATCTGGACGATTATGATTACGGCGAGGACGAATACGAGTTTGAGCCGTATGAGGACGAACCGGAACAGGATACTACGGAGGATACGAACGTATGAGATATTTCACCAATAATCCGCTGGAACGCCTGATGATGCAGAAGCCGAAAGCAGTGCGGGAGGACAGCCCTCCCGACGCTGCCAAGGAACACTTCTGCTACGGCTGCAAGCGCTTCGGACAGAGCTGCGTTCGCCCCTGCTACCGTGACGTAAAGAGAATGGAGGCTGCACCATGCGCCTTGTGATCGCCGAAAAACCCTCCGTGGCGCAGAGCATCGCCGCCGTGCTGGGTGCAAAATCCCGGCATGACGGGTATCTGGAGGGCAGCGGTTATATCGTGTCGTGGTGCTTTGGGCATCTGGCAGAACTGGCCGACGCCGCCGTTTACAATGCCGATGATGCCAAATGGACGCTGGCGGCGCTGCCCATCATTCCTACCTCGTTCCGCTTCATCGTCCGCTCTGAAAAGCAGAAGCAGTTTGACATTCTGCGGGAGCTGATGCGCCGGGAGGATGTGGCAGAGGTGGTCAACGCCTGCGACGCTGGGCGCGAGGGTGAGCTGATCTTCCGCACGGTTTACTGCCTTGCGGGATGCTCCAAGCCGATTCTGCGGCTTTGGATTTCTTCAATGGAGGATGATGCCATCCGCAGCGGCTTCCAGCAGCTTAAGTCTGGGCGCGACTATGACGGCCTGCATCAATCCGCCCTCTGCCGCGCCAAGGCCGATTGGCTGGTTGGTATCAACGCCACGCGGTATTTCTCCCTGACGTATGGCCGCACATTGAACATTGGGCGCGTCATGTCGCCCACGCTGGCGCTGCTGGTACAGCGCGAGGCGGAGATCTCCGCATTTGCGGCAGAACCGTTCTACACCGTTCAGCTCGATTGCGGCTTTCCCGCCACGACAGACCGAATGAAGGACAGAAAGGATGCCGACGCCATCGCCAATACCTGCAAGGGCAAGACGGCAACGGTCAAAAGCGTAGAACGCAAGGAAAAGTCCGAGAAAGCCCCCGCGCTCTATGACCTGACCTCCCTCCAGCGCGACGCCAACCGTGTTCTCGGCTACACCTCCCAGCAGACCCTCGACTATCTCCAAGCGCTCTATGAAAAGAAGTTCTGCACCTACCCGCGCACCGACAGCCGCTTCCTGACCGACGATATGGAGGGCAGCGTCCCCGGACTTGTCGCCGCCGCTGCCGCTGTCTGCGGCACGAAGAAGCCGCCGACCATCTGCGCCAAGCAGGTATGCAGCAGTAAAAAAGTCACCGATCACCACGCCATTGTTCCCACCATCAGCGCGGAAAAGGTAGATATGGCCTCTCTGCCGCTGGGCGAACGCGAGGTGCTGAAGCTGGCGGCAAGGGGCTTGCTTCGTGCGGTGGATGAACCACATCGCTACGCAGAAACGGTCACTACGGTGGACTGTGCCGGTCAGAGCTTCACCGCCAAGGGCAAAACCGTCCTTGCTCCCGGCTGGAAGCGCTATGAGCAGGAGCAGGCAGAGGCAGCGCCCGCGCTGCCGGTGGTAACGGAGAATCAGACGCTTTCCGTATCTGCCGCATCGGTCAAGACCGGAAAAACCACGCCGCCCAAGCATTTCACCGAGGATACGCTGCTGGCCGCGATGGAAAACGCGAGCAAGGAGGATATGCCAGATGATGCCGAGCGCAAGGGCATTGGCACCCCGGCGACCCGTTCCGGTATCATTGAAAAGCTGGTGTCCTCCGGTTTTGTGGAGCGCAGGAAGTCCAAGAAGATCACAAATCTGCTGCCCACCTCTACCGGCACGGCGCTTATCACCGTTCTGCCCGAACAGCTCCAGTCTCCGCAGCTCACCGCTGAATGGGAACACCGCCTGAAAGAGATTGAGCGCGGCGAAATCGCCCCGGACAGCTTCATGGATGGGATCGCTGCCATGCTACATGAGCTGGTGCAGACCTACAAACCCATCCCCGGTACGGAAGTCCTGTTCCCCTCCGGGCGTGAGGTAGTCGGCAAGTGTCCCCGCTGCGGAGCCGAGGTGACGGAATCACCGAAAGGCTTTTTCTGTGAGAACCGTGCCTGTTCCTTTGTTCTCTGGAAAAACAGCCGCTTTTTCACCGCCAAGAAAAAGGTGCTGACAAAATCCCTTGCCGCTGCGCTTTTGAAAAATGGCCGCGCCCCGCTGAAAGGCTGCTACTCCGAAAAGACCGGGAAAACCTATGATGCCAGCGTTCTTCTGGAGGACGATGGACAGCGCACGGGCTATAAGATGGTGTTCGACAATGGCTGATGCGCCGCGTATGGATCACAAGCAGCTCCGCCGCTCCAAAAAGCTCATTCGGAAGCTCTGCTGTAATTATGATCACGGCAACTGCCTCGCGCTGGATGATGGAGAGCCTTGCGTCTGCGTACAGGGTATTTCCTACTCGCTGCTGTGCAACTGGTTCCGAAACGCGGTGCTTCCCGCCGACCATGAGCTGCTGGCCGACGTGATGCGGGAAAGGCCGGGAAAGCGCTGCGCCGTCTGCGGTAAGCCGGTCTATTCTTCCTCCAACCGCGCCAAGTATTGCCCGGTCTGCGCCAAGCAGGAGCGCCGAAAGCAGGACGCCAAACGGAAGCGTGAACAATACTGGAACCTCCGCAAATAGAGGCCGAAAAAGCCCCATGCTGCAAGGCTTTTTCCATGCGGAATCCCAAGGGGCTGAGACATTCTATCCGCAAGCCCGAAAACAACATCTATCTGCGGAGAATTGCCCCTGTGCAGGATGTGTTTTCTTCTGCGCAGGGGCGCTATTTTTTGAAAGGAGATCATCATGGCTGAAAAGCAAACCAACAAAGACCGGATGCGGGAAATCGTTGACAGCATCGAAAACGGCATCAAGGAGCTGTTCGAGAGCGATAAGTACCGGAAGTACCTTGCCACCATGAGCCGCTTTCACCGCTACTCGGTCAACAACACCATGCTCATCTATATGCAGCGCCCCGACGCCACCCATGTGGCGGGCTTCAACAAGTGGCGCGATCAGTTCGGCAGGAACGTCCTGAAAGGCGAAAAAGGTATCCGCATCATCGCTCCTACTCCCTATAAGAAAAAGGTCGAGGAAATCAAGACCGACCCGGAAACCAATGCGCCGGTGCTGGATGCGGATGGCAAGGCCATCATTGAGGAAAAGGAAATCCGAATCCCTATGTTCAAGGTGGTATCCGTCTTTGATGTGTCACAGACTGCGGGAAAGCCCTTGCCCCAGCTTGCCGCTGATCTGAGCGGCAATGTGCAGCAGTATGAGGTTTTCATGGAGGCGCTGCGCCGCGCTTCTCCCGTTCCGATAGAGATAAAGCCCGTTGCGCATGACACAGATGGCTTTTTCAGCATTAAGGCGCAGAGCATCACCATCCGCGCCGGTATGAGTGAGGTGCAGACGGTATGCGCCGCCGTCCATGAGATTGCTCACGCCAAGCTCCACGACTATGAACACATGACAGAGCTTGCGGACGATGGTGAAACGATCCTTGTCCCCGGAGAAAAGAGTCGCAACACCGAGGAGGTCGAGGCCGAAAGCATCTCCTATGCGGTCTGCCAGTATTACGGCATTGAAACGGGAGAAAACAGCTTCGGCTATATCGCCACATGGTCAAAGGGCAAGGAGCTGAAAGAGCTTCGCGCCAGTCTGGAAACCATCAACAAGACGGCTTCCGAGCTGATTACGGACATTGACCGGCATTTTGCGGAGATTTGCAGGGAGCGCGGCATTTCTGTGGAGAAATCCGAGCAAGCGGAAAGCCAATTAAAAGAGAACAGCAATATGTCTGCGGCTGACTTGGCAAAAAGCATTTCAGAGCTGTATCTCGATGCGAATGGCCTTGCCTTTCTCAGCGAATTTGCAAGTCAGGAAGATTGCCTCCAGCATTTCTACGAAGATCTGTTGACAGGAGCAGATGAGATAAAAGGCTTCCTGTCCGAAACACTTGAGCAGAGCGATGAATACGCGCACAGAGCGAATGAGCTGCTGTTGGAAGTTGAGGCATTTCAGAAAAGTCACACTTCCTTAAAGGAACTCGACGCTAATGAGCGTTGGTATGCGGTTGATGGTGGGAGCAAGCATCTTCGCATAACAGAAGATGGTGCAAAATATGCCTATGAACTTTACGACAAGGACACTCTACACCTTCTGGAAAGCGGAACAGTACATGACGATGATGTAAACTTTCTTTTGGCGGCTGCGATTCGTATCTGCGAAACACATGGCTATGATAAGACCGTGCCGTTTGAAGTTTTGTCAAACAAGTTTGCAGGGATTTTGTACTCACTCGAATTGTCATCGGACGACAATCAGGTTGTTCACGAGGAGGCCGGTTCTCGTGCCGCAGGCACACTTCCAACTTCGCCAGAGCTGGAACAGGCCACCCCGATGCCCGACCCCACGCTGACGGTGGACGATATGCGCAGCTATGGGTATCTGGACGGCGATATGCTCCCGCTTTCCAAAGACCGGGCGCTGGAGCTGCTGGAGCATGACATCACGGTTTATATGCTCCATCCCGACAACGCCGAAGAAATGGTTTTTGAGGCCGAGGACATCATCAAGCATGACGGAATGTTCGGGATCACACAACCGGATTGGGATGCGGTCAAAGGCCATATCCCGCCCCGTGATGTGGAACAGCGCTTTTTGAACAGCCCCACCGATTCTATGGCGATCTATCAACTGCGCCGGGATGCGCCGGTCGAGCTGCGTTTTGCCAATCTCGGCAGTTTGGCCGCGCCGCCTGACCCTGCCAACTATGAAGCCATCTATACCCGCGAGGTGTACCCGGACGATGATACCGGCAGAATCCTTGAAAACTTCTACTACATTTTCAACGACGAGCGCCCCGGCGATTTTGTGGGACACAGCCTCTCCGTCAGCGACATCGTTGCGCTGAAACAGGACGGCAAGGTATCCTATCACTACTGTGACAGCATGGGATTTCAGGAGCTGCCCGCCTTTCAGAAACCGGAGAATTACCTGAAAGCCGCCGAAATGTCGATGGAGGATGATTACGGCATGATCGACGGCATTATCAACAACGGCCCCAAACAGCCCACCGTCGCCGACCTTGAAGCACAGGTCAAGGCCGGTATGTCCATCTCCCTGATGGATTTGGCAGAGGCGGCACACCGGGAAAAGAAAAAGTCTGTGCTGGAGCAGCTCAAAAGCCAACCGACCCAAGAACGTCCACACAAAACAGCGCCCAAAAAGAGCGCGGAAAAGGAGCTTTGATATGAACATCACCTTTGAAGAACGCCAGCTTATGAGCCTCTACAACACCGGTACCCGCACGGGCTTGATCGCGGCGCTGGAGGAAATGCGCGGCTACCTCGCTGCGGATGAAACGGAGCTGCGGGAGCTGACGGACAGCGCCATCGCAAAGCTGCGCAGGATGAGCGACGCAGAATATGACGCGCTCGACCTGTTCCCCGATTTTGAAAAGGAGGATATGGATGCCGAGTAAAGTACAGCTCTATGCGCAGATGGCAGACCGCACGGCGGAGCAGATCACGGGAAGCTACCAGAAGTGGACGGCATTTCTGACCACCGCCGCAAGGCTGTATAAGTACCCCTACAATGAACAGCTCATGATTTTCGCCCAGCGCCCGGAAGCCACGGCCTGCGCGGAATACGATCTTTGGAATAAGCAGATGCGCCGCTATGTGCGGCGAGGCAGCAAGGGCATCGCCCTTGTGGATACCAGCAGCGACCAACCCAAACTCCGATATGTATTCGATGTTTCCGATACCAGCGGCGGCGAGAACTCTCGCCGCCCTTATCTTTGGGAATACCGGCAGGAGCATCGTGAGGTGGTATCTGCGGCGCTGGAACAGCGCTTCGACGTTTCCGGTGAAAACGGACTTGCCGATCAGATGGAGCGTGTGGCGGCGCAGCTTGTAGATGAATACTGGCACGACAACTGGCGCGATATTGTCGGCATCGTTGACGGTTCCTTTTTGGAGGACTATGATGAGTTCAACATCGGAGCCGCTTTTCGGAACGCCGCCGTTGTCAGCACCACCTATGCGCTGCTGTCCCGCTGCGGGATGCAGCCGGGAGATTACTTCGAGCATGAGGATTTTCTGAATGTCTTTGATTTCAATACCCCGCAGACCGTCGCCGCTCTTGGAACGGCCATCAGCCAGTCCAGCGAGCTGGTGCTGCGGCAGATCGAAGTCACCATCAAGAATTATGAGCGCGAGAAAATCGCGGAAAGGAGCGAAAGCCATGAGCGAACTGACCTACACCCGCAGCGGGGATTATCTGATTCCCGACCTGAGCCTGACAGAGCAGCCGCAAGCCCCGCTGGGCAAGTACGGCAGGATGCGGAAGGATTACCTGAAGGAGCATCGTCCGGTGCTGTGGAACAGCCTGCTGCTGTCCGAGAAGCTGTACCCCCATCTGCGGGAGATCGACGAGGCAGCGAACAACCGGCTGGAACAGATGATGCCGGAGCTGATGAAGTCGGCAGGCGTGACGGAAGCGCTGAAAGCCAGCGACCCGATGAAGTGGGTAGGGCTGATGAACACGCTGAAAGCGCAGGCCGAGGAAACGATCCTCACGGAACTGGTGTTCAGCTAAATATGTTCGATGCCCCTGCTGGGGCGCAGATGTCCTTCTTCCCCTCAGAGGCAGAACAAATTCAATCCATCGCAGAAGCGGAGAGTGTAACACCCTCCGCTTTTTCTATGTTCATTTCTCAGGATGATATTGACCACATCCTGCGCGCGGGCGGTAATGCGGATGCAGCGCGGATGAAAATTGCTGCGGAATTCTCCAAGCAAAAACCTTTAGAGGATTGCGCGGCATTTCTGAAAGCTCTTTACTACGGCGGCAACGGCCTGATTACGGATAACGGCAGGCTTTCCGCATGGTACGGGGACGATGGTATCCATATTGCAACCGGAGATACCTCTCGCTATCTTCGCTCTGCACAAGTGATAGGCTGGGCAGATGCGGCGGAGCGTATTGAGGAACTTCTGGACGGCGGCACATTTGCCACCAATCTTGAAGTCACAGAAGCCCCGCGCTATGAGCGGCTGGGTATTGCTGTGGATGTCTGGAATCTTTATCACGATTTCTCGGATGAAGCAAAATCGCTGGGGTATCTGTCCTGCTTGGGCAATATCCATAGCACCAGCTTTCCAGAGGAAACGGAGCGCCTGACGGATGATCTGCTGAATCCGGAGTTTCGGGAAAGGCTTCTGGCAGAACACAGAGTATTTCTTGACGCATACCGTGAGAACCGGGAGCTTCTGCGTTTCCATTTCCACCGTCCGCAGGCGCTTCTTACACGTATGGAAGATCTGTCATTGCCGCGCAAAGAATATCACTCCGATATGGCGGCTGTTCCGAAGACGGGCCGGTTTATCACTGAAGATGAAATTGCGGCTTCTCTTGCAAATGGAAGCGGCTTTGAGGGTGGAAAGACCCGCATCCATGAGTTTTTCCAGACTCCGCACACGACAAAAGAGAGCGCTGATTTTCTGAAAAAGGAATACGGCATCGGAGGACGCACCCATGCTGTATCCAGAGAAAGCGGCAGCTATGAAGATCACGGCAGCAAAGGCATTGTGCTGAAAAAGAACGGCTGTGCAGACATTCAGATGAATTGGAACAAGGTCGCTTCGCGCATCTCGGAGCTGGTTCGGTTGAACCACTACCTTACGCCGGATGAGCAGGCAGCCTATGACAAGGAAATGGCGCAGGACGCCATGCGGAACGCGGTTTATAACGACTATAACGACGTAAAGGCGGCGCACCCCGATGAAATTGTGCTGTATCAGGTTGGGGACTTCTTCGAGCTGTATGGCGAGGATGCGCGGGCAGTTGCAGATGATCTCAGCCTTGAGCTGACGCGCCGCAATTTGGAGGGAGTAGGCCGTGTTACCATGTGCGGCTTCCCTGCAAAGGATTTGGAGAAATACGTTGAAAAGCTGCGGGAAAAGCATGATGTAACAATTTCGCGCATTGGCGATTCCAGCCATGAACACACGGCATATACGCTTCCGTCCATCGACCACGAGGCAGAACAGGCCATCAATGCCTATGAAGCGGAGTTCGGCGCGGATGGGACGCGGGTGTTCCGCGACCACGCCGCCGAGCTGCCACCACAGCCTACCGTGCGAGAGCTGTTTGACGGGTACAAGCTGACCGTCGGCAACTCGCTTTCCAAAGATACGGCTTTTGTCAATGCCTGCCGCAATTCAGACCGCCAGAACGCTTATCTGGAGGGCGCGGACGCTATCCGTCGTATTGTCACGGCATCTGATGATCTCCAGCTTGTCCGCCTGTACTTTGATATGCCCGCGTTCCATAACCGGCTGCATCAGGAGCTTTTGGAGGAACTGTATCCCACGCTGGCAGCGACGGTCGCACCCTCTCCCTATCAGATCACACAGGAGGACATTGACAACGCGCTTCTGGATTGGCACAACAACCTAAAGGGCAAGCAGGAAGTCGCACTATATATGCAGGCGCATGGGCGAGAACGCAGCACCGCCGCATGGCTGGCTACAAAATATGGCTGGGAAGATAGCAAAACTCCCATGTATATCCATGTAGGAAACGCCGAGCCGGTGACGCTCACATGGGCGCAGGTACAGCGGCGGTTGGCACAGCTCATCCGCGAGAATAAATTTTACGATGAGAATGAGCGACTGCGGTTATTTTCACCTGACCGATACTCCATTCGTCTGCATCCCGGCGAGGGCGGAATTACCGGCATTTGGGATGAGGTGTTGGAACGGTTCTGCGGAGATGGGAAACAAACGCTCCGCTTTGCAGAACAGAATAACGCCATTGCTTACTTGGATGGCATCAAACGGGATATGGGAATTGAGCTATCCCCTCCGGCGTTTACAACACCGCTTGGCTATACTTATCATATTGGAGATCGCATTTCATCCATAGAGTTAGACCACATAGCAGCAGTCGGCGTTATCGCGCGTGTAGATGAAGATCACGTCTGGCACACGTTACCGAACGTACCCGGACAGGAACCTGTCAGCATCGACCGCAATTCCTTTGAACGCTACCTCGACACCAGATATTTCGAGGTTTCTGAACCGGAGCCGCAGCGCGTCATTGCGGCGCAGCACACAGAACAGCCAACCCCGGAGACGCCGCAAGCGGTTCAAAACCTTATGGGGCAGCGCGTGGAAATTGATGGTAAGCTCTATAATGTTGATTCCGCAGATGAAACTATCGCGCATCTCAGCGTCGTTTCATCCTCCAGCGAGAGCAATCACGATCCGGAACACAGAACCGAACCGGTTTCTGCTGTCCTCACACGAATTGCAGATCAGGGTCGTGAGCTTGCGCCGAATATTTCGGCATATCAGGCGCTTCGTGCAGAGCATCCCGAAAAGCTCATCGGTGTCCGTGTCGGAGAACGGCTGCTTTTTTATGACGCGGATGCAGAACGCGCCGCCAGCGCTTTGAATCGCCGCCTGCTGCAACGCGATATTCCCGGTATGGGCGAAACCGCTGTGACCGGCTATGATTTTGGACAATGGGCAAGCGCCGCAAAGCGGCTGCTGGAGCATGGACACAGTTTCGTGTTTGCGCAGCCAAATGAAACCGACGGCTATGATGTTTTCAACGAGGCCGATGCCAAGGAGTATATCCCCATTGGCATGGAGCTGGAGATTGACGGACGGAAGTTTGTCATTGACAGCGTAAATTTCAGCACGGATGAAGTATCTCTGCGCGATGTGACTTTTCAAAACAGGCAGGGCTTTCCCATCTTCCGCGCTGAACACATTGCGTTTATACGCTCGTTTGTTGAAGAGCAGGAACGGGAGCAGCCGCAGCCTGTCACCAAACCCGTCGCGTTCTATCCTGCCGAGAAAACGCACTTGCCCTACGACATAGAAATCCAAACGCTGCACATCCCGGAACCGGAGCATGACCCGCCCTCTGCGGAACCCGCCGAGCCTGAACCGCCCGCCATGAGCGATGAAGAAAGGCTGATTCTGGAGCAGGAAGGGCGCGCGGCACTCTCGGAAATGGGCGAGTTTGTGCCTGATTTTGATGATGCCATCTCTCAGGCTGAGATCGACGAGCCTCCCGCACACCGTCCTGCGGTATCTATTCCCGTTGACGGCGAGTGGCAGGGCTTTCCCAGCATTGCCGCTGCGGAGCAGGCCGCTTACGCTGACTTCAAGGCGGCAAGCCACCGCGACGCGCAGAATTTTCACATCACTGATGATGCCCTCGGCGTCGGCGGCGCAAAAGCAAAGTTTCGGGCAAATATGGCGGCGATCCACCTCCTGCAAGAGCTGGAGTTTGAGGGCTTACAGGCCAGCCCGGAGCAGCAGGAAATCCTCTCCCGCTATGTGGGCTGGGGCGGTCTTGCGGATGCCTTCGACGAGAATAAGCCAAACTGGTCGGACGAGTTTGCAGAGCTGTACGCCACACTCTCCCCGGAGGAATACGCTGCGGCCAGAGCGTCCACGCTGAACGCCCACTACACCAGCCCTACCGTCATCAAGGCGATCTATGAAGCGGTCGGCAATATGGGCTTCCAGAGCGGTAACATTCTGGAGCCGTCTATGGGCGTTGGCAACTTTTTTGGCCTGCTGCCGGAGCAGATGCAGGGCAGCAAGCTCTACGGTGTGGAGCTGGACAGCATCACCGGACGTATTGCCAAGCAGCTTTATCCCAAGGCGGACATTACCATCGCGGGCTTTGAAACAACGGACAGAAAAGACTTTTACGACCTCGCCGTGGGCAACGTCCCGTTCGGACAATATCAGGTAGATGACCGGGCTTATAACAAGCTCGGTTTTTCCATTCACGACTACTTCTTTGCCAAAACCCTCGACCAAGTGCGTCCGGGCGGCGTGATCGCGTTTGTGACCTCCCGCTACACGATGGACAAGCAATCACCCGAAGTCCGCAGGTACATCGCGCAGCGGGCGGAGCTGCTGGGTGCCATTCGTCTGCCCAACAATGCGTTCCGCGCCAACGCCGGTACGGATGTGGTTTCGGACATTCTCTTTCTCCAAAAGCGTGACCGTCCCATTGAGATCGAACCGGATTGGGTACACCTCGGTCAGAACGAGGATGGCTTTGCCATCAACCGCTATTTTGTTGACCACCCGGAGATGATCCTCGGCAGGCAGGCCTCTGAAAGCACCCAATACGGCAAGCAGGATTTTACCGTTGTCCCCATTGAGGGGCTGGCACTTGCAGATCAGCTCCATGATGCCGTGAAAAACATTCGCGGCACCTATCAGGAGGCGGAACTGCCAGAGCTGGGCGAGGGCGAACAGATCGACACGTCCATCCCCGCAGACCCCAATGTGAAAAACTACTCCTACACCGTGGTGGACGGCGAGGTGTACTACCGGGAAAACAGCCGCATGGTCAAACCGGAGCTGAACGCCACCGCCGCCGAGCGTGTCAAGGGCATGGTCGCGCTGCGGGATTGCGTGAATGAGCTGATTGCCCTGCAAATGGACGAGTACAGCGCAGAAAGCCGGATTCAGGAAGCGCAGACCGAGCTAAACCGCCTCTATGATGCGTTCTCCGCAAAACATGGCCTAATCAATGACCGTGCGAACCGTCTTGCGTTCTCTGACGATTCCTCTTACTACCTCCTGTGTTCGCTGGAAGTGCTGGATGACGACGGAAAGCTGGAGCGCAAGGCGGATATGTTCCACAAGCGCACTATCAAGCAGCAGCGCAGCGTAGATTCTGTGGATACCGCCAGCGAAGCCCTTGCTGTCTGCATCGGAGAAAAAGCCTGTGTCGATCTCGACTTCATGGCCTCCCTCATGGGCGGCAGCGAGAAAATCCCGCAGATCGTTGAGGATTTGAAGGGTGTCATTTACAAGGAACCCAACAGCGGCCCGTTTGACTTGGAGGACGGCGGCGAGCATTGGGCGAAGGGCTGGCAAACGGCGGACGAATATCTCTCTGGCAACGTCCGGCAGAAGCTTCGCACCGCGCAGCGTGTGGCAGCGCGCGACCCATTCTTCGCTGGGAATGTGGACGCCCTGATTGCTGCCCAGCCGAAAGACCTTGAAGCCAGTGAGATTGAGGTGCGGCTGGGTGCGACATGGTTTGATAAGAAGTACATCGAGCAATTCATGTACGAAACCTTTGAAACGCCCCGCTATCTGCGCGGACAGATCGAGATCAGCTATGTCCCGTACACCGCAGAATGGCAGGTTTCCCGCAAGAGCATGGTGCGCTACAACGACGTGGCGGCATTCACCACCTACGGCACAGACCGCGCCAGCGCCTATCGGCTGCTGGAGGATGCACTGAACCTCCGCGACATTCGCATCTACGATACCATTGAGGATGCAGACGGACGGGAGCGCCGTGTCCTCAACGCCAAGGAAACCACCCTTGCCGCGCAGAAGCAGCAGCTTATCCGGGATGCGTTCAAGGACTGGATTTGGAAAGACCCGGAGCGGCGCGAAACGCTGGTACGGCAATACAACGAGGAAATGAACAGCACTCGTCCCCGCGAGTATGACGGCAGCCACATCGTTTTCTCTGGGATGAACCCGGAAATCACCCTCCGAGAGCATCAGAAAAACGCCATCGCCCATGTGCTGTACGGCGGGAATACGCTGCTGGCACACGAAGTTGGCGCGGGAAAAACCTTTGAAATGGTAGCCTCTGCGATGGAATCTAAGAGGTTGGGACTGTGCCAGAAATCCATTTTTGTCGTGCCGAACCATCTGACGGAACAGTGGGCATCCGAGTTTCTGCGGCTCTACCCTTCGGCCAACATCCTTGTCACTACCAAGAAGGACTTTGAAACCCACAACCGCAAGAAATTCTGCGCCCGTATCGCCACCGGCGACTATGACGCCGTTATCATCGGCCACAGCCAGTTTGAGCGTATCCCCATCAGTCCGGAGCAGCAGGAACGGCTCCTTCACCAGCAGATTGAGGAAATCACCGATGGTATTCAGGATACCAAGCTCGCAGGCGGCAACAGCTTCACCATCAAGAGTTTGGAGCGCACGAAAAAGGGACTGGAGGCACGGCTGAAAAAGCTGCAAGCCAGCGACCGCAAGGATGATGTGATTTACTTTGAACAACTTGGCGTAGACCGGATGTTTGTGGACGAGTCGGACAATTATAAAAATCTTTTCCTCTATACGAAGATGCGCAATGTGGCAGGGCTTTCCACCACCGATGCGCAGAAATCCTCGGATATGTTCTCCAAGTGCCGCTACATGGATGAGCTGACCGGCGGGCGCGGCGTGGTATTTGCCACCGGCACCCCGGTTTCCAACTCCATGACGGAGCTTTACACCATCCAGCGCTATTTGCAGCATGACCGGCTGCGAGAGATGGGTATGGGCCACTTCGATTGCTGGGCAAGCCGCTTTGGTGAAACCACCACCGCGCTGGAGCTTGCCCCGGAGGGAACCGGCTACCGGGCAAGGACGCGCTTTGCAAAGTTTTTCAACTTGCCCGAATTGATGAATCTGTTCAAAGAGGTCGCCGACATCAAAACGGCGGATCAGCTCCACTTGCCCACGCCGGAGGTTGCGTATCACACCATCGCCACCAAACCCACGCAGATCCAGCAGGACATGGTGAAAGCCCTCTCGGAACGAGCGTCCAAGGTACACAGCGGTGCGGTCAGCCCGGATGTGGACAATATGCTCAAAATTACCTCGGACGGACGCAAGCTGGGGCTTGACCAGCGCATCATCAATCCCATGCTCCCCGATGAGGAAACCACCAAGGTCAATCAATGTGTGGCGAACATTCTCCAATACTGGCGTGACGGCGAGGAGGAAAAACTGACACAGCTTGTGTTTTGCGACATTTCTACGCCAAAGACCACGCCCTCGCAGCGGGCGGCAAAGGCTTCCCCCGGTACGCTGGACAGCCCGGAAATTCATGCGCTGGAGAGCGCGATTTCATTGGAGGAAAGCTCTGACACGCCGTTCACGGTCTATGAGGATGTGCGCCAAAAGCTCATTGACGCCGGTATGCCCCCGGAACAGATCGCGTTCATACACGACGCCAACACGGAGGTCAAAAAGCGGGAACTGTTCGCAAAAGTCAGGAGTGGTCAGGTGCGCGTCCTGATGGGCAGCACGGCCAAAATGGGCGCAGGAACCAACGTGCAGGATCGTTTGGTCGCACTTCACGATTTGGATTGCCCGTGGCGTCCTCGTGATCTCACACAGCGAAAAGGCCGCATTGAGCGTCAGGGCAATCAAAATCCTCTTGTCCATGTGTACCGCTATGTGACCGAAGGAACCTTTGACGCATACCTCTGGGTGCGACACGAAGTCGCATAATGTAATTGTTCGGCAGTGACCGAACCTGCTATTCCATTAGCAGTAGCCTAACATCACCAAAGCAGTTGGTAACGACTGTGAGGAAGCCTGATGTGAAAGAGTAGCCCTCCCCGAACGGGGTCAAGCGGAAGCTGTGAGGCAGAAGTGACAAGCTGCAAGCAACAATGCGGCTGGGGAGCTTGGCTGTGTGGTATGGTTAATGTAATGTAAATCGCCAATAAACGTCGTTAAAGTGCGAACAGGCTAAAGTTGCTGATAAGCCTGAACCAAAAGGTGTTGCAGTCGGTTGTCCCCTTCCATAGTGGGGGCACATGGACATTATGACTGTCGGCGGAGAGGCGGAACCTAACCCACACTGTTCATTATGTGAAACGTGGTAAGCCCGTATTTTCTCCGGCATAGCCGGAAAGCAGACCGTAAGGGAAGCCCATGGGAAATGCGGGTAAGGAGCGATGGAAAAAGCGAACGCCGCCCCTGTAATGGGGACGGATAGAGATTGCAACATTATCTCACGCGAAAGCGGGCAGACTTCCATCCGGTCTTTCTTTACGAGAGAATTTACAGAACTTTTGAAGGAGGAAATTGCAAATGAACGGGAAACCGTGTGCATCCCCCGGCATTGCAACGTGCTGGGAAGCCATAGACTGGCAGAAAGCACTTGCGTATGTCAAAAAGCTGCAAGTGCGTATCGTAAAGGCTCAAAAAGAAGGCCATTACAGCAAGGTAAAATCGCTGCAATGGCTGCTGACACATTCGTTCTATGCCAAAGCCTTGGCAGTGAAGCGAGTGACAAGTAATCAAGGCAAAAGAACATCCGGCGTAGACCATGAATTATGGCTGACACCACAGGCAAAATTCAACGCAATCTCAAAACTCAACCGGCGGGGTTATCACCCGCAACCGCTCAGACGGCACTATATCCCTAAGAAAAACGGGAAAATGCGTCCGCTGGGCATCCCGACTATGACCGACCGAGCCATGCAGACACTCTACAAATTTTCGCTGGAGCCGATAGCGGAAACCTATGCCGACCCTAACTCCTACGGGTTCAGAATCGGCAGAAGCACCCATGATGCAATCGAGCAGTGCTTCACTGACCTGAACAAAGGGAAATCCCCGGAATGGATACTGGAGGGCGACATCAAGGGCTGCTTCGACCATATCAGTCACGAATGGCTGTTGGAAAATATTCCAATGGACACGCAAATACTCGAAAAGTGGCTGAAATGCGGATATGTGGAAACGCGCAAATTGTTCCCAACGGACGAGGGTGCGCCGCAGGGCGGCACAATCTCCCCTACACTTATGAACATGACGCTGGACGGTCTGGAACGGCTGCTTCAAGAACGGCTTCCCACCCGACAGAAGGTAAATGGACGAACACACTTTAACAAGCTGAATTTCGTGCGTTATGCGGATGATTTTATTATCACCGGAGAATCGCCGGAATTTTTGCGGGACAAGGTGCTGCCTATCGTCAAAGAATTTCTGACAGAACGTGGGCTACAGCTCTCGGAAGAAAAGACGGTCATCACTCATATTGAAGATGGCTTTGACTTCCTGGGCAAAAACATCCGAAAATATAACGGCAAGCTACTCATCAAACCGTCCAAAACTTCGGTCAAGTCGTTCTTAGAAAAGGTGCGGAGCATCATAAAGGGCAATAAATCCACCAAACAGGAAACGCTGATACGCAAGCTCAATCCCGTTATCCGGGGCTGGGTGAATAACCAGCGATATGTCGTGTCCTCCAAGGTGTTCAGCAGGGTTGACTATGAGATATACAAATGCCTGTGGCAATGGGCGAAGCGCAGACATAAGAAAAAGAGCCACAAATGGATTGCACAGAAATACTGGCACCATATTGGCTCCCGTCAGTGGACATTCTCTGTTCCCTATGAAAACCAAAGTACCGAGGGTGAGCCGCTCTACTGCAAACTCGAATACGCAACCGATACAAAAATCATTCGATTTAAGAAAATCGTAGCGGAAGCAAACCCGTTTGATGAATGTTGGACGGACTATTTCGAGGAACGAGAGGGCGAAAAGCTACTCAACAGCACGAAGGGACGGGAAAAATTACTGACAATCTGGCGGCGGCAACATCGCCGCTGTCCGGTCTGTGGAGACCTTATCACATCGGAAACCGGCTTCAAGGTGCATACTCCAGCCGGCAAGAATAGCCTGAAAATCATGGTACACAAGGAATGTCATGAAGAAATCCACAGCCTGATTACTACTTTTGAGCCGGGTTCCCGATAAGGGGGCCTTTTGAAAGGCTTGAGCCGTATGAGGGGAAACTCTCACGTACGGTTCTTAGGGGAGGGATGGGCAGCAATGTCCATCTCTTACCCGACCAAACGGTGGAAAATAAGCAGAAATTCATCTCTCAGATCATGACCTCAAAATCCCCGGTTCGCTCCTGCGAGGACGTGGACGCTACGGCGCTGTCCTTTGCGGAGATCAAGGCGCTGTGTGCCGGTGATCCCCGCATCAAGGAGCGCATGGATTTGGACATTGAGGTGTCCAAGCTCAAAATTATGAAGGCAGACCACAACAGCAAGCAATTCCGCTTGGAGGATAGTCTGCTGAAATACTTTCCGGAAAAGATAGAAGAACACAAGGGCTTTGTTCGTGGGCTGGAGGCGGATATGCAGACCCTCGCGGCGCATCCGCTCCCGGCAGAGGGCTTTGTCGGCATGGAGATTCGCAGCGACCGGCTCACCGATAAGGAAAACGCCGGTGCCGCGTTGCTGGACACCTGCAAGGAGGTCAAGGGCAAAGACCCGGTACAGATCGGCAGCTATCGCGGCTTTACCATGTCCGTTGCTTTTGATTCCATGTGGAAAACGTACACGCTGACGCTGAAAGGCCGGATGACCCATCGCGTTGAACTCGGTTCGGATGCCAGAGGCAACCTTGTCCGCATCGAGAACGCGCTGGATAAAATGCCGGAGCGTCTGCGCAGCGTTCAGGAGCAGCTTGAAAACCTCTATAACCAGCAGGCAGCGGCAAAGGCTGAGGTCGGTAAGCCGTTCCCGCAGGAGCAGGAGCTGGCCGCGAAAACGGCGCGGCTGATTGAGCTGGATATGGAGCTGAATTTGGACGGCAAGGGACAGCCGCAGCCTGAGCAGGCGATTGCAAAATCTGCGCGGCCTTCCGTTCTGGATAGGCTGAAAGCGTCGCCTGTTCATGGCGCACCGGAAAAGCCCCACAAAAAAGAAATGGAGGCACGATAATGAAAAATCTCCCCGTTTACAAGCACCCGGCAGCCTACGCCAGAGAGCATGACGAGCTTGCGGCCTACCGCGCTTCCAATCAAGCGAACACGGCCTGCAAGGAAGCGATTGAAGCCGCCATCCGTGACCACTACCGGGATAACCGGCTGGATGCAGCGGCGGTCGATCAGGTGGTGCAGCAGTTCGGCTATGACCGCACGTTCCATGTCCTTGCCATCACCGTCTGTCAAGCGGATTGGGACAGACGGTATTCACCCGACAACCGGGCATGGGCAAACGCCATGTCCATCCCCGCCAATCCCGACACATGGGGTACTGACCGCAACTGCTATCTGGCCGTCAACAGCCATCCCGGTCTGGTCGATCTGTTTCTCAGCCAGACCCGCAAAGCCTACGCGCAGGAGCGGCAGAAAACCTCTGTCCGGGATAAGCTGAAAAAGCCGCCTGAAACAACTTCGCCGAAAATTTCGGCGAAGTCCAAAGCCCCGGAGCGCTGAGCGATGGCAAAACGCAAGCGGGATATTCAGCTTAAATTCCGCGTCACGCCGCAGGAACGGGAAATGATCGAAACAAAGATGGCGCAGTTCGGCACCACCAACATGGCGGCGTATCTCCGCAAGATGGCGATTGACGGATATGTGGTGAAGCTCGACCTTCCGGAGCTGCGGGAGCTGGTGTCCCTGCTTCGGTATTCCAGCAACAACCTCAACCAGCTCACCCGCCGCGCCCACGAAACAGGCCGTATCTACGAAACCGATCTGGAGGACATTCAGCAAAGTCAGGAACGGATATGGACGGCGGCAGAGAAAATCGTTTCCTCGCTGGCGGCGCTGAAATAAGTCGCAGGGGCGGCGGTCACTCCGCCGCCCCTGTTCACACAAAAGCAAAAGCCCCGACGCAAAACAGCATCGGAGCTTCTACGGTTCCAGATTGTTTTCATCAAACAGCGGCGAGGCAAAAAAGCTGCTCAGGTCGATCTCCAATCCCTGACAAAGCTCGTGGATGATCCGCAGCTTCATAGACGGGTATGCGCAGTTCACAAGATTACCGATGGTGGACTTCGGTACGCCGCTTTTCATATAAAGCTGATACTGCGTCATGCCACGCTCCTGCATCAGCTCAACCAAACGCCTGCTGACGGCTTCATTCAACTGCAAGTACCACACCTCCCGTCCCTGTAACTGTACCAATATTATATTTCCCATCTGGAGAAAATTAGTTCAGGTAGCTGTACTAAAGAAGGATTATGTGATATGGTTAGATGTCGGGCAAAAGGCGAAAACTATTCGTATGACTTTGCCGCATCCTTGCAAAACACCAATGGGCAAAGTATTCTAATATCAGAAAAAGATTTGACTGCTTGGAAAGGAGCTGCGGAACGTATGCTGACAAACGAAATTGTGCTGAAAGTATTTTCTGACTACCTCAACCGCGATACGGATTTTGAAGTTGTCCTGACCAGCAGAGGCTACACGGTCATGGGTTTTGACAACCACCGTCAGGACTGGAACACCGTGGACTTTTGCCCTACGCCCGAAGCGCTGCGGGATTCTTTGTTAAACGCCTATGAGAGCTTCCGCGAGCTGGAGATCACGGGCGGTGATCGTGATTTGACCGAAAAGGAAGAAGAAAAGCTCGCCAAAGAGCGTGACGCGCTGACCGCACTTTGTGAAAAGGAGGCCGCAAAATGTTCATCCTGAAAATTCTCTTTGCGCCGCTGTCGCTTATCCTGTCCCTGTTCGTTTGGCTGTGCGCAGGGCTGCTGTCCTGCTCCGGCTTCGTGTTCAAACTGGCAAGCGGACTGCTCTCCCTGCTGGCTTTCGCCGTGCTGATTACCTACTCCGTAAAGAACGGCATCATCCTCCTTATGCTGGCGTTTCTGATCAGCCCGATGGGACTTCCGCTGCTGGCTGTGCAGGGGCTTGGCAAGCTGCAAGACATGAACACCGCCATGAAAAACTTCATTCATAGTTAAAACACAAGCCGGGGCGAACGCCTCGGCTTGCTTTTCTAAAATCGTTGTTTACTTTCTTGCTAATATCGGATATAATATTAGCAAGAAGGAAGTGATAACATGACCGCCTACGACCGGCTTGATCTGCTTTTTCAGCAAAACAATGGGATCGTCAAAACCGCGCAGGTTTTGGAAATCGGTATTTCCAAGTCCACGTTTTACGCCTACGCCAAGCAGCACGGCGTAGAGCAGGCCGCGCACGGTGTTTATGTTTCGCCTGACGCATGGACGGACGCCATGTACCTGCTGCACCTTCGCTGTGCGCAGGCCGTATTCTCCCATGAAAGCGCGCTGTTTTTCCATGACCTGACCGACCGGGAGCCGAATCCGTATTCCATCACGGTCAAGACCGGCTACAATCCTGCCAGCCTGCAAGCAGACGGCATCAAGGTCTACACCATCAAGAAAGAATTGCATGATGTGGGGATCGTCACGATGAACACGCCCTTTGGCAACCCGGTTCCCGTCTATGATATGGAGCGTACCATCTGCGATCTGATCCGCAGCCGCAGTGGAATCGAGATGCAGACCTTTCAGGATGCACTCAAGCAATACGCAAAACGAAAAGACAAGGACTTGCGGAAGCTGATGCGCTATGCGCAGATGTTCCGTGTTGAAAAACTGCTTCGGCAGTATTTGGAGGTACTCTTATGATTAAGACTGCACGGCAGCTCAAAGACCTGATACGCAATCTCTCCAAGGACAAATCCGCAGATGCGCAAATCCTGATGCGCAATTACATGATGGAGCGCTTTCTGGAGCGCATTTCTCTTTCGGAATATCGGGACAAGTTCATCCTTAAAGGCGGGATGCTGGTGGCTGCAATGGTCGGCCTTGACGCCCGCTCCACGATGGACATTGACGCGACCGTAAAGGGTGCGACGGTCGGCATCGAGGAAGTGGAGAATATGATTGCCTCCATCATCTCCGTGCCGGTGGACGATGGCGTAGAGTTCCGTGTGAAGCGCATTTCCGAGATCATGGACGAAGCCGAGTATCCGGGCATCCGCATCAGCATGGAAACGGAGTTTGACGGCGTAATAACGCCGCTCAAAATCGACATTTCCACCGGTGACGCTATCACGCCCCGCGAAGTGCGTTACAGCTTCAAGCTGATGCTGGAGGATCGCTCCATTGAGATTTGGGCGTACAATCTGGAAACCGTTCTGGCTGAAAAGCTGGAAACCGTCGTGTCCCGCGCCACCACCAACACCCGCATGAGAGATTTCTATGATCTGCACATTCTGAGCCAGCTCCACGGCCAGAGCATCGTCCCTGCTGATCTCCGGGCGGCGCTCATTGCAACGGCCAAGAAACGCGGTACAGAGAAGTATCTTGCCGACGCGCCTGCGGCCTTTGATGAAGTCGAGGCCGACCCAAATATGGAAAAGCTGTGGCAGGCTTATCAGAAGAAGTTCTCCTATGCTGCCGACCTGTCGTGGCATACGGTCGTGGAATCCATCCGCAGTCTATATAGATTAGCGCGGGCTGAATAATATGGGAAACAGTAATAAGGTCTGCCCGAACTGCGGCAGAAAGATGAAGCAGCAGTTCATAGGCTTGCAGCATTGCAAATGCGGCATGAGCTGGAAAAAGGACGAAGGCTTTTTCGAACGCACCCCTGATATGATCTTTGCTCTGGAACGACGAACCATTGGAGGAAAGGTAAAACAGGTTCCGATTATCCGCTATCAATCCGATAAATGAAGAATAAAACGGTCTGCTTCGGCAGGCCGTTTTACTTTTCAAGGAGGTGTTCAACATGGCAACCACGCGCCTGATGCCCCTGCACACCGGCAAAGGCCGCACGGTGGGGCAGGCCATCAGCGCCATCATCGACTACACCGAAAATCCGCAAAAGACAGACGGCGGCAGGCTGATTACGAGCTGGCAGTGCGACAGCAGGATCGCCGATGCCGAGTTCCTTTTCGCCAAAAATCAATACACCCAAAAGACCGGCAGAGTGCGCGGCGAGGATGATGTGATCGCCTACCATCTGCGGCAATCCTTTGTTCCCGGAGAGATCACACCGGAGGACGCGAACCGTTTGGGCTGTGAGCTGGCCAAGCGCTTCACCAAGGGCAATCACGCCTATATCGTCTGCACCCATATCGACAAAGCCCATATTCACAATCATGTGATCTGGAACTCCACCGCACTCAGCCAGACCCGGAAATTCAGAAACTTTTGGGGCAGCAGCCGCGCCGTGCGGCGGCTCAACGATACCATCTGCATCGAGAACGGCTACTCCATCGTGGAGAATCCGAAGCGCCAAGGCAAGAGCTACAACAAGTGGCTGGGCGACAAAAAGAAGCCCTCCCACCGGGAGCGAATCTGCGCGGCCATTGACGATGCGCTGACACAAAAGCCCGATAGCTTTGAAACGCTGCTGGAGCTGCTGCGGCAGGCCGGGTATGAGATCAAGGGCAAGAAAGTCCCGCCCCTGTTAGGCGGCGAACAGAAAAAGTCCATTCGCATGGATACCCTCGGCGACGGTTATACTCCCGCAGATCTTCGTGCGGTGATTGCAGGTGAAAAGGCGCATACGCCGCGAAAGAGCGCCGCAGCGCCGGTCAAACCGGAAAAGCGCAGCGGGAATCTGCTGGTGGACATTCAGACCAAATTACGCGCTGGCAAGGGTGCCGGTTATGCGCGTTGGGCGACGTTATTTAACCTGAAACAGATGGCACAGACGGTGGCCTATCTGCAAGACCATGAGCTGTTAGATTACGCCATTCTCTCGGAGAAAGCGGCGGCAGCGTCCGCTCACTTCAACGAGCTTTCCGCAAGGATCAAATCTGCGGAAACACGCATGGCCGAGATTGCCGTGCTGCGGGAGCATATCGTGGGTTACGCTAAGACCCGCGATACCTACGTTGCCTATCGCAAGGCCGGGTACTCCAAGAAATTTCTTGTAGAGCATGAAAGCGAGATCACGATCCACAAGGCCGCAAAGAACTATTTTGATGGACTGGGCTTCAAGAAGCTGCCCACCATCAAGGCGCTGAATACCGAGTACGCCGAGCTGCTGGCGGAGAAGAAAGCGGCCTACGCCGACTACCGAAAAGCCCGTGAGGAAATGAAAGAGCTGCTGACGGCCAAGGCCAATATCGACCGTATTCTGGAGTTGGATAAGGAGCAGGAGGAAGCGAATGAACGACGGGAAAAAGAGGCAGAGCAGCGCTGAGCTGCCCGCCCATAAGCGATTTGCAAAATCGCGCAGCCGATGGATTTATCCATCGTTCCAGAACACAGTTTTTGTGTTCTGAGGGGATTGGGGCAACGCCCCAACAAGCATGAAACAGGCGGGTTCCGTGTAAACGGAATCCGCCTGTTTTCGCAAAGTGGGTACCGCTTTGCATTGCTTGCCAGTTTCTTGTTCCCGTTCGTAACCCCTCTGAAGCCGTGGTTTTCGATGCCGCATATAGCGTAACGCTTCGCCTCGCACGCGGCCGGTTGACCGTGTCTGCGTCTGCGCCTCGTCGTACCCGAACTGCGCGACATGGCACTCTGCCCCTGCGGGAACGTCCCTGATTTTTTCTGTAGCAGCTTGCATTCGTGCTGAAAATTGACTTTCAGGCGTAAATCGTGTAAACTATATTAGTACATTAGTCACTGCTAACCGAAAAAAGGAGGGCATCCAATGACAAGCGAATACATGAACAACCTCTATCGGGATCTGCTCTCCAATTCACCGCAGACCGTAACGATCCCGATTCCTTCTGATATGGGAACCGGACAAATTGCGCAGGTGGTGACAAAACAGGGTGCCGTTGTTTCAGACTGGAAGATGAATTATTTTTCTGACATGAATGTGCGCGGGATTAACAGCGAGGACTATATTCAAATGCTGTTCTGCCTGAACGACGGCGTGTCGTGGAATATTGCAGGCAGCAGAGAGGGCGCTTGTCTTGCAAAGGGAGAATCCTGCATTTACCGTGGACACGGGAAAATGGAGTCTCTCTGTTATGCGCAAAACAGCGACTTCTATTTTAAGAACATCAAAATTCCCGTTCCATATTTCAAACGTTTATTACAGGACTACTTCGAGGATGGCGAGATTACCGTCTATGAAAAGAAACTGCTGACCGGAATTTCAAAGGTGAGCATAACGCCCTATATGGAGCATATTTTCGCAGAGTTACAAGACTTTACACATTATCGGGGTGGGCTTGGGTATCTGTTTCTGGAAAGCAAAATCCACGAATTGCTGTCAGTATATTTGAGCGAAGTGTTGGAGCTGCGAATCCTCTCGCCGGAATACTGCTGCATATCAAAAAGTGAACGTGATTGCATCATCGAGGCAAAGAGAATCATTGACAGCGAGCTTGCCTTTGCGCCAAGCTGTGAAGGACTGGCAAGGCAGGTTCAAATCAGCGTCTCTAAATTATCAAGGGGATTCTCCATGATGTACGGCATTTCGGTTCATGCGTATGTTATTGAGCAGCGGTTAGAGCGGGCCGCAGGATTGTTATTGGAGAGCAATATGAACATTGGGCAGATAGCGGTTCTTGTGGGTTATACAAAGCCCAGCAACTTTTCTGCTGCATTTAAGAAAAAGTATGGAGTTATGCCAAAAGATTATCGAGAGGCCAGCCGAATCAAATAGGTGCTTTGCATACCCAAAATAAATACCGATTTGGGGTAGAATGAAATTGCTTTTGGGTTGGATATTGGACATGAAATTGCTAAAATGCGTGGTGTGGTTAGAACACTCTAACCACACCACGCATTTTAATTTTAGGAGGAACAACCATGAATAAGAAGTTGAATGCAAAGGATTTTATCCTGATCGGCGTTCTGACTGCGCTCATGTGGATCATTTGCATGATTATCAGCACCGTAATGAGCATTGCCGGACCCGTTACCAACGTATTTTATCCTGCTGTCGTAGCAATCCCCAACGGAATCGTGATGATGCTGTTGCTGGCAAAAGTCCCGAAGAAAGGCGTGTTCACCATCTGCGGCACAATCCAGGGAATCCTGTTCCTGCTGGTCGGCGGATTTTGGCTTATCCCGGTTGCATTGATTGTAGGCGGTGTCATTTGTGATTTTTTGATTATGGGAAGAAAAGAAATCACAATGAAGTCCATGATGATTGCCTACACGATTTTCAGCGGTATCTTTGCTTTTGGTGCAATTGTAGGGCCTATGAGCTTCCTGCAGGACGCTTTTGTAGGGGCGATGGAAAAGAACAACATTGCGCAGGAATACATAGATGGCATGATTAGCATTACATCTGGATTTATGCCTGTTGTCATTATAGTGGCTGGCTTGCTCGGTGGCTTGATTGGCGGTTATATCGGCCAGAAAGCATTGAAGAAGCACTTTATTAAGGCCGGACTTGTATCGGTGAAGTAACAGCTCCGAAAACTGACAGACGCCAGATTTGTCAGTAGAGTGCCTGAATCAAAAGCGGGGCTGCAATGTCAGCCCCGCTTTTTTTTGGAGAACAGTATGGAAGAAAACACAAAGAAACTCATTACACAAAGACAATTTCAAAGAACGGCAGCTTTAGACCCACGGTGCAAAGTTGCGCTGCTGATTATGATCGGATGTGTCAGTTATTTTCTGAATGGCGAAATTTGCAGTTTGGTACTTGTTGCATCTTTTGCGCTATTCATTGCTGTCGGCAATGGCGGAAAATGGGCCGCCAAGATGCTGATTTTTTATATTGTCATTGCCTATCTCAATGCCTTACTGCGGTATGTTTCTATTCCGGTACTCAGCGTGATCATGAGTGTGTTTGGTGTGACCATTTTGAAACTGGTTCCTATTGCAATGATGGGAATATGGATTTTGCACACAACACAAATGGATGATCTCATGGTATCGCTGCAACGCATGCGATTGCCGCAGGCTGTTACAATTCCGTTAGTGGTCATGTTCCGCTACATACCTACTTTACGGATTGAATACCGCATGATTCGTAATACAATGGACATTCGCGGCATCGGTGATACGGTATGGAAACAACTTATCCATCCGCTTGCTACGATTGAATATATTCTGATCCCTTTGCTGATGCGTTGCCTGAAAGTAACCGATGAATTAGCAGCATCCGGCACAACGCGGGGATTGGAACTGGAAGGAAAGAGATATGCGCTGAACCCTGTCCGTTTTTCGTGGAAAGAGTATGCAGTGACTGCGCTGGGAATTGTCTTTTTAGCGCTACTTCTGTTCCTCGACCATACCTCTATTGGGGAAATCATTATATGGAGGGTATAGCGATGATTACCTTTGATAATTTCTCTTTCCGCTATGAGGAAAGGGATAAATTTACATTGAAAGATCTGAACCTGACAATACAGACAGGCGAATTTGTTTTATTGACAGGTCGGAGCGGGTGCGGGAAAACTACCCTGATTCGCTGCCTGAATGGGTTGATTCCACATTTCTACCCCGGAGAGTCAAAGGGGGATATTCTGTTGGACGGACACTCTTTGCTGGAATTGAAGCCGTCTGATTTAGCGGGTAAGGTGGGGACCGTATTCCAAGATCCACGTTCACAGTTTTTTATGACAGATACCACACGGGAGCTTGCTTTCGGGTGCGAAAATATGGGGTATTCCCGTGAGGAAACCGTTGACCGCATTGCAAAAGCGGTGCTGGATTTGGAACTAAGCGATTATCTGAACCGCAGTATTTTTGATTTATCCAGCGGCGAAAAGCAGCAGATCGCGATTGGTTCAGTCTATGCCCTTTTGCCTAAAGTATATATCTTTGATGAACCGTCAGCGAATTTAGACTATGCTGCCACAAAACGTCTGGCAGAAACCATGAAGCGCCTGAAAGCTGATGGATATACCATTATTGTTGTTGAGCATCGTTTCTACTATTTGAGGGAGTTGCTTGACCGGGCATATCTGATTCAGGATGGCAGGCTTATACAGAGCTTCACAAGAGAACAGTTTTGCTCATTGTCCGATGAAACCCGTATCCAATACGGATTGCGTACAGTCTATCCAGAACGGGAGGCAGCGAAGTATCAGCTAAAACCGGCACATAAATCCAATGATGGATTGAGTGTAAGCAACCTCTCCTTTGCATATAAAAAGGGGCCGGATGTTTTACGGAATATCAATTTTGAAGCCCATAAAGGTGATGTGATTGGTATTTTGGGGCATAACGGAGCCGGAAAAACCACCTTGCTCTCGATTATGACAGGCCTTCTAAAAGAGAAAACCGGGAGTATCCGTTATAACGGCAAAAAGCTGTCCCCGCGCCAGAGAAGGAACCTGTCCTATCTTGTCATGCAGGATACCGATTATCAGCTTTTTGGCAGCAGCGTGGAAGAAGAATTATCATTGGGAATTGAAAATGACTGCTCCGGGAAAGTCACGGAAACTTTAGAGGCTCTGGAACTTGGCGCATACCGGGAGTGTCATCCTGCGTCCTTATCAGGAGGACAGAAACAGCGGGTGACGATAGGCGCTGCCATTGTCAAGGACAGTCCGGTCATCTATTTTGATGAACCCACCAGCGGCCTTGACTACGATTCTATGGTGAGGGTAAGCCATTTGATCGAGCAGCTTGCAGCAGCCGGTGTGATTATTTTCGTTGTGTCGCATGATTTTGAATTTATTACCCGCACCTGTTCAGAAGTGTTACAGCTTGATGGTCAGGATTCGATTAAGAATCAGGTCTTAACCCCGGAAATCTTGCTGTCACTTTCAAAACAATACTTTAATTGATTGGAGGCTTTGTTATGTTCAAGAAAGTATTTGAGTATGCCGGGCCGCACAAAAAGGACTTATATATAGCAACTTTCATCGTCCTGCTTAGCGTCCTGATGGGGGTACTTCCCTTTGTGCTGGCCTATCAGGTGATCTCGCCTCTTGTCATGGGCAATGCCGTTGATACCAAATATGTGTGCATACGGGTAATCGGCGTTTTGATCTGCCTTATTTTACAGGCCATTCTTTATGGCTGGGGACTGGATGTATCCCATAAGGCCGCTTATAGCACGCTGCTCCGGCTTCGCACTTCCCTGCAAAAGAGATTTGAAGCAGTTCCACTTGGATTTATCCAGGATAAGGGAACCGGCACAATTAAAAAGCTGTTTGTGGATGATGTGGACAGTCTGGAAGTATTGCTTGCCCACTCTTTGCCGGAGGGGATTGCAAACCTGATGATTCCGATTGCAATTTATGTTGCTATGTTTTTCATCGACTGGAAACTGGCCCTGCTATCTCTTGCGTCTATTCCGATCAGCTTTGCGGCTATGATGATTATGTATTCCGTTGGTATGAAGAAAATGGGGCCGTATTACATGGCTGGGCAGAAAATGAACAATACCATTATTGAGTATATCAACGGTATGGAAGTTGTGAAAGTGTTCAACAAGGACGCAGAATCCTATGAGCGTTTCCGCAAAGACATTTCCGATTATCGGGACTATACGCTGGAATGGTATAAGGCAGCATGGCCGTGGATGGCAATTTACAGCAGCCTTTTACCCTGTACGATTATCCTTACTCTGCCTTTGGGGGCATGGTTTGTACTTTGTGGATTCTCCACTCTGCCGGATTTGATTTTGGTGCTTTGCCTGTCGCTTAGTATTGGTATTCCGCTGCTGAAATCTTTGAGCTTTTTACCGACTATGCCGCAGCTCAATTATAAGATTGCCGCTTTGGAGCAAGTGTTGGAAACAGCGCCGTTACAGCAGACGGACGCCGTTTTTCATGGGAAGAATTACGACATTTGTTTCGATCACATTACATTCGGGTATGAGAAAAGTCAGCCGGGACCTGATGGACAGCCGATGGTAACAATGGATGAAGTTATCCATGATATTAGTTTTACTGCAAAGGCAGGACAGAAAACGGCCTTAGTTGGTGAATCCGGCTCCGGAAAAAGTACGTTGGCGAAACTGCTGATTCACTACTACGACCCGCAGCAGGGCAGCATTTCCATTGGTGGGCAAAAAATAACGGAAATGAGCTTAGAGGCATTGAACAGTCAGGTTTCCTACGTGGCGCAGGATCAGTATTTATTCAATACTTCCATTCTTGAAAATATCCGTATTGGGCGGCCAGACGCTACAGATGAAGAAGTCCTTGAAGCGGCGAAAAAAGCACAGTGCATGGAATTTCTTGAAAAGCTGCCGCAGGGGATTCATTCGATGGCGGGAGATGCCGGGAAAATGCTTTCTGGCGGTCAACGACAGCGTATTTCTTTGGCGCGAGCCATTTTGAAAAACGCTCCTATCATCGTGTTGGATGAAGCGACTGCATATGCAGACCCGGAGAATGAGGAAAAGATGGAGGCTGCGATTGCGGAATTGGTAAAAGGCAAGACCTTATTTGTGATCGCCCACAAACTTCCTGCAATTATGAACGCCGATCAGATTTGTGTGATCGAACATGGCAAACTGGCGGCAACCGGCACTCATGCTGAACTGCTGGCAATCTGTGAGGAATACAAAAAACTGTGGAAAGCCTCGCAGGACAGCGCAGAATGGAAAGTCAACGCTGTAAAGGAGGGAAAATAAATGCTGGCACTATTTTCAAGAATCCTAAAACTCTCCGGCAAGTATAAGTGCCGGATTCAGGGGGCTTTCGTATGTGCTTTTCTCGAATCCATACTTTCAAAAATGCCTATCTTTTTAGCCTTTCTTGTGCTCTCTGGATTCTATCAGAAAACATTGACAGGCACAAAATGTCTGTATATCGGTATCGGACTTGTTGGCGTTGTGGCTGCACAGGTGATTGTCCATTATCTCTGTGACAGACTGCAAAGCGCTGCCGGATATATGATTTTTACGGATAAGCGGATGGAGCTCGGCGGTCATCTCCGCAAGCTGCCGATGGGTTATTTTACTTCGGGCAACATTGGCAAGATCAGTTCGGTACTTAGTACGGATATGGTATTCATTGAAGAAATTGCCATGAGTACACTTGGCAATATGATGAGCTACATGCTCTCTGCACTTATCTTGCTGGTATTTATGTTCTTTCTGGACTGGCGGCTTGGTCTGGCTGCGGCTGCTGTAACGCTGCTGGCATGTTTTACCGCAAAAGGGATGAACAAGGTTTCCTTAAAAGAAGCAGCTTGCAGACAGGATCAAAGCGAACATTTGACGGACGCAGTTCTTTCCTTTGCAGAGGGGATTAGCGTAATTAAGAGCTATAACCTGATTGGCGAAAAGTCGGAGGAATTAACCGGGAATTTCAGACGTTCCAGAGATACATCCACTGCCTTTGAACGTAAAATGACGCCGTGGACAAGAGGCCTGAATATTTTGTACGCAGTCGGAATCGCCGCTATTTTTGCGCTTTCCGTTTGGCTTCAGCAAAGCGGTTCCCTTTCGCTGCCTTATCTGCTTGGCGTTCTGCTCTTTGTCTTTGATCTGTTCAGCCCGTTAAAGGCACTGTATGGAGAAGCCTCGCGCCTCACGGTTATGAACGCTGCTTTAGACCGTATTGAAGCGGTTCTGAATGAAACAGAGTTGCCGGATAAAGGGACGGCACATATTCCGAATGAAAGCTCCGGCTCACCGGAAATCTGTTTTGATAATGTGACTTTTGCCTATCAGGACAAGGAAGTCCTGCACAATATCAGCTTCTCTATGCAGAAGAATACCATGACCGCACTTGTGGGACCGTCTGGCGGCGGCAAATCCACGATTGCAAACTTACTGGCGCGTCTGTGGGATGTGAAATCCGGCAAAGTGACAATCCGTAGTACAGATATTCGGGATGTACCTCTCGCTGAACTGATGGAACAGATCAGCATGGTTTTCCAGAGGGTGTACTTGTTCCAGGATACCATTTACAACAATATCAGCATGGGTAAACCGGACGCTACTGAGGAAGAAGTCTATGAGGCTGCAAAAAAAGCCCGCTGCTATGATTTTATCATGGCGCTGCCGGATGGATTCCAGACAGTCATCGGTGAAGGCGGCGCTACTCTGTCCGGCGGCGAAAAGCAAAGAATCTCTATCGCCCGCTGCATTTTGAAGGACGCACCGATTGTCATTTTGGATGAAGCGACTGCAAGTGTTGATACCGATAATGAAAGCTATATCCAGGAGGCAATCAATGAACTGGTAAAGGGTAAAACATTGCTTGTGATTGCACACCGCCTGAATACCATCCGTCAGGCAGATCAGATTTTGGTGATCTCCGATGGACGGATCAGCGAACAGGGAACCCATGACGAGCTTATGGCAAAAGCCGGGATTTATCAGGATTTTGTAAATATCCGTAAAAAGTCCTCCGGCTGGAGCCTTGCATAAAGGAGACAATAGTGATGATTCATGCGTCCGGAGAGGATTATCTGGAGGCTGTGCTGGTTCTTCAAAAGAATCACGGTGCTGTCCGCTCTATTGATGTTGCACGGCGTGTTGGAGTTTCAAAAGCCAGTGTAAGCTATGCGGTGTCGGCTTTGCGTGAAGGGGGCTTTTTAACGGTAGATAGTGATTACGTTTTGCATTTGACCGAAACAGGCCGGAATGTTGCCGAAAAAATTTATGAGCGGCATCAGTTCTTTACAGAGCAATTTATCGCAGCTGGCGTTGACCCTGAAATTGCAGAGCGAGATGCTTGCCGGATTGAACACGCCATCAGTCAGGACACCTTTGAAAAGATCCGGGATGCACACAAACAGGAAAAATAGGATACTAATGCCCGTCGTTCCAACTGTGCGGACAAGAGCAGCCAGTGGGGAAAATATAAGCCCACTGGCTGCTCTACATGAAAGACAATCATCGGCCCTTTTGTTTTCCCCTGTACATCACTTCAGCTTATCTGCGCTCATGCACAGGTCTATGTACCGTTGCGACTCTTCTTCACCCTTTCCTGCAAAGTAATCAAGAACGCACTTGGCAACGGTCTGCGGCGCTCTATCGTGGAACACGATTCCATCCAGACTGATGTCCATTTCTTCTGAAATCAGCGCAACCGTTTCAAATTTCGGATTGCTCTTGCACTTTTCAATCTCAATGACAGTTCGGGTACACATATTAAGCCGTTCCGCTAATTCGCGCTGCGTGATCTTTTTCTGCTCCCGCTTTTCGCGAAGCTTTTGGGCGAACAGGTCAAGAAAGTTCATTGTAAATCACCTCTACTACATTGTAGAGTGAGCCTCAATTCACTTAAATACACATGAAGCTCACATTGAATGAGCCACAAATCATATTTAGCGAGTTGGAGGTAATTTTATGATGTCACGGATGAACAGGAGATACTGCTAAGGCCGCTCGCGGTCATGTAAAAAAGCATAAGCACCGATTAGCCGTCCACTTCAAAAAGCACGCGGCTATCCCCCAGACGAGCTGCACTCACGAAAGCGAGTTGCAGCTCTCTTTTTATGCGGTTTGGTTCATCCGTGATTTAGCCCCTCCCGGTACAGTATTCGTTACTCATGTTTTCACTCGCACGCAAGGCGCTCGTTCAGGTCATCATGCCTGTTCGAGCGCCTTTTTACGTTTTCCTGTCGGCTGTCGTTCTCCGCCGGTGTTGGTCTGGTTCACCACCCACCCAACACCGAAACGGAGGACATATTATGTTTAACAGAAAGAGCAGCTATGCGCTGAACAAGAAAGACCCCAACGCTATCGTTTACATGGATGCCAACGAAGCCATCATCCGCCTGACCCGCGAGGACTTTGCCAGCGAGGAAGAATTTCTGAAATGGAAGTCCCTGTCGGATGCAGACTATCATGCTTCCGAGAAAGAGGATCATGTCTACGCTAATCATACCCTTGCACTGGACGAGCTTTCCGAGGAAGCAGCATCTATTCCCGCTGCGGATATCTGCATGGAGCAGGCGCATGACCGGGTGGCGGAAATCCGCCGTAGCACCCAAAAGGTTACGCAAATCAGGAAGCACCTGACGGACACTCAGTTCCGCAGGATGTGGATGTATTTCGTGGATGGAATGACGATTGACGAGATTGGAAAAGTCGAAGGCGTGTCGCATCAGGCTATTTCTCTCAACATTACAGCAGCAATCAGAAAAATCAAAAAATATTTCTGAGGTTTTTCAAAAACACCTTGCAAAAGTGGCCCAAAATCGGCGATAGGTGAAGGGACATTCTCCACGAAGCCTTTCGTTGAACGTTGAAAACTGAATAGACCATGATGCAGGCACAAAACCCGCGTGATAGCGGCATAAGGTGCGCCGCCACGACGATGGCTTCAAGGAGGTGATTCCGGAAAAGCCATCCGAGCGATCTACGCAGCCTTAGACCCGATTCGGCAAATCGGGCGCGATGACAGCGCGGCGGATAATGAAACTTGCTCACGCCCTCCCACAGACTTGAGGGGGAACCCTGCGGTATGCGCCAGCTCTTTGAGGCAGCGGTATCGTGGAGTTATGACAGCCCTGCCAAGGGCGGCCTGCATCATGCCCACTATCCGGGGCGCGTGGCAAATAGGATGGATCTTCTCAAATGGACAAGCAGAGCGGCTGCGCCGGTATTCGCCGTTATGTTATGTGGCTCCAATTCTACCCGCGCAGCCGCCTCTCAAAGTCAGATACCATGCGCTGACGGCCTTTCCGTCAGCGCATTCATGTGACCTTGAGGAAACCCACCAAACCGAGAAAGGAGATCGCCATGATGCAGCCGACGCCAAACGAAACCCAAATCCACACGGATGAACTGGTGGACATCCGGGAAGTATCCGTAGACAAAAATCTTCCCAAGGAAGAACGCATTGTCGCCTTTATCCGCCAGATCAAAAATCCTTACCGCTTCCGCTGCGGCGATTTTGTGGTAAACGCCTGCTTTGCCGGGAACGGCGTTACGTTGGAGGAATGTCTGCAAGGCATTTTGCGCTGAGCGACATCCTCGCTTTTTTCCGCAGAGAGTGCTATGATCGGTGTGGAAAAGGATGAAAACCTAATAGCCAGATAACCACTCTTTTCATGCGGGAGCAGTCCGGGAGAAAGGAGTGCTTTTTCATGCCTAAATACAAAGCTACCGCTTACATCCGCCTGTCCTACACCGACGATCATTCCAGCGAAAGCGACAGCGTTTCCAATCAGCGCAAGCTCATTGAAAACTTTGTAGAGCGTAACCCGGATATTGAGGTCGTTTCCGAAAAGATCGACGATGGATACAGCGGCATCATCTTTGACCGCCCCGCGTTCAAGGAAATGATGCAGGATGTCACCGATGGCAACATCAACTGCGTCATTGTAAAAGACCTCTCCCGCTTAGGGCGCGAGTACATCGAAACAGGCCGGTATCTGCGCCGGGTATTCCCGGCCTACGGGGTGCGTTTCATCGCTATCACCGACAGCATCGACACCGCCCACGACAGCGGCGATGATCTGACCGTATCGGTCAAGAACATTATGAATGAAGCCTACTGCCGGGACATTTCCATCAAGACCCGTTCTTCTCTGGACGTGAAGCGGCGCAATGGCGATTTCGTCGGCGCGTTCCCGGTGTACGGCTACATGAAAGCCGAGGACAACAAGAATTTGCTCGTCCCTGACCCCTACGCTGCCCGCGTTGTCTGCGACATTTTCCGTATGCGGCTGGAGGGCGCAAGCGCCTCCAAGATCGCATCTGAGCTGAACCGGCTGGGTATTCTCTCCCCGCTGGCGTACAAGAAGAACAACGGTCTGCCCTACGCGAAAAAGGGCTACGCGGACAAAGCCGACTGCAAGTGGTCAGCAACCACCATCATCCGCATCTTGCAGGACGAAACCTATACCGGAACGCTGGTGCAGGGCAAACAGGGTACGCCGCATTACAAGATCAAGCAGATGGAGCAGCGCCCCGCCTCCGAGTGGGTGCGCGTCCCGGATGCCCATAAAGCGCTGATTGCCCGTCAGGATTTTGATCTGGTGCAGCGCATCAAGGGGCTGGATACCCGCACTTCTCCCAACGAGGACACGGTGTACCTGTTCTCCGGTATTCTGATCTGCGGGTGCTGCGGAAGCCGCATGACCCGCAAGACCAACCGTGCGAACGGCAAGGAGTACCACTACTATTATTGTCCTACCGGCAAGAAAAAGGGCTGCGCCCATCCGGTCATGCTGAAAGAAAGCAGCCTGATCGACTGTGTGCGGGACAGCCTGAAAGCCTATATCGGCAATATTGCTTCTCTGGAGGCGCTGCTGACCGGCATTGACCAGTCCAGCATCAATCAGGCGCTTGCCAAGGAATACAGCGACCACATTACCGACAACGAGCGCCGGTTGGAGCAGGTGCTGGAGTTCAAGGCACGGCTTTATGAGAGCCTTGTGGGAGGTATGCTTACCAAGGAAGAATACGCTTCCTATAAGGCAAAGTACACCAAGCAGGCCGAGGACATCCGCGAGAGCATCCGCGTTCTCAAGGAAAAACTCACGGAGGTTTTGGAAAACCGGAGTGAGCGCAACCGCTGGATTTCACAGTTTACGCAGTTCTCCACGCTGGAAACCTTAGACCGCAGGGCGCTCATTCACATGGTACAGAGCATCCGCGTCCGTGGCAAAAAGGAGCTGGATATTACCTTTACCCATGAGGACGAATACAAAAAGGCGTTGCAGCTTTTGGCACTGGCAGCGCAGCAGAAAGATTACGAACAGAGAAAGGTGGGCTGAGCATGGCAAGAAAAAGCAGAAAAGAAACGGCTGCGGTGACCGTTCAGGAGGCCGACGCCGCTTGCCGCGCCGCGATCTACGTCCGCCTTTCGGTGGAGGATACCCACACGCACAGCGTATCCATTGAAACCCAGCAGATGATTATTGCCCGCTATCTGGAGCAGTACCCGGAGATCAGCGTGTACGATACCTACATCGACAACGGCGCGACGGGGACAAACTTCCACCGTCCGGGCTTTCAGCAGATGCTCTCGGATATTGAGGCCGGTCATGTAAACTGCGTGATTGTCAAAGACCTTTCCCGTTTGGGACGGAACACCATCGACACCGGCTATTACATCGAGCAGTATTTCCGCATCCGCAGCATCCGCTTTATTGCGGTCAACGAAAACTTCGACACCGCCAACCCGGAGGACGCCCATTCCGGTATCATTATCCCGCTGCGGAACATGATAAACGAAGCCTACGCTTTCGACATTGGGCGCAAGATCAGGGCGCAGCAGCGGCAGGCCATGAAAGACGGCAAATTCATCGGTGCGCGTACTCCCTACGGCTATCTGAAAGCCGAGGACGATTGCCACCAGCTTATCATCGACCCCGTTGCCGCCGTTGTGGTGCAGCGGATGTTCCGCTGGGCTTCCGAGGGTGCTGGCCTCAATACCATCGCCGTGCGGCTGAATGAAGCGGGCGTTCTCACTCCCAGCCACTATAAGAAGATGCAGGGCAAGATCACCCACGAAAATTTGCTCGGCAGCGGCAAGTGGCAAACCCGAACAGTCGGCGTTATTCTCCGCTCCGAGGTCTACACCGGAGATCTCGTTCAGGGGCAGACCAAAACCGTGGATCACCGGCAGGTCAAGGCCGATGCCGAGGAATGGACGGTGGTACGGGACACCCACGAGGCCATCATCAGCCGGGAACAGTTCGCGGCGGTGCAGGAAATTCTCAATCAGACGGCCAGCCGCGCCAAGACACGGGAGGTCAAAGCCTACACGCCGAATTTACTCAAAGGCAAGGTGTTTTGCGCCCATTGCGGCGGCAGCCTGCACCGGCAGCGGAATATCCGCAAGAAGTCCGACGATGTGTACTTCTACCATTGTCTGAGCAGGAGCCGAATCAGCAAGGATGCCTGCCCCGGCGTGACCATCCGCGAGGATGCGTTGCTGGATATGTTGGCAGATATGCTTCAGGACGCGCTTGATACGGCGCTGGGGCAATATACCCTCTCCCTTGCGGAGCTGCCCCGGCAGGCCGCTGACCGCGCCGAGCTGCGGGAGAAGATCACCAGCCGCAGGCAGGAAGTCCAGCGGCTTCGCGGTATCGTGCGGAGCTTATATGAAAACCTTGTGCAAGGCGTTCTTACCAAGGATGAATACTTCGACTACAAGGAGAAGTACGAAAGCCGCATTGCCGACCTCGCCGTGGAAATGGAACAGTTGGAGGATGGCCTGCGAACGATGGATGCTCAAACAGAGCAGCACCGGGCGCTGGAACAGGACGCCGCACAAATCAAGACCGACCGTGCGCTGACCGGCGCACTTATCGAGCGACTGATCGACCGCATTGAGGTATCCCACGACAAGCAGATTACGGTGCGCTATCGCTTCCAGAGCGAGTTTGAAACCTATGCGGAGGTGCTGGAACAATGCAGAAATATGTAATCGCCCTCTACATCCGCCTCTCCATCGAGGATTACAAGTACGACAGCCTGAGCATTGAAAATCAGAGCCTTGTCCTCCACGAATACGCGGCTTCCATGCCCGAAGCCCTGAACGCGGAGATCACGGAGTTCATCGACAACGGATATAGCGGCACGAATTTTGAGCGTCCGCAGGTACAGAAGCTCATTGAGCTGGTACGGGCCAATCAGATCGACTGCATCATCGTCAAGGATTTTTCCCGCTTCGGACGAAACAGCATTGAAACCGGCTATTTCATCGAGCGTGTGTTCCCACTGTTCCATACCCGCTTCATTTCCATCAGCGACGATTTTGACAGCAGCAAATTCAAGGGTGACACCGGCGGCATGGACGTGGCGTTCAAGTATCTCATCAGCGAATATTACAGCCGCGATATGTCCATTAAAACCAAGAGCGCCAAGTACGCCAAGATGCAGCGCGGCGAGTATCAGAGCAAAATCTGTCCCTACGGCTACCGCAAAAGCGCCGATGGCAGAATGGAGCCTGACCCGGAGGCTGCTGCCGTTGTGCAGCTCATCTTCCAGCTTGCCGCCGAGGGCATCAACGCCACCGCCATCACACGGGAGCTGTTCCGCAGAAGCATCCCTACCCCCGGCCAGTACAAAGCGGCGCACGGCAATCATACCCACGATATTTCCCGCTGCCACGGGATTTGGAGTGCATCCACCATTCTCCGCATTTTGGAGGACGAACGCTACACCGGCGTGTATATGATCGGCAAGCGGGCGGTTCTCGAAGTAGGCGGCACCAGAAGCCGCCTGAAGGACAGAGAATCGTGGTACATCATCCCCGACCATCACCCGGCCATCGTCGAGAAAGCTGTGTTTGATACCGTGCAGGCCAGCCAGCTCCGCTTTTCCCAGCCCAACAAAAAGAAGCGGGACTACCCGCTGAAAGGCAAAGCCTTCTGCGGCTGCTGCGGTCATGCGCTATCCCGCACCATGCAGAAAACCTCGTACTATTACTGCCGCCATTCTGAGGCGGACGTTGAAAGCCGCTGCCACAAGATGCACCTGAACGCCGCAGAGCTGGAACAGGCGGTATTCCTGACGCTGAAAAAGCAGTTGGAGGCCGCCGCACCGCTTGCCCCTGACGGTACGCTCCGGGTAGATGCTTCCGTACCGGAACGCGCCGAATATGAGCAGCAGATTGAAACGCTGCAAGACGGCAAGCGCACACTTTACGAACGCTATCTCATGGGCGAGATCGACCTGAACACCTACAAGGCGGAAAAGGCCGCGTGTGACGAGCTGCTTTTGAAAACGAAAAATGCCTATGCCGCAGTATTGGCACAGGCGAAACAGAAGCAGGACGAACAGGCACGGCAGGACAGCCGCAAGGAAGCGTCCAAGGTGATTTTCGATGCGGACACGCTGACCACCGAGCTGGCCGAGCTGCTGATCGACCGGGTGCTGGTATATCCCGATAAGCGCATCGAGATCGCATACAAAATCCAGGACATTTTTGATTGAGGTGGCAGTCATGAAAATCGCTTTCTATTGCAGAGTGGACGGACAGGGCTTTGGCTTTGTCCTCCCCGATGAAGCTGACAAGCTCCGCGAGTTTTTCGCCGAGCATCAGGATAAGCCTGCGCTTGAAAATCCATCAAGCGCAAGCTAAAAATTTTTGTCGTGTGCTTGACATACGGGTGACGCAGATCGTGAAAGCGCATCCGGCGCAAACCGTGACTCTCCAGAAATTTCGGAAATGCGTTGGTCAGGTATTCCACCCGCATCCGCTCGCCCAACTCATCCACGAATACAAAGCCATCGTATTCATAGTTGTAGCAGTTGCCGCAGACCTGCTTGTTCAGTTCCTGCGCCTCTTTCACCTGCATAAAGTATTCCCGGAAGCTGCCGATGAGCGGCAGGGTGCGCAGACTGGACTTGGTCTTGGCGGACTGCTGTTCAATTTCCGCCTGCTTGCCATCAAGAGTAATGGTCGTAACGGTTCGTATGACTGAAATCGTTCCACGCTCAAAGTCGATGGCGTCCCACTTCAATCCCAACACTTCACCCCGACGGAATCCATAAAAAGCGGCCACCAGCACCGGCAGCTCCAGCTTGGTGCCCCGGAGAGCTTCAAACATCTTCTGCATTTCCTCTGCCGAAAGGAAAACCGGCTGAAAGCTGTTTTTTCTGGGCCGGTCCACTTTGTCCGCCACATTCTGGATCAGCATATCGGTCTTGACCGCATATTTCAGCGCCGAGTGGATAATCGCGTGATAGTGGATGACCGTATTCGGTTTTACCTTTCTGAGCATTTCGGAATAAAACATCTGCAAGTGTCTGGCTTCCAGCTCCCGCAAGGTCAGATTCCTCTGGCGGAAGTACGGTCCGACTGGCATCTTGATCATTGCGGCGTAAGAACTGTATGTTGCCACAGCCAGCCGCCCTTTGGCAATTTTCAGCCATTCCAGCAGATAATCGGCAAACAGCATATCGCTGCTCAGGTCGCCCACCTCTTTGGGCGGCTCAAACTCCGCCCGGAGCTTTGCAAGCTCGGCTTCGGCTTTGCGCTTGTTGCCCTTTTCGGGAAGCCCCAGTGCGATCCATTTCGTTTTCCGCTGCCCTCCGGCGTTTCTATAGTTCAGCACGGCGTAATACCTGCCGTTTTTCAATGTCAGATGTCCTGCTACCAATTTCATCTCCTCCTGTCCTTTGTATTTGCAGAACAGAACTCCAAACCGACAGCATCAGTATACCATCGGTTTGGGGTTCTCTCTATTCTGCGATTTGTTTGATTACAGCCGCATCAATACGAATCAGCGGGCATCCCGGTTCCGTTCTCTCTGCCGCTTCAGTAATTCCAGCCCCTTGATGATGTCCCGGCGCATCTGCTCCTCGGTGTAGCCGGAGGGGAAGTATTTCCGCAGCTCCTCCCGTTTGAATTTCAGCTGCTCCTGCTGGTTGGGCTTCGTCTCCGCCAGCACGGCGTAGACTATCTGGTCATCCAGCAAGCCCTCCTGCGCCAGCTTTTTCAGGCGGATGCTCTGGGCGTGGGACGGGGTGCAGTCGTTCAGCGCCATCGCGTCCAGCACCGCCCGCTGCTGATACGAGTCTAAGTAGGAAAGCTCCACCGCCGGGTTGAAGGCGATCTTGCCGTCGTCCACCATCGAAAGCAGTTCGGGAATCAGGTAGGTCAGGCGAATATATCTTTTAATTTGATTACGGCTTTCGCCGGCATCGTCAGCTACTTTTTCTACACTGAGCAGCTTCTGCCCAACTTGGGCAGAAGTGACACCTTGATGCTTGATGGCATCCAGCTTCATCTTGTAGGCGAACGCCTTTTCGCTGGGCAGGATGGTCTCCCGCTGCAAATTGGCGTCCACCATTGCGATCACCGCTTCATCGTCAGACAGCTCCCGGACGATGACGGGCATCGTCTCGACGCCCAACACCTGACACGCCGCCAGTCGCCGGTGGCCGGAGATCAGCTCGTAACCGCCGTCCGGCAGCGGCCTTGCCAGCGCCGGGGTGATGGCTCCCACCTTGCGGATGCTCTCGATCATTTGCTGCATCTCCTCGTTGTTCTGCACCTTGAAGGGGTGACCCTTGAACGGGTGCAGCTCGGCCAGCGGAATGTTCCGCACCCGCTCCAGCTTGGCATCGTCCCGCTCCGCCTGCGTGGAGAACAGGTCGTCCAGCGTGGGTAAAGTAAAATCCAATTTTCTCATTGTGTTGTCCTCACTTTCATAGTTTTTTCTTTCAGGGGTTTTAGGGCACGCCCTAACGAGTGTTTTTGCGCTCCGGCCCTGCCGGGAGTAAAAACGCACTGCTCGCTCAGATGACGCAGGCATCGGCGGCAGGGGCACTGTTTGGCTCCGACAGGAGTAAAAACAGTCTGCTCGCTTAGACTGCGCAGGCGTAATTCTCGCTTACTTTAATTCATTCAAAACTGCTTCCAGTCTGCTTATAATTTCCTCTTTCTGAAGCTGTGGGAGTTCCGCTTTCAGGCCGTTCAGCATCCGAAACAGGCGGTAATCCCGCTCCGTGATGGCCGCTTTGACCTCTTTTCCAAGCCCCAGCCGCCGCAAGTATTCCGACAGCGGCAGAGAACAGAACCGGGCATTTTCCAGCAGCTTCTGCTTCTCCTGCTCGGTCACACGGACATTGATCCCGTAGTTTTTGCTGCGCATTTGTTCACCCCCTTTCTTCGGTTTGTGACGGCAATGACGGTTGTGACGGGGATTTCCTTATATAGCGATCCCGGCGTCATTTGCGTCATCACCGTCACGGCGCAGAAATTTGATGAGTCGGCTTTTTCCCGTTCGCTTGGTGCGATACTCGATGCCCAGCGGCTCCAGCACCTCATAGGCAAACTGGCCGAGATACTTCGTGGCCATATTGGGCGTGACCTCCTGCTCCTTCATTTCGGTCAGCAGCTCCGTGGCCGTGCCTACCCATTCGGTGCGGTGCTCCATAAAGTCCACCACCCGAAACAGAAATTTCGGCAGTTCCGCCTTGTGAATGTCCTCGCTGTTCTTGCACTCCACCAGCTCCCAGACAAGGTCGTTAAACTGCAAGGTCAGCTCCTGATATTCCACATCCCGCCCACTGACCAGCAGCGTAGCGGCGTTTCCGCTGCGCTTACGGCGCAGGATGAAGTTGGTGTCCGCAGCGCCGATGATGCCGGTAGAGCCGCTGACATCGTTAAAGGGATCGTCGCTGTCTTGCAGCTTTCGCAGGTGATGCACCAGCAAAATGGCGATGTTGAAGCCATCGGCAATACGCTTGATGGAGGAAATGTCATCGTAGTCATTGCCGTACATCCCCGCCTTTCCGGCGCTGCCCTTGGAGTCCCGCACCTTTTGCAGCGTGTCGATGATGACCAGCTTGGTGGCGGGGTGCTCGGTCAGGAAATCCGTGATCTGCTCCTCCAGCCCGCCGCCGATCAGCCCGGAGGTCACGGCAAAATACAGGTTGTCCGGGGCGCTGTCGGTGAGGTTGTAGAGCCGGTCTTTGATACGGCGCTGCGTGTCCTCAAGGCTCAGATAGAGCACATCGCATTGCAGCGTGGGCAGGCCCCAAATGGAATTTCCCTGCGCCACCTGCAGCCCCAGCCACAGCATCAGCCAGCTTTTGCCGATCTTGCTGGCACCGCTGATGACATTGACGCCCTGCGAAATGAGTCCGTCCACGATGAACATCGTTTTGCTCATCGGCGTGGACAGCAGGGTCTCTGCGTCCACAGTTTTCAGTTTGTTGTCCATAGAATTCTCCTTTGTAGAATGTTAAAAGTAGATTTTGGCGGGGGCGAATGGAAACGGCCACCCACCCCCGCTCTGCTGTCCCAAAAGCCTTGGAATTCAAGGCCTTCTCGGCGCTTAATGTTCGACGCTGCGCCGCCGCCTGGCAGAGTCCGCCTTCTGATTGCGTCGGATGGAGTAGCCGCATCCCGGGCAGTATTTCTGCCGGTTGCTACTGGGTGCAAAGGGCTTTCCACACCGTTCGCAGGTCCGTGTACGCTGCCGGTAAATATCGGCGCAGAGTACCTTGTCGGCGGGCAGAACTGCCCACCGGAAGTACTTGCACAGCAGCGAATAGGAAATCATCTGCACGCACACGCAGCCCTCGCCGTCGTCCAGAGGCAGGCAGTTGCCACCGTCGTAGTTGGCGCACAGCCGCCGGATCAGCCGGTTGCAGCGTGCCCTTTGGGCGGGTGTCAGGCGTTTGATCTCATCCAACCTTCTTCACCTCTTTCTCCATTACATAGTTGATGACGCTGATTTTCGGGATCTTCAGCGTCGTGCCGATCTTCACGGCGTGGATGTACCCATAGTCGATCAGCTTGTAGGCCAGCTTGCGGCTGATGCCCAGCATCTCCCGAAGCTCTTTGACGGTCACGATGTCCGGGTATTCCGGAAACATCATCTGATAAAGCTCTCTGAGCTCTCCTTTCTTCATAGGCTTGAACCTCCTTTGTCTGTTCTGAAACCGCATTTCTGCGGTGATTTTTACTTGCTGCCGCTCATCCGCATCGTTCCTGCCCCGGAGTCTCACCACGGCGTATCGCTTCTTTAATGCGCTCGTTCCTTTTTCGGGAAGTCGTGGCGTCACTTGCCGGAAGCATATCCTTTGGAGGCGGCGATTCAATTTTCAAGGTACACAGGGAGACAGTCCCCTCAATAGGTAGCCAGCGAGAAGGCCTGTTTTTTAACCCCCTCACTAATCAACTGGGAAAAATTTTTCGATTTGTACGAAGGAATTTTGAAAATTTCCTTTGAAAGCCTATCTACTAACCAACTGGGAAATTTTTTCGGATTTGAACGAAAAAACTTTTGAGAATTTTTCTGCGAACCCCTCTACTACTTAATTGGGAATTTTTCCGGCAAAAATAAAAAGAATTTTGAAGAAAATTTTTAAGCGCCCCTCCCACTAATCAACTGGGAACTTTTCGGGCAAATAACAAATGGGTTTTAGAAAAATTTTTTTAAGTGCCCCTCCTACTAACCAACTGGGAAATTTTTTGAGATTTTGGCAAAGTAATTTGAAAAATTCTCTCAACTTTTCAAAAGGTCCCTCTACTTACTCTGAATAAGGGGTGCCATTTGGCAGGGTACTTTTCAAAATTCCCCACAAAAATATTTCTCCCTTCACTTACTCTGAATAAGGGGCGCCGTTTGTGGGGGTGTTTTCGAGAAATTTCTCAAATATTTTTTATCTGAACGCAAAAAGAGGCGCAGCCTCCGGATTTCTCCGAAGGCTACGCCTCTAAATATACTATTCGGTTTTCAGCAGTTATACTGATTCGCTATTTCTGTTCGCAATGTCCATTCTATCTTATTGCTGATAATGATGTGCGTTGCGTGAAGCCGTGGCTATCTGTTTCTCCAAAAAGTTAGATACATCTGAGCAACCGATTCAAGCAACACCCCAAGAATATGCATAATGGCAAAGATGCATACTGCAGCAACATATTTCAATGCCTGTAAAGGAATAATTGGCCGTATGAGAGCAATTCCTATGAGAATAACTAAGTAAATAATTTCAACAATGACATTGTATGCAATGTTGGAAAGCAAAATTTGGAATAGAGACAGCTGTTTTCCGCCAACAGGCTTATATTGAGTAGAGTCAGCCATTTCCTCCTTTAGACTTTTGGTGTTTGCATTGTCTGCTGTAACCAGTATAGAAATAATTGCAACAGAAAATGAAACAAGGATGGCAACGACATTAATTTGGACATTCACAAATTCGGAAAAAGTTGACCGGATGGTTTCCTCGTTGCCGATGTTAAATATGAGTGCACCTGCCAATGCCAAAAGCCCCAAAACTACCGGAATCAAATATTTTACCCATATTCGTTTTCTGGATTGATAATAGTCCCTAAGTGGAACAAGTAATATTGTCTTCATATTCTACCACCCATTGAGGCAATGAACTCCTGAGCCTTCACAAAAAAATCTGAGCTCTCCACTTCGTTTGTGACGCTTTCACCCTTCACCTTTAAGAAATGCTTCATTCCCGTGATATTAGTATCCACTTCAAAACTTCCGGCGTCATTTGTCCCTATAATCTTAATACGCTTAATCTTGCCCTTAGCTTTGTCTTGCGAATCCTTAAAATATTCCTTAATTAAGTTTTCAGGAAAGCATTTATATCCTTTAGGACGCTTCAAGCAAATATCGACTTCGTCAGCGATGTCAGTTCTTCCCGCAAACCGCATAAAGCCATCCTTAATATCGTCTTTGTATACTGTCAACTTGAGGACTGACATTGTTTTGGCTCTTTTGATTGAAGACAGGAAATCTTCTCCCGGCATAATCTGACTTTCAATGGTGTAGTGGTACGGGTCATTTCCGTCTTCATTGAACTTCTTGAATTGTTCATTCAAGTAGTCGATAATACACTTTAGAGTTATGCCATAGTGATTGCTTTCGTGAACTGCAAGAAACCTGTTTTCGCCTTTTGCAAGGCGAATGCATAGATGTGTCTTTTCTTCGTCTCCATCCTGAGGTCTCTTTCGTCGTCCTCGCTCCTGCATAGTTTCAGTGTCGATTTCATTCCGAACGTGGTTGTATTTTGCCGACTTGAAAATCACATCATAATTTCCGTTTTTCAAATCCTCGTAAGAATCTAACCACACGACCTTTTCTGACGATGTAATGTCTTTCTTGCGTTCAGAAAGTCCTTTTGTCATTATATATTCCAGCAATTGGGAAAAAGCGATGATAATCTGATCCGTACTGTAAGCCGAATCATCTTTTGCATCTTTATGCTTAGAGATAGAAAGGTAGTAGAAATAGATAGGCACTTTTTTCCACAGTTCTTGCTCTCTCATATTCCGCCTCCTTAAAGCACTTCCGAAAGCAGTTGCCAGTTTTCATCGTGGATATTGTCTGAGTACTTGTCTACGCAAATGCATAGTTCTCCACTTTGTTTATCCTGTCTGACAATGCCACCCTGTAGGTTGTATCCATCAAGGTATTTTCTCAAAACGCCGAATTTCTTTGCAGTGAAGCGATCAATATCTTCACTGCTTCCTGACTTTGTAAAACCACCTTTTGTTTCTATAATCCAGATATCGCCACCATTTGTGCCAACCACATAATCGGGGTAAAAGGATTTTTGTTTTCCAAAGTTATCCGTATAAACAATCGAGAAATACTCTGAGCCCTTATCTCCGTTCTTATAGAACCACTTCACTTTGCCACTACCTTCGCAAAAACGCTCAAACAGCTTCTCCGGCATAGATCTCTTTTCCGCAGAAGATAAATACCCTGTATAGACATTCTTGGTGTATTCCATCTGTGACTTTGATGTTCCGTCATATGTGAAAATCATTTCAAGAGGAAACCCCACTGGTTTTTCTGTTATCCGGGGAATTGCAAGCGTTAGCTGCAAAGACTCATCAGCCATAGCATCACGGACATCTTCTATAAGCCTTCGCTCGTTGTTGATAATAAATGCATATAGGTTTCGTGTTTCCAGACGAAGAATTTTTGCGTCGCACCGAACTCCTTTTAGGAACAGCTTACGCATAATGGTATTAGTGCTGCTATAGTCCAAATTGGCTTTGTATCCAATCTCAGCGACACAGTGATGATACTCTTTGCCGTGTTTATGCGTATTCAATGGCTCGTGAATCGAGATGTCATTTAATTCTGTGATTTGGTCTTTGCTCAGTACGCTGACGGAACCAGATTTGGTAAAATCCACAATATCTTCGTCGAAAGAATAGCCATAAGCTTCTAACTGACTTTGGTTTTTATCGAGGTCCGTAGCGGTATGGTATTTTTTCTCAAAGAACTTCCAAATAACTTTGAGTGCAAACTTAGCATCGCGTGGAAATGGAATATCAGTTTTAAATTGGCTGATAAGCGTAAAGGAACGATATTCCGGCTTCAAGAACACTTTATAAGCATCTAATGCTCCCGTGCCCAAACTCAATTTAACGCTTTCCGTAAATTTCTCATCCAGAGTATAAAGATAACAGCAATCTAAAAGATCTTCACCATAATGCTTTGCTTCCGGCATCCGGCGAATCCTTCCAATCGTCTGAATTTCAAATACCTCGCTCATATTGTCACGGAGCTTCACGAGAATCTGCGCTCTTGGGCAATCCCAACCGGTAGCAACCGCCTGTTTGATAATTACAGCTATTGGAGTAGCGTCATTATCTTCAATATCCTCAAGGTTCTGTTTCTTATCAGACAACCATACCGATAGAAGGTTATTCTCGTAAGTAATGCCTTTGCTTTCGAAGTACTCTTCGACACGGTCAAGCAGTGCATCTGATTTATTCGGTAATTGGACGATAATCAATGGATTTACGCCAGAATCTTTCTTGGCGTATGCGGCTCGTAAGTCTCGTTGTTTCTCGAGGGCTTTATCCAGCAGGTAGGATATCTGATCTTCAACGCTAATATGCTGTTCAAAATTTTCATTGATTATCAGGAGCTTTTTTATCAGGCCTTCAGCAATAACATCTTCTTCTGGAATCTCTATCAGCAGAGCATTCTTGTAGTTTTTAGGTGTAGCGGAACAACGGATAATCTTATTCGCATTGAACAGAGCAAGAATGTCATCTGCTTTGATCGTATCATTCTGATGTGACTCGTCAACAATTATGGTAAAAGTCAAACCGTTGTCAATTGCATTCTGAATATGTTCGACAAAGTTTGTTCGCTCACTATCCTTAAGTGCATTGTTCCCTTTCTTAGTAAGCTTTTCCCAGTTGATGAAACAGGCATCATTTTCTTCAAAGCCAGAAGACATTATATCGGATAAGAGTTTTGTGTTGCTGCCGTGAATGTATTTATCCATTTTGGCTTTACTCTGTAATTCAAGATTACCTTTTCCGGGGGTAAGCCAAACAAACACTGCTTTGTTTGTGCTCTTCAGATACTCATCCATAAAGTGTGTAAGGATAATGGTTTTGCCGCTACCAGTACAACTCTTCAGGATAATATCCCTATTGGGCTCTCCCATAGCTTCCATAAGGGCCTCAATGGCTTTAAGTTGAAAATTTGCAAGCGTGATCCCCATATTTATCCCTCCAATTCTTTGTAGTAATAATCCGGAATAACATTCACTGCAATGTTATATTCCTGCAGCGCTTGCGCTTGCTGAGCGTCCAGCAATACATCGTGCCCCATATAGAGCTTTCGGCATCTCTTACAGATACCTTCATCATCCAAAAATATCTCTAACTCCTCATCCGTCAGCACGATGGCAATTTCCTCGTTGCCCGTAAAATTGATGCCGTTTTCCAGCTCCACCAGCTCCCGGATGTGCCGCAGCAGCTCATCGGCATACTCATAGTACATACGATCCGAAATAGGTACATAGCCAACTTTATAATATTTCAGACTGGCAGCATAGTCTTCTTTATCAATGACACGGCGGATGCGTTCGTAGGTCACATCCCGACAAATGCCGTTTTCGTTGTTGGTGCAGAGGATAAAGCGGCGGGTTCCACCATCCTCTGCGTTGAGCTTCATAACAGCGTGACCTGTTGTACCAGAGCCTGCAAAGAAGTCAAGTACGGTAGCATCTGTTCGTGATATCAATCGTAGTGTGCGTTCAATTAAACTTGTAGGCTTAGGGGTTCCAAATGCGCTCGAACCAAAGATTTCTTTGATTTCACTCATTGCGCTTCGGGTTGTTCCAACATCTTTTCCAAACCAAATTGTTTCTGGCGTTCGTCCTTCTAATGTATCCAAATATATCTTCCTAATAATACGGGTCTCATCTTTGCTAAAAATAATTTCACCGCTTTTAATCTTTTCTTCTACCGTTTCTTTACTCCAACGCCATCCATTAGCACAGGGTTTAATCACATTTCCGGACGGAGAAATAATGTCGTAAATTAGGTTAGGTCGATATAATGCATTGCGTACATCACCACTCCTCCATCTTCCCCGAGGATCGTTATCTGGATTTGCATAGGCCTTATTGTCTTCATCTGTGCGAGGCAAAGAGTTCAAAACAAACTGAGCTGTCTTCTGATAGCACAAAATATAGTTATGATGCACCGAAAACGTCCCTGAATATCCTTTAGGCTGAATGCTATGTTGCCATATAATACTCGCAAGGAAGTTTTCTTCCCCAAACAATTGATCGCACAGTAGCTTTAATGCAGCTTGCTCATTATCATCTATGGCAATAAATATTACGCCATCGTTTTTTAGCAATCTCCGTGCTACCAATAACCGCTCGCTCATGAATGAGACCCATTTGCTGTGACGGAATGTATCTGTCAAATCAACACGAGAATCATCATATCCGAAATCTCCGTTTCTTGTGTTATACGGAGGATCAATAAAAATTAAATCTATATTTCCCCGATGCGTCTTTTCCAACAGTTTCAGTGCGGCAAGGTTATCCCCTTCAAGCAGGAAATTCATCTGCCCGCCGTGGTCAATAAACAGATCTGCATCCTCGGTCAGCACCGGCGTATGGGTATCCAACACCTCATCGATTTCCTCCCGATGCTCCTCGAACACGAGACCGTACTTTTTCCCGTTCACATCTTTTTCGAGTTCGGACAGGTAGGAGAGCAGGTTGCCCGTATTCTCATCCTGCGGTGCTGCGGCGATAAAGGCACGAATCTGCTTGATTTTGTCCAGCAGATCGTCCCGCTTCTTTTTCGAAATATTGGTGCTCATCGTGCATCCTCCAATATGGTTTAATTCATAATTTCTGCCCCAAAGTGCCAATTTGGCACTTTGGAACCACCGTGTTGGCACTTTGGGATTTCACCAAAGTATCAATTTGATACTTTGGAAGCTGAAAGCTGATACTTTGGAATTCTCACTCCTCATCCAACTGCCACTTCGACCTTTTTACCGCTGAAGGCCACGCCGTATTTATAAATCGTCCTGACCCCGGCTGTCGTCAGCTCGGTCTCGTATTTCTTGTCGTTGATCTGCTGCAAGGCCGTCTCGGACAGCTTTTTCAGCTTTTCGTCGCTGCAATTTTTCTCCGCTTTCAGCTCGATCAGGATGCCCGGAAGACCCTTTTGCGTGGGCTTCAACTGAATGTCATAGCGCCCGTCGCCCGATTCCCGGTTGGAGGTCACGAAAGCACCTCCCAGCAGGGCGCACAGGCCCAGCATAAAGCCGTGGTAAAAATTCTCCCCGGCAGTATCGAAGGAGCTGACCGACTGGGTCAGCAGCGTCTGTATCTGCGCTTTCAGCCGTGCGTTATCGCCGGAGAAGATGGCCTCCTGAACGGAAATCGCCGTGGACGGCGGGATCAGATTCTCCAACCTCTGCAAAATCTCCTTGTTATACACCAGAGAAATCTCCCGGTTGGGCAGGGAGACCTCGCACATAAAATCGCCGCTGAAGGAGGGCGTGGTTTTCAGTGCCTTCAGATAGCCGGTCACCAGCAGGAAGCTGTAAATGGTGGAGGGATTGCTTTTGATCTGCGGATAGATCACGCCGGTGTCGATGAAGGTGGTGAAGGTCTCGCCGTTGACCAGGGAGGTCAGACGGTTATAAATCTCCTCGTCCGCTTGGGCAAGCACTTCCCCGATAATATCGTTGCTGCCGGTGGAGACCCAGAAGGGCCTCGGCTCACACTCGTTGCTGAAGTAGTTGACCACTGACCACGGGTTGAAAATTTCCGTCTTGCCGAAGCGGTAGCCGTCGTACCACTGGCAAATCTCGTCGTACTTATCGGCAGCACCGTAATATTCCGCCATCTCCATCACCTCGTCGGCGGTGAAGCCGAAGTAGGCGCTGTATTTGTTGTCCAGCACGGAGTTGATGGACAGGTTATTCATCTCGCTGAAGATGCTCTCCTTGGCCACCCGCAGAATGCCGGTGAGGAAGCCGAAGGACAGATGCTGATTATCCTTGAACCCACCGGAAAACAGGTTCCGCATAAACCGGATGACCTTGTCGTAATAGTCCTTCTGGTAGCCCTGCTGGATGGGGGTGTCGTACTCGTCGATGATGATAATGGGCGCAACGGCATAGTGCTTGTGCAGCATAGCGGACAGGTCCAGCAGTGCCGAAGCCAGCTCTACCTCGCTGACCTTGCCGTCTGCCAGCTTTTCATAGGTCTTTTTGCTGTACTCGTCGCACTTATCGCTGGCCAGCAGTTCTTTGTGCCGCCGGGTCTCCTTTGCGAAAATATCCCGGATGGCCGCAAAGGTCTCCTCCCAAGTGTCGAACTTCACATCCTTGAAGGTCAGGAAGATCACAGAGTACTTGCCCTGATAATCCCGGTACTTCTGGCCGCAGGCCCAGATCTTCTTATCCCGGAAGTAGACGGAGGTATCCTTGTCGCTCTTTTCAAAATAAGTGCGCAGCATATCCATATTCAGCGTCTTGCCGAAGCGGCGGGGACGAGTGAACAGCGTCACCATCGGACGCTCATCGATAAAGTCCTTGATCATCATCGTCTTGTCGATGTAGTAGTATTCCGATGAGGCAAGGCAGTAGTTGGACACGCCGATGGGCAGGGGCAGCTTCGGCGCGCGCTCCGTCTTGCGGAAAGCGCCCGTCTTGAGCCGCTGATCCGCCGGCTTCTGCGTATCAGCGGGGATCAGCCAACGATTGCCCTGCTTTTCCGCACCGGCAATTCTCCCATTCTTGCAGAGCGTCGCAACTCTCCGCTCCGTTATATTCCAGCGCATTGCTGCTTCTCTTACCGAGATCATTTCAGCCATAGGGGATACCTCCACGCATAAAATCACAAGTACATTATACCCGAATAAAAGAATAATGTCAACAAAGTTCGGAACAATGCCGTTTAAAAACAGCATTGTTCTTTTCTGCACACAAAACAAGCGGAGGTCATCGACCTCCGCTTGCTCATCATCCGTATACAATTTCCTGCATTACGACCTCATTTGCCCGATGTCGGATGCCGTTCATCTTTCGCACCCACGCCATCGGGTCATCGGCTTTCAAGGCCTCCGTCACACCCTCGGCATCTGCGTATTGTTCTACCAACCGAAGAAAGAGTTCCTGCGCCTGCTCCTCGATGTCTGCGAGGTGCCCATCCAGCACCCCGGCGGTCAGCAGGTTGAAATACAATACCCGATGATGCTTCTTCAGATAAACTCGCCGCCGCTGGCCGTAAATGCCGATAGGCCGTTCTCCTTCGGGCGGTAAGCAAACATTGGGTAGGCAATAGTCTCCCTGCCTTGTGTAAGTGCCGCCCAGCTGCTCAAATAGCGATTTCATATGTGATCCTCCCATTCAAAATTTCCCTGGCAGGTCTGCAATGCAAAATGCACCCGCCTTTCGGTTACAGTCTACCAAAACCGAAAGGCAGGTGCGAGTGTGCGAATTTCAGAATCGCACATTATTTCTTCATCTTCCTGTTGAACTCATTCAGCGTCTGGATATGCCAGAGGCTTTTGGCTTTTTGCGCGGCCTGCACGCTGGCGCTGATCGCGCCGTTCACCACGCTGTGCATGTACACGCAGGGTCACACGGATGTTCAGAACGGCCTGATCCTCTCGATCGTCATGGTGGTGCAGGTGTTCTTCTCCTCCTTCGGCAGGATCCTGACAGATACGGCCTGGCGCGGAGGCGTTATCTGTGGGAAAGGCCGCAGCTCTTACAGAACAAGCCATTTGCCCTGTTCCGCGGAGGCCAAAACAGCATCTACGGCCTGCTGGTTTTTCAGACCGTCTTCGACGGTGGCGGCCAAGCCGTCCCCTTTCTTCAAAAGGATGTCGGCAAAGCTCTGCATCTGGTCGCTGCGGCACCGGTCCGGAATTGGCAATCTGGAGAACACGCGCCCCTCGGCGTAAACGTCGCCAGTGCAGACCTCGATAACATCTTCTTCGCCCGGCTGCGCGTCCAACGAATATACGATGGCACCCTCACTACCGTAGATTTCCATGCGTTGGTAGTTACCGCGCCCGTAGCCGAAGCGTGTAATCTGGAAGCTGACGGAGATGGCATCCTCCATATCCGCCATGTAATTACAGAAATCGTCGACGTCTACCGGGCCCATCCCGGTGCCGTCCAAATTCTGGCGCTCGTGGACGTACGTGCCTACATGGCCCACAAGACGCGTGTACTCCTTCCCGGTGACGAAGCGGACGAGATCCAACGCATGACAGCCCAAATCGCCCAGCGCGCCCGAGCCCGTACGCGACTTTACAAACCGCCATACACGCGGCGTGTTGAAGCGCGGCAAGCCCCAGGCTTGAAAATACTGCATGTCAACGTGGTACACCCGTCCGATTTTTCCGCTTGCGATCAGCTCCCGCGCATAGCGAGCCGCCGCCTTGAACCGGTACGAAAAGCAAACCATGTTGGGCAATGCCTTGACGCGCGTGGCCTGTGCAAGCTGCTTCGCCTGCGCCGCCGTCATAGTGATCGGCTTTTCCAGATCGTACGGCTTGCCGGCCTCGATTGCTGCCATGGCAATCTCAAAATGCGCGTCGTTCGACGTGCAGATGTCCACTGCGTCCACATCCGGACAACGGATCAGGTCGTGGTAATCCGTAAACCGGCGCTCCGCGGGGATGCCGTATTTCTCGCCGACCGCATCCAGCTTTTCCCGGTCAATATCGCAGATGGCCACAAGCTCCAGATTCGGGCTCTTGCGTATGCCGGGCTCATGCACGCCGGACCAGATGCCGCCTACGCCGACGGAACCAATTCGAATGACTTGATTTTCCATATACAATTTCTCCTTTTAACGCGTCCTTATTTCGGTTGATGCAGCCCCTGTATGCTGTGCTCAAGCTTGCCGTGTACTTCCATAATGGCGGGCGGATTGCCGTAGGTGACAGGCGGAAAATCAATCGGCGTAGCCCATTTGACCGCATTCACGATGACCTGCTGGATCTCCGGCTGATAATAGATTGGGAACGCCTCATGACCCGGGCGGAAGTAGAACACCTTACCCTTGCCGCGGTGCCAGCAGCAGCCGCTGCGGAACACCTCGCCGCCCTCGAACCAGCTGATGAATACCTGCTCGTCCGGTTGCGGGATATCGAAGTGTTCGCCGTACATCTCCTCGTGCGGGATCATAATCTTCTCGTCCAGCCCCGCGACGATCGGGTGGCTCGGATCGATGACCCAGAGAATTTCCTGCTCGCCGTCCTCGCGCCACTTCAGCCTGCCCGAGTTCGTGCCGCAGACCTTCTGGAAGATTTTCGACGCGTGGCCCGAGTGCAGCACGATCAGTCCCATACCGTCCAGCACGCGGCGGTACACGCGCTCGACGATCTCATCCGCTACCTTGTGGTGCGCCATGTGGCCCCACCAGATCAGCACGTCGGTGTTGTCCAGCACGTCCTGCGTCAGGCCGTGCTCCGGCTCCTCCAGCGTCGCTGTCTGCACCGTCATGCCCGCTTTCTGCAAAAAGTCGGCGATGCACCCGTGGATGCCCTTCGGATAGATAGACGCAATTTCCGGAAACTGCTTTTCGTGCAGGTACTCGTTCCATACTGTTACATGAATTGCCATTTTATTTTACTCCTCTCCAATGTCGATGTCAGTTGATCTTCTGCGCAGCAGTCACTCTGGGACGATGTCCGCTGCCTGCTTAAAAACGGTCTGTCTGCCTCCCTTCCAAAAGAAAGCGGGTATTTGACCCGCTGCCGTGCGTGCCGCGGCTTTTCTTTCTTAATTTAGAATACTGAATTCACAACAGCCAATCTATAATTTTCCGGTTAGAAAATTGTGATTTTTATGTCGGTTTACGGTTCGTTCGGCGATTTTATGCGGGACAGCTTGATGCGCACTTCCACAATAGCGCCGTAGTTGTCAGCCATGTTGGAAAGCTGGAAAGTCGCGTCGTTGCCGTAAATCAGCTTCAGGCGCTCTTTCAGGTTGGACAGCCCAATATGCCGCCGACCGTCCCGGTAGATTTCCCGGTCGTGCAGGATGGCGTCCATGACCGCATCGCTGAATCCTTTTCCCGTATCGGAGACACAGCAGTAAAGCCAGGTCTCGTTGTCCATGACTTCTTTTGTCAGGAACAGGGAAACCTCCACAGGTCGCTCATAGATGGCGTTGTGCTGTATGGAGTTTTCGACCAGTGTCTGCAGCATCAGCTTGGGGATGAAGTAATCCCGAAGATCCTCGTCGACGTCTATAGTACAGGAAAAGGCATCGCCGTACCGCTTGTGCTGCAGCTGTATGTACAGCTTTACGTGGTTGATCTCCTCGGAGATTTTTCGTAGGTTGGCCGTCGGGCCGAACAGGTATCGGATATAGCCGGAAAGGTCTTCGAGCAGTTCCGTAATTTCCCAGTTGCTGTCCCGGTCGGCCAGACTGTGCACCAGGCTCAGGCAGTTGAGGAAGAAGTGAGGTCGGACCTGTTCCTGCAGCAGCTCCAGCTCGGTCTGCTTCTTGGTGATCTCCTGCTCATACAAGGCGATGCGCATGTCCTTCAGGCGGTGTGAGAGCGTTTTGAACTGCCGGTTGATGGTTTCCAGCTCCAAAATGTCATTTTCGTCCAGCCGATCGAATATCTCCTCCGTCCCGACGTTCTCCAGACCGGTCACGAATTTCGTGAAAGGGTGGAACAGCCACCTGTAGCAGAGCCGCACGACCAGAATGACCTCCAACCAAAGCAGGACCATTTCCATGTTGAACAGGCCGAGCTGGAAGTGGACGTTTTGAAGGATCTCTCCGTCCTCAACCTTTTGAATGTACGCGGTGCCGAGGTTTGCAAGCGGGTATGTGTATACCTCGGCGCCGTCGGCGATGGCTTGCTCGGCCTGTTTTCGGTAAGCCTGCGGCGCAATCACGCGGCCGTCGTTCCACCGCAGAAAGGAAATGACCGAGTAGCTTTTCGGCATATCGTTGATTTCCGCAAAAAGCTGATTCAGGTCGATCAGGCAGGCGAGCATGATCTCCTTCTGTCTGTACCACCCCAGTATGTAGGCTTCCTCTCCACTTGTCAATATTTCCCAGCATACCTGGGTGGACAGGCTGTCCTTCTGCTGACGCAGCCGCTGCTTTACCTGACCGGTAATGCCGAAATCGTCCGTCGATGCAAAAGAGAGGCCCGTAGAGAATGCAAGCAGGTCGGATGCCGGCCAGTAGAGAAAGGACTGCTTAAGCTCCGGATAGCGTGTCTTCAGGCTGCCAACGAGGTCGCTGGCCATAAACAGAACGTCGTAGTATCCACCGTCCCGGGGACTGATATTTTGAGGGATGCCGGGAAGGATATTCCGCAGATTATTGGCCAGCATGAGAAACTCCTGATTGATGGACTGGATTTTCCGGTTGATGTTCTTTACGTACAGGATGGCGGTTTCCTCAATATATTGATCCTCCACAGCACGCAGCGTCTGGCCCAGATACAGGTGGATGACGGAGAAAATCAGAAATAGCCCCAGGAACAGAACGGAGAAAAAGCGCAGCAGTACGCGCAGTCTCTTTTTCTTATATATCTTGACCACCTCCAAAATCGGTAAAGTCTAAAGAAGAAAATACCGAAACCGGACTGCTGCAGAACAATACGGCAGTCCGGTTCAGTATTTTTCTTTTTATCCCTTCACAGAGCCCAGCATAATGCCGTGATTGAAATACTTCTGTACGAACGGATACAGCAACATGATGGGGAGAGAAGAGACCACAATGGAGGCGTACTTAATCAGCTCTGCCAGTTGTCGCGCCTCTACGGCAGCCGCGCCGATTTGCGTCATACCCATCATCTGGTTGTTAATCAGGATGTTGCGTAGCGCAATCTGGATGGGTTGGAATTCGGGGCTGCGTAGATAGATTAACGCGTTGAAATACCCGTTCCATTGTCCAACGGCCGACCACAGGGCGATCACGGCCAGAACGGCTTTGGAAAGCGGAAGCGCCACGATGAAGAAGTATCTGACCTGCCCGCAGCCGTCCAACTGTGCGGCCTCCCACAGTTCTTCCGGAATGGTGTTCTGAAAAAAGGTACGGCCCACGATAATGTAGTAGCTGGCGACCGAGAACGGCAGGATCATCACGAGAGGGTTGTCCACCAGATTGACCGCCTTCACAACCATATAGGTCGGAATCAGGCCGCCGGTGAAAAACATTGGGATGAGATACATGGCCATCAGCACGCGCTTGCCGAAGAGTTGCTTTCTGGACAGAGCAAACGATGCGGGAATGTTGACGGCTAGGGTGATTGCTGTGCCGCCAATCACGTAGAGAATTGTGTTGCGATATCCGGTCCAGATGTCGTCAAACTCTGCCAGCTTTTCATAGGCCCGCAGGTTAAATCCATTCGGAATTAGGACAATCTCGCCGGAGGATACCAGAGCAGGGTCGCTGATCGATGCGATCAAGATGAAGTACATGGGGTAAATGGCAATCAGGATCATTAACCCGGTGATGATGTACACCACGGTGTCGAAGATAACGTCTCCTTTGCTACGGCGCACTTTATTGGATTTTCTGATGGTTGCTTGCATGATAGTTCTACCGCCTTTCCACTTTTTAGAACAAGGAGTCTTCCGATATCTTCGCCGATATGAAGTTGAACACCAGAAGAAGAATAAGGTTGATCACATTGTTAAACAGGCCGATGGCGGCGGACAGGCTGTACTGAGATTTCAGCAGGCCCATCTTGTAGACATACGTAGCAATGATTTCGCTGGTTGCGTTGTTCAACGAGTTCTGCAGCAGGTAGACCTTCTCAAAACCGACGCTCATCACGCTGCCCATGCGCAAAATCAACATGATCATGATGGTGGGAAGAAGAGACGGAATATCGATGTGGAAAATCTTATGCCATTTGTTTGCGCCGTCGATGGTTGCCGCTTCATAGAGCGTGGGGTCTATGGACGACAGCGCGGCGATATACAGGATGCTGTCCCACCCGATATGCTGCCATGCTTCGGTCCAGACGTAGATGTGCGGGAACGCGGAGGCGGAACCCATCAGGTTCGGCATATCGATGCCGACAAAGCTCAGTAGCTTTGCGATGATACCGCTGGACGGAGAAAGAAACAGCATGATCATGCCACACATAACAACAGTGGAGATGAAGTGCGGCAGATAAGTCGTCACCTGAAAGAATTTCTTGTAGCGCGACGACGTAATCTGCGAACAGATCAGGGCGACGAGGATAGGCAGCGGAAACATCACCACAATGGAGTAAATGCTGATGACCAGCGTGTTCCGCAGGATAGGCCAGAACTGGTAAGAGTTGAAAAAGGTGGTGAAGTTTTTAAAGCCGACCCATTCGCTGCCGAAGATGCCCAAACCGGTCTTGTAATCCTTAAAGGCGATAGTTACGCCGTACATGGGAATGTACGTGAACACAATCAATAAGATCAACGAGGGCAAAATCAGCAGGTAAAGCGGCACGCTCCGCTTCAGCAGCAAAAGCCTGCGGCTTTTTTTCTCTTTTGCGGATATAGCGAATCCATTCGCGTGCATAGTTTTCTCTCTCCTTTATGTTTAAATTCACCGGGATAGTTCTATCACGGCTTTCAGTGTGGCAGTGCATAAACCGGGCGCAGCCCGCAAGAGCGGTTCGCGATCCTTTCCGGGTTCTTTCCGGGTTCTTTCCGGTTGTCCTCCGTCCCGTGCAGATGGTACATTCTCCACTCGTTCGGGGTAAACCCGGTATAATCGTGAAACGTTTTGGAGAAGTAGGAGAAGTTAGAGTAACCGACGCGCATGGCGACTTTTCCAATTTTGATGTCCGGGTACTCCAGAAGCTCCTTGGCTTTTTCCATCCGTTTCTGGGCGATGTATGCCGGCAGCGTCATCCCGACGGCGCGCATGAACTGCTTTGAAAGATAGTCTTCTGACATGAACACGAGCTTCGCCAGCATTTTTCTGGACAGATCTTCTTCCAGATTGTCAAGAATATATTGGCATACGGTAGTGATGGCGTCCGACTTGTGATCCCGGCTGCCTTCGACAATGCCGAGGATCTTGTGCATAAACCAGGCAGTCGCACACAGGCTGGAAACAGCAAAGGTTTCCATCTGGTCGTACTCCTCTGAGTCGATGATATCCTCCAGAGACATATCCCGGCTTTGCAGGTAATTGGACAGCATCAGCGTGCAGGTCCGCAAAAAAACCGTCAGTCGGTTCACCGTCCATCCTTCTTCCGCTTGGACCCGCACCATTTCTTCCCGAATGGACGCTTCTAGACTTGTGAGGGGACCGAAGCCAACCAACATTTTTTTCCATGTCTTTAAGGGGAAAGAGCGCCGCTGTGTCTTGTCTGCGGGCAGGTCGACTCCCTGCGCGATTCTCTGCATATCCGGAACGGTGTGCTTTTCCAGCTGGCAGAGCGCCTCCCACATGGACACTGCCTGCCCGACGGTGCCTTTTTCTCCGCAGTATGCGCAGACCTGAAGGCCGATCCGCGCCTCTACGGCGTCGAGAAACGCCGCCAGCGGCGCGCGAGGAAAGGGATCTTTCCCTGTGGCACGGCAGACCAGGATCCATCGGGTCTCGCTCAGGCGAACGACGGTTTGCAGGGCGTTCTGGTCGGCCAGATCCAAAATGGCCTGCCGGACCAGCGGCCTGCCATAGTGCGAAGGGACGGGCTGACCGGGCACGGGGACAAAGCGCAGTAGGAGAATCGCGAGACTGGAATTTTCGGTCAAGCCATGCTTTTGCGCTTGACGAGTGAAATCCGCCTGTTTGACGGCGCCGTCAAACAGGGCGGCCCACAGGGTTTCCAGCGGTTCCTCCTGCCAGCCGCGCCGTGCATCCAGAAGCCCAACAACCCGGGAAATCGTCTCTTCCAGCTCCTTGGCCTTGATGGGCTTTAGCAGGTAGTCACAGACATCGAACCGCAACGCACTCTGGGCATAGGAAAATTCTGCGTAGCTCGAAAGGACAATGCATTCCATCGACGCGTGGTTTTCCCGAATCCACTTGAGCAGCTGAAGACCGTTGCCACCCGGCATTTCGATGTCGCAAAGAACGATGTCTGCCTTCGTCTTCGAGAGAAACGCGATGGCTTCCCTAACGGAAAACGCCGTGTATACTTCGGTGATCCGCAGCCGGTTCCACTGCAGGGCCGACTTGAGCTCCTCTACAAAGGTCCGGTCATCATCTACAATCAGGATGGAATATGCCATAGCTTTCTCTGCCTCCTAACGGGTCGGGGTATCGGTTCTGCAGGCGCTTTTCACCATTTTACCGTGAAAGGCCCGGTAAATTTCCGAAGAAGAGATAACCCGGCGCCGCCGTGATCACCTCTTCCTTCGGTTTCGATCAGCCCATCATTTCCACATAGGCGTCATAGGCGCCCTGATCAATCTCAATCAGTCTCTGCAGGCCCATGGCGTCCAGCTGCTGCAGATAATCGTCCCATTCTTCTTCAACGCCGCCTTCGGTAATCCAGTGTGCCCACTGGGCTTCCACGTAACTATTAATGTCTACGTTCAAGGCGGTTCTCTCGTTGATTTCGTCATCGGTGAACTTAATCGTACCCGGCCAAGCGTGCAGCAGATTCGGGTTGTCGGCGTACTGCGCGTTGAGCTCGTCTTCGACCAGCTTGAGCCCGTCGCCCTGATCGGTGGGCAGCGTGACCTTTTCTTCAAATTCCTTGCGCATGTACTTGGGACCGAAATCGCGGGGAGAGTACCACCAGGCGGAAGTATCCAACGTGTTGTCCTTCGGCGTCAGAAGCTCATAGGTGCCATCGCCGTTATCCTTGATCTGACCGGTGGATATGGAGCCGTAGAAGGTCTGGAGCGAAACCAGATCGTCGTAGAACAGGTCGGCCCACCTCAGCACCTTTTCGGGATTCGGGCAGTTAATGTTGAGGATCAGCTCCTTATCGCTGTACTCTGTGCTCGCGATGCTCTGAGCGTTCTTCGTGCCCCATGGGCTTTCCAGCGTGGGCATCTGCACAAACTGCTTGGTATTGGGGCCAGCCCAGGAGTCTGCCGTCCAACCGGAGAAGATGCCGATCTGAGAGCCGCCTTCCTTTTGCAACTTGGCAGTGTACATAGATCCTTCTTGGGTGAAGTATTCCTCGTCCATCACGCCGAGCTCCCAGAGCTCGCGTAAATACTTGACTGCTTCTTTGTAATGATCTTGCGTGGGAACAAAGACGACCTTGTTGTTGGCGTCCAGCGACATGTGCTCGTCACCGCGCTCGATCAGGTCGAATGAATCCAGAAGCACGCTACCGTATCCGGGCTTGTAACCGCTGATCGGGATCTCATTGTTCGGGTCGCCGTCGCCGTCCGCGTCCTGCTCCTTGAAGGCGATCAGTACTTCCTTCAGCTCGTCGTAATTCGTGGGCATCTCCAGATTCAGATTGTCCAGCCATTCCTTGTTGATGTAGTTCTGGCTGTTCAGCTTCGGCCGGAAGGGGATCTTCTTCGGCAGGCTGTAGATCTGCTCGTTTCGGTCGGTGCAGGCCATGCGCATAGTGGGATCTTCTTCAAAGATTTTCATCAGGTTGGGCATGGTCTCCTCGTTGATCAGATCGGTGAGCTCCAGAAGCTTTTCCTTGTTCTGCACGATGTCGGAATCGCCGAGGCCGCAGGAGCCGAAGAAAGCGTCGGGCAGGTCGTCACTGGCAAACAGCAGTGCCTTCTGCTCACCGAAATCATTGGAGTAGTAGATTTGCCACTCGATGTCAATGTCGGCTTCCTTAGCCAGATCCCCCATGACACCGTCGGTCAAAAAGTCCGTGGGCCAGGTGTCGTTCCAGCGTACAGTTGCGATCTTGTACGTGTAGCCTTCCGCTGCGCCTACGGTTGTGTTCTGTTCCGCACCAGGGGATGCCGACGTAGAGTCCTGACCTGGGGTGCCGCATCCGGCAAGCATGGAAAGACTCAGACCGGCTGCCATGAGCAGAGCAGCAGTTCTTTTGAGTTTGTTCATGATTTACTCCTCCTTGTTTTTTCGCCATGTCTCCTTGGCGTTTTACAATATTCTACCGTCTTTGTTCCAATAAGTCTGTCAAATTTGCGATAAAAAATTGTCAAAAAAAGCTTTTTTTATAACTTTTTCCAACACAAATTCGTCGGATCGCCGGTAAGTCCGGATGGGCGGCAAAAAGGGAAGCCGCCGTATCTGTGGAAAACGCAAAACCGAAAAGGCAACAAATATCGCGCTGTTTTTTTATAGATATCCGGGCGGTTGCGCCACTATAATGGGTTCAACCACCGGGCGAAAGGCACCCGGAAACAAAACGGATGGAGGTAATTAGAAATATGAATCAGCACAGATTCGGAGTAAACGCAGCCTATCTCGGTGCCAAGGCGGCACGGACACCGGACGAGCGACCCGGCCCGGCGGGGTGGAGCGGTGCGCTCCTGCTCGATGAGTTCTACCGAGCCAACGGGAACCCAGGATTGGTTACGCCGACCAAAGCGCAGGCTGCATGGGATGACACCTTTCTCTACGTGTTGTTTCTTAACTGGGAATCTGCGGAGAACGCGGACCAAGTGCGTCGAGACATCGACGAGCTTGTGGTGTCTTCCGGCACTTTGGGCCATCGGGACTTCGCGGTATTTTCGGTCGGACGCAATGGAGAAGCGCATGGGGTTCTGGAAAGTGGCATGACGTACATCGGCGGCGATGAGGCGTTTGGTGGAAGCCAACCCAACCTGCCGTTTCGTCACGTCGGCAACCAAGCGGACATCCAGACAATCGACCCGCAGTCGTATACGGTCGTGGTAGACCACCAGGCGGGCTTCTGGAGCGCGGCGTATAAGATTCCGTGGACGCTGGTGGGGGGATTTCCGAAAGGCGACTGCTTTGCGTTTCAGGTGTACCGCAAAAAGCAGGCAACCGGAGAGATCCTGTGCCCAACGCCGCTGGACCTGTATATCAACCTACCTTATTGGTTCGAGTACGATCCTTCCACGTTTATGGAAGCGTATCTGGGCGGCGACGCCGGTCCGGTATACGGAACCGAGCTCTACGCGGTGCTGCCCAGCGCCCGAAGACGCTGGACGCGCTATACGGAGATTTCCGGCGTGCAACCGGGCGAGCTAAAGCAGCTCTGGACGGAGTTAACTGCCCTGCCGGAAACGACGGAGGAAAATGTGGCGGCACATGTGGCGCTTGCCCAGCGCCTGCAGGATGTGCTCTATCAGGAGGCTGTGGATTTCTTCTGGGATGAGGCCGGAAGCCGCCCTGTGGGTCATATGGAACCGTGGAATGAGCGCCATGTGTTCAACGAACTGCTGGCGGCCGGTGAGGCTGGAAAAGCCTATGCCCGCCTGAACCGGTTCCTACGCTGGCTCGCCCGCTATATTCAGTGGTACTACACCGATGGAACCTTGGGCGACCAGTCTGCCGATTGGACACCGTATGAACAGCTTCGGCAGGTTACAACGGAAAACAGTAAGATTGTTTTGGATTTTGGAAACGCGGTGCCCACGCTAGAGCTTATCTTTGCCGAAGCGGGATTCCGCCTGAAAAGCAAGCCGGATGGCGGTCTTTTTTCTGCGGTACCGGATACGTTTACCGTCTCGGAGGACGGCGCCGTACTGCGTGCGGCGGCGGGAAACCGAAATGTCGTGATTACGCGCGGTGCGGACTGGAGCGTCGTGCTGTCTGTCGGGGACCGGCAGGTTTTCTTCATGGACAAAGAGACGCTTTCCTGCGTGCATGTTTGCGGGAAGGACGGTTTCCGCCTGCAGATGCCTTTGCTTCAGGAGGAGTCCGTCATCGGGTTCGGCGAACGCTTCAACGGCGTCGACCAGCGCGGGCATATCGTTGCCATGTACCAGCGAGACGCCTACCTTTCGGTGATCGCTGGACTGGCCAATGAGAGCTATAAGAATATTCCGCTTGTCCATTTCAGCTCTGGCTATACGCTGTACATCAACAGCACGTACAGAATGCGTGCGGATATCGGTGTGCAGGTGCAGGACCGTTTTTCCATTACTGTACAGGATCCCCATGTGGATCTGTATTTCTGGGGCGATACGCCGGTGGAAAACATGGCGTCATATGCGCGATTGACCGGCCTGCCGATTCTCCCGCCTCGGTGGGCGTTTGAGCCCTGGAGCGGCGCGGGCGGCGGACGGTGGATGAACGGGCCGCTGCACAACGTGATGGAGGAGCAGATCGGCGTGCTGCAGAAATTCAAAGAGCTTGATATCCCGCACGGCGGGTTCTATGCCGAAGGTGCCGGCGCGGACGGCAAACACCTCGCCGAATTACACAGGGTTTCCAACTTTGCCGCGCAGAACGGGATACACACCTTCTCCTGGGAGTATTCGGTTATGCCGGCGGAACGCGCCAAAGCATTCCTGCAGAATTCCGGCGATACGGAAGATCTGCCCATCAGCAAAACGCCGCAGTATACAGGGAACATGCAATATATCAGTTACATCGACTTCACGCATCCCCGGGCCATGGAGCTACTGCAGGCACAGTGGAAAGACCGGTTTGATGCCGGCATCTGCGGAACTATGGTGGACTTCGGGGACAAGATTCCAGACGAAGCGGTCTTTTCCGACGGGCGAAACGGTAAGGAAATGCACAACGGCTACGCGCTGGACTACGCGCGCGGCTACCGGAAGCTCTTCGAAAGCGCTTACGGAGACGACCACGTCCTGTTCCAGCGAGCCGGTGCTCCCGGGTGTCAGGCCTATGCCTGCCAGTTTGGCGGAGATCAACCGACTACCTTCCCAGGCATGCAGCAGTCCCTGTCCGGCATGATTTCCGTCTCGGCCTCGGGCCTGCCGTTCTGGGGCGTCGACGCCTGCGGGTACGACGGCTTTTCCGGCGGCGATGCGGAAACCTATATACGCTGGACGCAATGGGCGGCATTTTGCCCTCTGATGCGGTACCACGGCACGTTCCCGAAAGAGCCCTGGGAGTATTCCGAACAGGTCACAGAACTGTATAAATTCTACACCTGGCTGCGCGAGAACCTTCTGCCGTATGCGTACAGCACAGCCGTTCAGGCGCATCACCGCGGCATTCCTATGGTTCGCCCGCTGCCGATGATGTTCCCCGAGGACGCCTTTGTTGCGCAGGTGACCGACGCCTATATGTACGGCGACCATCTGCTGGTGGCGCCAATCTGCACCGATAGCAACAGAAAACAGGTAATCTTCCCCGCGGGCCGATATGTCAATTTTTTCGACAATACCGAGGTCGTAGACGGCGATACGGCGCAGACGCGTGCGTATCCCATCACAGAGATCCCGGTTTACGTGGCGGCCGGCGCGCTGTTCCCGGTTGAACTCAACGAATCCCTGGAGTTTGGAAGAAGCATGACCACAAGCCGGATTAGGGCGCTCGTCCTGACGCAGCCGGTGTGCGCGACAGCCGGTAGCTGGAACGGGTCGGATACGGAGGAAAACGATTACGCCTTTACCGTCGGCTCGAACGGCTTCTCCGTGCAGGCGAAGGGGTGCGCGGGCGTGCGGTATCTCCTTGTAAAAGGCGTCTCAAACGTACAGGATGTTATACTCAACGGGGTCCGTCTGCGCCGCGTGCCGGCAAAACAGGGGCTGAACCTGCATGAAGCCTATTTTGTGGCGCAGGATGGAACGATCTATATTCGCATTTTTGCACATTCTGACCTGCAGATGGACGTTGTCACACGGTAACGTTCTGCGAGGGGACTCACAGAGCAGGACACCGTTGCTCACTTTTCCGGAGCATCTCTAGCATAGCGAAAATACAGCGCGGGAGCAATCGACCGCTGGTTTACTGCCGGCTTTGCCTGCAGAACAGGCGTATCTCGAAATGCCGCGTATGGAAAAACAAAACCAGGGACAGGCAGAGTCACACAGCTCTTACCTGTCCCTGCTTCCTGTTCCGGCGTCCCGAAACCGGCGTTTGCGCAAATTTTGTTGACTATTGAGAACGGAATCTGTATAATGAAAGTAAAAGTATTCTGAGCAGGAGGACGAAATGCATGGCGACGATCAAGGATGTTGCTAGGATAGCGGGCGTGTCCGTGTCGACCGTCTCTCACGTGGTCAACGGAACCCGATACGTTAGTCCTGAGAAAGTCCGGAAGGTCGAGGACGCTATTCGCCAGCTGGACGAGCTCCCGAATTTCATCGCGAAACGAAGTGCATTGAAGAGCAAACTGTCCGAAAGCCGCTATGTGCTGATCTTGCTGTCGAAAAAACGCAGCCTGTTTCAGAATCAAGTCAAGGAAAAGCTGGAAGAAATCGTAGAGCAGAAGGGCTATATCGCCATTTCGCTGGCGTATGACCTCGATGAAGACCGACTGGCGGCCATCCGCGCACTGGCAGGAACGCTGGATCTTGCGGGAATGGTCGCTTTCCCGGACCGGGAAGGTGTGCTTTCCGGAGCCTTTTTCAAAGGGCTCCGGTTTCCGGTGGTTCTGATTGGGAACCCCGTGGATCGGTTTGCCGCAGACACCTTGCTGCCCGACACCTTTGAGGGCAGCTACCGCGCGGTGCGGCACCTGATTAAAAACGGGCATGAGCGAATCGCTTACCTGTGCGAGTCGGAAGTGTGCGGCACCCAAAGGTTTGAAGGCTACAGGAAGGCTCTGGAGGATTTCGGCATTGCGTTGGAAAAAGTGCTGGTCCGCGCGGGCTTGAAAACCGAGGCGTTGGCCGCCGAAGCTATGGCGCAGATCGTCGCGGCAGAGCCTGCGCCCACCGCGGTCGTGATTGCCGACTCGCTGCCTCTGATTCCCGCCATCCGGTATGGGATCGGCCACAACATCGCCGTGCCCGGCGACCTCTCTGTCGTCAGCCTGAACGATCCAGAATGGGCCTCGCTGACGACACCGGAGCTCACTTGCGTGGATAAACAACCACGGCAGTTTGCGCTTTCCGCCGCGGACTTGCTGTTCCGGCGGATTGACCGCGGCGAAATTGCAAACCTCTCTTCGCCCGCGCATGCGTACTGCACGAAAACTCTCCCCTCAATCCTCAATGTGCGCAACTCCACCTGCGGAATCGGCCGGGGTCCCTTCGGGGAACGGGCAGCGGGTGCGGGCGGCCTTGCCTTATCCGAAGCGGAAAAGGAAAAGATTCGGCAAAAGCAGTATACGGCGGCGATCTCATTCCACTATATGGGCAAGGCGTGGATGCGCCTGCAGGAAAAGGGTATCAAAAAAGTCTTCGACGAGCTTGGGATTTCCATCATCGCCGTCACAGATGCTCATTTCAACGCGGCACTGCAATGCAAACAGTTGGAAAGCATCAAATTTCTGAAGCCGGATCTCCTAATCTCGATCCCCGTTGATACTAGGGGCACCGCGGAAGCCTTCCGCTCGATTGCGGACAGCGACACCCGGTTGGTACTGATTACCAATGTCCCGGAGGGACTCACCCCGAAGGATTACATTTCCTGTATCTCCGTAAATGAGCGAGCCCACGGGGACAGTATGGGCCGCGGGTTGGGCGAGTACATGGTACGGCACGGCCTGAAATATGCGGGGCTGATTTGCCACGGCGAGCAGAACTTCTTTGCCACAAAGCAACGGGACGGCGCGGCGGAACAGGTTCTGACGGAGGAATACCCGGAAATCCGGGTGTGCGGAAAAGTCAATTTCCTGACAGAGGTGGACGTCTACCAGAAAACACTGAAGCTCATCGGGATGTACCCGGAGATTCAGGCTCTGTATGTTTCTTGGGACGGTCCCGCGCTGGAGGTGATAAAGGCCCTGACGGAGCTGGAGCGCACGGACATCGCAATCGTCACGGGAGATTTGGACTATGCCATCGCCATGCAGATGGCACAGGGCGGCATGGTCAAAATGATTAGCGCGCAGTGCCCCTATGAGCAGGGGGAAGCCATCGCAATGGCGGCAGCCAACGGCCTGCTGGGAAAAGCGGTCCCCTCCTTCATCGGGGTGGAGCCCATCAGCATCGACCGGGAGAACCTGCTGAAAAACTGGAAGGCGATCTTCAAGGAGGATCCGCCGGCGGCGTTGCGCAACGCGATCAACCGCAGCGCCGGCGCACTTTAACGGCGGTTCGACGCGTTCAAACCGACCGACAGAATATCAAGCGGATAAGCATCTGGAAGCAGGGCTTATCCGCTTTTTACATAGCGCCCGCGCAAGCCGGGTTCCCGGAATTTTTCATTGCCCCTATCCCCCTCGCGGCTTTTCGGCCGCATTTTTTTGGCGCAGCAAAGAAAATTTGCGCAAATATACACGAAAGAACGAGAAATCAAGGCATTTTCCAACGAGTAAACGGCCCGGACAGCCTAACACAGGTGTCAAAGCATTGCAAGCGAAAAGAAAGCTTGATTGAAAATGCCTAATTTTGTCCCTTGTATTTGGCGAAACAAACGAATTTTCTCAAAATTGAAAGTAGAAATTGACAATCGCCGCAGCACAGGGTATTATAATGGAAGTAAAATTAATTTGCGCAAATTTATAAAAATAAGGAAGGAGCAGACATGAAACTCGGTTATATGACAAACGCGTTCGGCCCTCTGGTAGGAGAAGGAGGCGGCGTTACAAGCATTAAGGACATCCGGTATCTGACCCTTTGCGACGACGAAGCGGTGCTGAAAAAAATCACAAATGCAGGCTTCCGGTATATTGAGGTGTTGGAAGGGAACCTGACCAAATACGGTTCGGACATCCAAGTGCTCAAAGACATGCTGGCCCACTACGGTGCCGGCATGATGAGCGTCTGCGTGGGCGCCAATTTTATCTACCCGGACGCGCTGGAGGACGAGATGTTTCACATGGAGACAGTCGCTGCTCTGGCGGAACAGGTAGGCGTTTCCTACGTGGCGTTCTGCGGCGGTGCCATACGCGGGAAAGGCGTCCAGACGGGCGACTATGCGCTTCTGGCCAAAGGGCTGAAGGAGGCAGAAAAGGTCTTCGCCGCCCACGGCATCGAGGCAAGCTACCACCCGCACCTCGGGTCCATGGCGGAAAAGCCGGAGCAGATCGACCGACTCTTTTCGGTGAGCGACATCAAGATCTGCCCGGATCTGGCGCATCTGGCTGCCGGCGGCGGAGATCCTCTGGAGATCGTCAAAAAGTACTACGACAGAATCTCCTTCGTCCACCTGAAGGATTTGGACGAAAACGGATTTGCCCCGCTGGGCACCGGGCACGTCGATGTCGAAGGGATTCTGCGGTTCCTGAAGGAAAAGGGATATGCAGGAGATTATCTGGTGGAGGCTGACGGCTTTGCCGGCGACCCGGAAGAAGCCTGCCGGACATCGTACCGTTTCCTGCAAGGCAAGCTGATCTAAAACTCCTCCCGTCGCGGCGTCGGTCAACGGCGCGCGGCACAGGAGGGCATCTTTAGAATAGGAGGATTTTACAATGAAAAAACTGAATGTGGGCCTGGTTGGTGCCGGGTTCATGGGAAAAGCGCACTCAATCGGGTATTCCGACATGCCCAAGTATTTCTGGCCGGCCCCGGCCGTGCCGGTTTTAAAGACAATCTGCGACATCGTCCCGGAAATCGCGGCGGACGCGAAAGAACGCTTCGGCTTTGAAAAATGCTGCACGGATTGGCGCGACATCGTCAACGATCCCGAGATCGACGTGGTAAGCATCTGCACGCCGAACAACGTCCACGCCGAAATCGCCATCGCTGCGCTGAACGCAGGGAAGCACGTACTCTGCGAAAAGCCGATTGCCTCGACATTGGAGGACGCGAAAGCCATGGCGGAGGCCGCAAAGAAAGCGGCGCAAAAGGGAATCATTGCCATGAACGCCTACCAGTACAGGCGCGTTCCGGCGATCGACCTCGCCAAGAAATTCATCGATGAGGGATCCATCGGCAAAATTCTCAACGTGCGGTGCACCTATCTGCAAAGCTGGTCGGCCGATCCTGCCTCCCCGCTCTCCTGGCGGTTTCAGAAAGACATCGCCGGCGCGGGGACGCTTGGTGACATCGCCTCACACGTGATCGACATCGCCCAGTATCTGGCGGGTGACATCGAGGCGGTAACCGGCATGATGCAGACCTACATCACCGAGCGGCCGGTGCAGGAAGGCGGCACAGACCTGCTGGGCACCGTAAAGCTCGGAGCCGACGCGAAGCGGAAGGCCGTAGATGTGGATGATGAGGACAGCTTCCTCGTGAAGTTTAAAAGCGGCGCGGTAGGCAGCATTGAGGCCACAAGAAACGCCTGGGGTCGCAACAACTTCATCACGGTAGAGCTTCACGGCACTCTGGGCAGCCTCTACTTCAACTACGAGCGACTCAACGAGTTGCAGGTGTGTTTGGCCGGCGACCCCGACGACAGAAGGGGCTTTAAGACAATCTACACCGGCCCCGCGCATTTTCACGGGGAAGTGACCTGGAACATTCCCGGAATGAACATTGGGTACGGCGAATTGAAATCCATCGAATCCTACGAGTTTATCAAAGCGGTGGTAGAAGGCAGGCAGCCGTCTACCAGCTTCGCAGAAGGGTATCGAGTGGAACGCGTTTGCGATGCCGTGAAACGGTCGGCGGAAACCGGACGTTGGGTAACGGTGAACGATTGATCGAAGCGCCCGTTTGACACGCAGCCCAAAGCCACATATCATAAGAGTGACCCGCAACGCCACTGGCTGGGCGTCTACGGCATCCTGATCATGATCCTCGGACCCATTATGATCCGACTGGTGTATGAACTGTTGATGATGGCAGTCTTGCTGCTGAAAAACGTAATCTCCATCAACAATAAGCTCCGCAGCCAGAACGGAAACGAAGAGAAGAACGGCATTTTCATGGCCCCCGACATGGGCGACCTGCGCCAGCAGCTTCGGTCTAAGGCAGCACAGCCTCAGAACCCGCAGCCCCAAGTCCCGCAGAGCGCACCCGTAGTCAAATTCTGCGGCAAGTGCGGTTCGCCGTTGAACGAAGCCGGCAAGTGCCCCAACTGTGACAACAATCATCCTCAGGCTTAAACGCAAATATTAAGATTATGCCCCGAGCGGAAGCAATGCCGCTCGGGGCATTTGGTTTTGTCCGCTTCAGCAGAACGACAACATCGCCCCGTGCGGCTTCAAAGTTGCACGGGGCTCTTATCATTTTTCATTTGACTGATCTTTTTCGGCTTTGATACGTTCGATTTCTTCCGCTATTATATTTCCGATCGTATGATCGTCCATTTTTATACTTTCTGCCGCTGCAACAGACTTGTCAGCAAATGCATCAAATTTTTCCTGTTTATCTTTTAATATATCCATAATTCTTTCATCGATCGAATTCTCACAAAGCAACCGATAAACCAGTACATTCCTTGTCTGGCCCATACGATACGCCCTTGAAATCGCCTGATTTTCAATAGAGGGCTTAAGCTGCGGTTCGCACAAAATAATCACACTGGCAGATTGAATATTCAGACCTGTCCCGCCCGACTGTATTTGTGCTGCCAAAACCGCCCCGGCAGGAGCCTTATCAAAATCGTCAATGATCTCTTGTCTTCGCTGCGGCGAAACGGAACCATTTATCGGATTCATACAGCGGTCACCCAAAAGCTGCACAACTTTTCGGATCGTATCCAGAAAAAACGAGAATATAATCACTTTTCGCTTTTCAGATTCAGCCTCTTCTATCAGCTCCATCAATCGCTTCGCTTTGCAGGAATCCTTTATATTTTCTGCATTCCATGACACACGCCTTGTTTCTGCAAAATTCTTACCGAACACCGCTTGTTCATATATATCCTTTTCTGCCTGTCCGAGTGTGCACCATTCTTCACTTTCAATAAGTTCAGGGAGCTCCGTCAGTACGTCTTCCCTCTTTCTGCGGTAATAAACCGGCGCAACTGCCTCTCTAAATTGCGGCGCCGCGGTCAAAGCAAGCATGTGCTGTATTCGCAATGCAATATCAGGACATAAAATATGGATAAGCGCAACCATTTCCTCCGGTTTATTTTCAAGTGCCGTGCCCGTCATAAACAGCATGCGCTCTGCACGTTCACAGATTTTCTTCACATTCACCGTACGTCTTGCCTCTGAATTTTTAATGTAATGTGCCTCGTCTACAACCAAAAGCGAAAGCTCAAACGATTCCGGCAAATTAAAATGTGCTGTTGTCTCGAAGGTTGTTACAGCTACACCACCAGCGCTTATCCATGAATTCAGTGCTTCTTTTCTGCCCGCACCATGAATTTTTACAACCTGCAATCGGCTCATTTTACGAATTTCTCGGCACCAATTTGTAACGACGCTCGCCGGGCACACAACTGCAAAATGCGATGCCCCTGTGTTTTTCAAAGATACCATCGTGGCGATTGCTTGTACGGTTTTACCAAGTCCCATTTCATCTCCGAGAAGAACGCGCTTTTGGTGCAGTGCATATTTAACGCCCCATTCCTGGTAACGACGAAGCTCGCACAGCAAACCATCCGGAAAAAAACATTCCTCTTGTACTTCTCTTGCGAGTTCTTCCGGCAGTCCGTATATTGAATCATCGTTACCGAGTGTTCCCGGGACAATATTTTCAAGAGCATTGAAAAACGAAACCGAATGTTCGGAAAATTCTTTCCAAGCATCTATTCCGTTGATCCGCTTTGTGTTTTCAAATATTGTCCTTTGTTCCCGGACTCTTTGACCATAGTTTCCATTTCTATAAGAATCCAAAAATTCATATGCATCCACTGCTTTTTGTTTTTTAGCCGATGATGCAAATATCCACTTCAATCTTTTCTGAGATAATAACAAATCTTCTATCGCATATTCGATTTGTCTTCTATTCTCAGTAATCAAGCCACGACATTCTTTTGCCGTTTCCCTCGCATAACCATATTTAGATAATGCTGTCACTAAAGCTGTCGATTCCCGCGTTTTGTTATCAACATTCAGTTTGATCTTTGCGCCTTCTCGCACCTTGTCTGCCATATCATTCGCTATACGCTTTATGGAATACGCTGCATCTTCGCTGATACCATGCACCGAACTGATCGAATACACATTGGCCGCAACAATATCTGCGATCGAACGAAATCCGTGGTCTCGAAGTGCTTTCACTCTAAATCCGCCTTTTTCACGATTGATCTCTTCTACCGGAATATCTCGAAGCACGTCTAATACGTTTCGGGTCACGACCAGATTTGCTGCTTTTTCAATATCTATCTGCACGTTGTCTTCGTACTGTGCAATCTCATCCAGTTCTTCCAGCATCATGCGATGTTCCTGTATCAACCGCTCTGCATCCGCCGTATCAAAAAGCTTTGCCAACTGTATTCTCTCCTTTTCTGCCGATTTCAGCTTATTTAAAGTATGACGTAACAGTTCTTATTTGTCAATATTTCTCTATGCAAACCTCAAAGCTTCTCATTAAACATTAAATACATATTTTTCCGAATATCGCAAATGACTTTCTACTCCCGCCCCCGCCTGTCGCTTTTCCGCTCACCTTACCTATTCTTCAAATTAAATATATTTACATTGTACTTTTCCCGTGCTATGATGGTCTTAACAAAGGCGAAAAGGTGATTTTATGGCGAAAAAGCTGGCACATATAAGTGAAGATCATTCCCGCGAGCAAACCGTATACGAACACCTCACCGGCACGGCAGAGCTTGCAAAGCAGTTTGCCGCCGCATTCGGCGCGGAGGAAGACGGCTATCTGCTCGGTTTGCTGCACGACATCGGCAAGTACAGCGATGCCTTTCAGCATCGATTAGACGGCGGCGTGCGCGTAGACCACTCCACGGCCGGCGCAAAAGAAGCTTGCGCGCACGGTGTCGGGTATCTGGCGCTCGCCATCGCAGGTCATCACGGCGGCATACCGAATTTCGGCTCCCGCGCCGATACCAAAAACGATGCTACCCTCTCGGGCCGCTTAAAACGCGACCTCGAACCGTATGACGATTGGAAAACCGAAGTCACTCTGCCGCCGGTCAAGCCCTTTAACATGCGAGAATTCAACACCGGGTTTCGGCTCTCGTTTTATATCCGCATGCTGTTTTCTTGTCTTGTTGATGCCGATTTCATCGACACCGAAACCTTTATGGACGGCGCACTTGCCCCGCGCGGCAACTACGATGCGCTCCCTGCGCTGCTCGACCGCTTGGAAACGTACATCGCACCGTGGTATCCGCCCAAAACCGAGCTCAACCGAAAGCGCTGCGCCATTTTGGATGCGTGCAAGGCCTCCGGCAGCACCGCCGCACCGGGTGTTTATACGCTTACCGTGCCGACGGGTGGCGGAAAAACGACCGCTGCCATGGCATTTGCGCTGACCGCTGCCGTACGAAACTGCATGAGCCGCGTCATCTACGCCGCGCCGTACACGTCCATCATCGACCAAAACGCCGATACGTTTGAAAAAATCTTCGGCACGGAAAACGTCATCGAGCACCACAGCAGCGCGGAATATCTCTTTTCCGAAAGCCCGAACCCCGCAGAGTACCGCAAAATGCTGGCCGCAGAAAACTGGGACGCCCCCGTCATCGCCACGACCACCGTGCAGCTGTTTGAGTCCCTGTTTGCGAGCAAACCCGCCCGCTGCCGCAAGCTGCACAACCTCGCCAACAGCGTGCTCATCTTAGACGAAGTGCAGACGCTGCCCATGCCGTATCTAAAGCCGTTCACGGCGGCGCTTGCCGAGCTTGCCCGAAAGTACGGCGTCATTGTCGTCCTGTGCACCGCCACGCAGCCCGCGTTAGACGGTGTTTTTGCCGATTTGAAAATCGACCTGCCGATCAAAGAGATCTGTCCCAATGTCCCTGAAAATTTCGAGACCTTCCGCCGCACGAAAATCACGCAGCACACATTTGACAGCACAGAATCGCTCACCGCCGAGCTCATCGCGCTGCCGCAGGTGCTTTGCATCGTCAACCGCATCGCGGACGCGCAGAAGATCTATCAGGCGCTGCCGGAAGACGGTGCGTACTGTCTCACCACGCACCTGTGTCCTGCCCACCGCAAAGCGCGCATTAAGGAAATTCGCGAACGCCTAAAAATCGGCCTGCCCTGCCGCGTCGTTTCCACCTCGCTCATCGAAGCCGGTGTCGATGTGGATTTCCCGCGCGTCTACCGCGAAGAAGCCGGGCTTGATTCCGTCCTGCAAGCCGCCGGCCGCTGCAATCGCGAGGGCAAGCGCCCGTTAGATGAAAGCCTCGTGACCGTCTTCACCGTCCAAAACACCACCCCGCCGCCCTACATGCGCCAGCCCGCCGCAGCCATGAAGAACATTTCAAAACGCATGGAGGACATCACTTCGTTAGCTGCAATCCGCGCGTATTTTGAGTTCTATCGCGATTTGTACGGCAAAGAAGATCTCGACCGTGAGAAGATTCTCCTAGCGTTCGAAAACGAGATGCTCCCGTTCGCCTCCGTTGCGGAAAAGGTACGGGTCATTGAAAGCTGCACCACGCCCGTGTATATCCCGATCGACCAAGGCGAAGCCCTCGTTGAGCAGCTGTATCGCGGCGAACGCAGCCGCACCCTGTTCAGAAAGCTCGGGCAGTACAGCGTGAACGTCTACCCGCAGCAGCTCGCTGCCCTGCGCGAAGCCGGCGCCGTGCAGAGCATCGACGGCGGTGCGCTCTATGTTCTCGCCGATCCCCGCCGCTACGACAGTGCCCTCGGCCTCACCCTCGACCAAACCGAAACCGCTCTGTTTATATAAAATAGAAAAGCCGGTAAGGCAAACCCTTACCGACCTCTCTATACAAATCAACAACAATTATTTCTACCCACACTGCCTGTAAAAACAGACAGCGACCTTAACTTGATTTTATCCCATATGCAGTTGGGCTTTCAGCGCGTCCTGAAGGACCTGCGAAAAGTTGATGTTCTGCTCCAAGGCGGCGGTGTTCAGCCACGCGGGAATGGTCAGCGTCTTTTTGACGGCTTTTTCAAAGTGCGTTTTGGCGTATTCTTCCACGTCCACAGTGATGATGTTCACGAACGCGCCGTCCATCGACACTTCCAGCTCGGCGGCGACATCTGCAAGGCGGATCGCGTCCACGGACGAGGGCGCCGGGGCGGCTTCACCGTCTTTTTTCAGCCAGTACAGATACCCGGCAAGGCAATCGACCGCCATGCGCAGCGATTCATCGAGCGTTTCGCCGCAGGTAGACAGATCGTTCAGATCGGGGAAAACAACAGAATAACCGCTTTCTTCCTTAAAAAAACAAGCGGGATAAGCTGACAGCATAAAATCGACCTCCTGATATAGTCTAAGCGGAAGCGGGAGAGATTATTTCAAACCTGCCTGCTTCAAAATGGAATTTTCCGTGCCTTTCGGAATGTCCTTGCAATGAAACGGAATGGTGACCTTGCCGGGCTTCGTCGGGTGCGTATAATGGCGGTGCGAACCCGTCTGCATCTTGAACACCCAGCCGTCTTCTAAAATGATCCGTTCCAGTTCTTTTGGCTTCTTCGGCATTTCAATTCCCCTCCTGATTCAAATCTATTATACCATATGATACGTATTAAAGCAATACGTATTCAAATTATGCTTTATAAGTTCCGCAAAAAATAGACTAAATTCAAATTTTATCTTGACAAGTTCAAATAATCGTTATATAGTCGAATTATTAAAACAACATCAATTGAACTTTGAAAGGAGTTGATCTTATTGATTCAGTTGGAAGTCTGGGGCCCGTATGCGTTATTTACACGCCCGGAATTTAAAGTGGAGCGTGCAAGCTACGATGTCCCCACCCCGTCCGCCGCGCGCGGTATAGTTGAAAGTCTGTATTATCACCCCGGAATACGCTGGCATATCCGCCGCATCTACGTTTTGAACCCCATCGAGTTTACCACCATTCGGCGCAACGAGGTAAAAAGCAAAATTCTCGGGGGCACCGCCATGCGCATCGCGCAGGGCAAGGAAGATGAGCCGTACCTCGTCACGACGAAACAAATTGTCCAGCGCGCCTCCATGGTGCTGACAAATGTCCACTATGTCATCGAAGCGGAGTTCGAAATGCTGCCGGAAAAAGCCGCACCCGGCGATAACCCCGGCAAGTTTCAGGACATCGTCACGCGCCGCATGAGAAAGGGCCAGTGCTTTTCCACCCCGTACTTCGGCTGCCGCGAGTTTCCCGCACACTTCAAGCAGTGGGAGGGTGGCCCGATCCCGACGATTGACGAGACGCGCGACCTCGGCTTTATGCTGTACGATTTCGATTATTCCGACCCACAAAATATCACGCCCCTCTATTTCCGTGCCAAAATGGAGCACGGTGTCATTCAGGTGGCCGGCTGCGAGGTGTTCAGATGATCCTGCAAGCCTTAGTTCAGTATTACGAAACGCTCCTTGCCCGCGGTGAGATTGACCGCCCGGGCTGGAGCAAAGTCAATGTCAGCTGGCGTCTGGACCTAAACCCAGACGGCTCCCTTTTCGATGTTTCTCCCCTCCAAAAGCCCTCTCCAAACGGTAAAAAGATGCCGCCGCAGCGGCTCGCTGTGCCCGCACAGGTCAAGCGCTCTTCCGGTGTTGCGGCAAATTTTCTGTGTGATACGTCTTCCTACCTGCTCGGCGTGGACGACAAGGGTAAGCCCGAGCGCACCAAAGCTTGCTTTGAAGCTAGCCGAGAAAAGCATCTGGAAATTTTGAAAGATACCCCCGGTGAAACCGCCGCAGCCGTCCGTGCGTTTTTCGACACATGGAATTCCTCCTCTGCCGTCGAGCACCCTGCTTTGCAGCCCTATCTTTCGGAAATTTATAAGGGCGGCAATCTGATCTTTTATTATAACAATAAGCCCGCGGCAAACGACTCTGACATCGCCGCCGCGTGGCAGCAGGCCTATGATTCTGCTTCAGATTCCGACACGCCCACTCGGTGCAGTGTCACCGGCAAGCTTGCCCCCGCCGCGCGTCTGCACGGCAACATACAGGGCGTGCGCGGCGCACAAAGCTCCGGCGCATCGCTCGTTTCGTTCAACGCCGATGCCTTCTGCTCCTACGGGCACGAGCAGGGCGAGAACGCTCCCGTCAGCACCTACGCCATGACCGCCTACACGCAGGCGCTAAACTACCTGCTGCGCAGTGATAATGTCCGCCGCATCGGCGATGTCACCGTCGTATATTGGGTGGAGAATGCCGATCCTGCCATCGCCGCATTTGCGGGAGCTATGCTTTTCGGTCCGCAGGAGCAGTCCGATTGGAGCGAAAACGACATTTTAGGCGCAATTCAAAAACTTGTATCCGGCAGAACAGCCGACCTACAGGACATGCACCTCAGCCCCGATACACACTTTTACATTCTGGGGCTCGCGCCGAACGCCGCGCGTCTTTCCGTTCGCTTTTTCTGGCAGGATACCTTCACAAAGCTCGCCAAAAACGTGAACGCCCATTACGAGCGTTTGGAGATCACCCGCCCGGCCTACGAAAAATTCGACACGCTTTGGCCCTACACCCTCGCGCGCTCTGCCGTCCGCTTTTCCAAAGACTGGAAAAAAGCCGATGAAGAGTTGCAAAAATCCTTCCCGCGCCTTTCCGGCGACCTGCTCACTTCCATCCTAAACGATACGCGCTACCCCGCCACTTTACTAAACGGCACCGTGCAGCGCATCCGCGCCGAGCACGATGTCACCTGGGCGCGCGCGTCCGTCATAAAAGCTTATTATTCTAAAAACGAAGACCCGCTTTGTCCAAAGGAGGTTTTGACCGTGTCCGTAAACAAAGAAAGCACCAATATCCCCTACAATCTCGGCCGCCTGTTCGCCGTTTTGGAGCGCACACAGGAAGCCGCAAACCCCAACATCAACACCACCATCAAAGACCGTTTTTTCAACTCTGCTTCCGCTACGCCGAGCCTTGTGTTCCCCACGCTCATCAATTTAGCGCAGAAGCACCTCGCAAAGCTCAACGAGGGTCAGCGGATTGCACTGGATAAATCCATCGGCGAACTTTCGGACAAGCTCGGCGAAACCTTCCCAAAGCAGCTTATGCTCGCAGAACAGGGCGCGTTCCAGCTCGGCTACTACCAGCAGCGTCAGGAATATTTTAAGAAAAAGACAGACACCACCGAACAGAAAGAGGAGGCATAACCATGCGTGAACCCATTCAAAACCGCTACGATTTCGTGATCTTATTCGATGTGGAAAACGGCAACCCCAACGGCGACCCCGATGCCGGCAATATGCCGCGTGTAGACCCGGAAACCGGCAACGGCATCATAACCGATGTGTGCTTAAAGCGCAAGATCCGCAACTATGTGCAGGATGTCAAAGAAGATGAGTCCGGCTGGCGCATTTATATCAAGGATCAGGTGCCGCTCAACCGCAGCGACCTCGAAGCCGGCGAAGCGCTCGGCATCGGCGAAGAGCTTGCCGAGATCCAAAAAGGCAAGGACGCCAAAAAGATTGTGACGAAGCTCCGCAGCAATGACCCGGATATCGACCTCAAGCTCCGTGACTTCATGTGCAGCGAGTTTTTCGACATCCGCACATTCGGCGCAGTCATGACAACATTCGTAAAGGGCGCTTTAAATTGCGGTCAGGTGCGCGGCCCGGTGCAGCTCGGCTTTGCCCGCTCCATCGACCCCATCGTGCCGCAGGAGGTCACCATTACCCGCACTGCCATCACCACCGAATCCGACGCCCAGAACAAAACCACCGAAATGGGCCGCAAATACGTCGTGCCCTACGGTCTTTACCGCGCAGAGGGCTTCGTTTCCGCCAACCTCGCCCGCCGCGTGACCGGCTTCTCCGAAGAAGACCTTCAAATGCTCTGGCAGGCCATTCTCAATATGTTTGAAAACGACCACAGCGCCGCCCGCGGCAAAATGGCCGTGCGCGAGCTCATCATCTTCAAGCACGCATCCGAGCTTGGCAACGCCGCTTCCTATAAGCTGTTCGATGCCGTAACGGTTAAAAAGGTCGACGGCGTAGCCGTCCCGCGCAAATTCTCCGATTACACCGTCACCGTTTCCGAAGACCTGCCCGAAGGCGTCACCTGCGAACGTCTTTCCTAAATGGACGCGCGTGAAGACGGACCTTTAATGTCCGGCATCCAGCACTTCGCGTTCTGCCGCCGCCAGTGGGCGCTCATCCACATCGAGCAGCAGTGGCAGGAAAATGCCCACACCGCACAGGGGCAACTTGACCACGTCCGCTGCCACGATGAAACGTTGTCCGAAAAGCGCGACAACACCTTCACCGTGCGCGGCATGCGCGTGTTCAGCCGTAAATTGAACCTCTCCGGCGCGTGCGACGTCGTAGAGTTTCATAAAGACAAAAACGGCATTTCTTTAGAGGGGCAGCCCGGATTTTGGCTGCCCTACCCCATCGAGTACAAGCACGGCCGCGAAAAAGAGACCGATGCCGACCGCTTGCAGCTCTGCGCCGAAGCCATGGCGCTTGAAGAAATGCTCGTGTGCGATATCCCCGCGGGCGCGCTCTACTACATAGAAACGCGCCGCCGCGAGGTTGTTCCGTTCACGGATGAACTCCGCCGCAAAACGGAAGACACCGCTGCCGAAATGAACCGCTATTTCGCCCGCGGCTACACACCAAAAGTCAAACCCGGCAAGCACTGCAACGCCTGCTCGTTAAAATCGATTTGCCTGCCGGTGCTGTGCAGCCGTGCAGACCCCGTCTCGTACCTGCGCGCCCACATTTTTGAAAGCGAGGAGGATACCCCGTGAGACAACTGCTCAACACCCTGTTCGTGCTCAGCGAAGACGCGTATCTCTCCGTAAACGGCGAAAATGTCGTCATTAGTCGCGAGCAAAAGGAAGTCGCGCGCTTCCCGCTGCACACGCTCGAGGGCATTCTCTGTTTCTCCTACGCCGGCGCAAGTCCCGCCTTGATGGGTGCCTGCGTGCAGCGCGGTGTGGACATCGCGTTTTTCTCCCCGCGCGGGCAGTTTTTGGCACGCACCGTCGGCGAAGAGCATGGCAACGTCCTCCTGCGGCAAACGCAGAATCGCGTGTCCGATGACCCCTATCAAAGCTGCCGCTACGCCCGCGGGTTCATCCTCGGCAAGGTCTATAACGCCCGCTGGGTCTTGGAGCGCGCCACGCGTGACCACCCCCAGCGCGTACCCGTGGAAGCGCTTAAAACAGCCGCCGCACAAATGGCACAGTCTTTGCCGCTCATCGCCTCCTGCGAAGACCCCGCGCAGCTGCTCGGCTTAGAGGGCGAAGCCGCAAAGCTGTATTTTGGTGTGTTTAACCACCTCGTTTTGCAGCAGCAAAGCGACTTCCGTTTTACCTCGCGCAGCCGCCGGCCGCCGCTCGATAACATCAACGCCTTGCTTTCGTTCGCCTATACACTCCTCACGCGCGACTGTACCGCCGCGCTCGAAAGTGCCGGGCTCGACCCGTACATCGGCTTCATGCACCGTCCAAGACCCGGTCGCCGCAGTCTCGCACTCGACCTCATGGAGGAGCTGCGCGCCGTGTATGCCGACCGCTTTGTGCTCTCCTGCGTGAACCGCAAGATCATCACCGCAAAGCACCTGCAAAAGCAGGAAAGCGGTGCCGTGCTTTTAACGGACGACGGTCGCCGCGCATTTCTCGGCGCATGGCAAAGCAAAAAGCAGGAGCAAATCACGCACCCGTTTTTAAAAGAGAAGATTCCGTGGGGGCTCGTGCCCTACGTGCAGGCGCTCCTGCTCGCCCGCACTCTGCGCGGCGATCTGGAAGCGTATCCGCCGTTTTTCTGGAAGTGAGGTCAAAATGCTGGTCTTAATTACCTACGACGTCAACACAGAGACCGCCGCCGGAAAAAAGCGTCTCCGCAAAGTCGCTAAAAAGTGCGTAGACCACGGGCAGCGCGTACAAAACTCCGTTTTCGAGTGCTTGCTGACCGCCGCGCAGTATGTTACACTGAAGGCAGAGCTCACCGCGCTCATCGAGCCCGAAACGGACAGCCTGCGGTTTTACCGTCTCGGCAATCAATATAAGCAAAACGTAGAGCATGTCGGCGTACAGCCCGCCTACGCGCAGGATTCCGTCCTGCTCATCTGATTACCCGCAGTGCGAAGCTAAAGCGCACACGCTTTTCCCGCTTCCTTCGCACCAAATCAAAACCCAAAATTTGTCCTTTTTAAAACGCCACCGGCAAATTTTCTCTTTCCGCGTCTTAAAGAGGCAATTTCTTCTCCCTTTTGCGCAAAAACAGATGAAAACTTTGTCCGTTTTTGCTGTCGCCCTCCACCCGGAGGGCGTGGATAGAAATAAAAGCTGCGTTTCTCGCAAAGCGACATCGAGACGGTCGCCCTCCACCCGGAGGGCGTGGATAGAAATTGAGCACCCTGCCACGGCGAACAAAACCATAAGCGGTCGCCCTCCACCCGGAGGGCGTGGATAGAAATTCAACGGCTTTCCGCACGTCGCGGTGGAAGCCTAGTCGCCCTCCACCCGGAGGGCGTGGATAGAAATCACGTCTACGCCGATCTGGCGCAGCTTGTAAAGGTCGCCCTCCACCCGGAGGGCGTGGATAGAAATCCGTCACTGTCCTTGTAGCTACGGGAGACCGCTAGTCGCCCTCCACCCGGAGGGCGTGGATAGAAATTCGCGCTCAAGCTCCTCAATCTCCGCGCAGATGTCGTCGCCCTCCACCCGGAGGGCGTGGATAGAAATGCGTACATGCTGAATGAAATCGGTGTTGCCGCAGTCGCCCTCCACCCGGAGGGCGTGGATAGAAATTTTGAAGCTTACTGCGAATTGCTTTACAACGAAGTCGCCCTCCACCCGGAGGGCGTGGATAGAAATCTGTCTGACCTTGCGTACCGATAAACTGACCTTGTGCAGTCGCCCTCCACCCGGAGGGCGTGGATAGAAATGTACTGACAAACGTCGTTCCACTGTGCACACCAGTCGCCCTCCACCCGGAGGGCGTGGATAGAAATTAAACAGTCGAAACGGGCACAAACGCCCGTCTGTAACGTCGCCCTCCACCCGGAGGGCGTGGATAGAAATTACACCGCGGGCGTATACGGGTGGAATGCTGATGGTCGCCCTCCACCCGGAGGGCGTGGATAGAAATTCCGTATTCTTCGACGGAGTCTATCAAAAATGCTTTTGTCGCCCTCCACCCGGAGGGCGTGGATAGAAATATAATGCAAGTGCTTTACGAAAGGGGCTATCTTGTCGCCCTCCACCCGGAGGGCGTGGATAGAAATCGTTTCTGCCGTCCTTGGAAACATGGAATGGGAGAGTCGCCCTCCACCCGGAGGGCGTGGATAGAAATTATAAACACAAATATCTTTACTAATGCAAAACGGTCGCCCTCCACCCGGAGGGCGTGGATAGAAATTGAAACACCGTGGGAAGAGTGCGACGAGAACGACAGTCGCCCTCCACCCGGAGGGCGTGGATAGAAATTCGGACAACAGCTGGGAAAGCCTCATGAGAATTTGTCGCCCTCCACCCGGAGGGCGTGGATAGAAATTAATCGGTATTTAGCTAAACATTCTGGGGAGCAGTCGCCCTCCACCCGGAGGGCGTGGATAGAAATCCGCCGTAAGCGAAATCAACATCCTCCGCGGCGCAGTCGCCCTCCACCCGGAGGGCGTGGATAGAAATCGCGCTCGCAAATTCATCCGTGAGCGCATCCACCTGTCGCCCTCCACCCGGAGGGCGTGGATAGAAATAACGAAGCTTTAACATATCTTGGTATATCGAATGTGTCGCCCTCCACCCGGAGGGCGTGGATAGAAATACCGTGTGATGTTCCGTTATCTTGTGTGTGCGAGTCGCCCTCCACCCGGAGGGCGTGGATAGAAATCGGCATATCGAGCAGAGTGCAAAAAACGGCGCTCGTCGCCCTCCACCCGGAGGGCGTGGATAGAAATGCTTCTGGGGCAAGCCCGTTGAGAGCTGGAAAGGTCGCCCTCCACCCGGAGGGCGTGGATAGAAATAAAATTTTTTTGAAATTGATTTAGCAGACGGGTGGTCGCCCTCCACCCGGAGGGCGTGGATAGAAATAAAATGAGTGCAAGCAATGGCGTACATATTATGGGGGTCGCCCTCCACCCGGAGGGCGTGGATAGAAATGGAGGGTACGAAAACGAAAATGAAAATGTAAATTACGTCGCCCTCCACCCGGAGGGCGTGGATAGAAATATAATACTCCTTGAGCGTCACGACCTCCCGCATACTGTCGCCCTCCACCCGGAGGGCGTGGATAGAAATCTCAAACCTTGCATCGTACTGTTCGGGGTAGCGGTCGCCCTCCACCCGGAGGGCGTGGATAGAAATAGTTGCCCTCCTTTGTTACAGGGCGGCAGCCAAGGTCGCCCTCCACCCGGAGGGCGTGGTTAGAAAGCAAATCGTAACACTTGACTTTTGGACGTGACATGCCCAAAAGTCTGCGAATAAAGCCAAAGATGCGCCGGGCATCAAAACGGCGGAACAGCTCGAAAAGCGCTTTCATCGGCTGCGAAAAGCGGCGGATGAGGGCGTTCTTTTACCGTTAAAACCGGACATTGCAGGACAGTATAGGACATCGGCGGACAACTTTCTCAAAACCTCTTTACAGAACAAACGTTTTTAGCTATAATGAGATACAGAAAGGGGGCGGCAGCATGACGGAGAACAGTCCGCGCATGGCGATCTGCTACGATTTTGACAAAACACTTTCCCCGGACGACATGCAGACGTTCACGCTCATCCCGTCTTTTGGCATTGACAAAGACAAATTCTGGGCGGAAACAGACGCATTCGCGCGGGAAAACAGCATGGAAAGCAACCTTTCGTGGATGTTCATGCTTGTTCGCTATTCGCGCTTTCTCGGAAAATCCTTAAAACGCGAGTATTTTCGGGCCATCGGTGCGCAGGTGGAGCTGTACCGCGGCGTTACGGATTGGTTCACGCGCACGACAGCGTATGCTGCGCAGCGCGGCATCGAGCTCGAACACTACATCATTTCTTCGGGTCTTAAAGAAATCATCGAGGGCAGCGCCATCGCGAAGAATTTCAAACGCATTTATGCCTCCTCCTACCTCTACACCACGGACGGCGTAGCGGAGTGGCCCGCGCAGGCCATCAATTACACGAACAAGACGCAGTTCATTTTCCGCATTGCAAAAGGCTTTTTGGAGGAGTACGACGAGCGCGTAAACGACAGCATGCCCGAGGAAAACCTGCGCATTCCGTATGAGAACATCGTCTATATCGGCGACAGCGCCACGGACATTCCGTGCATGCGGCTCGTGAAAAGTAAAGGCGGCTACTCCGTCGGCGTATACGACCCGGAGAAGAATAACCGCGCCAAAGTATACAAACTGTATAACGACGACCGATTAAATTTCTACGCGCCTGCGGATTATACAGAACGGAGCAACTTATACCGCTACATGCAGCAGATCATCGACGAAGTCGCCGCGCGGGAACAGATTAAAAGCGAGCGCGAAATTCTGCGTCAGCCCGCCGAAGCCTACAAAATGCGCTCCATGCTTGAAAAGCTCGAGACCGGCTATACGGAAAAGCTGACTCTGCAAGAGATTACCGAGCTGCAAAAGCTGGAAGCGATGATCAAATCGCGCACTCCGGGAGAGATCGATTGATGGATGACGTAAAGTACTTTCCGTACGGCGAAAAAGAGCTCGCTTATTTACGGAAAAAGGACAAGAAACTCTCGGCGGTCATCGACCGCGTGGGGCACATTGAGCGCGCCGTGGACGACGACCTTTTTTCCGCCGTGGTACACCACATCGTGGGGCAACAGATTTCCACAAAGGCGCAGGCAACCGTTTGGGCGCGCGTGCAGAACGCCCTCGGCACGGTCGATGCCGAACACGTTTTGGGCTATGGCGAAGCAAATTTGCAGTCGCTCGGCATTTCGTTCCGCAAGGCGGAATACATCACAGACTTCGCGAAAAAGGTACATACGGGCGAATTTGATTTAATCAGCATCGTCGAAAAGCCGGATGAAGAGGTCATCCTCGAGCTCAGCGCGCTCAAGGGCATCGGCGTGTGGACAGCGGAAATGCTGCTTTTATTCTGCCTACAGCGCCCGAATGTGTTCAGCTACGGCGACCTCGCCATTTTGCGCGGCATGCGCATGGTCTACCGCCACAAGGAGATCGACCGCGCACGGTTCGAGCGGTACCGCAAACGTTTTTCACCGTATTGCAGCATCGCAAGTTTATATTTCTGGGCGGTCTCCGGCGGCGCGCTCCCCGAACTCACCGACCCCGCCGCGCCGAAACCGAAGAAATAAACGTACATTTTCGCACGCATAGAAAAAGATAGCCTTTCAAAGCGTTCGTTTCGCTTAGAAAGACTATCTTTTTTATATCGTTTTTATCATAACGAAATTCGTGAGCCAGACGCCGTAACGCTCTACTTGCTGTTCTTTAATGGCCGCATAGTCGCGCTTTTGGAAGAAGCCTTTTGCAGTCAAAGATGCGTGCGTTGTGACGGTTTTTGCAGTGACAAACTCAGTCCTTCGGGACTTTGACCCAGATGCCGGGGGTCTTTTCGGCTTCCATAAGGGCGCCCCAGGCGCTGATGATGGAGAGCGTCTCGCTGTGCGGGGCAGGGATGGTGCCGTTTTTGAAGAACTCGACGAGCGCCTCAATGAAGTGGCGGAAGTAATCGGAGCAAATTTCCAGTACGGAATTTTCCGTGGAGCGCGCAATGTTCATCATGAACGGCGAGCCCTTTGCGTAGCCGGAAAGCGTTGCGGTGCGGCCGTCCGCAAAGCGCAGAACGCCGGTGTACACCTCGTCGTTTGTCAGGTGCATGACTTCCGTCGCGGGAGCCTGCATCATCATGAAGATCGGCTCCAGCTGGTGGATGGCGTAATCCTCAAAACCGTTCGGACCCCATGTATTGACGCCCTTGATGTTCGTTTTATCCGCTGCCTGATACTCCTCCGCAAAACGCAGCGCGGAAGACGACCAGCACGGCGTGCCGCTCTGCTCGGCAAGGTCGAGCATACGCTTTGCAGCGAAGTGATCCGGCGCGAAGGTTTTATCCACATAACAGCGCTTGCCGGAGCGCAGCGCGAGGTTTGCGAGTTCTTCGTGCTTTTTCGGGTCGCGCGGGGCGAGCACGAGCAGAACGTCACTCTTTTCGATGAGCTCCTCCTGCGTCATCATGCGGGTGAGGCCGTATTTTTCGCACCATGCGTCCGTTGTGAGGCCGTCCTCGGGGCTGTCGATTTCAGCCCAGGCGTACACGGCTTCTACCTCGCCGTTTGAGTAATCGCGCAGCATGTGAACGTAGTTATTGGCGTGCCACTCGTCTAAATAGTAATCGATAAAACCGACTTTGATCATGCTTTTGACTCCTTTAAACTGAATTTCAATACAACTTTCCGGCGTACTTTTCCGCCGGTATTCGCGTTCATTATAGCACATTCCGCCGTTTTGTACCGCAGTTTTTGCGAAATTTCGAAAGTTCATGAAAAAAGCAAACCCTTTGTGTGAAATATGCAAAAAGCGTCCCGAATGCTCGGAACGCTTTTTGCATATTTGGAAATTCGGTGTGGTTTTTGCCGCCTTATCTCGCGTTTTTCTTGACGCGCAGGCGGTTGATGGCGCGGGCAAGGTTCGCCTGCGCAGTGCGGTATTCGCGCACGCTGCGCTTTTGGAGGATGGCCTCCTTCGCCTCATCGGCGGCGCGCTGTGCACGTTTGGCATCGATCTCTTCCGGGTACTCGGCGGAGTCTACAAGCACGAGGATATCGTTGCCCTCGACCTTCACCATGCCCTCGGAAACGGCAGCGGTGCGCCACTCCTTACCCGGTGCGCGGTAAGAGAGCACGCCCGGCACGACGGCGGAGATCATATTGCTGTGACCCGCCAGAATGCCGTACTGGCCGACCGTTGTGGGCACGACAAGCGACTCGCACTCGCCCTCGAAAAAGACCTTATCGGCTTCAAGCAGGTGCATCTGAAATGTACGCATCAGATCGCCTCCGCCTCTAGCTGCTTCGCTTTCGCGATGACGTCCTCGAGCGTACCTACGTTATAGAACGCCGCCTCGGGGTACTGGTCCATTTCGCCGTCTACGATGGCCTTGAAGCCGCGCAGCGTCTCTTTGAGCGGGACGTAAACGCCCGGCACGCTGGAGAACTTTTCTGCGACGTGCATCGGCTGCGAGAGGAAACGCTGGATCTTTCTCGCGCGCTGCACGGTGAGCTGGTCTTCGTCGCTAAGCTCGTCCATACCGAGGATGGCGATGATGTCCTGCAGCTCGCTGTACTTCTGGAGGGTTTCCTGCACTTCACGCGCGATGCGGTAGTGCTCCTCGCCGACAACGTCGGCTTCGAGGATACGGGAGGTGGACTCCAGCGGATCGACGGCGGGGTAAATACCCTGCTCGGCGATCTTACGGCTCAAAACGGTCGTAGCGTCGAGGTGGGCGAACGTTGTGGCCGGGGCCGGGTCGGTAAGGTCATCGGCAGGCACGTAAACGGCCTGAACCGAGGTGACGGAGCCGTCTTTTGTGGAGGTGATGCGCTCCTGCAGCTCGCCCATTTCGTTTGCGAGGGTCGGCTGATAACCGACGGCGGAAGGCATACGGCCGAGAAGCGTGGAAACCTCACTGCCTGCCTGCACGAAACGGAAGATGTTATCGATGAAGAGCAGGACGTCCTTATGCTCTTCGTCACGGAAATGCTCTGCCATGGTGAGGCCGGAGAGGGCGACACGCATACGCACGCCCGGGGACTCGTTCATCTGGCCGAAGACGAGCGCCGTTTTATCGCCGACACCGCTTTCACGCATTTCACGCCAGAGGTCGTTACCCTCACGGCTACGCTCGCCGACGCCGGTAAACACGGAGTAACCGCCGTGCTCCATGGCGACGTTGTGGATGAGCTCCTGGATAAGGACGGTCTTGCCGACGCCTGCGCCGCCGAACAGACCGATTTTGCCGCCCTTCGGGTACGGCTCCAGAAGGTCGATGACCTTGATACCGGTCTCGAGGATCTCGACGGCCGGGTTCTGCTCGTCAAACGACGGAGCTTTTCTGTAAATGCTTTTGTGCGGCTCGGTTGCGGGAACGGCTTCGCCGCCGTCGATGGGATCGCCGAGCACGTTGAACATGCGGCCGAGCGTGTTTTCGCCCACCGGCACTTCGATGGTTTTGCCCGGAGCCTCAACCTGCATACCGCGGGAAAGGCCCTCACTGCCGGAAAGCATGACGCAGCGGACCGTGTTGTCACCCACATGCTGGGCAACCTCCATCACATACCGCCGTCCGCCCACGGTAAGCGAAAGGGCTTCTCTGATTTTCGGCAGAACGCCGGACTCGAACTGTACGTCGATGACCGGGCCGGAGATCTGTACGATCTTACCTGTATTCACGTTGTTCACGCTTCCTTCCTGTGTTTTTGACGCTGTGCCTTCGCACCGGCGGAGACCTCTGTAATCTCCTGCGTGATGGCGGCCTGACGCACGCGGTTATACTGCAAGGAAAGCTCTGCAAGGAGCTTTTCCGCGTTGCTGTTGGCGGAATCCATCGCCGTCATGCGGGCATTCTGCTCGCTGCAGAAGCTATCGATGAGGGCACTGTAAATAAAGCCCGAAACGTAGCTTTGCATGATGTTGTTGAGAACCGCCTGCACGGAGGGCACAAACTCGAACGGCGTGGTGACCGCCTTTTCCACCGTATCCGTCTGGAAATAGGCGCGGTGGAACGGCAGCAGACGCGTGCAGTGTGCAGAGGACGTGAGGCTGTTCTCCATATCGGTATAAATGACAAAAATCTTCTTAAAATCCCCGCGGTCGTAGCCCTCAAGCAGGATGTCGCAAATTTCTCTTGCGCGCTGCATGGTGGGGTTCTGTGCCGTATAGAGGAAGCTGTGCTCCATGGGGATATTGTGCTGCGTAAAGAAGTGGCGGCCGTATTCGCCTACAACGTAGAGCTTCGTATCGGGATGCTCATCGAGCATGTGCATGGCTTCCTTGATGACGTTCTGGTTGTATGCGCCCGCGAGGCCCTTATCCGCCGTGATGACGAGGCACGCGTAGGTGCCCTCCAGCGGCGGCTCGCCCTCGGGGGGATAGAAGTAGCGGCTGTCCACATCGTTCTGGGTACGGAAGATACGCTTGATCTCCGTGCGCAGCGCCTCGAAATACGGGCGCGTGCGGTCCAGATCGTTGCGTGCTTTGCGCAGCTTTGTGGAAGCGATAAGGTACATGGCGTTCGTGATTTTACGCGTATCCTTAACGCTTTCGATTCTGGTTTTAATCTCTTTTGTATTAGCCATAGCGAAAACCGCCTTTCCGAGCGCTTACGCGTTCTGCGGGTTTTCCGCCTTGTACTTTTCGAGGAATTCCTTCGCGACTTTCAAAATCTCTTCGCGGTCGGGATCGGAAAGCTGACCGGTGGTATCGACACGGCGGCAGACATCGCTCATATTCTTCTCGGCGTACTTGATGAGCTCCGTGTGGAAACGACCCATATCATCAAGCGGGACGTCCTGCATGACGTGGTGCAGGGCGGAGACGAGCGTGATGACCTGATCGTGCTGGCTCATCGGATGGTACTGCGGCTGACGCAGCAGACGCATGAGGCTCTGACCGTAGGTGAGCTGACGCTTTGTGGTCTCGTCGAGGTCGCTGGAGAACTGGGTGAAAACTTCCATTTCGCGGTACTGGGCAAGGTCCAGACGGATGCCGCCCGCTGCCTTTTTCATGGCCTTTGTCTGGGCATCGCCGCCGACACGGGAAACCGAAAGACCGACGTTAACAGCCGGACGCTGGCCGGAGAAGAACAGGTCGCTCTCAAGGAAGATCTGACCGTCTGTGATGGAAATAATGTTCGTCGGGATGTAAGCGGAAACGTCGCCCGCCTGCGTTTCAACAATCGGCAATGCCGTCATGCTGCCGCCGCCGAGTGCATCGGAAAGATGCGCGGAACGCTCCAACAAACGGGAATGCAGGTAGAAAACGTCACCCGGATACGCTTCACGACCCGGAGAACGCTCCAAAAGCAGGCTCAGTGCACGGTACGCAATGGCGTGCTTTGAAAGGTCATCGTACACGATGAGGACATCTCTGCCCTGATACATGAAGTGCTCGCCGAGTGCGCAGCCGGCATACGGTGCGATGTATTGCAAGGAAGCCGAGTCACTGGCAGATGCGTTGACGACGATGGTGTAATCCATGGCGCCGCGGCGCTTTAAGGTCTCCACAAGCTGTGCAACGGAGCTGGACTTCTGACCGATGGCGACATAGATGCAAACGACGTTCTTGCCCTTCTGGTTCAAAATGGTATCGAGCGCGACGGCGGTTTTACCGGTCTGGCGGTCGCCGATGATAAGCTCACGCTGGCCGCGGCCAATCGGGAACATGGAATCGATGGCGAGAAGGCCGGTTTCCATAGGCGCGTTGACCGGCTGGCGGTCGACGATGCCCGGTGCGGGGCACTCGATGGGGCGGTAGCCCTCGGCGCTGATGTCACCCTTGCCGTCGATCGGCGTACCGAGTGCATCGACAACACGGCCGAGGAAGCCGTCGCCGACCGGGATACCGGCGGTCTTGCCGCTTCTGCGCACAAGGCTGCCCTCGGTGATCTCGGCATCGTCGCCAAAAAGGACGCAGCCGATCTCATTGCGGCGCAGGTCCTGCACCATGCCCTTAACGCCGGAGGAGAACAGGAGAATCTCGCCGTAGGCGGCATGCTCAAGGCCACTGACAACGGCGATCTCATCGCCAACGGTGAGAACCGTACCGGTCTCTTCCGCTTCTGCGGACGGGGTAAAATCTTCAACGGCTTCCTTCATCAGCGGAATGACGGAATCGCTGCCGGACTTTAACGCCTTTAGCTTTTCTTCAAACTGGCGCAGACGGCTTTTGAGGCTCCAATCGTACACATCGGTGCCGACGGTAAGCGTGAAGCCGTTCAGCATTTTATCTTCTTCAAAGGTGAGCGGAATCTCACGGCCATAGGTACGCAGCAGGAATTCCGCAAAGCGCTTTTCCTGTTCGGCATCCGGGCGGCGGCTGCCGCGGAGAACGGCTACAGCCTTTTCATCTGCATTACGCATTCGGCTCTCCCCTCTCTGCCTGATCGAGGAACGCGTCATACGGATCGCCATCTTTATAAACAAGCTTCTTGGTCGCTTCCATAGCGAGCTCGGTAAGCTCCTTCTGTGCGTCTGCGATCATCTTATCATGTACACGGGCGGCATCCTTCTGCGCATCGGCGACGATCTTATCCGCCTGTGCATGGGCATCGGAAAGCTGCTGCTGTACGCTGCGGTCGAGCTCTTTCTGCGCTTCGCTTCTCTTTGCGCTGATCTCGCCCTCAACGGACTTGAGCTGCTCCTGATAATCCGCCTTGATCTTTTCGGCGGAATCGAGTTCACTTTGGGCCTTCTGTGCCATTTCGGCATAATGCGCTTCGCGCTTTGCCATGAAGTTCTTGACCGGCTTGTACAAAAGGAAATACAGGCCGCCGAACAAAATGACGAAATTCAGTACATGCAGCAAAATCTGCTGCCAATCAATATTCAGTGGGATGTTCACGATCTGCACTCTCCTTTACAGGACGAAGATGATGAGGATAACAACGAGCAGGGCATAAATGATGGCCGTCTCGATAAAGACGAGGCCGAGCATGAGGGTAGTACGGATCTTGCTTTCAGCCTCCGGCTGACGTGCGATGCCCTCAACAGCCTTACCTGCGGAGAGGCCCATACCGACTGCACCGCCGGCGGCTGCAATACCGACTGCAATAGCGGAAGCAAGTGCCTTAAGGCCGGTTGTGCCGTCTGCGGTGGTGGCTGCAGCTTCTACTGCGGTTTCGGCTGTAGCCGTGGTGGTTGCGGCATCACCGTTTGTTGCGGCGAATACCGGAATGGAGATGGCGAGGATGGCGATGACTGCCAGCAGAATGATGGCAAGCTTCTTTAACTTTCTCTGTTTTGCGTTCATGATATTTTCCCTCCGTAGGTTAATTTTCAGCTTCTGCTTTTACTTTTTTCTTTTTCGGTTCCTGCTTCTCGGAAACCTCGCCGAAATAGAGCGCGACGAGCATCGTCAAAACATATGCCTGAATGAGCGCGTGCAGCAGCGTGAACATAACGCCCACGATGACCGGCAGCACAAAGCTCAGATTCACATAATAATACACAAGCTCCGTAACGAGCAAGCCGCTTAAAAGCGCGCCGAACAGACGGAAGCTCATGGAAATCGGCAGCGAGAACTCCTTTAAAGTGCTGCCCACGCCTTTGAAGCCGTTATACGCGATACCGCCGCCCAGAATGACGAGGTACGAGAAGCAGCCCATGGCGATGGCGGCGTTGACATCGGACAGCGGCGCCGGAAGCGTGATGGGCGAGCCCTCCGTTGTGATAGCCTGAATGCCGAACAGCTCAAAGAGCGTACCGATGAAAATGTACGCGCCGGCTGTGAAGATGTACGCACCGAGGAAGCCGCTGCGCCCCGGGCTGTTGGACTTAGCCATGCCGTCGAACAGGTCTACCGCCTGCTCAAGGAGCATCTGGAACTTTCCGGGCACCATCTTAAAGCGCGGAATGACGAAAATGCGCACGATGACCGCAAACACCAGCAAGATGCCCGAGACCACCATGGCGGAGATCAGCGCCGGGTTGACATCTTTGATGCCGAAGAGGCTGATTTTGTTCGTCTCATGCAGAACCGCGTCACGCATGGTCACCTGAATCGTTTCGGTCTTCTGCACCGAAGGAACCAGAATGCTTGCGACGAGCAGCACCACAATAGCGCAGATCCACAAAGCCAGCTTTGTTTTCTTTGCTTTCATTGTTTTTCCCTTTCTTTCTCAAAATTTTGCCTTCCATTTCAATATCACCGGGCAAAAATTCCCCCTTCAGCGCTGCGTCCCAAAAGGGCACACGACCGCATCTTTCGCCGCTGTGAACAGCAGCAACAAGACACGGTCACAAGAGCACACGTTTTTGTTGACATTGACCAAATATCCTGTTACTTTTTTGTAAACTGTATTTGGAAGCATCTGTATTATACGCACATTAAATCGAATTGTAAAATGTTATATTGACATATCTACTATTTCATTTTTGATATTTTAGTAAGCCGTATGAAATTTCATTATGCCGTGCGCTATTTTTCTCTTTACAAATAAAGATAAGATGGAACGGCGCGCGGGAAAAGTCAGGCTTTTTCAACTTGACAGGGGCTTTCCCCTTGCTTTATACTGGAGAAAACAGATGGAAACGGGGAGACAATATGCGGACGGTTTATAAAAACGGCACGGTTTACACGGGAAACGGCTTTGTGACGGATTTTGCGGTGGAAAACGGGAAATTCTGCTTTGTGGGCGAGACGGATAAAGCCACGGCAGATGAAGTAGTCGATTTAGACGGAAAATTCGTCTGCGCGGGGTTTAATGACTCACACATGCATGTGCTGAACCTCGGCAATGTACTGACAATGGCGAACCTCGGCGCGCACACGACGTCTTTAAAGGAGATGCTCGACTGTCTGCGCACCTATATAAAGGAAACGGGCGTGACACCCGGCACGTGGGTGCAGGGGCGCGGCTTTAACCACGATTATTTTGCAGACGAGCGCCGCTTCCCGACACGGTGGGACTTAGACGCTGTTTCGACCGAGCACCCGATCTGCATTACGCGGGCGTGCGGGCACATCTGCGTAGTGAACTCGAAGGCGCTGGAAGTGTTGGGCATCACGAAGGACACGCCACAGGTGGCGGGCGGCAGCTTTGCTTTAGACGAAAACGGCGAGCCGAACGGGCAGTTTTTTGAAAACGCCGTAGCGGTGGTGTACGCGGGCATTCCGGAGCCGGATGAGGCACAGCTGTGTGCAATGCTGCGCGCCTCCTGCAAGCGGCTGAACCGTTACGGCATCACCTCTTGCCAAAGCGACGACTACGAGACGTTCCCCGGTGTGCCGTATGAGACGGTGCAGAAGCTTTTGAGAACGCCGGGGCTGATGACGGTGCGCGTGAATGAGCAAGCACAGTTTACGAACGTAGAGGCGCTTTCTGAATATATCGAGAGCGGCGATGCGTATTTTGAAGACGATATGTTCCGCGCGGGACCGCTGAAAATCATCTCGGACGGGTCGCTCGGCGCACGCACAGCGTGTTTAAGCCGCCCGTATGCAGACGATGAGAACGCACGCGGCATTCCGCTATACACGAATGCGGAATTGAACGGGCTTATCTCTCTTGCGAACGAAAAGGGACTTTCCGTTGCGGTACACGCCATCGGCGACGGGGCGCTCGATAACGTATTGGACGCTTACGAAAAGGCGCTTCATGAGCACCCGCGCGACGACCACCGACATGGCATCGTGCACTGCCAGATTGTGCGGCGTGACCAGATTGAGCGTATGAAGAAATTAAAACTGCGCGTGAATTTGCAGTCGATCTTCCTCGACTACGACACGCACATTGTGCGCGAGCGTGTGGGCGATGAATTGGCGGGCACAAGTTACCCGGCTAAGACGCTTTTGAACGAGTGCATTCCGTTCTCGAACGGCTCGGACGCGCCGGTGGAGGAGCCGAACGTGATGCGCGGCATGGAGTGCGCGGTAACGCGGCGAAGCATTGGCTCAACGGACGCACCGTATCGCCCTGAGGAAGCGCTGACGGTACGGGAGGCCATCGACTCATTTACAAAAAGCGGCGCGGTAGCATCATTTGAGGAAGGCAAAAAGGGCGAGATTGCAAATGGACAGCTTGCGGACTTTGTGGTGCTTTCCGAAGATCCGTTCAAGGCGGACGCCAACACGCTGCACCGTATTGAAGCCGAGGCGACGTATTTGGGCGGCAAATGCGTTTACAAAAAATAAAACGATGAAAATTCCGGGTAAGGCTTGTCTTTGCCCGGTTTTCGTTTATAATGGATAGGGCGCGTGTATTCGGTGCGCCGCTTATTTTTCTCAGGGGAGAACATCTATGGGTAAATTTACATTTCATCCGGTCAAATCGCTGCAGTCTGATCCGAAACTGCGCATGCTGTGCCTTTTCGGCATTGAGGGCTTTTTATTGCAGTATGCCGTTTCGCTTTACTCGCTGGCGAACAATTTGTATGCGACGAATCTTGGCGCGACGGACACGCAGATCGGCCTTGTGCAGATGGTGCCGAACATGGTGGCGGGCATCTGTATGATTCCGGTGGGATTCCTTGCGAACCGTACGAAGACGAGCCGCACGGTGCCGTTCATACTGGCGCTGTTTTTGAGCGCGGCGTATTTTGCTTACGGCTCTGTGCCGCTGTTCGGCGAGCACCGCATGACGGCATTTTTTGTGTTTCTCGGCATGACGGTGGGCGGCATTGCGCTGTATAACGCGCAGTGGCAGACATTCTTCGGTGACGCGGTGGAGCCGGGCCTGCGCAACAGCGTGTTCACGTTCCGCAGCCGGTGTCTGTTCTTTGTGGGCATTGTGGTGCCGCTTTTGTGCGGCAATGTCATGACGCTGATGCCGGACACCGAGGGAAAGCTCATTGTGCTGCGCATTTTCTTTTATATTGCAGGCGTATGCATGCTTTTGCAGGCGCTTGTGCTGCGCCGCATCCCCTGTCCGCCGCGCAAGGCGGAAGAAAAGCAGGAGATGGGACTGAAAATGTTCCCGGAAGCTTTGAACCAGATGGTACGCAGCAAGCCGTTCCGCGGCTTTTTCATCTGCATCATGCTGTTTTACCTTTCGTGGCACCTGGACTGGAGCCTTTGGTACATAGCGGAGACAAAATATGCCGGCATGAACGAAGCGCAGCTGAGCTTTTTTCAGGCTTTGTGTTCCATTTGCCAGATGATCTTCATCGGCTTTTTCTCGAAGCTGTGCCGCCGCAAATCCGAGCATTTTACAATCATTTTTGTATGCGCGGGCTTGCTGCTCTGCCCCATTACGGTGGCTTCTATGACGTTGCTGCCGCAAAGCGCGCGTATGCCGTATTTTATGATTCTGGCTCTCATCGGCAACATTCCGCAGGGTGCGACGAACATGTGCGTGGTACAGCTACTTTTGCAGGCGACGCCGAAAAAGAACCGCGCGCTTATCATCAGCATTTACACGCTGTTTGTGACGCTGAGTAACTCGCTTCTGCCGTTCTTCGGCGTTTCGGTCTACACGGCGCTCGGCGCGAACGACACGGCGATCTTCACGGTGAACGTGATCGAATCTGCGGCACGCTTTGGGGTGCTGATTATGATGATCCTTCGTTACCGCATGATGAAGCGCCGCGGTGACTTGTTCCGCCCGCTGTGTGAAGAGTAAGGAGAAACATATGGCTCTTGTTTTATACCATGTTGAAGACGCTGCGAAGGAAAAGCAGCTTTCCGCGCTGTGCAGAGAACTGCACCTGACGGCAAGACGGCTGACGAACGCCGACCGTGACCGCGCAGTTGCAGCGCTGTGCGGCGAGAAAGTGAATGCGAACGTGCAGAAAGCCCCGGCGGGCTACAAGCTGCCGGAGGTGCTGATTTTCTCCGGCTTTGCGAATGAGATGCTGGACGTGTTCCTTGCGGCGTACAAAAAAGCGGGTATCGCGCCCATTCCGCTGAAAGCCGTACACACGGAACACAACGACAAATGGAGCCTTTACGCACTGTGCGAGGAGCTGCGCCGCGAGCACGCCGCCATGCTGCTGCGCGGGAGTTTTGGAAAGTAAGGTTATTGATAATTTGAAGATGGAACGACCCCGAGGGTTTGAAACTCGGGGTCGTTTTTTATACAAAAAGCGCCCGCAGAAGATGACTCTGCGGGCGCTGGGTTTTAGTTTTCATTTAAGGGGTTGGGGCCGGCGCCTACGTCGTAGATCTGGATATAGAACTGCGAATTGGAGACGAGGAGCATATAGGCGGGGGCGTAGCTGCGGATGGGATAGAGCGTATCGTAGGCTTTGCGCACCTCGCCGTTTGCGAGCTGCTGTGCACCGAGACGGTAAGTCGCCTCCGTGACGCGGGAGGCGGCGTCGCCGTAATCGCCGGCGGCCTTGAACTCCGCGATGGCGTTTTCGTAATCGGCGTTGTTGTAATACTGCTCCGCTTTCAGCGCGTGGATGCGCAGAAGCTGCGTCGGGCAGTCTTCATATTCGCCAAGCTTTGCGAAAATTTCGGTCGCCTTGTCGTACTCGCCGTCTTCGACGAGCTTTAACGCCTGCGCGTAGTAGGCGGCGTCGATCTTCGGGAGAAGGTCTTTATCGGTGACATACTCAAAATAGGTAAGCGCTTTTTCTTCGTCGCCCTTTTCGTAGAATGCGATGCCTTTATCACAGAATGCGGCCTGCATTTTCTTATTCTGCTCCGCGTTGACTTCTTTAAAATGCGCGGCGGCAGACTTTAAGTTATCCGCTTCGAGGGCCTTCATGCCGAGCTCATAGTGACAGGTCTCGATTTTTTCGGCGGCATCCTTGTAATCCTTGAGGGGCTCAAGGAGATTTAACGCGTCTTCGTATGCGCCGCTTTCAAACGTCTTTACGGCACGGCGGTACTCGGCCTCGGTGATCCGATCTTTGCTGTCTTCGTAATCGCCGAGGGCGGTGAAGGCTTCGATGGCTTCTGCGAATTTCTCGTTTTCGAGCAGGTCGCAGGCTTTTTTATACTCTGCCTCCGTGATACGGGCGGCGCTGTCGCTGTATCCGTCGAGCGCCGTGAACGCGGTGATGGCTTCGTCATACTTGCCGGCTTCGAGCAAGGCGGCGGCATCGTTATAGTGGTTCTGCGGGATGATGTAGACGATGAGCACCACGACGAACGCGGCGATGAGGACGGCGAGCGGAATGGAAATAGACAGAAAAATTTTGCGGTGGAGCCGCTTTTTGCGGGCAGCTTCCTCAGCGGCAGCCTTTTCCTCTGCCGCTTTGCGGGCGGCAGCTTCGGCGGCGGCTTTTTCCTCTGCCGCTTTCTTTTCCGCGGCGATGCGGGCGGCCTCGGCCTTTTCAGCTTCAGCCTTGTTATAGGCTTCGAGGTTTTCTTTCAGCTTTTCTTCGTCTTCAAGCAGTGCGTGCTGGGGCCCGTACTCGGCACCGCAGGCGGCGCATTTTTCTTCATCTTTGTGGTTCACTTCGCCGCAGGCGCACATCCAGAGATCTTTATATTCCTGCGGGGCGAACTGCGCCGCAGCTTCTTTATCCTCTGCCATTTCGGTGAAATCGCGCTGATACTGTGCACGGAGGTCTTCGTCCTCCATGACGTCCGCGATTTTCGCCTGTTCGGGGAGATTTTCAAACAGCAGTGAGGCACTGCCGTTCCAGAACACGTCTTCGCCCTCGAACTGCACCTTCTTAATGGCGACGGAGAAGCTGTACGCGGCATCATCAACGTCGATCTCCTCGTCTGCGCCGAAGACCGCATCGCGGCCCAAAATAGGCACGAGATAGCGGCGGTCGCGCACGACGGCGAGCTCGTTTGTGGCTTTGTCGAAAATGTGGATATCGACATAAACGCTCGTCACGGCACGGGGGTCGATATTGCGGAATGCGAGACGCAGGAATGTGCGCGGGGAAGCCGCTTCTTCCTGCTCTGCGGGGAGAGTAGCTTCCGCAGTTTCGATCTCTTCCGCTTCGGCGGACACGGTGGACTCTTCACGGTACAGCGCGCCGCTTTGCAGCAAGACCGGGCAGGACTCTCTATATTGATTTTTCAGTTCAAAAAACGGCTCAAAATCGGCCATAGTTTCTTTCCGTCCTTTTTATCTGCTTATCGTCGAGGCCGTTGTGGCTTCGACGGTTTTCATACAATACATACTCAGTTTAATTATACCTGATTAGGGCGAAAAAGCAAGAAAAAAGTGTGTGGGTGGGAGAAAGTTTATGGGATCTCGGAGCAACGCCCAGAGCCGCCATTTGCAAATGGCGGAATACTTTTTGCCTAATCGAAGATCAGGAAAATAGAAAAACCGTCCAGTGGACGGTTTTTCGCAAGAAGCCCTATCAAGGGTTTCTTGAAAATGAGCTACGCGAGCCTTTTTAAATGTAACGTTGTATTTCTGTAACGTTGTATTTCTTACTTCAAGAACGGCAGCTTGCCGATGATGGCGGCGTCCTTTGCTTTGCCGCTGCATACCTGGAAGAAGCAGATGATGCGCACGACGAAGAGAATTGCAATGCAGACAGCGCCGGCAATCGGCACAATGAACGTGAAGGCAAGCACAGCGGAAACGATGAGCAGCAGGGTGCTGACGATGTCGAGCTTCAACGCCTGACGGGAATGGAACGCCGCGTATTTGCTCTGCGGTGCCGCAAGCAGTGCGATGATGATGCCGACGGTGCCGAGAATGTACGCTGCCATGGCGATGACCTTATTCTGGGAGACATCCTCCGGGTCGAACTCTGCGGTGTGATCTGCCGGGTCATACGCAGGCTGCTGGGGATAGACCGGCTGCTGGTATACGGGCTGCTGCGGGTAAACCGGCGGCTGGGGCTGCTGCTCGGGTGCCTGCGGCTGTGCTGCCGGCTGCTCCGGGATCCGGGTGGGCTGCGCCTGTGCCGCTACGGGCGCACCGCAAGCTGCGCAGAAGGTGCCGTTTTCGGGGATCTGTGCTCCGCATTTTTCACAAAAAGCCATAAATTTCTACCGTCCTTTCGCGCAGATACCCGCAGTCGACATGCCGCCGCTGTTTCGCCGCGCATTGATTTTTGTTATCTCCATTATAGCGAATTTGATTTCGGTTGTAAATGCTTGTCAGGAAATTTTAAGAAAACGTCAGCCGCTCTTCCTATGTTCTGTCTGCGGCTGCGAAAGCGCGTGAAGCATACGCATTTTTCCAAAATCAAGCCCGGCTTTTAAACTGCTGGGGTGAAAGGCCGGTTTGGGTTTTGAAGGCTTTGTAGAATGTGGAATAATCGGAAAAGCCGCACTCGCGGCCGGCTTCTACGGCAGGGATGCCTTCGCGCAGCATACGGCGGGCATGGGTGAGCCGAAGCGCCATGATGTAGGCGTACACGGTGGAATTGGTATATGCTTTAAAGTGGCGGTTTAAGTACGATTTGCTGACAAAGAACTCTGCGGCGATGTCTTCGAGCGTTAAAGGCTCGCTGAAATGCTCCGTGATATAGCGAATGACCTGCGGGATGACCTGTGTTTCATTGCGGTGCGTGGTATCGATAACGCCGTAGGAGCGGAAAATCGTCCACAGGTACAGCTCTACGGCGCCGGCGCAGAACTTAGGGTCGGTATCGTTTTTCTGCATATACAAGAGCTTTTTTAAGAGTGCCGTGACAAACACCGTTTCATCGCCGCGAAAAGGCACGCAGTATCCGTGCTCCCCCACCTTTTGCAGATTTTTTTGCAGGTCACCCGCGGGGCTGTCGATGCTTTGTAGGTACTGCGGGGTGATCCACAGCACCATGCGCTCGTAGGCGGCGTGCTCGTTTGCGATGACGGGGCGGTGCATTTTGCCGGCGGGAATAATGAGCAGATCGCCGGGACAAAGGTCGTAGACCTGATCTTCAATATAATACGTCACGCTGCCGTCCAAAAAGTAATAGAGCTCCAAAAAATCGTGCGCATGAAACTCCATGGTGCGAAAATAGGGGTCTCGATTGTGTGAAAGCTGAAAATCTTGTCGCAGCATTTCGTCATTTTTACCTGTTTCCACGTTTTTCACCCTCTTTCTTTGGAGAAATCATAGCACATTTTGCACCGATTTGCAATATATGTGCCGCAATATATCATTTATTTTGCAATTCATCGTGCTATACTTACAGTAGCAGCGGTGGGGAAACTTTGCCTTTTTCTGCCGCCCGAAAGGAGTTTATTCAGATGCGAAACGATCTGTTTTTGAAAAGCGATGTTGCTAAGAATTTATATGACGCGGTGCGCGACCTGCCGATCGTCGACTACCACTGCCATCTCTCGCCGAAGGAGATTTTGGAGGACAGGGAATTCCCGGATATTGCGCAGATCTGGCTGGGCGGCGACCACTACAAGTGGCGTTTGATGCGTGCCTGCGGCGTGCCGGAGGCGCTCATCACAGGCGACGCGGCGCCGCGTGAGAAGTTCCGCGCGTGGGCGGCGTGCCTCGAGACCGCGATGGGCAACCCGCTTTATGTGTGGTCACACATGGAGCTTTCGATGTTTTTCGGCATTGAAGACACACTGACAGCGGAAAGTGCGGACGATATTTTTGACCGCGCAAACGCGTATATCAGAGAACACCACCTCTCCCCGCGCAAACTGATGCTGCAAAGCCATGTGGAGCTTGTGGCGACAACGGACGACCCGGCAGATTCTTTGGAATACCACAAGGAAATTGCGAAGGAGAAGAACTTCCCGGTGCGCGTGGTGCCCTCGTTCCGCACGGACGCGGCGCTGAACATTTGCCGCGCGAACTATCGCGACTACGCCTTGCACCTCGGCGAGGTGTGCAGTTTTAGTGTGGAGACGCTCGACGACCTGAAAACGGCGCTTTCAAAGCGGCTTGATTTCTTCTGCGAGAACGGCTGCCGCGTGAGCGATATCGGCATTGAGGGCTTCCCGAAGAAAGACAAAAGCTGCGATGCCGCGGAGACGTTTAAAAAGGCGCTGAAGGGAAAGACAATCCCGGAAAACGAGTTCCGTAATTTTCTATTTGAAATGTATGTGTATTTGGCGCACGAATACAAGGCGCATAATGTGACGATGCAGCTGCACCTGAACGTAAAGCGCAACGCATGCACGCGGCTGTTTGAGGCCGTGGGTCCGGACGCCGGCGGCGATTGCGTGGGCGACCCGATCCCGGAGCACGAAGTTGCAGCGCTTTTGGACGCGATGGACCGCAGGGATTCTCTGCCGCACACGATTTTGTACACGCTGGAGCCTTCGATGTATATGGCGCTTGCGACGACGGCGGGCAGTTTTAAGGGCGTTGTGCCCGGCGCAGCGTGGTGGTTCTGTGACCACAAGCGCGGCATGGAGGAGCAGCTGAACATTATGGCGGAAACCGGCCACCTTGGGCAGTTTACCGGCATGCTGACGGACAGCCGCAGCTTCCTTTCCTATGCGCGCCACGATTATTTCCGCCGCGTGCTGTGCAACAGGGTGGCGGAAGAGCTTATGGACGGCACGTTCCTCAGCGAAAAGGCGGCGCTGAAGCTGCTGACCGACCTTTGCGTGGAAAATAGCCGCAAGTTATTCAGCGAATAAAAGTCACGTTATAATAAGGAGGAATTTCCTATGAATATTGTCATTACCGGCGCGGGCGGCGTGCTTTGCAGCGCTTTTTCCCGCGCGCTTGCCGCAGACGGGCACAAAATCGCACTGCTTGACCTCAACTTGGAGGCTGCGGAGCGCGAGGCGGAGGGTATCCGCAAGGCGGGCGGTGAGGCCATTGCCGTGCAGGCGAATGTGCTGGACAAAGAGAGCCTGAAAAAAGCGCATGACGTTGTGCTGGAAGAATTCGGCCCGTGCGAGGTGCTCATCAACGGTGCGGGCGGCAACAACCCGAAGGGCACCACGACGAGCGAGTATTTCAGCAAAGAAGATATGCTGGACGAAAACGCGCGGTCGTTCTTTGACCTTGACCAGGACGGCGTTTCGTTCGTGTTCAACCTGAACTTTCTCGGCACGCTGCTGACGACGCAGGCATTTGCGACCGACATGCTGGAAACAGGCGGCTGCATTGTGAATATCTCCTCGATGAACGCGTTTACGCCACTGACGAAGATCCCGGCGTACAGCGGTGCCAAGGCAGCGGTCTCGAACTTCACGCAGTGGCTGGCGGTACACTTTGCAAACTGCAACATCCGCGTGAACGCCATTGCGCCGGGCTTCTTTGCAACGAATCAGAACCGCACCTTGCTCTTTAACGAGGACGGCAGCCTGACCCCGCGCAGTCACAAAATCATCTCGCAGACCCCGATGGGCCGCTTCGGCAAGCCTGAGGAGCTGCTCGGCACACTGCGCTTCCTCATCGACAATGACGCGTCCGGTTTTGTGACCGGCATCACAATCCCGGTGGACGGCGGTTTCTCCGCGTACTCCGGCGTATAATCTGACTTTTGGGAGGAATTTTTCATGATCATCGGCGCACAGGGCTTCACCATCCGCGACTATGCGCAGAACGAAGCCGACTTTAGAGAGACGGCGAAAAAACTGCACGACATCGGCTACAAGACTTTGCAGGTCTCTGCGTTTGGCGACATTGACCCGCATATCATCCGCGAGATTTGCGATGAAAACGGGCTTTCCATCATCATTACGCATACGAACCCGCAGCTCATTCTGGAGAACACCGAAAAGGTGATTGAGAACCACCGCATTTTCGGTACGAACCACGTGGGCATCGGCATGATGCCGCAGAAATACACGGGCTCGCTGGAAGGTATGCGCGCGTTTTTGAAGGATTTCGGCCCCGCTGCCGACAAGCTGCACGACGCGGGCATGAAGCTGCATTACCACAACCACGGCTTTGAATACGAGAAATTTGACGGCAAGTGCCTCATCGACCACATGGCGGAGGAGACCGACCCGGCAAAATGGGGCTTTATTTTGGACGTTTATTGGACGCAGTACGGTGGGCGCTCGCCGCAGGTACAGATTGAAAAAATGGCGGGACGCATTGACGTCATCCACTTTAAGGACATGAAGATGCACGGCCACGAGCAGCGCTTTGCAGCCGTGATGGACGGCAACATGGACTTTGTGTCTATTATTGATGCATGCGAAAAGACAGGCATTCAATACGCGATGATCGAACAGGACAACTGCTACGACCGCAACCCGTTTGACGAGCTGAAGCTGAGCGCCGAAAACCTGCTTCGTGCCGGCTGCACGTTCTAAGGAGGGCATATGACACAGTTTACACTTTCCGCGTTTGCAGACGAAGTCTCGCCGGAGTTTGACCGGCAGATTGCGGCGCTGCACCGCAAGCATATTCCGCTGATGGAAATCCGCGGCGTGGACGGCAAGGGCATTTTAGACCTGACGGACGAGGAGCTTGATGTTGTTGAAAAAAAGCTTGCGGCGGGCAATATCGGCATTTCCGCCATCGGCTCGCCCATCGGCAAGATCGGCATTGAGGACGACTTTGCACCGCACTTTGAGAAATTCAAGCGCGCTGTGGAGATTGCGAAAAAGCTGCACACCACGCGCATTCGCATGTTCAGCTTCTATATTCCGGAGGGCAAAAATCCGGAGATTTATCACGATACCGTGATCGAGCGAATACAGGAAATGGTGGACTACGGCGAAGCAAATGGCGTACACTGCTGTCACGAGAATGAGAAGGGCATTTACGGCGACACGCTCAAGCGCGTGGAGAAGCTGCACGAAACCATTCCGGCGCTGCGGTGCGTATTTGACCCCGCAAACTACATTCAGTGCGGCGATGACCCGGCGGTGAACTTTAAGGCGCTCGCACCGATCATCGACTATATGCACATCAAAGACGCGCTGTTCAAGGACGGCAGCGTGGTGCCTGCGGGTGAGGGCGACGGCTCTGTGCCGAGCATTTTAAAGGCGCTGGCGGAAACGGGTAAGCCGTACATGCTGACATTGGAGCCGCATTTGTACGATTTCAGCGGCTTGCAGAATTTGCAGGGCGAGGACGTTCTGCATAAGCGCGTATATAAAGATGCGGACGAAGCGTTTGATGTGGCTTCCGACGCGCTGCACGATATTTTGAAAACCATCGAATAACAGAAAGAAGGCAATTTAATGAGCGAAACAGTAAAGGTCGGCATTGTCGGCATCGGCAACATGGGTTCGGCGCACGCAAAGAGCATTTTCTCCGGCAATATCAAGGGTATGGAGCTTGCCGCCGTGTGCGATATTGCGGAATCGAAGCGCCTTTGGGCGGACGAAAATCTGCCCGGCGTACCGTGCTATGAAGACTACAAGGAAATGATTGACAGCGGCGTGTGTGACACGGTGATCGTGGCGACACCGCATTACTTCCATTCCCCCATTGCGATCTATGCTTTTGAAAAGGGCAAGAACGTGCTGACGGAGAAGCCTGCCGGCGTTTACACGAAGCAGGTGGAGGAAATGAATGCGGCCGCGAAAAAATCCGGCAAGGTGTTCGGCATCATGTACAATCAGCGCACGAACCCGAAGTTCCAGAAAATGCGCGAGATCGTGCAGAGCGGCGAGCTGGGTGAACTGAAACGCTGCATTTGGATCATTACGAACTGGTACCGCACGCAGGCATACTACGACAGCGGCACGTGGCGTGCGACGTGGGCAGGCGAAGGCGGCGGCGTGCTGCTGAACCAGTGCCCGCATCAGCTTGACTTGTGGCAGTGGATCTTCGGCATGCCGAACCGCGTGATGGGCCACTGCAAGTACGGCCATTGGCACAACATTGAGGTTGAGGACGAAGTGACGGCTTACGCCGAGTACCCGAACGGTGCGACGGGCGCGTTCATCACCACGACGGGTGAGTGCCCGGGCACGAACCGTTTGGAGATTACAGGCGACAAAGGCAAGCTTGTTTGGGAAGAAGGCAAGCTGACCTGGTGGAAGCTCGCCGTGCCGGAGCGCGAATTCTGCGTGACGTGCAAAGAGGGCTTTGCGCAGCCCGAAATGACCGTGACCGAAGTGGAAACGGACAACATTGAGCTTGGGCATAACGGCATTCTGCAGAACTTCACAAACGCTATTCTGTACGGCGAAGAGCTGCTGGCGCCGGGCTATGAGGGCATTAACGGCCTGAATATCTCGAACGCCATTCACCTTTCCGACTGGACGGGCAAGCCGCAGGCTGTGCCGGTGGACGGCGAGCTGTTCCTGAAATATTTAAACGAGCGCAGAGCGACCTCGCACGTGAAGGAAGAGAAGGAAGACAGCGGCAAGATTGCAGACCTTTCCGGCACGTATAACGACCGCTGGAAGGTAAGATAAGGCTGAATGACTTGTCGTTCAGCTATGGTGATGAAAAAGCACGCAGATTGAATTTGTCTGCGTGCTTTTGTTTTGAATGTGGGATTTCCGTACAGCTTAAAATTATCCGTGCATAAAAACAATATGCAAAAGCGCCGCTTCCGGGATGAACCGAAAGCGGCGCTTTCTATGCGTTAAATCTTACGATTTAAGTTTTGATTAAGCCTTGGTGCGCTCTTCGAGGCCGTTGAGCTCGTCTCTGAGCTCCTGCGGGAGCTTGTCGCCGAACTTCTTGTAGAATTCCTCTACGCCGGCAGCTTCCTTAGCCCACTTAGCGTTATCAACCTTGAGGATGGAAGCGAGCTTCTCCTCATCGAAGTCCTTGAGGCCTTCGAGGTTGATGTCTTCCGGCTTCGGAACGTAGCCGATTGCTGTCTCAACAGCGTCAACTTCGTTATCGCAGCGCTTGAGGATCCACTCGAGAACACGGAGGTTGTCACCGAAGCCCGGCCAAATGAAGTGGCCGTCTTCGTCGACACGGAACCAGTTGACGTTGAAGATCTTCGGAGCCTTGTCGCCGAGCATCTCGCCCATTTCGATCCAGTGCTTGAAGTAGTCGCCCATGTTGTAGCCGCAGAACGGGAGCATAGCCATCGGGTCACGACGGACAACGCCGACTGCACCTGCAGCAGCTGCGGTGGTCTCGGAGCCGGTGATGGAACCGATGAAGACACCGTTGTTCCAGCTTCTGGACTGGTAAACCAGCGGAACCGTATCCGGACGGCGGCCGCCGAAGACGATAGCGGAGACCGGAACACCCTGCGGGTTCTCAAACTCGCTGGAGAGGCACGGGCAGTTAGCGGTAGGAGCGGTGAAGCGGCTGTTCGGATGAGCCAGCTTGTTGCCAGCAGCAATATACTCGGGGCCGTTTACCTTAGCGCCCTTCCACTCTTCTGCGTTGACCGGCGGGTTCTTGTCGAGGCTCTCCCACCAAACGGTGTTGTCATCGAGGTTACGCGCAACGTTGGTGAAGATGGCGCCCTTCTGGGTGGAGATAAGAGCGTTCGGGTTGGACTTCATGTTCGTGCCGGGAGCGACGCCGAAGAAGCCGTTTTCCGGGTTGATGGCATACAGTCTGCCATCCGGGCCCTTGCGCATCCAAGCGATGTCGTCGCCGACGGTCCAAACCTTGTAGCCCTTTGCACGGTAGCCTTCCGGCGGAATCATCATAGCCAGGTTGGTCTTGCCGCAAGCAGACGGGAATGCAGCGCAAACGTACTTAACCTCGCCCTTCGGGTTCTCAACGCCGAGGATGAGCATGTGCTCTGCCATCCAGCCTTCGTTCTTAGCCTGATAGGAAGCGATACGCAGAGCGAAGCACTTCTTGCCGAGCAGAACGTTGCCGCCGTAAGCGGAGTTTACGGAGATGATGGTGTTGTCTTCCGGGAACTGGCAGATCCAGCGCTTCTCCGGGTCAACGTCGCACTTGCAGTGCAGACCGCGAACCCAGTCGTTGCTGTCGCCGAGAACGTCCATGACCTTCTGACCGACTCTGGTCATGATGGACATGTTGAGAACAACATAGATGGAGTCTGTCAGCTCAACGCCGATCTTAGCGAGCGGGGAACCGACCGGGCCCATGGAGTACGGGATAACGTACATGGTACGGCCCTTGTAGCTGCCACGAGCAATATCGTACAGCATCTTGTATGCTTCCTGCGGCTCTTTCCAGTGGTTGGTCGGGCCTGCGTCCTCTTCTTTTCTGGAGCAGATGAGGGTTCTGTCCTCAACACGGGCAACATCATTCGGAGCTGTTCTGTGATAGTAGCAGCCCGGGAGCTTTTCCTGATTCAGCTTGATCATTTCGCCGGACTCAACCGCTTCCTTGCGGAGCTCTTCGAGCTGCTCTTCGGAGCCGTCGATCCAAACAACCTGATCCGGATTGACAAGAGCTTTCATCTCGTCGATCCAAGCAAGAATTGTCTTGTTGTTAGTCATTGTTATTTCTCCTTTCGCCAAAAAGGCAAATAAAATGTAAAATAACCCATTTGTCTTTATTCTACCACAAGTTTTCCGCATAATCAATTACAAAATCATGAATTACCCCCATCTTTTTTCGATATAGCGGTATTGATTTAGCGCATATCAGAGGAAATTTGCGGAGTTTTTTAATAATCGAGCTGTAAAAGCGTTACGCGTCCGTTTCGGCGGGTGGCGTTCATATCGATAAGACGCTGGTTTTCGCTGCCGCGAAAGAGCAGCTCAAGATTGCGCTGCTGTTCGATATACGGCCCGTCCACCAGAACGTCGCACGCGTTTAAAAGCGCGTCCACATCGGGGCTGTGCATAGAAACAAGCTGCTCATATGTCCAGCCGGAATAGGCGGTGACGTCTTTATGCAGGGCGTGCACCTGCTTTGCGAGCGCTAAAAGCGGCTTTGGCTGGCAGAACGGCTCACCGCCCGAAAATGTGATGCCGCGCAGCAACGGATTTTTTTTGAACATGTCAAAGATGACATCGGTGTCTTCCACCCTGCCGCCCGCAAAATCATGCGTTTGGGGGTTATGGCAGCCGGGACAATGGTGCGGACAGCCCTGTGTGAACACGGTGAGGCGGATGCCGCGCCCGTCCACGATGGAATCGTTCACGATGCCGGAAATGCGGATTTCCATTTTGCCGTGCCTTACAGGCTGTGCTTTACGCGGTCGTGTTCTTCGGCGCGTTTGGCGTCGTTCCAGCGGTCGGTGGTGCCGACAAGGTAGCCTGTGATGCGGCGGATGCGGTCGAACCCGCGGCCTTCGCCGACGATGATGGTTTTTGTATTTTTCTGCGTTTTGGGTGACATGATAACTGCCTCGATTCTTTTTATAAATACATTTTTACATTCATTTCAATTTTTCTAAAGGCAGCGGATGCCGCCTTTTAGGTGATTCTTGGGCTGGTTTCGCGCAGCGAAATTGATGATTTTCAATCATCAAAAGCACAAAACCATAGCTAAACGACTTGTCGTTCAGGTTAAACCCATGTGTTGCCGTTTTTGCTTTTATGAACTTGCGATGCAAGTTCATTGGGAGACCCCCTAATTGGGTCTCCCACACTTCAACAGTCCACCGGACTGTTGAAGTTCCCGTCCTGATTTTTGGTAGGCAAATAGATTTCGTTTTCTGCAGAAAGCGACTCGGGGCTTCGCCCCAAGACCCCACCGCCTTTGAAAAGGCGGGCGAAACTTTTAATCACCGTTAACGGTAACTTTGCTCTATCTAATTAAATGCGAATAATCCGGGACGTCGTGGTAGCGCTTTTTCAGCTCCAGAAGCCTTTCGAGCGGAACGCCTTCGCCCTCTCTTCTGCCGCACCTCGGGCACACCTTGTCGATGATGCCGTTATACCCGCACACAGGGTCTCTGTCTACGGGGTGGTTGACCGAGCCATAGCCGATGCCCATTTCTTTCATGCAGCGCACGATGCTTTCAAATGCGTCGATGTTTTTGCACGTATCGCCGTCGAGCTCCACGTAGCTGATATGCCCCGCATTCGTGAGCGCGTGAAACGGCGCTTCTCTGCGAATCTTTTCATAGGCGCTGATGGGGTAGTACACCGGCACGTGAAACGAGTTTGTGTAATACTCTCTGTCCGTAACGCCGGGAATTTTGCCGTATTTCTTTTGGTCTATGCGCACAAAGCGGCCGGAAAGCCCCTCTGCGGGCGTTGCGAGCAAGGTGAAGTTGAGGCCGGTCTCACGGCTTTTTTCGTCCATTTTCTCCCGCATATGGGAGATGATCTCAAGCCCCAGCTTCCAGCTTTCTTCGCTTTCGCCGTGGTGCTTACCGGTGAGGGCTTTTAAGGTCTCGGCAAGGCCGATGAAGCCGACACTTAAGGTGCCGTGCTTTAAGACTTCGGCGACGGAATCGTTGCGGTCGAGCCTTTCGGAATCGATCCACACGCCCTGCCCCATGAGAAACGGATAATTATACACCTTTTTGCTGCACTGGATTTTGAAGCGGTGCAGAAGCTGTTCTTCCACGAGCGCGATTTTTTCATCGAGCAGCTTATAGAACGTTTTCATATCGCCCTTCGCTTCAATGCCGATGCGCGGCAGGTTGATAGAGGTGAAGCTCAAATTGCCTCTGCCGCAGGTGACTTCCTTTGTGTTATCGAATACATTGCCCATGACGCGCGTACGGCAGCCCATGTACGCCACCTCGGTGTTATAATCGCCGGGTTTATAGTATTGCAGGTTGAACGGGGCGTCCAAAAAGCTGAAATTCGGGAACAGGCGCTTGGCGGAGCAGCGCAGCGCGTGGCGGAACAGGTCATAGTTCGGGTCGCCCTCGTTGTAGTTGACGCCCTCCTTGACTTTGAAAATTTGAACCGGGAAAATGGGTGTTTCGCCGTCGCCGAGCCCCGCTTCCGTAGCGCGGAGCAGGTTGTGCACGGTCATTCTGCCCTCCGGCGAAGTATCCGTGCCGTAGTTTAAGGAGCTGAACGGTACCTGTGCGCCGGCGCGGGAATTCATGGTGTTTAAATTGTGGACGAGCGCTTCCATGGCCTGATACGTGGCAGCATCCGTCTCTTTGTAGGCGGTCTTTGCGGCGTATTCCGCGGCGGCGCGGGCAGCGTCGCCCGTGATGATCTGGAAGCCGTTTTCTGCTTGATGGCGCGGCAGAAACGCGCGCAGCTTTTCGGCGTAAGCTTCTGCGGTGTGCATTGTGACATCGGTGCCGAGCGCTTCTTTGATGGCAGCCGTCAGCGCGGCGGCATCGGAGGCGCTCATATCAAACCGCACCTCAATATACTGCGCGAGCGCACGGAAATACTGCTTGCGGTACGTTTTCTTCACGCCCTCCGCCATAGCATAGTCGAAATTCGGCACGCTTTGGCCGCCGTGCATCTCGTTTTGGTTTGCCTGAATGGCGATGCACGCGAGCGCGGCGTAGCTGCGGATGTCGTTCGGCTCTCTCAAATAGCCGTGGCCTGTGGAAAATCCGTCTTGAAACAGCTTTAAAAGGTCAATCTGACAGCATGTTTCGGTGAGGGCATAAAAGTCTTTATCGTGAATGTGGATGTCGCCGCTCGCGTGTGCTTTGGCAATCTCCGGCGGGATGACATATTTATCGTAAAACGCCTTGGCGCTTTCGGAGCCGTATTTCAGCATGGTGCCCATGGCGGTATCGGCGTTGATATTCGCGTTTTCGCGCTTTAAGTCATCCTCTTCGGACGGGCGGAACGTGAGGTTTTCAAAAATCTTCACGAGCTCGTCGTCCATTTCGCGCAGGTGCTCATGCTCCGTGCGATAATTGATGTAAGCGTTCGCCGTTTTGGCGTAATCGGCGGCAAGAAGCTTTTCCTCCACCACGTTTTGAATTTCCTGCGCCGTGGGCGTACCCGGCAGCTTTTCGAGCGCCGTAAGCACCTCTTCGGTCAATTCGTTCAGATCGGCGTCGCTCATACGCTCTGCGGCGATCCTGGTATTGGCCTTAAAAATGGCGCTTTTGATTTTCCGCGCATCGAACGACACCTTGTCCCCGCTGCGCTTGACAATATATCGAATCATACGTTTAACTTCCCTTTCCGTTTCTCCCCTGCGGCAAAGCCTAAGAGCCTTCGCTTTGCGCTTTCTGTACTTTCGATTATAGGCGCTTTTCCTATACATGTCAAGGGCATATTTAGTGTCAAAACCACTATATATAGTATTAGGTTTACATAATAATAACAAAATATACCGCGCGTCATAGAAACGGTTTTCTCCATAACGCGCGGTATAACTTGTGATTTCATGGCGTTTTTTCACGGTTTTTGGGGCACATTTCGGCGCGGTTGCACACCGTCTATACCCGTTTATAAGCCCTATGCACGCCATACGGCGGTTGACAAAATAAAACGCGTTTTTTCACGAAATTTTTTGCCGGTTTTTTAGTTGACGACGGCGCCAAGCAGTCCTGCGAGATACACCGCGCCCTCCAAATCGATCTTTGTTTTCTGCATTTTTGCAAAGCGGATATCGGTGCGCGAAAATTTGGCACGGCGCAGGTCGCATTCTTTCAGCTGCGCATTGCGGAACACGGTCTCCGTAAGGTCGCAGCCGGAAAGATCGGCTTTTTCGAGGTCCGCTTCCGCAAAGCTCGTACCGCGCAGACTGATGCCGGAAAAATCCTGCTTTTTGAGCGGACAATGATCGAGCACACAGTATTCGAGTGTGCCGCCGCGCACGGCCCAGCCGGTGAGGTCTGCGCCCGCAAAGGAGCAGCCCGAGACACGGCAATTCTCAAACGCGGTGACAAACAGGCTTGCGCCCGAAAACGTGCAGTTTTCAAACGAACAGCCGCGCGCCAAAACGTCGTTTAAGCGAGAAAAATCAAACGCGCACGCAGAAAAGCGGCATTTTTCAAGCAAAGCGCCGGAAAACATCGCGCCGCGCAGGTCGCAATTTTCAAACGTATAGCCGCGCAGCTCGGCGTCCGTGAAATCGGTATCGCCGAGCCGCGCGTTTTTATACGTGTTCTGTTCTAAAGAGAACATTACTCTTCTTCCGTCACGGCGATGTGCAGCTCTTTGAGCTGTGCCTCGGTGACTTTGGACGGTGCGTCCATCATGACATCCTGTGCGCTCTTGTTCATCGGGAACGCGATGACCTCGCGGATGGATTCTTCGCCGGAGAGCAGCATAACCATGCGGTCTACGCCCGGGGCGATGCCGGCGTGCGGCGGCGCTCCATAGCAGAATGCGTTGTACATGGCCGGGAACTTCGCCTTTACATTGTCTTCGCCGAGGCGTACCATCTCGAACGCCTTAACCATGATCTCCGGGTCATGGTTACGCACAGCGCCGGAGGAGAGCTCTACGCCGTTGCAAACGAGGTCGTACTGGTCTGCCAGAATGTCGAGCGGGTCAATCTCGCCGCGCTCGGCCTTAAGCAGCGTTTCCATACCGCCGGAGGGCATGGAGAACGGGTTGTGGCAGAATTCCAGCTCGCCGGATTCCTCGCCGATCTCGTACATGGGGAAATCGACGATCCAGCAGAACTCGTAGCGCTCTTTATCCATGTGGCCCTCGCACGCCGCGCCGAGCATACGACGCATGACGCCTGCGGTCTTCTGGGCCTCCTCACGCTTGCCTGCGGAGAGGAACACGAGCGTATTCGGCTCGAGAGACAGCGCGGATTTGACGGCTTCCACGGTCTTTTCATCCGCATTGATAAACTTTGCGATGCCGCCGGCAATGGCGCCGGATTCATCGACCTTGAACCAGTACGGCTTCTGGCCGGCCTGCACCTCTACGTCTGCGCAGAGCTTATCGACCGCCTTGCGGGCAAGCTTGCAGTTGGAGACCGGGACAGCCTTGACGATGTTGTTTTCAAACGGGCCGAAGCCGCAGTTTTGCAGAATGTCCGTAACGTCCTTGACGCGCAGGTCGATGCGCAGGTCCGGCTTATCGGAGCCGAACTCCTCCATGGCCTGACGGTACGGGATGCGGGCAAACGGTGCGGAGGACGCGATGTTATACGTGCCGTACTTTGCAAAAATCGGCGGAAGAACGTCTTCGATGACGGCAAAAACGTCTTCCTGCGAGGCAAACGCCATTTCCATATCCATCTGGTAGAATTCGCCCGGAGAACGGTCGCCGCGCGCATCCTCGTCGCGGAAGCACGGTGCGATCTGGAAGTAGCGGTCAAAGCCCGCGGTCATGAGGAGCTGCTTAAATTGCTGCGGCGCCTGCGGCAGGGCGTAGAACTTGCCCGGGTGCTTACGCGCCGGGACGAGGTAATCGCGCGCGCCCTCCGGCGAAGAAGCCGTGAGGATCGGCGTGGTGATCTCTAAAAAGCCGTGCTCCGTCATAGCGGTGCGCAGAGCGGAAACAACGTTGCAGCGCAGGATGATGTTGGCTTTCACTTCCGGATTACGCAGGTCGAGATAGCGGTATTTTAAACGCTGGCTCTCGTCCGCTTCGCGGGAATGGTTGATCTCGAACGGCAGCTCGTTATAACGGCAGCGGCCGAGCACGGTGATCTCCGTCGGCGCGATCTCGATGTCGCCGGTGGGGAGCTTCGGGTTTTTGCTGGTGCGCTCGCGCACGATGCCCGTAACGGAAATCGTGGATTCCTTATTGAGGGGCTTTACAATGTTCATCATCTCTTCGTTTTCGATGACGACCTGCGTGGTGCCGTAGAAATCGCGCAGCACCAAAAACGCAAAGTTATTGCCGACTTCGCGGATGTTTTCCATCCAGCCGACCAGTGTGACGGTCTCGCCTGCGTTTGCAAGGCGGAGTTCGCCGCAGGTATGGGTTCTCGATTGTGTCATGATTGATTTCCTCTTTCGTTAGTGTGACCGGTTAAAATGTGATGGGCATGGCGTCTTCCTGTTCGGTGACAGCCGTGATGTACGTATCAACAAAGTCATCGTTGAGGGAGATCTTCTTCTTTTCGCCCGTCTTCATGTTTTTAAGCACGGCTTCGCCGTTTGCGATCTCATCGTCGCCGAGGACGATGCTGTACTGCGCGCCGATTTTGTCGGCGTATTTCATCTGGGCTTTCAGGCCGCGTGCACACAGGTCGCAGTCTGCCGCGATGCCGCAGCTGTGCATTTTTTCGGTGAGCTGGAACGCCTTCATCTGCGCCGCTTCGCCCAGAGACGCGATGTAGACCTCGCACTTTGCGTCATTTCCGAAGTCTGCGCCCATCTCGTTCATCGCCATCAGGATGCGGTCAAGACCGAGACCGAAGCCGAGTGCCGGTGTAGGCTTGCCGCCGACTTCTTCCACGAGGCCGTCGTAGCGTCCGCCGCCGCCGAGCGCAAAGCCGAAGCGCTTCGAAGGAAACTCAAACACGGTGCGGGTGTAGTAATCGAGGCCGCGGACGAGGCCGGGATCGATGGAAAACGGAATATCGATAGATTTCAGCAGCATCTGTACCTTTTCAAAGTGCGCACGGCAGTCGTCGCAGAGATAATCCGTGATTTTCGGCGCGCCCTTGGCAATCTCGCCGCAAACGGGGCTTTTGCAGTCCAGAATGCGCATGGGGTTGCGCTCCAAGCGGGAATTGCAGGTCTCGCAGAGCTGATCCTTATAGCCTTCAAAATACGTTCTCAGCGCCTTTCTGTACTCCGCACGGCAGGTGGGGCAGCCGATGGAGTTGATGGAGACCTCAATGTCATCGGCAAGGCCGAGACGATTGAAAATGGACATAGCCATAGCGATGACCTGTGCGTCCGCCGCCGGTTCTGCGGTGCCGAACATCTCCACGCCGAACTGGTGCAGCTCACGCAGACGGCCCGCCTGCGGCTTTTCGTAGCGGTAGCAGGAGGTCTTATAGTAGAGCTTTACCGGGTAACCGCCGTTATACAGGCCGTTTTCCAGCATGGCGCGCACAGCGCCCGCCGTGCCCTCCGGGCGCAGCGTAATGGAGCGGCCGCCCTTATCTTCAAACGTGTACATCTGCTTTTCCACCACGTCGGTGGTGTCGCCGACGGAGCGCAGGAAAAGCTCGGTGTGCTCAAACACCGGGGTGCGGATCTCGGAAAAGCCGTTCAGTTCCGCTTCATCCGTCATAACGGCTTCCACAAGCGACCATTTTTCGGATTCACCCGGAATGATATCCACGGTGCCCTTAGGCGCTTTTGTGATCAATTCCATAAAATATCCCTCTCATTCATGAAAAATAAAAAAACCCTTACCCAAAACGGATAAGGGACGAAACAGGTTCGTGGTGCCACCCTTTTTCGGGAGAAAAAGCGAAAGCTTCCCCTCCCCTTTCTTTCCTTAACGCGGAAAACGCACTTTCGTGCGGCTCACGGGTGTCTTTCTCTGCCGGATGCACGCGCCGCTCTCAGCATTTGCGGCGCTCTCTGTTTTGTGCCCCATAGCAGATACTCTTCCCGGTCAATGCCGGTGTATTTTCAAAGCATACGCTTTGGTTTTAAATTTACAGCTTTACAATCTCGCGCCAATCGAGGTCGCCGCGCTCGAGACCATGGATGAGCACCTCTGCCGTTGCGATGTTCGTCGCCACGGGAATGTTATTCAGGTCGCAGAGACGGAGCAGGTTTTTATCGTGCGGCTCCAGTGCCTGCTTCTGCATGGGGTCGCGGAAGTACAGCAAAAGGTCGATCTCGTTGCAGGAGATACGCGCCGCAATCTGCTGATCGCCGCCCTGTGGGCCGCTTAAAAAGCGGTGGACCGAAAGACCGGTTGCTTCCTCTACAAGCTTACCGGTGGTGCCGGTCGCACAGAGATTATGCCGGCTCAGGATGCCGCAGTAAGCGATGCAGAACTGTACCATAAGCTCTTTTTTTGCGTCATGCGCCGTAAGCGCGATATTCATGAAAATTCCTCCCTGTTTATAATCATTCGGCCCCTATCCCAAATGTCACAACGATAAGGGAACCGAAACACCGTTCATGCGTGCCGCTATGCGGGAAAGCGCCGTCATGCCGGGCAGGTCATCCGCCGGCACGCAGCCACGCTGAAAAGCAGCCGTCATTTGTCTATCTTCGGGTACGATGCCGATGAGCCGCACGCCGCTTTGGTCGATGACGTCATCGAGGTCGCGCAGGCCGCCGGCGTCTTCCCGCCCGGCGGAAAGGCTGCCGAAATATTCGGCGTTAAAGCGATTGATGACGAGCCGCTGCTGCGGTACCTCAAGCTCTGTTAAAAGCCTGCGCACGATGGACGCATCGCGGATACACACGGGGTCCGAGTTGCACACAATAAGCGCGCAGTCCGCCGCCGCTGCCGCCGCGCGGAAGCCACGCCCCACGCCCGCGGGAGAATCAAGGATCACGCGGTCAAAATAGCGCTTTAAAAGCGGAACGAGTCTGAGCATGACGCGTTCCGGCACAAGATCTTCGCCGCTTGCCGGGGCAGGCATTAAAGACACGCCGGGCATGGTCACGCACGGGTAAATCGCATCCGCAGGCGCGCAGCGCCCTGCCACAACGTCCGAACTGTCGAACACGAGCGCTTCCTCTGTGCCGGTCATACGGTCCAGACTGCGCAGGCCCGCGTCACAATCCAAAAGCAGAACGCGTTCGCCGCCCGCCGCAAACTGAGAAGCCAGCCCAAGCGAAACGGTGGATTTTCCCACGCCGCCTTTTCCCGATGTGACAACAATAGCAGTACCCATAGATAATACCTCATTAAACATGATAACACAAAAATGCACGGTAGTCAAAAGTAAAAATGGCTATACCGCAATTTTATCACAGCGAGACAAAAACACGGCGGCTTTTTTGTCGAAGCAGACAAATATCCTCCCTAAGCACGCGTCATTCCGTACCCTCTGTTACCGTGGTTTCTGCTCTTTTTGCCTCCTTTTGGAGCGTTTCGGCAAAATAAGCTTCAAAAACGGCCTTTGCCGTCTCTTTTGCGGCATCGCCCTTGCCGCCGTATTCGATGACGACCGCCACGGCAATCTCCGGGTTCTCGTACGGCGCAAAGCCGATGAACGTCAGGTTATCGGAATGGTCGGCGTTTTCCGCCGTGCCGGTCTTGCCCGCAACGGCAATGCCGAAATCCGAAAAGGTCGAGGCCGCCGTGCCCTCTGTGCACACCTGCCGCATGCCCTCGCGCACGACCTTGAAATATTCGTCTTCAATCTCCGCCTGTAACACGACCTCCGGCTCTGCGGTCTCTTTTTCCACCGCGCGGTCGTAGTCCGTGACTTTATTTAAGAAATGCGTTTTGTAGCGCGTGCCGCCGTTTGCGATCATGGCGCAGTATTCCGCAAGCTCGATCGGCGTGAACATATCGTCGCACTGGCCGATGGCCGCCTGAATGGTGAGGCCGTCATACCAATTTGCGCCGTGGCGCTCCGTATACGTTTTGGGGTCGGACATGATGCCCGCAGTCTCGCTCAATTCGCACCCGGTCTTTTCGCCGAGAGCGAACAGCTCTGCATACGTGTGCATTTTGTGAATGGTCAGCATGCGGCCTACGTCAAAGAAAAACGCGTTGCAGGAGTTGCGGATGGCGCCGTACACATCCACCTCGCCGTGCACGCCGAGGCAGCCCGGTTCGTAATCCGGCGCATAATAGTGGTACGCGCCGTCGCAGTTCACAGGGTGAGAGGTCGGCGTGATGACGCCTTCCTCCAGCGCCGCCAAGGCGACAAGGGGCTTAAAAACGGAACCCGGCGTAAAGATGCCGTTTAATGCGCGGTTGAAAAGCGGCTGGCTTTCGTCCGCATAAAGCTGTGTTAAATACGCATCGTCCGTATTGTACTTTTCAAGGTCGAAATTCGGGTAGGTCGCGCCGGCGATGATGCCGCCGGTGTTCACGTCCAAAGCGACAACCGCACCGGCCTCGCAGTCTTCGGTCGGCTTCGCTTCGATCTGCTCGGCGAGCGCGTTTACGGCCGCGCGCTGTACATTGCTGTCTAGGGTAAGCCACACGGAATCGCCCGCTTCCGGCGGCTCCGTCACGGTGGTGGAGGTCACTTTGCCGGTAGCATCCGTTGTGACGCTCTCTTTGCCGTTTTTGCCGCGCAAGGTGGACTCGAACACGCTCTCAATGCCGCTTTGGCCGACGGTATCCGTATAGGAATAGCCGGAAACGTTTGAGGCGGAATACGTGTTGCCCGCTTCCTCGGCGGCATCGTACTGCTCCTGCGAAATGGCACCCAGCGTGCCGACGATATGCGGAGCCAAATCGCCCTCCGGGTATTCGCGCGTCTGCTCCACCTGCGTTTCAATGCCCGGCAAATCTGCGCTGCGCTCACTTAAGAGCTCCACCGTTTCGATGGAAATGTCTTTTGCGAGCACGAACGGGTTCGTGCGGCTGAAATACGCGCGCTCCATGCCGTAGCGCACGGACGCGATGCGGCGGATGTCTTCGGGGCTTGTATAGGCTTCGAGGTCATACCGCTCGATGAGCGATTCCATGCACTCGTCTGCCGTGGCGCTCGAGGGTAAGTCTAAGATGTCTTCGCTTTTCAGCGTTTCGATCTCGGCGGTCATTTTGGTTTTAAACTGATATTTGCCCGATTTGATTTCGATGGGAAGGCGATCCGTCCACGGGACGTTCAGCGTTTCGAGCAGCTTTACAGCCTCCAAAACGACGGCATTGCGCGTTTCATTGCTGCCGGAAAGACGACTGTATATGGCATTATACACGGAGCGGTTGCCTGCGAGCACGTTTCCGTTACAGTCCAAAATTTCGCCGCGCGTGCCGGTGAGCTTTAAGTACGTCGCAGAGGACTGTACGGCCTCCTCTTCAAACGTGCTGCCCTCTAAAAGCTGCCACTGGGCAAGCCGCCCGATATACAAAAGAAAGACGGCAGCAAGCATAACGCCGCAGAAAATATAGCGGCCGCGTCCTTTTTTCACAGCTGTCGTCTCCCTTCGTTGAAAACTTAAATTTTTTGCAGCTTATGCAGCTTTGACCTGCGCCGCCGTATGGCGCTGCGCACGCGGGGCTTTCGCACCCACGCCTGCAAACCGTAGCACACGGGTATCGTTAAAAGCGTGTAAAAATAGATGGGCAGATACTTTGTGACGAGCGCGTACAGCGTCAGTGAATACCCGGCTGCAACGTACAGCGCGAGCCAATCGAGCAAAACGGCGACGGCACAGCTCCACAGACCCATCAATACCGATGTGAAAAGCTGAATTTGAATTCTGGTGCCGCACAGGCCGCTCAGCAAAAAGCACAGCACGCCGAACGTGAGCGCGTGATACCCGAACACAGCCCCGCTGCCGATATCGGCAAGAAACCCGGCGTACATGCCGAACGCCATAGCGGGTGTGCACGCCTCCACCATGGCAATGGTGAGCGCGGCAGAGAGCACCGGAAGCGGTTTTACGCCCATGATCTGCGGCAGCAGCCCCGGTGTATCCTGTAACAGGAACAGCAGCAGGATCTCGACCGCATACAAGACATAGCGTATCCATTTTTTGCGGTTCGGCACAGCTGTTCACTCCTTTTATTCATTTCCCTTGCTTGCGGTCTGCGCGGGGTCTTCTTCATCTTTGTTATTCGTCTCCGGCAAGCCGGTTGTAACGTCGCCCTTGCCGTCGAAATCCGTCACGACAAAGACATCCGTCACCTCTGTTACGTCCACGTATGGGGTCAAAATGGCATAGTACGAGGAATCCGCGTTGCTGCGCTCCACGCTGTCCACACGCCCGATGAGCAAATTGCCCGGGAACACGCCGCCCGCACCGCTCGTGGTAATGATGGAGCCCGGCTGCACCTCGGTATCTCTTGTAAGGTACAGCATTTTCACCTTGCCGCTGTTTGCGAACTGGATGTCGCTTGTGACGACGCCGCTTTCCTTGCATGATTTATCCGTGGCGCCGATCTGCGTCTTTTCGGACAAAATCGACCGCACGCGGCTTGACGCGGCGTAGACCTCCTCCACAACACCTACGACGCCCGTTTCCGTGATGACGGCATCGCCGACGGATACGCCCGCAAGGCTGCCGCAGTTAATGGTGAAATCACCGAACACGTCGTTCGGGTCGCGCCCTACGACGCTTCCTGCGGCTAATTGCAGGTCGGGCATGGCTTTTTTGACGGAGAGGATATTTTCATACGAAGCATTCTCATCTTTTAAAGTGTAGTAATCCACGAGTTGTTCGCGCAGCTTCTGATTTTCCTCCGAAAGGTCGTTGTACAGCGCTTTAAGCTCCTCTTTGGACATGCCGTCCAAATTTAAAAACTCCTTTGCGCCCTCGGTAGTATTCGTCCCCGCCGTGAGCAGCGGTGCGGATACCGTGCCGAACACGTTTGAGAACACGGATGTTCCGGCGTTTAAGCCGTACACGAGCACGCCGAGCAGAATGACAACCGCGATCATTAAAATTTTAAAATTTTTAGAGGTGAATTTCTCCATGCGCCGCACCTGCCTTTCGATTTTTATTTAAAGTCAAATTCAATTTATTTTTCTGCAGCTTTTACCGCGCCGCGCGCGTTTGCGGGGATATGCGCTTTGCCCTCTAATGTGCGGCCTGCACCCTCGGCTACGCAGTCGAGCGGGCGCTCCGCGACCTGCACGGGCAGGCCCGTCGCTTCATGCAAAAAGCGGTCTAAGCCACGCAGCAGTGCACCGCCGCCCGTGAGCGTGAGACCCATATCCAAAAGATCTGCGGAAAGCTCCGGTGGGGTCCGCTCCAAAACGCGGTGTACGGACTCGAACACAGCTTTCAGCGGCACCAAAAGCGCCTCGCGCACGTCTTCTGCCGTGACGGTAATATTTTTCGGCTGGCCGTCCGCCGCGCTGCGGCCGCGCACCTCCATGGAGACACTGCCGAGTTCCTCAAGCGGGTAAGCGGAGCCAATCTGCAATTTCACGTCCTCCGCAGTGCGCTCGCCGATGAGCACACCGTACTTTTTGCGCAAGTACGAAACGATAGCTGCGTCAAATTTATCGCCTGCCACACGGACGGAATCTGCCACGATGGGGTCGCCGTAGGAGATGACCGCCGTTTCGCTTGTGCCGCCGCCGATGTCCAGAACCATGCTCGCAACCGGCTCGCCCGTGGGCAGCCCTGCGCCGATAGCCGCCGCAATCGGCTCCAAAATGAGCTCCACGCGGCTTGCACCCGCCTGCTTTGCGGCGTCCTCCACCGCGCGGCGCTCCACCTCCGTAACGCCGGAGGGAATGCAGATGACGATGTGCGGACGCGTGAACGAACCGGCCTTGATGGCCTTGCGCACAAAGTATTTGAGCATGGCTGCCGTCACCTCAAAATCCGCAATGACGCCGTCTTTTAACGGGCGCACCGCCGTGATGGACTCCGGCGTGCGGCCGAGCATTTCTTTGGCCTTTTTGCCGATGGCTAAAACCTCGTTGGAGTTCGCGTCCACCGCCACCACGGACGGCTCGCGCAGCACGATGCCCTCACCGCGCACATAAACGAGCGTGTTGGCCGTGCCGAGGTCGATGCCGATGTCTTTGATAGATGTTGAAAAAAGAGAAAAAAGCGAGGAAAGACCCGCCATGATCGTAGATTGCAGAGAACCCATAGGATAAGACCTCCCGAAACGGGTAAAACTTTGGCAAGCCGCACGTCTTTGCGGCGCACGATACTCATACTTATTCAGTATAACAAAACAGCGGCGGAGCTTCAACCGAAAAATCGTGAATACCGCCGCAATTTGAAAATTTATTTTGTCCCCGTGCTTCCGAATCCACCCGCACCGCGGTCAGTCTCCGTTAGAGATGTGACCTCCTCAATCACCGGCGCAAAATACGGCATAATAATCATTTGCGCGATGCGCTCGCCCGGCTGCACCGTGTACGGCTCCGCGCTGAGATTGTGCAGGCCGATCTGGATTTCGCCGCGGTAATCGCTGTCGATGACACCGACACCGTTCGTGACATGAATGCCCTTTTTGATGCCGAGACCGCTGCGAGTGAAAACGAAGCCTGCCGTGCCCGCGGGGATCTCCGCCGCAAGTCCACTCGGAAATACGCAGCGCTCGCCCGGCTCGATCGTCTGCGGGGCGTCCATACACGCGCACAGGTCATAGCCCGCGCTGCCCGCCGTCGCCTGCTTCGGGATGATCGCACCTTCGCGCACACGCATCAGTTTTAAAACCATATTTTGTTCCATTTTTTGCTCCTTGTCTATATACAGTATCCCAAAAATTCCCGTTTTTCACACTTTTTCCCGGTTTTCCCTCATTGTGGATAACTGTTTCCACAGCGCTGTGGAAAATGAAAAACGGCTTATTTCTGCGGCTTTTTTGAGTTCACAATCTGTTCAAAAAGAAAGTTCTAAACACTTTCCACCGAGTTTTCCACAATCAAAGCACACCGCGGAGGAAAAGTCCTCGGGTGCAGTCGGAATGCGGCTTTTCATGACGAACGACAGCGTCTAAAATCGCCTGCGTTTCCACGGCGTTTTCCACAGAGAAGCGCAAAACACCGAAATCGACATTTGAAACGGGGCGGTCAAAGAGCACGAGCGGCACGCTGTTAAAGACCTCGGAATACACGGTTTTACCCTCAAAACGCGTGCAGTGCACGGGAAACTCCACGCCCTTGCGGTCACGGATTTTGCCCGCATGCTTGCAGTTTAAGCAGCCCTTCGGCGAATTTGCAAGCGGGCAGTTGCGCGTGAGCATCAGGGGCTGACGGCCGTAGAGCAAAATTCCGCGCGGCAGCTCGCCGCCGAGACCGCGAATTTCGTCGCCGGTCAGTTCAAACGAAAGCTCGGTATCGTCTAAGCCGAATTCTTCAAAAAAGCGCAGGCATTCCGTATTGAATACATTGAGCGAAAATCCGCCGTGCGCGGACACACCAAGTTCCTTGCACAGGGCGAGCGCACCGAGATTGCCGCAATAAAAGTGCGTATAGCCCATGGCTTTGCACGCTTTCATGCGTGCGCGCACTACGTTTTCAATGCCCCACAGTGCACGCGGCAGAGCGAGGATCACGCTGATACCCGCGTTTTTGCAGCGCGTGCGCGTCGCTTCGTCGGCATCGAGCGGCAGAATGACCGCTTCCAGCATGGAAATATTTTCCGGCACCTGCGCACAGTCTTTGAAGAACGCACGGAGTTTAGGCCGTCCGCTTTCACCATGTGTACGCGTATCGAGCGGAATAGCTTTAAACGATACGGCGGGCTTTTCGCGGCGCTGTTCGCCGAGCTTTTCCAGCGCTTCACGGCGCAGACCATTCAAAACGGAAATGGGCAATGCGGTTTTTTCATCGGTGTCGATCTGCACCGCTTTGCACAAATACGGCGTGCCGCCGGTTTTTCTTAACTGCTGCTCCCAGCGTTCGGTGTTGACAGGCAGCTTCTGCGCCGTTTCGCATACGCAGTCTTCTGCCGTGACGACCGCTTCGTTTTCGCCGTCCGAGACTGTGACGCGCGGATTTTCGCCCGCAATGGCGCTTAATGTGAATGTCACCGGCACACGCTGCGCTTCGTTTTTATATAAAGTATGCAGCTGCGCGAACACGGCGGAATTTGCGCTCTCCACGTCTTCCTTTGTGCGGGTGCCGAACATGATACGTCCTCTGTGAGCGGACAGATAGCCGTCCGTAAAGCCGGAGCGCGAGAACACCGCGTTTAAATGTTCGAGCAGGTTTCCCGGCACAGACTCGCCGTCTGCCGCTTTTCGGCACGCCGCGACTGCCGCCGCCACGTATTCCGGCCGCTTCATGCGACCCTCGATCTTTGCGGAACATACACCGGCATTGTGCAGCGTTTCGATGTGGTCGATGAACGACATGTCCTTTAAACTGAGGTCGTGCCCCGTGCCACCGGGCGCGGCAAACGGCAGACGGCAGGTTTGAGCACAGCGCCCACGGTTGCCGCTGCGGCCGCCGAGCATGGCGCTGAAATAGCACTGGCCGGAAAGCGACATGCACAGCGCGCCGTGCACGAAAGCTTCAAGCTCCACATCGGTCTTTTTTGAGACTTCTTCGATTTCTTTCAAAGACATCTCACGCGCCAAAACGACGCGGGACGCACCGAGTTCCTTTAATAAGGCCGCGCCGCCGGGCGTGTGCAGGCTCATCTGGGTAGAGGCGTGCAAAGGCATCTCGGGGCAGGCTTCGCGCAGAATATTAAACAGACCCATGTCCTGGATCAAAATGCCGTCTACGGGAACAGAACACAGGAACTTGCAGAAATCGAGCGCTTCGGGAAGTTCGTCATCTTTTAAAAGCGTGTTAACCGTGACGTACACGCGCACATTGCGCTCGCGGGCAAAAAGCACCGCTTCCCGCATTTCTTCACGCGAAAAATTCACCGCCGATGCCCTGGCGGAAAACAGCGAGCCGCCCATGTACACGGCATCCGCACCGGCAAACACCGCCGCTTTCAGGGCCGCGGGATTACCGGCGGGCGCGAGCACCTCAATCTTCTTCGTCTTCACGCGCGGTCTCCTTTACGTCTGCCTTTTCAAAAAAGCTCACAAGCCCCGTTTCGTCGCCGTAATCGGGCAGCATGGGGTTGCGCAGGTCGCTGGGCGGCAGGTCGAGCGGTTCTGCAGCTGCCGTGTGCGCCGCATTTTGGGCAGCGGCTTTCGCTTCTTCCGCTTCCTTTTGTGCAGCTTCGGCGCGGTTTTCGGCAAGGCGCAGCTTTTCCTGCAAAACGCCGAGCTTCATTTCCGCTTCGGAAAGGCGGGCCTTCAGGCCGTCCGCACCGGCAAATTCCTTTGTCTTTGTGCGCAGGGCATCCGCTTCCTCGCGGGCCTGATTCAAAGCGGCCTCCGTGCGGGAAAGCTCCTCGCTCAGGTTCATGGCCGCAATGACCGCCGCTTTCTCTATGGTCGCGCCGTAGGCGTTGTTTAAAACCTCTTCCATACGCACGCGCACACGCTCTGCGATGGCTTCTGCGCCGTCGCGGTCCACATCGCCGGAAACGGTGACGTCCACGCCGCAGATATTCAGTTTGAATCTCGTTTTTTCCATTGCACAGATTCCTTTCCCCGCGCCGATTCTGCGCAGGTTATACTCTGTTCTGCATTATATACCAAAAGCCCTGCCTTGTCAAAAAAAGCGCGCAAAACGGGCATTTCGGCGGTTTTCTGCAAAATCCGTACGGATTTTACACAAATGTACTTGTAACACGCTGTTTTCCCCTATATAATGGTATACGGTGTGTGTAAGGTCGAAAAAAGACAGGCGCACTGCGGTTTTCGGCCGGTTTATACCGAAAGCCGATATTTTCTGTCGAAACTATACAAAGCCACAGCTTTAATTTCTGCTTATCCGCCCGCTATTGGTCTTGAATTTTTCATGATTTTAGTATATAATGGGTATAAACCATTTGTTTTTTAAGTAAAACGCATTTAATTTTGTGCATATAATACAAATCTGGCGTGTTTTTCACGCATAACACATGGAGGACAAAGAATGAATTACAAGATGACCCCCGCGCAGGTCAAGAGCGCAATCCGTGAGAAGCTCTCGCACATTTACGGCGTTTCCGCAGAGAACGCTTCCGACGATGAATTCTACAAAGCATCCGCACTTGTGGTGCGCGACCTGCTCGTTCGCGGCCGCAATGAGTTCGTACACGAAGCTGAAAAGCAGGAGACAAAGCAGATCTACTACCTGTGCATGGAGTTTCTGCTGGGCCGCTCCCTGAAGAACAACCTGTTTAACCTCGGTCTTGAGGACAGCTTCCGCAAAGCGCTTTCCGAAATGGGCGTAAAGCTCGATAACCTTTACGAACAGGAGCCGGACGCCGGCCTTGGCAACGGCGGCCTCGGCCGTCTTGCCGCATGCTTCCTTGACGGCCTTGCAACACAGGGCTACCCGGCCATGGGCTATTCCCTGCGCTATGAATACGGTATTTTCCGCCAGAAGCTCGTTGAGGGTTGGCAGACGGAGCTGCCGGACTTCTGGCTTCCGGGCGGCGAGGTCTGGATGCAGAAGGTCGACGAAAGCGCCATTGAGGTGCACTTCGACGGCTACATTGAAGAGCAGTGGCATGACCACTACCATTCCGTACGTCATAAGAATTATAACCCCGTTATGGCGATCCCGTACGATTTGTATGTTTCCGGCATGGACGGCAAGGGCATTTCTGTGCTGCGCATCTGGCGTGCGGAAGCCAACGAATTTGATATGAAGCTCTTCAACAGCGGCAACTATATGCGCGCTATGGAGCAAAAAGCTATGGCAGAGACCATCACAAAGGTCCTCTATCCGGAAGACAACCACTACGAGGGCAAGAGCCTGCGCCTTGCACAGCAGTACTTCCTCGTTTCCGCCTCCGTACAGGACATCGTACGCCGCCACCTGTACACGCATAGCTCCCTTGATGATCTGCCGAAGCTTGCGGCGATCCACCTCAATGACACGCACCCCGTGCTCGCTATCCCGGAGCTCATGCGCATCATGCTCGACGAATGCGGCTACGAGTGGGACGCAGCTTGGGATATTGTGACCCGCACCATTGCGTACACGAACCACACCGTTATGAGCGAGGCGCTTGAGTGCTGGAGCGCAGACCTGTTCAAATCCCGTCTGCCGCGTATTTACCAGATTGTAGAAGAGATCAATCGCCGCTTCTGGATTGAGATGCGTGCAAAGGGCGTGGACGAAGGCAAGATCTGGCGCATGGCCCCGCTGAACGACGGCTATGTGCGCATGGCAAACCTTGCCGTATACGCAACACACAGCACGAACGGCGTTTCCGCGCTGCACAGCGAAATTTTGAAGGACAGCGTGTTCCACGACTTCTACACCGAGTGGCCGAATAAATTTAAGAACGTCACAAACGGCATTGCACATCGCCGCTGGCTGAACCAGTCGAACCCGGAGCTTGCTTCCCTTATCACCGAGTTGACAGGCGACGGCTTCATCCACGATGCTGCTCAGCTTGAGAAGCTGATGAAGTATAAGGACGATACCTCCGTGCAGAAGAAGCTTGCCGAGATCAAGCTGCACAACAAGCAGCGCCTTGCCGAGCACGTTAAGCGCACGCAGGGCCAGATCGTTGACCCGAACAGCATTTTCGACGTACAGGTCAAGCGTCTGCACGAGTACAAGCGCCAGCACATGAATGCGCTGCATATTCTCTCCGTATACCAGTGGTTGCTCGAAAACCCGAACGCGGATTATACCCCGCACACGTTCTTCTTCGGCGCAAAGGCAGCCCCGGGCTACTATTTCGCAAAGGAAATTCTCCAGTTCATCGTCTGCCTTGCCGATACCATCAACAACGACCCGCGCGTCAACCAGAAGCTGCGCGTCATCTTCGTTGAAAACTACTGCGTATCCTGGGCAGAGCTGCTCACCCCGGCGGCAGAGATCAGCGAACAGATCTCCCTTGCGGGTACAGAGGCTTCCGGCACCTCCAACATGAAGTTTATGATCAACGGCGCCATCACCCTCGGCACACTGGACGGCGCGAACGTGGAAATTCACGACGCAGTGGGCGACGACAACATCATCCTCTTCGGCATGACGACGCCCGAGGTCAACAGCCTGCGCGCTTCCGGCTACAACCCGAGAAACCAGTACGAGCACAACGACATCATTCGCAAGGCGATGGATGCTCTCGGCCAGGGCTTTAACGGCAAGACGTTCCAGAACCTGCACCAGGCACTCCTCAACGTTGACCAGTACATGGCGCTTGCAGACTTTGCTTCTTACAGCCATGCACAGCAGAAAGCCGAACAGCTTTATAAGGACCAGACCAAGTGGAACTCTATGTCCCTTGTCAACACCGCAAAGGCAGGTATTTTCGCTGCCGACCGCGCCATCCGCGATTATGCGAACACCATTTGGCTCGCAAAGCCGGTCGAGACGAAAGCCGAGACGAAAAAGAAGTAATATCACGTAAGTTTATGTAAAAAGCAGGGCGCTGCGGTCGTAGTGCCCTGCTTCTTCATGCAGGAGAGTTTACCGATGACGCTATTTAATTCCAGAAATTCCATACACCGCAGCCCGCTGGGCGCTGTGGCAGACGGCACGCGTGTGCACTTTAAAATTACGCTGCCGCGCGACATGCAGTGCTCTGCCTCCTACCTTTTGGTGCAGCACCCGGATAACCGCATTGAGTGCCTTGATATGTTCTGGTGCGGCATGAACGGCAATGACTATGAGTGGTGGGAGTGCCACTTTACGCCGCAGAAAACGGGGCTTTACTTCTATCATTTTGAGCTGCGCACATCGCGTGGGCGCTCTGTCCTTAAAAAGGACCTCGGCGGCGAGGCGCGCGCCGGTGCACGTGAAGACTGGCAGCTGACCGTGTACGACGGTGCATATAAAACGCCGGACTGGCTTGCGGGCGGCATTTTGTATCAAATCTTCCCGGACCGTTTTGCGTCCTCCGGCAAAGCGAAAGAAAACGTTCCGGCAGACCGCACGCTGCATGAAAACTGGCTTGACCAGCCGGACTGGAAGCCGAACGCACAGGGCATTGTGACAAACTCGGATTTTTTCGGCGGTGACTTAAAGGGCATCGAGGAAAAGCTCGATTATTTAGCGTCTCTCGGCGTGACCTGCATTTATCTGAACCCCATTTTTGAATCGCACTCCAACCACCGTTACGACACGGCGAACTATGAGAAAATTGACCCGCTGCTCGGCGATGAGGAAGACTTCCGCTCGCTGTGCGCGGCGGCGAAAGAGCGCAACATTCACGTTTTGCTCGACGGCGTTTTCAGCCACACGGGCAGCGACAGCATTTATTTTAACCGCGAGGGCCGCTACGGCGACGGCGGCGCGTACCGCTCGCAGTCTTCCCCGTATTACCCGTGGTACAGCTTTCGGAGCTGGCCGAACGACTACGAATGTTGGTGGAATTTCATCACGCTGCCGAATGTGCGCGAGGAAAATCCCGCGTATGACAACTATATCAACGGCGAAGACGGTATCATCCGGCATTGGCTTGAGGCCGGTGCTTCCGGCTGGCGCTTGGACGTTGCCGACGAGCTGCCGGACGGCTTTATTGACCGCCTGAACCGCGCCGCGAAAGCGCAGGATGAAAACGCCATGGTGCTCGGCGAAGTGTGGGAAGACGCCTCCAACAAGACAGCTTACGGTGTGCGCCGCCGGTATCTGCTGGGCGGGCAGCTGGACAGCGTGATGAACTACCCATTTCGCGATGCAATCCTCGGGTTTCTGCTCGGTGAGCACGCGTCGCTCATTATGGATCGCATTGAGACCATCGTGGAAAACTACCCGCCGCAGGTCTTACGAATTTTGATGAACCACATCGGCACGCACGATACGGAGCGTGCTTTGACGGTGCTCGGCGGCGAACCGGCGGGCAGCCGCGGCCGCGAGTGGCAAAGTGCGCACACGCTCTCCCCGGAGCAGCGCGAAACCGGCCTTGAGCGCATGCGCCTTGCCGCGTTTTTGCAGTTTATGCTGCCGGGCGTGCCGTGCATCTACTACGGCGACGAAGCCGGCATGGAGGGCTACCGTGACCCGTTCAACCGCGCATGCTACCCGTGGGGACACGAAGACGAGGACCTTATCGCATGGTACCGCTACCTCGGCCTGCTGCGGCAGGAGCACGGCGACATTTTAAAAGACGGCGGCCTACGCAGTGTTTATGCACACGACAATGTGCTTTCGTTTGAGCGCTATGTGGAAACGGAAGGCGGCGAGGACGCGTTGTTCGTTGCCGTGAACCGCAGCATGGAAAACGCGGTCATTCCGGGGCTGCATCTTGACAATGCAGAGTTTATTTTCGGCGCGCCGTACCCGAACCCCGCAGGCGGCGATTTCAAGCTGCCGCCGTTCGGCTTCACTTTGCTGCGCATCCACCGCGAAAAAGCGGAGAACGGTGAAAGCTAAATTTTCCCTTTCTGCAAAATTTTTGCAAAATTGAATTTACACACCGTTACCGGCGGGCTTCTTTCCTTGAAGCCCGCTTTTTTCTATGCTACAATAGGGTTAACATAATCGTCGGATGGGTGCCGGCGAAAAGGGGAAAAGAGGAAGACTGTATGATCCGCATTCTGATTGTGGAAGACGATGAAAATATCTCGAAAATGCTGGCCGCCACGCTCTCGATCGGCGACTACGAATACGACCGCTGCGTAGACGGCGAAGAGGCCGTACAGACCATCATAAACGGCACGTATGACCTCATTTTGCTCGACGTGATGCTGCCCGGCATGGACGGCTTTGCCGTTTTGGAGCACATCCGCGGGGAAAGCTGCGAAACGCCGGTGATTTTCCTGACGGCGCTCGGCGCGGTGGCGGACAAGGTAAAGGGTCTGCGCGGCGGCGCAGAGGATTACATTGTAAAGCCGTTTGAGCCCGTGGAGCTTTTGGCGCGCATTGAAGTGGTGCTGCGCCGCGCGGGCAAAAGCGAAATGCACCTGCGCTACGGCGATATTCAGGTGGACATTGAAAAGCACACGGCGCTGAAAAACGGCGTACCCGTGGCGCTGACGCCGAAGGAGTTTGACGTACTCGTCTTTTTCATGCGCAACCCGGACGTTGCCATCACGCGCGAGCAGCTGCTCTCGAACATTTGGGGCTTTGATTTCACCGGTGAATCGCGCAGTGTGGACATTCACGTGCAGCAGGTGCGCCGCAAAATGGGATTGCAGGGCAAGCTCATCACCATTCCGAAGCTCGGCTACCGCTTAGAGCGCCGATAAGCGTAAAGGGAGTCTTTTATGAAGCTATGGCAAAAAATATCGCTCATTGCGCTCGTGTTCGTCACGCTCGCCGTGCAGCTCACGCAGTTTTACATACTGGATAGTCACTTTCGCAGTGCCATAGCCCGCGAGGTCAATTCCGCCGCTTCCGCACATTCGGCATTGGCGGCTTCGCTTTCCAACCACGCGGCGTATGAGCGTTTAAAGGCGAACACGCTGTTTTTAAGCACCGATCAGCTGACGGACATGCTGAAGGACACCATTACGACAGACATTTCCACCGCGGACGTGATAGAAGTGAAAAAGGGCGGCAAGACCATCACGGCGGTCGGCACCGAGGTCTTGGACGGCGCTTCGTATGATTTAGCTTCCGTTAAGCCGAACGATGCCATTACGGACGGCAAAACGGTGATCTTCGACGCCGGCGAAAAGACGTACCTCATGGTGGTCTCCATCATCAAGCTGGAAGCCATGTCGTATGAGCTGCGCACGGTGTATGACGTTACGAATGTGTACGACGAGCACGACGCCAACCTGAACAACGCGCGCATGTGGGGACTTTGCTGCGGCGGCGGTATTTCCGTACTGCTGCTCATTTCCGTATTGGGGTTTCTGCGCCCGTTAAAACGCGCCGTAAAGACCATCGGTGCGGCGGCCGCGGGCGACTACACCGTGCGTATGCCCGAAAAGGGCAGCTCGGAGCTGAAAACGCTTGCACACAGCATCAACGAGATGACCGCTTCCATCAACGAGCGCGAGGAAAAGCTGCGCGGTATCGCAGAAAGCCGCAAGCGCTTTGCGGACGCCATGGCACACGAGATGAAAACGCCGCTGACGAGCATTTTGGGCTTTGCGGATATTCTGCGAATCAAAAGCGTTGTCACGGACGAGCAGCGGCGCGACTTTGCCTCTGCCATTGTGGAGGAAGCCAAGCGCTTGCGCGGGCTTTCCGCAAAGCTTTTGACGCTGGCTTCTACCGATAACACCCCGCTCGATTTTGCGGATATTCCCGCGGCACAGCTTTTCTCTGATGTGCACGCCACCATGGCGCCGGTGCTCGGGCGGCGCGGCATCAAGCTGACAACGCTGCACAAAAACGCCGTGCTGCACATTGACCGCGAACTGTTTTTATCGCTGCTTTACAACCTCATCGATAACGCCGCGAAGGCTTCACCGGACAATTCCGAAATCTGGCTCATTCAGTCCGAGCTGGACGGCCACACGGTGGTCTCCGTCATCGACCGCGGCGCGGGCATGAAGCCCGATACCGTGCGCCGTGCAACGGAAGCGTTTTACATGGAAGACAAAGCGCGCAGCCGCAAGGCAGGCGGCGCGGGCCTCGGCCTTGCGCTGTGCGACGACATTTGCCGCCGCCACGGGGCGCGGCTTGAAATTCGCTCCACCTACCAGAAGGGCACCACGATTATCATTCACATGAATGTAGCGCCCATTCCGAAAAATCAGGGCGACGAGCTGGAAGCGCTTTTGCAGAAGCGCCCGCCGCGCGAGAAAACACGCGATAAGGCGCGTGAAAAAGAACGCCAGAAGCGCAAAAAGCAGCGCGAAACCCGCTACAAAGGAGGCAGAACGATATGAAACGCAACATTTTTCTCTCTGTTTTTCTGCCTTTGTTCCTTTGCGCCGCCATTTTGACGCTCGGCTATTTCTCCCCCACGCTATTCAGCCGCGTGATGCCAAACTTTAAAAACAAGGAAAGTGCCGCGCAGATTACCGGCGCGGAAAGCCCGCTGTATTTGGAAGACCCCTCCAGTCTTGTCCTGCCGCCGTGGAATGATATTGATGATTCTAAATCACAGGTGTACGCTTCCGATAACCAGTCTGTTCCGTACTCCATAAAAATGCGCATTACAGACGACCTACAAACATATGCCGAAAGCACCGGCGACAGTCGTTTCTATACCTATAACAACCAACTGCAAGACCCTTATGTTTATATTGATATGTCCGATCTTTACGTGCGCAGCATTATTGAACCTTTTTTAAAGGGATGCACCATCAATGACAACATGCAGTTTTCCGGCTATATGCACACGTATGATCCAAACGATAATTTTTCCACGCTGCCAAAATACATTTACGCGCAGAATGTAACGGTAAACACCAAAGAGGGTAGAGATTTCCTTGTGGATTTCGTCTTCACCCCCATATCCGGCATTCCGCTGTATGTACATGCTACGGAAATAGATGCCGCAACGGCTGCTTTCCCGGAGGACAGCGAGTTTTTCAATCTTGTCGTTACTGCACTCTTCGTCGCTACGCACGCAGAAGCAGATGCAGACGAATTCACAAGTCAGGTTGAAAGCTATTATACGTCGGATAAATACACCTCTCTTCTTGCCTCTTTCTATGATTTTCCCGCGCATTTATTCTCTTTTCCGCCTGATACGACCCCGGAAGAAGATTGGCGAGTTGAACTGCTTGTGGATTTACGAGACAGCATGTATGACATGCTGTACAACTTTGTATACAGTATTGATTCCGCCTCCTCCATCGATTACCGCGATGAATCTCTGATCGTTCTGCGCAATGAGATCGGCTACACCATGACGGTTTTTTACGATGCCATTTCCGAGAGCATCACCGGTTACGGTTTGGATCCCGACGTTTACCGTTCGGAGACCTTTTTATCCAGTGAAAGCACCTATCAAGAAGCTTACGTTTACGACGGCTGACTCCCTCTACTCTTAAAAATCTAAAAGCCAAACACCCGTCCCCCGAAATTTTGCAACTTTTTTGCAGTTTGCGGGGGACTTTTTTGCGTCTTTTTCGGTATAGTTAAAGCAGAAAGAGGAGAGGGGCGAATGCATGACCGATATAAACAGAACCGCGTGCACATTTTCGCGCCCCGCGCTGAACGCAAATACCTTAAAGCTCATTGCGGTCCTCGCCATGGTGCTGGACCACGCCGCCACCGTCTTTTTGGCAGATACCGCGCCCGCCGCGCTGTTTTTCCACGCCGTGGGGCAGATTGCCGCGCCCATCATGTGCTTTTTTGTTGCGGAGGGCTACGCGTACACGTCGAATCTGAAAAAGTACCTGCTGCGGCTGTTTATTGCGGCGGTCATCTCTCATGTGCCGTATGCGCTGTGCTTTAAATTCACGGTTTGGGAGTTCTGGTACGTGACGGGCGTTTTGTGGGGGCTCTTTTTGGGGCTTCTCGCCGTCACGCTGTGGAAACGGCTGCGCGCGCCCGTTTGGGTGCGGCTGCTTTTGCTCGGGCTGTGCTGCCTGCTCGCCTACCCCGCAAACTGGAATTACATCGCCGTGCTGTGGATCTTCGGCTTTGCCGTCTTTCGGGAAAGCCCCAAAAAGCAATGGGCGTTTTTCGGGCTCGTCACGCTTTTGTATGTTTTTCAGTATTTCGTCTACGGCTCTACGCTGCCCGTGTGGCTGAGGCCGTTCGTACTGCTGTGTGTACCGCTTCTTTTATGCTACAACCATACGCTTGGTCGCCGAAGCAAAGTTTTGCAGTGGGGCTACTACCTGTTTTACCCCGCTCACCTGCTTGTGCTCACTCTGCTAAGAGAAATTTTCACCCGGTTATAAAGAAGTTTTAAAAAGGGGGATCGTTATGCAAACGCACAAAAATGTAAATTTGGCACCCGAAAGCTTCCGACACAGTGCTGTGCCGCGCCGCCTAAAGCACCGCGCACGGCGGCGCAGACGCATTTTGTGCCTTTTGCCGGTGATACTCGTGTTCGGCGTGCTCGCCGCGGCGCTGCTGCGCTTTACGCCCGCGCTTGCCTACGCCGATATTTTCCCCGCGCAGGCAACCACCCGCCGCATTAAAGACGTGCCGTACATTTCGCAGCTGCCTACGCTTCCCACGGGCTGCGAAAGCGCCTGCGCCGCCATGCTGTTAAACTACTACGGCTGCACCGTCACAGCGGAGGAATTTGCTTCCTATTACCTGCCGACAGGCGACGCGCCGCACACGGACGAAAACGGAGAGCTTATCGGCTGCGACCCATGGGAGGCGTTCCCCGGCGACCCGTTTTCGGAAACCGGCTGGGGATGCTACTCCACCGTCATTGAGCGCGCCATGAACGAGTTTCTCACAAACACCGGCTACCACGCCGAGCGTCTGAGCGGCGTGCCGCTTTATCGCCTAAAAAGCTATATTGACAACAACACCCCGGTGATGATCTGGGCGACTATCTGCATGGAGCCACCGATTGAAAGCGACATTTGGACGGTGCCGGAGACCGGCCGGGAGATTACGTGGGTCTACCCCATGCATGCGCTCATCCTTACGGGCTATGACGAAAACGGCTACTACTTCAGTGACCCTCTCGCCGGTCAGGACATCTACTACGGCAAAGACAGCGTAGAGGTCGCCTACACCGCCCTTTTCGAGCAGGCCATCATCCTGACAAACTGAATACACCGGACTTACTTCCTCCGCATACAAAAATCCCCGCACAGGCTTTTAATGAACAGCGCTGTGCGGGGATTTGCGGTTTATAAGCTTAAATTGACTCCACGTCGATCTCGCCGTCCTTTTCGGTGACGAGAATACCGGTGACGTTGCCTTCGCCTTTCTCGACGATGAGAGATGCGATTTTGTCTTCCACGGTGCGGCGGATGGTATTGCGGATGTCGCGGGCGCCGCTCTTGCCGCCTGCGGCACGGTGCGCGATGTTCGCGACGGCTTCGTCCGTCCAGCGCAGCGTGATGCCACGCTCATTAAGCGTGCCGACGTACTCGTTCAGCATGAGCACCGCGATCTTCTTGTAGTCCTCCTCATTCAGCGGGCGGAAGACGACGATCTCATCGATGCGGCTCAGGAACTCGGGACGCAGGAAATCAGACAGCGCGCGCATGGCCTTTTCGCGGCTGATGTCCGCGCTGGTGCGGTTGAAGCCGACGAGCGCTTCACGGCTGTTGCTGCCCGCGTTGGAGGTCATGACGATGACGGTGTTCTCAAAGTTGACCGTGCGACCGTGCGCATCCGTAATGCGGCCTTCGTCGAGAATTTGCAGCAGGATGTTCATAACATCCGGGTGTGCTTTTTCGATCTCATCGAAGAGCAGAACGGAATACGGGCGGCGGCGCACCTTTTCGGTGAGCTGACCGGCTTCATCGTAGCCGACATAGCCGGGGGGCGAACCGATGATCTTCGAGACCGAGTGCTTTTCCATGAACTCCGACATATCGAGGCGGATGAGCGTCTCCGGGGAATCGAACAGCTCTTTCGAAAGCACGCGCACAAGCTCGGTCTTGCCGGTGCCGGTGGGGCCGACGAAGATGAACGAGGCCGGGCGGCGGCGCGGGTTGATCTGCACGCGGCTGCGGCGGATGGCGGCGGAAACAGCCTTGACGGCCTCCTCCTGCCCCACGATGTGCTCGCTCAGCTTTTCTTCCAGGTGAGCAAGCTTGCCGAGCTCGCTCTGCTCAATCTTTGCAGCGGGAATGCCCGTCCAAAGCTCGATGACATACGCGAGATCCGCTTCCGTTACCGGTGCGGTGACTTCGTTCGGGTCAAACGCGGCAAGCTCTTTTTCGAGCGCCGCGACTTTATATTTTGCTTCGGCAAGCGCTTCGTAATCGACATTCTCTGCGCCCTCGATCTCGGCTTCCGCCTTGCGCTGCTTTTCGAGCTTCAAATTTGCTTCTTCATAATCCGCAAGCTTTTTGTTGCGCAGCGCAGCGCAGGTGCATGCTTCGTCCAACAAATCGATGGCCTTATCCGGCAGGTAACGGTCGCTGATATATCGCTCGGAAAGCACGACGATGCGCTTCGCAATCTGGTCGGAAACGCGCACGTTATGGTATTTTTCGTAGTAATTTTTGATGCCGCGGATGATATCCGTTGCGTCGTCGATGGACGGCTCTGTCACGGTGACGGGCTGGAAGCGGCGCTCCAGTGCGGCGTCTTTTTCAATGTACTTGCGGTACTCGGAGAACGTCGTTGCGCCGATGACCTGAATTTCTCCACGGGACAGCGCAGGCTTTAGAATGTTCGCCGCGTTCATGCTGCCCTCTGCATCGCCTGTGCCGACGAGGTTATGCACCTCATCGATGAAGAGGATGATGTTGCCGTCCTGCTTCACTTCGTCCACAAGTCCCTTGATGCGGCTTTCAAACTGGCCGCGGAACTGCGTACCGGCGACGAGCGCCGTGAGATCCAGAAGCTGCACTTCTTTTTTGCGCAGCTTCGCGGGCACTTCGCCTGCCGCAATGCGCAGGGCAAGCCCCTCAGCAACGGCCGTTTTACCGACGCCCGGCTCACCGATGAGACACGGATTATTCTTTGTGCGGCGGGACAAAATCTGCACCACACGCTCAATCTCGCGCTCGCGGCCGATGATGGCATCCAGCTCGCCGTTTCTCGCCTTCATGGTGAGGTCGGTGCAGTACGCCGCAATGTGCTTACGCTTCGATTTGTGGAAGTTCTCCTTCTTTTTCTTGTCATTCGGCTGGCTTTCGCGGGTTGCCGGCTCTGTGCCGTCACCGTTTGCGTTCATACCGAATTGACCCAGCAGTTCGGACGGGAACGGCACCGCGCCGCCCGGCTCAAAGCTGCCGTCGTCGGACATCGACATCAAATCGTTCATGCTTTCGGTCATCGCCTCCAGCTGCTCCTCCGTGATGCCCATTTTCTCCATAATATCATTCACCGGCTTAATGCCGAGTTCTTTTGCGCAGACAAGACAGTAGCCCTGCGTGGCGTTCATATCCGTTGAAGGGGAAACGAACACAACCGCAGGCCGCTTCTTGCAGCGTGTACACATCATCATAGACATTTTCCTTTCCGGCGCAGACCGTTAGTTTTTCGGTGTGCGCTCTTTCTTTGCCCGCATTTCTTCGGGCAGGTTCAAATCGTATTTGCCGTCGGTCGATCTCAAAATTTCGCGGAACACGCCGAAATATCGAATGAACGTGTACACCATGAAGCCCGCCGTGATGACGAGCGCCGTAGTGGACGCGATATTGAACGTGCTCTCGGAAACCTTCATAAAGCCGTCCATGACGACGATGAGTCCGATGGCGATATAAAACAGTGTTGTGGAGACTTTGCCGTACCACTTTGCCGCGCACGGCTTTTTGCCGTTTTTCAGCAGATAGCATGCGCCGCACAACATGACGAGCTCCTTTAAGACGAGCAGCGCCAAAAGCGGCCAAATGGACGGGTAGTGCACGGCGATACAGATGGCCACCGTGCCCTGCGTCAGCTTATCGGCTAACGGATCCAGCATTTTGCCTAATTCCGTGATCTGGTTGAAGTGCCGCGCGATCATGCCGTCCAGCGCATCGGAAAGGCCGGAAAGCCCCAGTGCGACGATGGCCGCTGTGAGGTTGCCTTTCAGAAAAAAATACGCAAAAAACGGAATGACCAAAATGCGGAACACAGACATGGCGTTCGGCACCGTTAAATTCTGATTGATGGGTTTCTTTGTCTTTTGGCTTTTGGCATCAGACATAGTGTAGTTCCTTTCCCTTACGAATTTCCGAATCTCCTTTTAGCCGCTGCTCACTGCATTAAGTGGTAAGCGGGGTTAAAGCTGCCAAGCAGCTTCAAAAGCATGGAAGTATTCTCAAACGCCTGCACCTTTACCTGCTGCGCTGCGCTCAGCATGGGCACAAATACCTGCGTACACGCGAGGACGACCCACAAAATGAGCACGAGCATCAACACATCGAATACTGCGCCGAGCGCACCGTTGATGCCGCTTAAGACCGGCAGCGAGAAAATGCCCGTTAAAAGCGTTGCAACGCCTCTCAGTACCACGATGAACAATACGAATAGCACCAGCATGACAAACACGCCGATGACGTTGATGAGCATGGGGCTGAGCGCATCCGTAATGGCCTCTGCGATGCTGTCCGTCTTATCCTGCACCTGCGCCATGATACTGCCCTGTGTGATGCCGGCAGCCTCAAGCGCGCGCTGGATAAGCTCCGGGAAGGCATCGAAAACGGTGTTCACGGCATCGCCCGCGCCAAGCCCCATGACCGCCGCAGAGATCTTCTCCACAAGCGAGGGGCGAAAGAACGTTGTAAAGATCCACTCTGCAACAGGACTGCTCAAAAGCCCCGCCGCAATCATCGCGATGAGCGCGCCGCAGAAATCAAAGCATGCTCTGAAAAATCCCTTTTTTGCACCGATGACGGCCGCGATGATGACGAGCACCACAACGGCGATGTCGAATATCCATCCCAATAAAAACACTCTCCTTTTTCCGGCACGCCTGCCGCGCGCCTTGTGCGATACAGTGATTATACCACATTACTCTGTTTGCGACAATGTATTATCGGCCTCGATCACCTTAAGATTTTCTTTCCGAATCTCGCGCACGCCGAGCAGATACACGGTGCTTTCGTCCGCCATGGCAATGCTTTTTGTATCGGCCGGCACATTGCAGGCGGCTTCCTGCCGCCCGGTCGTGAGGTCCGTGGACACAACGGAGCTTGAAAGCAGCGCCGCCACCTTATTGCCCGCTGCGGAAAGCCACACGGCGCGGCCGGAAAGGTCGCTTTCCACGGGCTCTGCGCTGTCACGGAAAATGAGCAGCGTGCTGTCGCCGCCGTAAGCATAGTTGGAAACGGAGACCACCGCGCCCGAAGGGATGAGCGTGTAGGCCGTCACGGTGCGGCCGTCATATGCATACGGCGTAAAGTTATAGCCCGTATCGCTGACGAGCGTTTCCGTGTCGCCGATGGCCGTCACGCGGCCGCTGCGGTTCCACTGCACGGCAAAAATCAGGTTGCCGTCGCTTTCGTACTCCGCTATCGGTTCCGTTTCGGACATATCCAGCACCGTAATGCGCGAAATGAGCGTACCTGCGTGCGTGATAGTGCTTGCCACCGCGGCTCTTGTGCCGTCCGTATTCAGCGCCACCGCCGTAATATAGGAATCCGCAAAGCTGTATTTATACTGCAAGCTGCCGTTTTTGTTATATACGCGCAGCTCGGAGGCGTAGTCCGAGGGCTGCACCGCCAGCGCAAATTTGCCGGAATCGCAAATGACGCCGGTCGTGATACTGCTGTCGCTCGTGCCGGAAATCTCCGTGCCGGAGGACGTTTCCACACGGTAACCCGTGCCGCCGGCGTTATACAAAAGGTAGCGTCCGCTCGCTTCGGAGACCGCGGGGTCGTTGTAGCTGTGGCGCGCAGAGAACATCTCCTTTGCGGAGCCGTTCAGAACCGTCAGCGCCGTGTCGCTCACAACGTACAAATTGCCGTCAGCCGCGCCGAAATTACCCACAAGCGCTGTGCTGCCGGTCAGCTCCGCCGGATAGCCGTCGCCAAAGCCGAAGCCGACTGCCTTTGTGCGGATCCAGTTGCCGATATTTTCCGGCGTTAAATTATCTTTATTTTCCAAAATGATAAGCAGCACTACCGCGATGAGCAGCGCCGCAATGATGCGGTACAAAAGCTTCGATACGCGCGGCTTTTTCTTTTCCGAAAGCGCGGGGTGTTCCGTTTCATCCGGCATATCCTGCACAGGCGGTGCTTCTTTTTTGCGCAGCGCGTGCTTCTTTTCCGCTTCATGCTTTTTTCTTGCCATACTTTTCTCCCTTATTCCGCGTTATAAAATCGGAATACAGAACATTTATCCAACCGAACCGCAGGCATTATATTTGCGGTTTATAAAACACTTTTTCTAAATACAGACCACACGCCGGGGCGGTCGGCCCCGCAAGCTTGCGGTTTTTCCCCTCGATGATCTTCGGGATGTCCTCGGGGACAAAGCGCCCCTGCTGCACGGCGAGCAAAGTGCCCGTCATGATGCGCACCATGTTGTAAAGGAACCCGTCCGCCGCCACGGTAAAGCGCACCATGTCGCCCTCGCGCGTGACGGAGCTTTCCGTAACCGTGCGGGTAAAGTCCCCCATGTCACGGTTATCGAGTGTACAGAACGAAGTGAAATCGTGCGCACCCAAAAAGTGTTGCGCGGCTTCGTTCAGCTTTTTTTCATCGATATGGTGGTAGTAGTGCAGCGCGCGCCCGTGCAGAAACGGGCTGCGAATGGGGTTGTTCCAGATTTCATACACATACCGTTTTCCACAGCAGGAGTACCGTGCGTGAAAATCAAACGGTACTTCTTCGCAGGAAAGAACAGCAATGTCCGGCGGCAGAAAATGATTGAGTGCGCCCAAAAGGCGCTCCGGCGGGATATTGTGCGAAAGCTTCATGCTCAGACAGAATTCCCGCGCGTGCACGCCGGTATCCGTACGGCTGCACGCTTTGATGTCCGGCTGCGTATGCAAAACCTGCTTTAACGCCTCCTGAAACACCCCTTGCACACTGCGGGCGTTTTCCTGCACCTGCCAGCCGTGGTACGCGCTGCCGTCATATTGAATTTTCAGCAGCAGGTTTCGTTCCATAGTTTCTCCTCAATTTTATCGCACAATAGCGGCAGGCAGCAAAATGTTCGCTGTGATGAACGCCGCAAGGTACAAAACGCACACGATAAGCGTGATGTAATCTACTTTTGAAAGGTGCAGCACCTTCATTTTCGTGCGCCCCTCGCCGCCGTGGTAGCAGCGGCTTTCCATGGCTGTTGCAAGGTCAAACGCACGGCGGAACGCGGAAACAAACAGCGGGATAAGCACCGGGATTAGCGCCTTGATGCGCTGCATCAGACCGCCGCTTTCCATATCTGCACCGCGGGCCTTCTGCGCCGCCATGATCTTCTCGGTCTCTTCGAGGAGCGTCGGCACAAAGCGCAGCGCGATCGTCATCATCATCGCGAATTCATGCACCGGCACATGCAGCAGCGCCAGCGGCTTTAGCAGGCGCTCAATGGCGTCCGTCAACTGCGTCGGGGACGTTGTGAACGTCAGAATAGAGCTGATGAGGATGAGCACCACGATGCGCACGGCGATCATGATGCTGTTCACGATGCCGTTTCGCGTAATGTGAATGAACCCGAGCGTGAAGATCGGGTCGCCGGTGCCGTAAAACAAATTCAATACGCCGGTGAACACCACGATGAACAAAATAGGCTTCATGCTTTTTAAATAGAGTTTCAGCGGTACTTTGGAAAGCACCACGCCAAGCAGGCTCATAAGAATCGTCGCGCCGAGCGTGACAAAATTCTTCGAGCAGAAAATGAGCACGATGAAATACACGGTCAGGCACATTTTAATGCGCGGATCGAGCCGGTGCATGACGGACTTGCCGGGGAAAAACTGCCCCATGGTGACATCAGATAGCATGGTTTTTGTCCTCCTCTTTCCTTTTTTTGAGGAGCGGCAAAAGCTCCATGACGGCTTCGTCTACATTTAAAACCGTCTCGCTGACCGGCAGGCCCATTTTGCGCAGACGGCGCATGATGGACGTGATCTGCGGCAGGCGCAGACCCATCGGCTCCAAAAGCTCGCCGCGCGAAAACACGGCGCGGGTCTCGTCGTACATTTCGGCATGGGCGTTGTTCATCACAAGCACGCGGTCTGCCACGCGGCCGATGTCCTCCATACTGTGGGAGACAAGCAAAATGGTGTTGCCGCGCTGGCGGTGATATTCGGAGATCTGCGCTAAGATAACATCTCTGCCCTTCGGGTCAAGACCGGCGGCGGGCTCATCCAAAATGAGCACCTCCGGGTCCATAGCGATGACGCCCGCAATGGCTGCACGACGCTTTTCGCCGCCCGAAAGCTCAAACGGAGATTTCTCCAAAAGCTCAGGCTTTAAGTCTGTAAAGTGTGCCGCTTCTTTGGCGCGCTTCAGTGCTTCTTCATCGGAAAGTCCCATGTTTTTCGGGCCGAACATGATGTCTTTGATGACGGTTTCTTCAAACAGCTGGTATTCCGGGTACTGGAACACCATGCCCACCTGAAAGCGCACGCGGCGAATTTCCTTCGGCTTTGTCCAAATGTCCTCGCCGTTTAAAAGCACCTGCCCGCTTGTGGGGCGGATGAGGCCGTTGAGCATCTGGATCAGCGTGGATTTACCGCTGCCCGTATGCCCGATCACGCCGACAAACGCGCCCTTTTCTACGGAAAGGTTCACGTTTTCCACCGCCGTTTTTTCAAACGGTGTGCCGACGCCATAGGTATATGTGAGATTTTTGGTTTCCAAAATTGCCATCGATTTTCCTCGTTTCCTCTGCCGGGTGCAGGTCCTTTCGGTTCTTGCCCCGCACAAAAAACAAAATCCCTTTTATATTCTTATCCCAGTTTTAAATACTCCGCAATCGCTTTTACGCACTCGTCTTCATCGAGCGGCGTGCCGGAAATGCTGCACCCGGCGGCGTTTAAGCGGTAAATAAGCTCCGTTGCCTGCGGAACGTCGAGCTTGTGGCGCTTCAAAAGCTCCACCTGCGCGAACACCGTGCGCGGGTCGCCGTCCGTCAGAATGTTACCGCCGTCCATCACCACCACGCGGTCGGCCTGCACGGCCTCGTCCATGTAGTGCGTGATGAGAATGACGGTGATACCCTTTTCGCGGTTCAGATACCGAATGGTATCCATAACCTCCTGTCGGCCGCGCGGGTCCAGCATGGCGGTCGGCTCATCAAGCACAATGCACATGGTCTCCATCGCGATAACACCCGCAATCGCGACGCGCTGCTTCTGACCGCCGGAGAGCTTATGCGGTGCATGGTCGCGGTACTCGTACATGTTGACCGCTTTCAGTGCCGCATCGACACGGCGGCGGATTTCTGCGGGCTCAATGCCGAGGTTTTCCGGGCCGAATGCCACGTCTTCCTCAACAATACCCGCAACAAGCTGGTTATCCGGGTTCTGCTGCACAAGGCCCACGCGGCGGCGCACGTCAAGCTGCGTTTCCTCCACGGCGGTATCGATGCCGTCCACCGTCACGGTGCCGGAGGTCGGCACCAGCATACCGTTAAACAGCTTCGCCATGGTGGATTTACCGCAGCCGTTGTGGCCGAGCAGCGCCACAAACGAACCTTTTTCAATGTCGAGATCGACGCCGTGCAGGACCTCGCCGCTCTCTTCGCTGTATGAAAAATGCAGGTCTCTGCACTCAATAAACGCCATTTTATCCCTTCCGTTTCAAAAAAGTCCCGTTATACCGGCTCGCCCGACCAGATTGCCGTGCTGCCGCAGGGCAGAACAAGCCCCGTTTCCGTCACCGACAAACCGATTTCATCGGCGGAAACATAGCCGCCGAACTTCGGGCGCAGCAAAACGCCGAGCAGATACGCCATAACGGACGGAGAAAGTCCCGTTGTGTACGAATTCAAAATAAAGAACAGCGGATCGTCCGTCAAGACCGGCACGCACATTTCAACAAGACCGTAAAGCTGTTCCTCAAGCTTCCATACCTCGCCGCCGGGGCCGCGCCCGTAGGACGGCGGGTCCATGATGATGCCGTCGTAATGGTTGCCGCGGCGAATTTCGCGCTGCACGAATTTCACGCAGTCATCGACAAGCCAGCGCACCGGGCGCTCTGCCAAATTCGATGCCGCTGCGTTTTCGCGCGCCCACTGCACCATGCCCTTGGAGGCATCTACATGCGTGACCGTCGCGCCCGCTTCCATACACGCGAGCGTCGCCGCGCCGGTGTAGCCGAATAAGTTTAGAATTTTAATTTCGCGCTCGGGATTTTTCTCCTTTGCCGCGCGGATGCGCGCCGCGGTGTAATCCCAGTTCACGGCCTGCTCCGGGAAAACGCCCGTGTGTTTAAAGCCCATGGGCTTTAAGCGGAACGTGAGGTCGCCGCGCGTGATTTTCCACACGTCCGGCAGCTTTTTATAAACCTCCCATTTGCCGCCGCCCGTAGAGGAACGCTTATAGCGCGCGTGAGCGGAACGCCAACGGGGATCTTTTTTCTCCGACTTCCAGATAATCTGCGGATCGGGGCGGATGAGGAGAATGTCTCCCCACCGCTCCAACCGCTCGCCGGAGCCGGTATCAATCAATTCATAGTCTTTCCAGTTTGCTGCTCTCATCAGACCAATTCTTCCTTAATCACTTCAGAAATATCGTTTGCAAGCTTTTCAATCAGCGTCAAATCTCTGCCTTCCACCATGACGCGCAGCAGCGGCTCTGTGCCGGACGGGCGCACAATGACGCGGCCTTCGCCGTTCAGCGTTGCGGTTGCCTGCTGAATAGCCTTCTTCACCTTCGGGTCAGTGTGGAACGCCAGCTTGCCCTCCGGCGAGACCTTGATATTCACCATCGTCTGCGGGTAACGCTCCATGACGGTCTTGAGGGAAGAAAGCTTTGCTTCGCGCTGCTTTAAGATGCTTAAAAGCTGCGCTGCCGTCAGCTGGCCGTCGCCGGTCGTTGCGAAATCGCGGAAAATGACGTGGCCGCTCTGCTCGCCGCCAAAGCTGTAGTTTTCAAGCAGCATTTCTTCCAGCACGTAACGATCGCCGACCTTCGTCGCTTCAAAGTGGATGCCGTTTGCTTCGCAGCACTTTACAAAGCCGAGGTTCGTCATGATGGTGCCGACGATGCAGTCCTTATTCAGCTTACCGCGGCTCTTCATATCGAGGCCGCAGATTGCCATGATGAAGTCGCCGTCGATGACTTCGCCGTTTTCGTCCACGGCAAGGCAGCGGTCGGCGTCGCCGTCAAACGCAATGCCCGCGTCGACCTTATGCGTCTTCACATATTCCACGAGCGATTCCATATGGGTGGAACCGCAGTTATCGTTGATGTTCGTGCCGTTCGGCTCATCATGCAGCATGTGCACCTTGGCGCCGAGCTCCGTAAACAGTGTTTCCGCTGTCATCGCGGAGGAGCCGTTCGCGCAATCGAGCGCGATTTCAAGGCCTGTCAGCGAGAAGTGCACCGTGGACTTCACGTGATCGATGTAATCGCGCAGCGCGTTCGGCGCATACGACACCGTGCCGAGGTCGCTGTCTGCGGGCAGCGGCGGCAGAGCCGCTTCGCCGAGGATCAGAGACTCAATGCGCTCCTCAAGGTCGTCCGGCAGCTTGTAGCCGTCGCCGCTGAAAATTTTAATGCCGTTATACTCGTAAGAGTTGTGTGATGCAGAGATCATCACACCGGCATCTGCCTTGTATTTTTCCACAAGGTACGCCACGGCCGGGGTAGGTACAACGCCCAGCAGAACGACCGATGCGCCTACGCTGCACAGGCCGGCCGCCATGGCGTTTTCCAGCATGTCGCTCGAAAGGCGGGTATCCTTGCCGATGATGACGCGCGGGTGGCGGTTTGATTTGTTGATGAGCACGGCAGCGGCCGCGCGGCCAAGCTTCATTGCAAGCTCGCAGGTGAGGTCATGGTTCGCGACACCGCGAACACCGTCTGTACCGAATAATCTTCCCATAATCGTATGCTCCTTTTTATGTCAAAAATTTTAAGGGGTGACTTTTTTGATTCTTTTCAACCTGTTTTCCCCGCATGCCGATTGCATGCGTTCCCAAAAGAGTGTCATACGTCGAATCTCGGGTTATCGTCCGCAACGGTTCCCGGCGGCGTAAGTCCGAGGTGCAAGTAAGCCGCGCGCGTGGCACAGCGGCCGCGCGGGGTACGCTGCAAAAAGCCGATCTGCATCAGATACGGCTCCACAACGTCTTCGATCGTCACGGCTTCCTCGCCAATGGCCGCCGCCAGCGTTTCCACACCCACGGGGCCACCGTTATAATACTGGATAATCGCGTTCAGCATGCGTCTGTCGCCGGAATCGAGCCCAAGCTCGTCAATCTCGAGGCGGTCAAGCGCAATCTTCGCCGTGCTGTATGTGATGACGCCGTCGCTCATGATCTGCGCAAAGTCGCGCACGCGCTTTAACATACGGTTTGCGATACGCGGCGTACCGCGCGAGCGCGAGGCAATCTCCAGCGCACCGTCTGCTTCAATGTCAATACCTAAAATGCCGGCGCTGCGGGTGACGATTTTCGCAAGCTCCTTCGGCTCGTAGAGCTCCAAACGCAGCACCACGCCGAAACGGTCGCGCAGCGGCGCAGAAAGCTGACCGGCTCTCGTCGTTGCACCGACAAGCGTAAAGCGCGGCAGCGGCAGATGATAGGACGCCGCCATTTGCCCCTTGCCTGTAATAATGTCGAGCGCAAAGTCCTCCATGGCGGGGTACAAGATCTCCTCCACACTGCGCGGCAGACGGTGAATCTCATCGATGAACAGCACGTCGCCGGGGTTCAGATTCGTCAATAATGCGGCGAGGTCGCCCGGCTTTTCGATAGCCGGGCCGCTCGTGATGCGCAGATTGACACCGAGCTCGTTTGCAATGATGCCCGCAAGCGTCGTTTTGCCGAGACCCGGCGGGCCGTAGAGCAAAACGTGGTCAAGCGATTCTTTTCTCTGCTTTGCCGCCTGAATGAACACCTCTAAGTTTTCTTTTACCTTTTCCTGGCCCACATAATCCGCAAAGGTACGCGGGCGCAGCGGGTTTTCCACCTCCGCGTCCTCCGGCACATACTCCGGCGCAATGACGCGGTTTTCAAAATCCATTTCGTTGTCTCTGTCAAACGTCACGCGAAAAGCACTCTCCTTTCAGCGTGTATTAAAAGCGGCTTGCCATACTCTTTAAAGCGCCGCGAATAAGTTCTTCCGTAGAGAGGGAGCCGTCCAGCTTCGCCACGGCCTGCGCGGCTTCGGACTGTGTATAGCCGAGCACAATAAGCGCCTGCACGGCCTGCTCGGCGTTCTGAGACGCGGAAACAATGCCCGCGTCGTCCGTACCGGTCAGCTCCAGCGTGCCGCCCGTAAAGCCCATCTTCTTCACGCGGTCTTTCAATTCCAGCACGATGCGCTGTGCAAGCTTCGGGCCCACGCCGCTCGCCTTTGTAAACTTTTTGCTGTCGCCGGAGGCCGCCGCCATGGCAACGCCCTCCGGGGTCATTTCGGATAAAATGGAGAGCGCCGCCTTCGGGCCCACGCCGCTGATGGTCGTCAGCATCTTGTAGCAGTTCAGCTCGCTTTTTGTAGAGAAGCCGTATAAATCAAGCGCGTCCTCGCGCACGTTTAAATGCGTATAGACCGTAGCCGTTTCGCCGATGCGCGGCATGTTTTTCTGCGTATTCATGGAAGTGAAGCACTTAAACGCCACGCCACCGCATTCAATAGCGACAACGCCCGGCTCCATGTGTACAAGTTTCCCGGTAAGACTGTAAAACATCGCTTTTGTCCTTTCTATACCCTCTGTACTCTCTGTCCAAATAGACGGCGTTACCTCAAAAACTGCCGCAGCGCCGTGCCGGAGGCATGGCAGTGGCAAATGGCAATGGCGAGCGCGTCCGCCGTGTCGTCCGGCTTCGGCACCTCACGCAGGCACAAAAGTCGGCGGGTCATTTCCATCACCTGCGGCTTTAAAGCCTTGCCATATCCCGTAACGGCCAATTTCACCTGCACGGGGGTGTATTCAAAAACAGGCACGCGGGCCTTCTGCGCCGCAAGCAAAATGACGCCACGGGCTTCCGCCACACCGATGCCGGTCGTTTTATTGTTTGAAAAATAGAGCTTTTCCACGGAGATCGCATCCGGGTGATACTGCGCCAAAACCTGCGCGATGCCGTCGTAAATAATCTCCAAACGGCGGTTGAAATCCGTGCCCGCTTTGGTTGTCACCGCGCCGTGCTCCAACGTGCGGTAACGGTTATTTTTCATTTCCACCACGCCGTAGCCGACAATGGCGTAGCCGGGGTCGATGCCGAGAACGATCATGCCGTTTTTCCTTTCAAAACCAAAGGGCAGAAAAGCCCATACTGCCTTATAGTATATCATATCTCAGCCCTTTTGAATAGCCGAAAATTCCGAAAAAATTGTGAACGGCACGCGGGTTTTCCGTATAAAAAGCGGACACACCGCCAAAAAGCCGTGTGCCCGCCAAAACTTATGAAATTTTATTCGATGAGTGCCTGCGTGCGCGCTGCCATGTCTGAAATGTGCACAAGCCCGAAGCCGTCCACGCCGGAAAGCACACGGTCGTTGAGCGGCGCCGTCCAAACCTCCGGCAAAAGCTGCGCACCCAGCACCATGCCGAGCACAGAGCCCGCCGTAGCGCAGTTGCAGTCCGTGTCAAAGCCCATCGTCAGGCACAGCTCCATCGTGTAGGTGAAGTCCTTTTTGCCCCAGAGTAAGCCCATCGCAACGATGGCCGCGTTCGAGATGGTGTGGCACCAGTGGTGCGGGTTGTTCTCATCGTACTTGCCGAGGATGTACGCTTTCGTCTCTTCCGCGGTGTCGCCGCTTTCAAAACGGCTCAAAATCTCTGCAAGCTCTTTATAAAGGCGGCTCTTTTTCGGGATCTGCTTCATGCCGGAGCGGATGATCGTCGGCATGTCGTCGTTGACCGCCGCTTTCGCGAGCATCGAGGCGATCCACATTTCGCCGTAGATGCCGTTTTTCACGTGGGAGATGGATGCATCGCGCCACGCCATTTCCGCCGCCGTTTCCGTATCGCCCGGGCAGATGTAGCCGAACAGGTCGCCCCTGATCTGCGCGCCGATCCACTCCCTATACGGGTTGCGATACGCGGCCGACTCCGGCGGGAAAATTGATTGTGCCAAATTGATATACGCCACGCGTTCCGCCGTGCACAGGTGTAAAAGTGGCAGGTTCATCAGCCAGTTTTCCGCCGCGTCGTCCGGCGTAAAATCACGTCCGTACTGCTCGACAAGCTTCAACGCGATGAGCGTGTAGTTCGTGTCGTCGTCCTCCGGCATATAGGAGACATTGTTGATCCACCCGGTTTTCTCCGCACCGTAGGCGTGCCCGTCGTCGCGCACGTTGTACTTTTCGCGCAGGATAGGCCCGATGTCGGACGAAATGTAGTTTTGCAGCGGCAAATTGCCGGTCTCCTTTAAAAGCCCGTTGATGCGTGCGCGCCGCCAGCCCTCTACCGGCTGACCCAAAAGGCAGCCTGCGCAGCGGCCGAGCCACGCGCCGTAAATTTTGTCGTAATCCGCTTCCGCTTTTTCCTTCGGCTCGCCGGCGGAAGCCGCTTTGATGCCCGGAAGGTCAGACGGCTCGTCTTTGTCCTGCGAGTTTTCAAGCGCACAAAGCTGCTCCAAAAGCTCTGCGCCCGCGGCGGTACGCGCCGCGCCGCGCGGCATTTCCTTTACCTGCTCGGCACATTCTTTAAAGCGTGCGGCATCTTCTGCGCCCTCTTCGATCCTCTGCTCGATCTCAATGGGCAAAGCGTCACAAAAATCAAACCACGGCTGTTCTCTGAGCATAAGCTGTCTCCTCTCCGGCGCGTGCGCGTCTGCATAATTATACGGTATGAGAGCGCCCAGCGCGTAATGACCAAAACGGTTGTTTCACGCACAGTTTCCGTGCGTTTTTTGTTCAGACCCCGACAAATCGCATCGGAATATTCTTATTTATAATTATACCGCATACTTTCTCAAAAGGCAAATATAAAACGCCGTGCGAAAACACAGCGTTTTGTACAATCAATCTTTCATTAACGTGACCATAACGGCCTTTTGTGCGTGCAAACGATTCTCCGCTTCGTCGAAGATCGGGCCCGCGTTCGCTTCAAACACCTCTTCGGTGATCTCCTCGCCGCGGTGTGCCGGCAGGCAGTGCTGCACAATGGCGTCGCTCTTTGCCACACCCATGATCTTCTCATCGATGCAATAGCCTGCAAACGCCTTTTCGCGTGCTGCGCGCTCTTCTTCCTGACCCATAGATGTCCACACGTCGGTGATAACGACATCTGCGTCCTTTGCGGCAACCATCGGGTCATCGGTCAGCGTGAAGCAGTCATAGCCGGCTGCAAAATCGAGAATCTCCTGCGGCGGGCGGTAGCCCTCCGGGCAAGCCACAGCAACTTCCATGCCAACCTTCAGGCCGCCGACGATGAGGGAGTTCATCATGTTGTTGCCGTCGCCGATGAAGCACATCTTCAGGCCGTCGAACGAGCCCTTATATTCGCGGATCGTCATGAGGTCGGCTAAGATCTGGCACGGGTGGCAGAAATCTGTCAAACCGTTGATGACCGGCACGGAGCCGTACTTTGCGAGGTCTTCGACCTCCTTCTGCTCGAAGGTGCGGATCATGATGCCGTCCACATAGCGGGAAAGCACGCGTGCGGTGTCCTGCACCGGCTCGCCGCGACCGATCTGCGAGCCTTCGCCCGCGAGCACAACGGCATAGCCGCCGAGCTGATTGATGCCCACTTCAAACGAAACGCGCGTTCTGGTGGAAGACTTCTCAAAAATCATGGCAAGGCACTTGCCCTTTAAGTGGTGGTGCTCGATGCCGTGCTTTGTCTCATACTTGAGCTGGTCGGCAAGGTTCAGAATGTCGATGATCTCCTCTTTGGAGAGATCGAGCAGTTTTAATAAGTGTTTCATGGGAATTTCCTCCGTTTATTTAATCTGTTCCGCAAAAATCGCGAGACCGGCATCGATCTCTTCTTTTGTGATGGTGAGCGGCGGCAGGAAGCGCACAAGGTCTTTCGCCGTCAAAATGAGCAGACCCGCTTTCGCGCAAGCATTCAGCACATCATGAGCGTCCTTGTCCTTCACTTTCACGCCGATCATCATGCCGCGGCCGCGCACAAACTCGACGTTCGGCATTTTAAGCAGCCGCTCTTTGAAATACTCACCTTTTTCCTGCACTTCTTTTAAGAATTCCGGCTTGGATACGCGGGAAACGACCTCCACCGCACCGGCGCACACCACGGGGTTTGCACCGAACGTGGAGCCGTTCATGCCGGGGGCAAAGCTGTCCTTTACTTTCTCGCCCGCGATGCATACGCCGATCGGCAAGCCGCCGCCAAGCCCCTTCGCCGCCGTTACAACGTCCGGCAGAATGCCCGCGCGCTGATAGCTGAAGAAGTAGCCCGTGCGGCCGATGCCCGTCTGCACTTCGTCAAGCATCATCAGCACGTCACGCTCCGTGCACAGTGCACGCACGGCCTTTAAATAGTCTTCCTCCATCGGCACCACGCCGCCTTCGCCCTGCACGCTCTCGAGCAGCACGGCGCAGACCTCGGGGTCAGAGAGCTTCGCTTTCAGGTCTTCCACGTCGTTGCCCTTGGCGTACACAAAGCCCTCGGTCAGCGGGGTGAAAAGCCGATGAAAGCCGTCCTGACCCGTTGCCGCCAATGTGGTGAGCGTTCTGCCGTGAAAAGAATTTTCCAGCGTGACGATCTTATACGCGTGCTTTTTTTCGCCGTATTTACGGGCAATTTTAATGGCGCACTCGTTCGCTTCCGCGCCGCTGTTGCAGAAGAACGAACGGCAAAGGCCGCTGTTTTTTGCAAGCAGTTCCGCAAGCTGTGTGTTTTTATCACAGTAATAATAGTTCGACATGTGCTGAATTTTGCCCGCCTGTTCGGTGACGGCCTTCACCCAGCCCTCGTCGCAATAGCCCAGCGCATTTACGCCGATGCCGGAGGTGAAATCGTAGTAATGCTTGCCCTCCACGTCCCAAGCCTCGGCGTTTTTGCCGTGGCTGAGCGCCACGTCCACACGGCCGTAGGAATGAAGGATATACTCCTGTTCCTGCTTTTTAATTGCTTCAAAACTCATATTCAAAATTCCTTTTGTTTCCACAATATCGTCTGTACCCTGTTGAAAACATATCCGTACTTGTCTTCCACACCGATACTATCGCCGATGAACCCCAGTGCTTCTCCCATTCGCCGTTTTCGTTCACGGGTACGGGCGCGGTTTTTCCCTCTTAATAGAACATCGTGCCGATGCCTTCATCAGTGAAGAGCTCGACCAGAATGGAGTGCGGCGTTCTGCCGTCGATGATATGCGCGCGCTCTACGCCGCGGCGCACAGCCTCCACGCAGCAATCAATCTTCGGAATCATGCCGCCGCTGATGATGCCGTCGCGCTTCAGCTTCGGCACGTCGCTGACGTTTACGACCGGGATAAGCGTGTTTTCATCGTCCTTATCCCGCAGCAGACCGACAATATCGGTCATCAAAATGAGCTTGCGCGCGCCGAGCTCCGCCGCAATACGCGCCGCCGCCACATCGGCGTTGATGTTGTACACCTCACCGTGGTAGCCTGCCGCCACCGTGGAGATAACGGGTGTGTAGCCGGAAGCAATGACATCTTCAACGATCTTCGTGTTCACTTCGCGGATCTCGCCCACAAAGCCGAGGTCTTCGGCTGCGGGCAGCTTATCCGCCTTCAGCATGGAACCGTCAAGGCCGCACAGGCCGACCGCCTTGCCGCCGGTGTTTTCCAAAAGCTGTACGAGGTCTTTATTGACTTTGCCTGCCAGCACCTGCTGCACAATGTCCATCGTCTCCGCGTCGGTGTAGCGCATACCGCCGACAAAGCGGCTTTCCTTTCCGATCTTTTTCAACATGCCGCTGATCTCCGGGCCGCCGCCGTGCACCAGCACGACATTCACGCCGACGAGCTGCATCAGCACAATATCGTTCATCACGGCTTCTTTCAGTTCCGGGTTAATCATAGCATTGCCGCCGTATTTGACGACGATGGTCTCGCCCGCCCACTTTTTGATATACGGCATCGCCTGCACGAGCACATGGGCGCGGTCGCTGTTCGAGATGCCGATCTTCTTTTCTTCACTCATGTTCTGTAATCTCCGTTGATTTTCACATAGTCATAGGTGAGGTCGCAGCCGAAGGCTTCCGCCTCCGCGTCGCCGCTGTTGAGCTCCACCAAAATGGTAATTTCCTTTTCATGCAGCACCTTTGCGGCTTCTTCCTCGCTGAAGTTGATGCCCGCACCGTTCACGCAGACATCTACCTGCCCGTACGCGCTCTTAAAGGACACGTCCACCTTGTTGATATCGATATCCGCGCCGGCATAACCGATGGCGCACAGCACGCGACCCCAGTTGGCGTCTTCGCCGAACATGGCAGCCTTGAGTAGAGAGGAGCAGATGACGGACTTTGCAACCGTCTTCGCCGTCTCCCAGTCCTTCGCGCCGGTCGTCTTGCAGATGAGCAGCTTCGTTGCGCCCTCGCCGTCGCCCGCCATCATCATGGAAAGCTTTCTGCAAACCGCCGTCAGCGCCTCAAGAAACGTCTTGTACGCTTCGTTTTCTTCGGTGATCTCCTCGTTTTCCGCCTCGCCGTTCGCCATAATGGCAAGCGTGTCGTTCGTGGAGGTATCGCCGTCCACGCTGATCATGTTGAATGTGGTGTCTGCTGCCGCCTTAATGGCCTTTTGCAGCATCGGTACGGAAATGGCGCAGTCCGTCGTGACAAAGCACAGCATCGTCGCCATGTTCGGGTGGATCATGCCGGAGCCCTTGGAGATGCCGCCGATGCGCACTTCTTTGTCGCCGAGCGTAATCTTTACGGCACACTCTTTTTCGATGGTGTCGGTCGTCATGATGGCCTTTGCCGCCATGTTGGAGCCGTTTTCGTTCAGCAGTGCCGCCAACGCCGTGGCTGCATTCTCAATCGGCGCGATCGGCAAAATCTGCCCGATAACGCCCGTAGACGCGACGATGACATCGTGCGGGTCAATGCCGAGCGCTTCGCCCGCGATTTCGCACATGCGCCACGCCTTCTTTTCGCCGTCTGCGTTGCAGGTGTTGGCGTTGCCGCTGTTGCAGATGACCGCCTGTGCGCGGCCGTCCGCGATATTTTTGCGTGTGACAAGAATCGGCGCACCCTTTACAAGGTTCTGCGTGTAAACGCCTGCCGCCGCACACGGTGTTTTGCTGAAAATCATAGCCAGATCGGCTTTGGACTTATTTTTGCGAATGCCGCAGTGGATGCCGCCGGCTAAAAAGCCCTTGGCCGCGGTGACGCCGCCTTCGATAAACTGCATACTGAATTGCTCCTTATATAAAAATCGCTTTTCCTTAATTTCGTACTCTTTTAGAATGCCGGCGGAACGAGCTTTAAGCCGCAGGTTTCGTCCAGACCGAACAGAATGTTCATGTTCTGAATGGCCTGCCCTGCCGCGCCCTTCACCATGTTATCGATAGCGCTGATGGCGATGAACGTGCCGGTGCGCGGGTCCGTAAAGATGGACACATCGCAGAAATTCGTGTACTTGATGTTGTGAATATCGGCGCTCTTGCCCTTTGGCAGCAAACGCACAAACGGCTCTTTGCCGTATCTTTCCTCATACGCCGCGCGAAGCATTTCCTCCGTAACGCCCGGCTTGAGTTTTGCATAGCATGTCGCTAAAATGCCGCGGTTCACCGGCAGCAGATGCGGCACGAACGTGATGTGCATTTTCTCACCCGAAATTTTGGAAAGCGTCTGTTCGATTTCCGGCGTATGGCGGTGACACGCGACTTTATACGCGGACATCCCCTCATTCAGCTCCGGGTAGTGGCTGTTCTGCGCCGGCTTTCTGCCCGCGCCGGTCACGCCGGACGCGCAGTTTGCGATGATGCCGGTCGTCTCGATATAGCCCTTTTCCAGCGCCGGCACAAGTGCAAGCGGCACCGCCGTGGTGTAGCAGCCCGGGTTTGCAACGAGCTTTGTCTTCTTAATTTCCTCGCGGAACAGCTCCGGCAGACCGTACACGGCTTTTTCGTGCAGCGCCTTATCCGTAAATGTGCCGCCGTACCACTCGGTGTATTCTTCCTCGCTCTTTAAGCGGAAGTCCGCGCCGAGGTCGATGAACGCCTTGCCTTTTTTGTCACACTCCGCAGCAAGCTCCTGCGAAAGGCCGTGCGGCAAAGCGGCAAAGATGACATCGCTTTTTTCCACAACCGCTTCCTGCGTGGTGCAGATGAGGTCGCACATTTCGCGGTATGCCGGGTAAACGTCCGACAAAGCCTGTCCCTCAAAGCTTACAGAGCTGATGGCCGCAAGCTCCGCTGCGGGATGCCCCGCAATCAGGCGGCAGATCTCCGCGCCCGCATAACCGGTGGCGCCCACGACGCCGACCTTAATCTTTTCCATTTTGATACCCCCAACAAAGGTAAAATTGAATTTATAGCCCGTTTACGATCGTGCGCACTTCTTTTGCCGCCGCGCGGACGTTCTCCGGGCACGGCGCACCCTTGACCTTGCGGTCGCGCACGCATTTTTCAAGGTTGATGGCCTCGTACACGCCCTCGTCGAACGCATTACAGACCTTTTTGTATTCGTCGATCGGCAGCGTCTCCAGCGTCAGGCCGCGCTCGATGCACAAGGCGACAAGCTCGCCCGTAATCTTATACGCATCGCGGAACGGCAGGCCCTTTGAAGCCACCAGATAATCCGCGCAATCCGTTGCATTGATGAAGCCCTTTGCCGCTGCGGCGCGCATGTTCTCTTTTAAAACGCGCATTGTTTTCAGCATCGGGATAAACGGCGTCAGGCACAGGCGCAGGGTATCCACCGCGTCAAACACGGCTTCCTTGTCCTCCTGCATGTCCTTGTTGTACGCGAGCGGCAGACCCTTCATCATGGTCAAAAGCGCCATCAGGTCGCCGAACACGCGGCCGCTCTTGCCGCGGATAAGCTCCGTAATATCCGGGTTCTTCTTCTGCGGCATGATGCTGGAGCCGGTGGAAAACGCGTCGTCCAGCTCGATGAATTTAAACTCCCACGAGCACCAAAGAATGATCTCCTCGGAAAATCTCGAAAGATGCACCATCGCAAGCGAAATCGCCGCGGCGATTTCCGCGCAGAAATCGCGGTCGGCAACGCCGTCGAGGCTGTTGCGGCTCACGCCGGAGAAGCCGAGCAGCTTCGCCGTCAAATCACGGTCGAGCGGGTACGTCGTTCCGGCCAAAGCGCCGGAGCCGAGCGGGCAAACGTCCATACGCTTTAACGCGTCCTGCATACGGCCGATGTCGCGCAGGAACATTTCGGCATACGCCATTAAATGATGCCCGAACGTGATGGGCTGTGCGCGCTGCAAATGCGTGTAGCCCGGCATAACGGTGTCGGCATATTCCTCCGCCTGGTCGCACAGTACGTTGATGAGCTCTTTTAACTGTTCCATGAGCCCCGCGCACTCCTTGCGCAGCGTCAGACGAACATCCAGCGCAACCTGATCGTTGCGGCTGCGGGCGGTATGTAATCTCTTGCCTGCGTCGCCGATGCGCGCCGTCAGCTCGCCCTCGATAAACGTGTGAATATCTTCGGCATCGGGGTCAATGTGCAGAGCGCCCGTCTCGATGTCCTTTTCGATTTTCTCAAGCTCCGCGCAGATCTTTTCGCTTTCGCCTTTATCGATGATTCCCGCCGCGCCGAGCATTGTGGCATGCGCAATGCTGCCCTCAATGTCCTCTTTGTACATGCGGCTGTCAATAGAAATAGACGAGTTAAAGTCGTTCGTCTTCGGGTCTGCCTCCTTCTGGAAGCGGCCTTTCCATAATTTCATGGCTGAATCTTTCCTTCCCGTTTATGGCAGAAAAGGGCAGGCAGATGAATGCCTACCCTAAATCTACTTTTGGATTATTTATTTTCGGTCTTTGCCTTCATGTGTGCATAAACCTTGATCGGCAGGCCGAACAGGTTGATGAAGCCGTCTGCATCCGCCTGATTGTAGACCTCATCCTCATCGAACGTTGCGATCTCCGGGTCATACAGGCTGTACGGAGAAGTGACACCTGCATCAATGATGTTGCCCTTATAAAGCTTCAGCTTGACATCGCCGGTGACGGTCTGCTGGGTGGAATCTACAAATGCGGAAAGCGCCTCGCGCAGCGGGGTAAACCACTGGCCGTAGTAAACAAGTTCCGCAAACTTCAAACCGATCTGCTGCTTGTAGTGGAACGTGTCTCTGTCCAGGCACAGCTCTTCAAGCTTATTGTGTGCGTGGTAAAGGATTGCACCGCCCGGAGTCTCATAAACGCCGCGGCTCTTCATGCCGACAAGTCTGTTCTCTACGATATCCGCAAGGCCTACGCCGTTCTTGCCGCCGAGCTCGTTAAGCGTCGTTACAACTTCCACACCGTTCATTTTCTTGCCGTTGATGGCGGTCGGCTTGCCCTTTTCAAAATGAATCGTCACATAAGTGGGCTCGTCCGGGGCCTGCTCCGGGGAAACGCCGAGCTCAAGGAAGCCCGGGTGGTTGTACTGCGGCTCGTTTGCCGGATCTTCAAGGTCAAGACCCTCATGGGACAGATGCCAGATGTTCTTATCCTTGGAGTAGTTTGTTTCACGGTTGATCTTCAGCGGAATGTTGTGTGCTTCCGCATACTCGATTTCTTCTTCTCTCGATTTGATGCTCCACTCTCTCCACGGAGCGATGATGGTCATTTCGGGAGCAAACGCCTTAATGGTCAGCTCGAAACGGACCTGATCGTTGCCCTTGCCGGTGCAGCCGTGGCAGATGGCGTCTGCGCCCTCGGCCTTGGCAATTTCAACGATACGCTTTGCGATGATCGGGCGGGCAAAGGACGTGCCGAGCAGGTACTTGTTCTCGTAGACCGCACCTGCCTGTACGGTGGGATAAACATATTCCTGAATGAATTCTTCCTTGAGGTCTTCAATGTAGAGCTTCGATGCACCGGTCTTCAGTGCTTTTTCTTCCAGACCGTCAAGCTCCGTGCCCTGACCCACGTCGGCGGAAACCGCGATGACCTCGCAGTTGTTGTAGTTTTCCTTCAGCCACGGGATGATGATGGAGGTATCCAGACCACCGGAGTACGCCAGAACGACCTTTTTAATATCCTTCTTTGCCTTTGCCATGATGTAACCCTTCCTTTTTTCATAAACCGCCGTCATCGTGCGGCGGAGAATTATTTGTTTCAACGGTCATTATTATACACCGTTTTCCGGAAAAATCAACCCTTTTCTTGAATATTTATTCATCTTTTTTGAAAGTTGTAGAAACTCCCAGATTTCATGCGGGTTTTTCGGCTTTATATTTGTGTATTTTTCAAAATTCAATCTTCAAAAGTATGCATTTTCGAATGAATAAAGCGCATATTATACATTTGTATACACTGCTTTATACATTTTCGCTTTCGGAATTGTTTTCTACGATATAGGGCTTTATCAGCGCCATTTCGCGCGGCTCCACACGGGCATGAATAAGGAGCCCTTCCGGCACGTATTCTTCGGAGACGAGCGCGCCCGCTTTTCTCAGCTGTGCCGCAATGCCCGTCTTTGCAAACGGCAGCAGCGCCGTCACGTCCACCGGCTTCACCGGCAGGTTATCTTCAATCGCCTGCAAAAGCGCCGGGATGCCTTCGTTTTTCAGCGCACTGATGCGCACCGCGCCCGTCAAATGCAAAGCGCTGTCCGCATCGCCCACAAGATCCCATTTATTGAGCACCGGGATAACCGGGCGGTCACCGCAGCCGAGGCTCTGCAAAATTTCATTTGTCACGTCCAAGTGCGTGCGTGCTTCGGGGCTGGAAGCATCGCACACGTTCAAAATGATGTCCGCCGTTGCAGCCTGCTCCAACGTGGAGCGAAACGCCTCCACCAAATGGTGCGGCAAGCGGCGCACAAGGCCGACCGTATCGATGAGCATAACGGTCTTGCCGCCGGGCAGCTTCAACGCGCGCGCCGTGGGATCCAGCGTCGCGAAAAGCTTATCCTCCGCCAAAACGCCCGCTTGCGTCAAGAGATTCATCAAAGTCGATTTGCCCGCGTTCGTGTAGCCGACAAGCGCCACCGTCACCGTGCCGTCCTTTTCGCGGCGGCGCTGCGTCTCGTGGCGGCCGACTTCAATTTTCTTCAACTGTTCGCGCAGCGCTTCAATTCTGCGGCGAATGTGTCGGCGGTCGGTCTCCAGCTTCGTTTCGCCCGGGCCGCGCGTGCCGATGCCGCCGCCGAGACGCGAAAGCGCCGTGCCTTTGCCGGTCAGACGCGGCAGAAGATACTTTAACTGCGCCGCTTCAACCTGCACCTTACCTGCGCGGCTCTGCGCACGCTGCGCAAAAATATCGAGGATCAGCATCGTGCGGTCCACAACGCGCACGTCCGTCGCATTTTCAAGGTTGCGGATCTGCGTCGGCGTCAGCTCGCGGTCAAAAATAATCAGCTCAATCTCGTTGTTCTCGCAGAAATTCCGAATTTCCTCCACCATGCCGCTGCCTACGCACGTCGCGGTCTCCGGGGAGGGGCGCTTCTGCATCATTGTCGCAATAGGCTCCGCGCCGCCGCTTTTTGCAAGCTCCCACAGCTCGCGCAGCGATTCCTCCGCGTCATACTCGCCCGTGTCCAGCGAGACCAAAAGCGTGCGCTCCGGCACGATTACGTTTTCCGTATAATTCATAAGGTTCTCCTTTTTTCATTTCTGATCTATCGTTTCAAAGCCGCAGCGTTTTCCGCCGCAGTTTGTTGTTTCCCACTTTCTATTATACAGAAAACAAAGAAGAAAACAATCAATATTTATCAATCAATGGTGAATTCCTTGCATTTCTGAACTCGAAAATTTCTAATACTTATTCTAAATAATATTGACATTTAGCTGTATATATGTTAATGTTGACTTGTACAAATAACTTATTTTAAATTGAGGTGCTTCCGATGCACATTTAAAGTCTTCTTTAAATTTCGCCTTACAAACTCTAATGCGTATTTGTACATTTGAGTATTAAAAATGCTGTGTAATTATTTGCAATTTATTCTAAAGTTTATTTAGATGAAAGGAGTTTCTCATGAAGAAATTGGTCTCAACAGTCATTTCTATGCTTTTGCTTTTATCTAGCGTATTCGTATATGCAAGCGAACCCACTTTCTCCACTTCGGCGTCTCTAGAAAAAGTTCAAACATTTTCCGCTCAAACCTTACCTGAATCTATTTACAAATTCATTGAAGATTGTGATGTCGAAATCAAAGATGACTCTGTCATCTGGATTGAACAAGATAGCAATTCATCCGCTCTCCGTATTCAAAACACAGAAGGCACCAAAAAAACATTAACCAGTGTCTTTGAAATTTCAACTGACGAAGATGGTAATTCTTTCAAAAACAATTCCGTCGCCGAACTTTTAAATCCTCCTATTCAACCCGTGGACGGATACACACAGCCGTTCAATCAAGAGGGAATTAAAGTTAGTTATACATGCGTGTATAACCTTGAAATTTCGGATCGTTGGTATTACCACATGATTGGCTCATATTTCACATACAAAGCTGATGCTGGAACGGCACCCAGTTCTATTCGCCTCTGGTTTAGCGGATATGGTGATTTATATCAAAAAAGCTCATCTTCCTATAAACTTCTAAAAGAAGATCAGCACAAAGTAATTGATTTTACTCGATATGCTCCTTCAAAAAATACAATGTATTCGAAAACCGACGAAATGCCCACAAATCAATATATTGTTCCCATCAATGCAAATGGTGGTATGGAAGTAATCCTTTATGTAAATGTTGGTGGACGGCAATTATATGACCACTATATATTTTCATAATCTCAATAATATTTAATCATAACAAGTGAGTGGTTAAGACAATGAAAAAGCAATTTGCGATCATGTTCTGCCTTTTGGCGATGTTTACATGCCTTGTCGGGTGCTCAACCGGCTCGAAAGCCTCATTCCCCGAAACGTTTATCGGCTCTGTGGGACAGGGGAAAACCGATGCGCTGAAAACGCTCGGTACTACCGAACAGGCGCTCTCCGATTATACCGTTGACGTTTACGGCAAAACCGCCGATGTGCAGCTCTCGTTTGATGCATACCGCGGCGATGAAACCTCCGCCGGCAAGCTCAACTACGCAGAGCTCACCGTACCGTGCACGCCGAATGATGACGGCTTTTCATACATGCGCACCTGCTATGATGAGCTTGAAAAAGCGCTCGGCGGACCGTTCACGACCGACGTGAACATGGACGGCGTTTCCGCCGAAGACGATACCGATACGCTTTTTGCGGCGCTGCAAAAAGATGCAGGCGGCGAAAATGTCTGCGCCTTACAATACCAGTGGCGCGGTCTCGGTAAAAACGAGTCGCTGCTTTACCTTTATTACTATCCGAACGAAAACGGCTCGGCGCGCGTAAAGCTCACGTTTTTGCCGAAAGAGCGTGCACAAATTTCATAAAGCTCTGTAAAAAGGCGCGGAAGTTTTGAAAAGCTCCTGCGCTTTTTGCGTTTTCAAAAAATTTACAGGTTTTCGATTTGCTTTTTTTCGCGTATTGTGGTAATATACGATATTATCATACATGCCAAGCGGCATATGGCTGCGGCAAATTTTTTGTAGGAAAGACAGGTTATTTTTTCTCAGATGGACAGTCACAGTACAGGGTTGATCATAGCGTTGATCGTTCTGATCGTTTTGTCCGCCTATTTCTCCGCCACGGAAACGGCGTTTTCGTCGCTCAACCGTATCCGGCTCAAAAACTTGACCGATAACGGCAACAAGCGCGCAAAGCTCGCCTATAAGCTCGTGGATAATTACGACGAGCTCATCTCTTCCGTTCTGGTGGGAAACAACATCGTCAACATCAGTGCGTCTTCTCTCGCCACCGTTTTGTTTATCAAAGCATTCGGCGACAACGGTCCCACCGTTTCCACCATCGCCATGACGATCATCGTGCTCATTTTCGGCGAGGTCACGCCGAAAAGCATCGCAAAAGAGTCCCCGGAAGCGTTCGCTATGTTTTCCGCGCCCATCATCAACGTGCTCATTTACGTCTTCAAGCCCATTAACGTATGTCTTGTGGGCATCAAAAAGCTGGTGAAAAAATTCGTAAAGGTCTCTAACGATCGTACCATTTCGGAAAGCGAACTGCTCACCATCGTGGAGGAAGCCGAGCACGACGGCGGTATCAATGAAAACGAAAGCGAGCTTATCCACAACGTCATTGAGTTCGACGACCTTGAAGCCATCGATATCATGACGCCGCGCGTAGACGTGGAAGCCGTGGATAAGACGAGCACCGTGCAGGAAGTCGCCGACCTCTTTACGGAAACAGGCTTTTCGCGCCTGCCGGTGTATGAGGAGACGATTGACAGCATCGTCGGCATTATCAATGAGAAAGATTTTCATAACCTCGTGCTGCGCGACGGCAACGCGGTGAAGCAGATCATCAAGCCCGTGGAGTTCATCCCGCCTTCGATGAAAATTTCCGCGCTTTTAAAGCTTTTGCAGCAGAACAAATCGCACCTTGCCGTCATCGTGGATGAGTTCGGCGGCACCGAGGGCATCGTCACGCTGGAAGACATCATCGAAGAGCTTGTCGGCGAGATCTGGGACGAACACGACGAAGTAGTGGAAGCGTTTCAAAAGGTCAGCGACAACGAATACCTTGTCGATTGCTCCACCAACCTTGACGACCTTCTTGAATACTTCCATTTGAAGTCCGATTCCGAAGCCTCCACCATCAACGGTTGGGTCATCGAGCAGCTCGATCGCATCCCCGAAAAGGGCGACTGCTTTGATTTTGAAAACCTGCATGTCGTTGTAGAAGAAACAGAGTACCAGCGTGCCACCCGCGTGCGCATCACTGTGTCCCCGAAAAAGGAAGAGTCCGAAGAAGCATAAAATTCCATAATTCATAAATCGTTCCTAATTGCGCCCCGCTGTTTAACGCAGCGGGGTTTCGCTTTGCAAAAGCATTTGCTAATATTATTTGCAAATCTTTTTCTTTCCTTTTAAACAGGTTTATGCTATAATAAAATCAACAAAAATCATTCTTGTATTTTATTTAAAATTGTAAGAATTTCGTAAGGAGTTTTTAAGAAATGCTGAAGCTGGAGCTTTTACTGCGCCGCATTCGCGGTTTTGACGCAAAGCGCATGATGGTGTATGTTCGCGACGTCAAAAAGGAGACCAAAACGCCCACACCCGTCATCATGGCGGATATGCTGTACTGCATTTTGCGGTATAACGTGGGATTTTACGATTACCACATTTTCGGTTTTGCGCACATCCACGGCGCAAAGGCGAGAAACACATTCTTCACCATGCAGGATAACTGGCGCTTGACCCGCATGGTAAACAGCCCTGAAGACCGCCCCTATTTTGAAAACAAGCTGCTGTTCTGCCGCACGTTTGCGCCGTACCTCGGACGGTCATTTTTAGACCTCAATGAAGCCGGTGAGGACGCGCTTGCCGATTTTCTGCGCCACCACCCCGTGGTGTTTTTAAAAGAGCCGGAAAGCTTCGGCGGTCTGGGGGTCAAACGCTTTGACAGCGCCGGGACCGATTTAAACGACCGAGAGGCCGTGAAAAGGCTGCGCGAAAACTGGGTGCAAAACGGCTTACTGCTCGTGGAGGAAGCCTTACAACAGCACCCGGAAATGAGCGCGCTGTATCCGTATTCGCTCAACACCCTGCGCGTCTGCACCTTAACAGATGACAAAGGCGACGTGCATGTGCTGTACAGCTTTGTGCGCACGGGCCGCCACGGCTCATTTGTAGATAACACCACAAGCGGCGGGCTCAACGCGCTCATCTGCGACGACGGTGTCATCCGCCGCCCCGCTATGTCCGATAAAACCGGCATGTATTTCGACATGCACCCCGATACCTGCACGCCATTCATAAACTTCCGCGTGCCATATTTTGATGAAGCGATTGCGCTGTGCAAAAAAGCCGCGAAGATCCGCCCCGACATGCGGTACGTCGGCTGGGACGTGGGCATCACCCCCACCGGTCCCGTTTTGGTGGAAGGCAACAACCTCCCCGCCTACGACGGGCAGATCTACCACCAGCAGGAGAACCCCGGCACCGGCCTCCGCCCCCTCGTCCGCTCCATCATCCCGGAGTTTTAGTTTACATAATTTTAAAATCATACGCAAAAACCCGCATTGCAGCCGGAAATTCCGTTTGCAATGCGGGTCTTTTATTTTTCGGTTCGTTCCGCGCGTCTGGCTTTGAAGAACCGGCGCAGGATTGCCGTGCATTCTTCACACAGCAATCCTCGGTATAATTCGGGTTTAAAGGCATTTTTGAGCGACGTCACCGACACAGCCGTGCCGCACGCACCCATAGCTTCGTCTTCCGTGCCGAACACAATGCGGTCCACGCGGGCGTTTACCGTCGCGCCCGCACACATGGGACACGGCTCCAGCGTCACATACAGCGTACAGCCGGTCAACCGCCAGGAGCCGAGCACTTTTGCCGCCTGTTCCATCGCTTCCAGCTCCGCATGGCCAAGCACACTCTGATGCTCTTCTCGCCGATTCCGCCCACGCCCGATGACTTTGCCGTCCTTCACAACAACGGCGCCCACCGGCACTTCACCTGCCGAAAAGGCTTCTTCCGCAAGCGAAAGCGCCTCGCGCATGAACTTTTCCTCCGGCACAAACGCGCGGTTTTTCATGGCATTATACGGCATATGTCCCCTTACGAATACAGCGTCACGATACACATTACAACAAACAGCACATAGTAGCAGATGAAACCGGGATTCACGAACATCCACAACGCCTTTCCGCGTACCGGTACGCCGCGCTGCATGGGCGTGCGGAACACCTTATGACCGGTGAAATTGCGGATAAGCAGCACCACAAGCGCAATCAGCCCCAAGCCGTACACGATATACGTCAGCAAATTGCTCGCGATATTCGCCGCATCCGCGCCCACAAGCCCCTCAAGGGCGATGGGCAGCGTCGCAAGCAGATTATTGAGCATGTGCACGAAAATGTTCACCCAAATGTTGCGGGTACGCACATACAAAAGCGCCATTACAAAGCCCGCCATAAGCACCACGGGCAAGGACTGAATGCTGTAATGCGCCATGCCGAAGATCAGTGCGGAGAAGATCACCGCGGGCCAGTCACCCCAGCGGCGCATGACGGCCGTCGTCACGCTGCGGAACGCAAATTCCTCCGTCACCGGCGCGACGAGCACGACCGAAACGAACATCGTCAGCGCCTGCACGGGCGTCATCGCCAAAAGGTCTGCCGTGTTTGCGTCGCCGTTCAGCCCCGCGCCCTCCAAAAGCTGCGAGATGAGGTTTGCGGGAATGTTCATCAAAACACTGACGGCAAGGCCCGCAAAGACGAGCAAAACACTGTTCAGCACACCGTTTTTCTCCACAAGCACCGTGTCCGAAAGCTTTCTTTTCCCAAAGAACAGAAAAAATGAGAACGGCAGCACAATGGATAAGAACGATGCAATGGACGAAATAAGGTAATACGCCGTCGGCGGAAAGCCGCCAATGGTGTTCGGCCCCATAAAATTCACGCCGCACACCGTTAAAATCAGCGTTGCAAGCGTCGTCCACAAAACCTGTATCGGCAAAGAGGTCATGGTCGCAAACGAAAGGCGGGAGGCCGCGCGGCGCAGCTCCTTTTGCTCCAAACGCGCGGGGTCCGCCCACTTCGGCGGCTGTACGGGTGCGTAATATACGGGCTGCTGCACCGGCTGTGCATAAACGGGCGCGCCGTTACCGCCCTGCGGCGGATATGTATACACCGGCGTCGGGTTCTGCACCGGCGCGGGATTCTGCGGCGCGGTATACACTGGCTGCCCGTTATAAAGCGGCTGCGTCACCGGCTGCCCAGCGGGCGTGTAGTTCCGGTTATCGTTCATGCTCATTCATCCTTTCCCTTTTTGGTTTTCCCGTTTTTTTCGGGCTTTTTCACGTGAAAACGGATCGTCAGCTTTTCCACCCAGCCCTTTTTGTACTTGAGGGAAATGTAGCCGATGGTGCTCATCACCAGTGCGCCGATGGCGTCCACGATGATGTCCTTCATCGTGTCCTGCAAGGCTGCCTGCCCAATAAGCGCCGTGCCGTTATCCAGCATATATTTCTGCATGTTGGTGCCGAAAACGGAATCCATCGTGAATTCATAAATTTCCCACACCGCGCCCATCGCAAGCGCAAAGCAAAACGCAAATACGGCGATGAACACCGGTGAAAGATTCAACGGTATGCGCTCCGCATTGTTGAAAATCGCAATCATGGAAAAGCCAAGCGCGCCCAGCATTGCGCCGCTCATCGTGTGCAGAATCGTGTCCCACTGCGGTACGGCGTAGTAAAAGCTTCGCACCTCGCCGAGGAAGATCGCGCAGTACAAAAACGCAATGTACAAAACCAGCATCACGCGCGGAATCTGCAGCGTTTTCTGCCGGATGAGCCGCAGCGGCAGCACAATGGCGACAATGCCCAAAAGGCACTGCAAAAGCATCAGCACATAGTCTTCGCGGCTGCGCACTTCCTCCGTCCCGCCGCCGTGCGACACAATACGTACTACAAGGTAGCCAAGCGGCAGAATAAAGCTCAGCAACACCGCCATGATGAACATGCCGGTAAAGTCCCGTTTTCTTTTCGGCTTCATAGCCCGTCCTCCTAATGGGGGTATTTTTTACTGTGCAAGCAGCTCCGCGACGTTGTTTGCGTAAGCGACCGGGTCTTCAATGGAGCGGCCCTCAATAAGCAGCGCCTGATCGTACAGCACTTCAGTGTACTTTTTCAGCTTGTCTTCGTCGTTTTCAAAGCGGCGCAGCACCTCAAACACCGGGTGTTCGGTGTTGAGCTCAAATATCTGCTCGGCTTTCACCTTCTGCTCCGCGCCCGGCATGGAGTTTAGCACCTTCTCCATCTCCATGGAGATCGCGCCGTCCGTCGTGATGCACACGGGGTGATTTTTAAGTGTCGTCGAAACACGCACGTCCTTTACACGCTCGCCGAGAATCGTCTTCATCTTCTCAAGCAGAGCCTTGTTTTCCTCCGCCTGCTTTTCGGCAGCCTGCTTTTCTTCTTCGGTCTGCACGCGTGCGTCTTCCGCCGCAACGTTCTTGAAGCTCTTGCCTTCGTACTCCTGCAACACCATCAGCGCGAACTCGTCCACATCGTCCGTAAGGTACAGCACCTCGTAGCCGCGGTCAAGCACGGCTTCGGTCTGCGGCAGATGCGCAATGCGCTCCGGGGTCTCGCCCGCCGCGTAGTAAATGCAGGTCTGGTCTTCCTTCATGTCCTGAACGTACTCTTTCAGCGTGCGCATCTTGCCTGTGGAGGAGCGGAACAGCACAAGATCCTTGAGCTTATCCTTATTGATGCCGTAGTTCTCGTACATGCCGAATTTGAGTCTGAGGCCGAAACTTTCAAAGAACTTCTCGTAGTTCTCTCTGTCGTGCTCCAGCATGGATTTAAGCTCCGACGCAATCTTCTTCTCAATGCGCGTCGCGATAAGTTTTAACTGACGGTCGTGCTGCAGCATTTCACGGGAGATATTCAGCGACAGATCCTGCGAATCGACAAGGCCCTTCACAAAGCCGAAGTAATCCGGCAGCAGGTCTGCGCACTTTTCCATAATGAGCACGCCGGAAGCATACAGCTGCAAACCCTTTTCGTAGTCTCTCGAATAATAATCCATCGGCGCTTTTACAGGGATAAACAGCAGTGCGTTATACGTCGCTGTACCCTCTGCGGAGGTATGGATAACCTTCAGCGGGTCCTGCCAATCGTAGAACTTCTCCTTATAGAAGCTGTTGTATTCTTCTGCAGTGATCTCGTTTTTATTCTTCTTCCACAGCGGCACCATACTGTTGAGGGTCTCCACCTCAAAATAGTGCTCATATTCGTTCTCCGTACCCTCCTTCGCACGGGTCTTTTCGACCTCCATACGGATGGGGTAGCGGATATAATCGGAATACTTCTTCACGAGCGAACGAATGCGGTATGTATCGAGGAACTCGCTGTACTTTTCTTCCTCGGTGTCCTCTTTGATATGCAAAATAATCTCGGTGCCGTGATCGGCCTTTTCGCACTCGCGGATGGTATAGCCGTCCGCGCCGTCGGACTCCCAGCAATACGCCTGCTCTGCGCCGTACGCCTTGGATTCCACGCGCACGTGGTCGCTGACCATAAACGCGGAATAGAAGCCCACGCCGAACTGACCGATGATGTCGATATCCTCGTTCTTTTCGTTTTCAGACTTGAATTTCAGCGAGCCGCTCTTTGCGATGACGCCGAGGTTCTGGTCAAGCTCCTCCTGCGTCATGCCGATGCCGTTATCGCGGATACGCAGCGTGCGGCTGTCCTTATCCGCCGCAAGGAAGATCTGGAAGTCGTCACGATTGAGTCCCGTAGCGCCGTCCGCCAGGGATTTATAGTAAAGCTTATCGATCGCGTCGCTCGCGTTGGAGATCAGCTCGCGCAGAAAAATCTCCTTATGGGTATAAATAGAGTTGATCATGAGATCAAGAAGTCTTTTAGACTCCGCTTTAAACTGTTTTTTTGCCATGCAAATTCTACCTCTTTTTCATTTTGGGCATCAAAATCGCGCATTCATCCGCCCGCGTTCTCTTTCTAACAACTATACTATACATTTGTTAAAAAATCACGAACAATTTTAATTTGGTTAAAAAAAGAACGGTTTAAATTTAAATTTCGCATGGATTATTTTTTCTAAAGGCGGCAATGCCGCCTTTTAAGAAACCCCTTGATAGGGTTTCTTACGAAAAATCGTCCACCGGACGATTTTTCTATTTTCCTGATCTTTGGGTAGGCAAAAGGATTTCGCCATTTGCGAATGGCGACTCAAGGCTCTGCCTTGATGAATCCAAGCGAACGCTTATGTTCGCTTTCAAGTTTTCTCGAAGAAAACTTGACTAAAGACTTTTAACCATGCTCGCCGTTAGAACTCTGCGGCAAACAAAAGAACTTTTCAAAGAACCGCCACACCTTCACTGCCCCGGTCACGGGGATTCTCGCGTCCAGCTCAAACGCGTTGATTTTCAAAAATGCCTTACCGTCCGCCTGATACAGCATTTCCGTCGGCGGGGCGTTGTCATTAAAGCTCAACCGTCTTCCCTCGGCGTCCACCATCAGCATACCGAACACGAACAGCAGCACCAGCACGGTGCAGAAAAACGACATCAAAAACGCGCGGGAACACACACATTTGCGCATGCAAAACACCTCCGCATGCAGTATGCCCCGTCCGTTTTCCGCTATTCCTCCGCTATGTCGTTTAAAACCGCCAGAATCGTCTCGCCCAGCAGCTCCCCGGCGTAGTCCGCCTCCCTTTGCGTATTCACCTCCGTGCCGACCTCCACCAAAAGCGAGCCGTGCGTGGCGTGCATATTGTAGTTTCTCTGCGCGAAAAACAGCGGTCGAAACAGCCCCGGATATAATAAATCGCCTTTTTGCTGCAAGCGCAAGGCCAAATGCAAGTTTTCCCGCCAATCCGGGAACAGCGGGTCTTCCGAAAGGTCACACCCCGCCATGATCATGATCTGCGCGGCATTCTCCCCGTTTACCTCCGCCACGGGCTTATACCGTGTGCCGTCGTCCTCCTCACCGAACGCGTCTCTGTGCACATCCACGGTGATCTGTATCGTGGGGTATTTCAGCAAATTTTCCTGCATCGCATCCATTGAGCGCTGGTAGCTGCCGGAATACGTCTCGTCAAACCTTGTCGTGTCGTGGATCACGCCGAACCCGCCCGCTTCTATCACGTCTTTCGCCCTTTTTGCCACCGCCACAACGCTTTTTTCTTCTTCCTCCGTGCGAAAGCTCTCGTCGCGGTAATACCAGTCCGATTCATACTGCAAGTACGCTTCTGACGTATGCGTGGAGTAAAACAGCACCACCGGCGAGCCGTCGCGCTTCACGTGCACGTCGGGGTCAATTAAAATTTCTTCCGATAAATCAAGCCCCGAGTCCGAAGTATCCTTCACAAAAAAGCCGTTTATCTCTTCTCCTCCGCCCATAAAGGTCGCGGCGACCGCTGCCGTTTCACGCTCGGGGTCAGGTGTCGGCGCCGGCAGTACGGGCAGCTCCGTGTCTGTTTCCTTCTGTACGGGCACAGGTGTCGCCGTGGGGAGCGATGTTGCTTCCGGCTCCGTTTCTTTTACGGCCTCCTTTTGGGGCGCAGGCGATGCTTCCGCTTGCGGCACTTCTTGGCTTGTTGCCGCCTGTAAGCCCGCCGCCCTAAGCGCCCACGCCGCGCCGTTTTCCTTTACGACCGGCCATAAATTATCCCCCATGCACCAAAGTGACACGGCCGCCGCCAGCACCGCGCAAATTCTGTATCCGATTTTTCCGATCCGTTTCTTTCGCATCGCACTGCCTCCATTTGTGTGGCATATCCGTCTTATCATGCTTATGATACGGCATACAAAATTATGCACATGTACACGGTTCGGACGCGGAAAATTCACAAATTCGACATTTTCACACAGCACCAATATGCTATAATAAAATATATCATTCTTAGTTTTGAACGATTTTAAAAAACTCGCAGAACCCCAAACGGGAAACGAAGAAAGGATGGACTGCATGGCAAGATCCGTATACTCAGAAATCACCCCCGAAATGGAAGCCCTCGCCAATCTTTGCGTGAAAAACGGTAAGATTGACCCGGAGCTCTATGCAAAATACGACGTAAAGCGCGGCCTGCGCGACATTAACGGCAACGGCGTTCTGACCGGCCTTACCGATATTTCGGAGATCCGCTCCAGCCGCATGGAAAACGGCGTGAAAATCCCCTGCGAAGGGCAGCTTTTCTACCGCGGTTACAGCATTGAAGATCTTGTCCGCAGCATGCCGAGCGACCACAGCTTCGGCTTTGAAGTGACCGCCTACCTGCTTCTTTTCGGCGAACTGCCGAATAAAGAACAGCTTGACGGGTTCATCAAACAGCTTTCGTTCTACCGCACATTACCCACAAATTTCGTGCGCGACATCATCATGAAAGCGCCGAGCGGCGACATGATGAACACCCTCGCCCGCAGCGTGCTGACGATGTATTCCTATGACGACACCCCGGATGACATCTCCATCCCGAACGTGCTGCGCCAGTGCATTCAGCTCATCGCCATTTTTCCGCTTCTTTCCGTCTACGGCTATCAGGCGTATCGCCACTATCACGACGGCAAAAGTCTTTACATTCACCAGCCGAAGCCGGAGCTTACCACCGCCGAAAATATTCTGCGTATTCTGCGTTCCGATAAACAGTTCACCCCGCTGGAAGCCAAGGTGCTCGACATCGCGCTTATGCTGCACGCAGAGCACGGCGGCGGCAACAACTCCACGTTCACAACACATGTCGTGTCGTCCTCCGGCACGGATACGTATTCCGCCATTGCCGCGGCACTCGGCTCTTTAAAAGGCCCAAAGCACGGCGGCGCGAACATCAAGGTCGTACGCATGTTTCGTGACATGAAGGAGCAGGTCAAAGACTGGACGAACGAGAATGAAATCTGCGATTACCTCACCCGCCTGCTTGATAAAAAAGCGTTCGATAACGCCGGGCTCATCTACGGCATGGGCCACGCCGTGTATTCCGTCTCCGACCCCAGAGCACGCATCATGGAGCGCTTTGCAGAGGGCCTTTCCAAAGAAAAAGGCCGTGAGGACGAGTACGGACTATACATGCGCGTCGCACGGCTCGCGCCGCAGGTCATCGCCGAAAAGCGCCGCATCTACAAAGGCGTCTCCGCAAACGTAGACTTTTACAGCGGCTTCATTTACAGCATGCTCGATTTGCCGATGGAGCTCTATACACCCATTTTCGCCTGCGCCAGAATTGCCGGCTGGAGCGCCCACCGCATCGAAGAGCTCATCAATGCCGGTAAAATCATCCGCCCGGCGTATAAAGCCATCCACCCCGAGCGCGCGTTTCCGGGTATGGAAGGCGAAACCTAAAGCTTCCGGCAACCTTAGCGAAGCGACGAATAAAATTTCGTCCACCTTTTCAAAGGTGGTGGTTTCCAAAGGCAAAGCCTTTGGTCGCTTTCCGCAGAAAGCGAAACCCTTTTGCCTACCATAAATCAGGAAGATAGGCGGAAACTTCCAGTGAACGTTTCCGCCGTAAGAAACCCTATCAAGGGGTTTCTTGAAGAACTCGCCACGCGAGTTCTTAGAAATGGAACATAGTATTAAAGCGCACAGCCCTCAAGCTGCGCGCTTTTTTCTTACAAAAACTACGATTAAAGCAATCACCAGACCCGCCGGTATAACCACCCAAACGGGAACCGTCACCGTCTGCGGCGAGCTCGTCACCGTGACGACATATTCCGGCATCTCACTTTCTTTTTCCGCGTGTACTCCACGCCATCCTGCGGGCTGAAAGGATGGAGATAGTCGTTCACGGCCACGGTGATCTCATCGTCTTTCGTAACGGACACATTATTCAGCTGCAAAACGAGCACCGTGCGGTAATTTTCTTCCCCGCAAAGTCATTTTATTCTTCTTAACTACACTCTATCAAAAAGCGAACGGAGTGTCAACAGATTTCAATTCTCAGCTTCCGTTACAAGCTTCATCAGCAATATTTTCAGTTCTTCTGTGGTCTCCACGGTGTAATCCGCGCCCGCTTCTTCCAGCTCGCCGGGTTCCGCAAAGCCGAAGTACACGCCAATGCCCGGCACGCCGCAATTTTTCGCGCCGATCATATCAAAGCTTCGGTCGCCGACCATGAAAAACGTATTGTTTTCTTTTCCGCCCGCGCGGCGCATGGCCTCCTGCATCACTTCGGTCTTATCCGTCATGGAGCCATCGAGATTCGCGCCGACAATCTGGTCGAACAGCTCAAAGATCCCGTTTTGCTTCAAGATCTTCTCCGTGAACACCGTCGGCTTTGAGGTGGAAACACTCAATTTCACACCTGCGCTTTTCAGCGCCTCCAACAGTTCTTTCATGCCGGGGTACAAGCGGTTTTCGTACACGCCTTTTTCTTTGTAGCGCACGCGGTAGCGGTCTACCGCCTCAAACGCCTGCTCTTTGGAAAAGCCGTAGAATTCCATAAACGATTCATGCAGCGGCGGGCCGATGAACTTTTTCAGTGTCTCCATCGGCTGGTTCGGATAGCCGTAGCTGTCGAGCGCAAACTGCGTGCTTTTCGTGATGCCCTCGCTGTTATCGACAAGGGTGCCGTCTAAATCAAACAAAACCCAAATACTCATCTTCTTCTGCCTGTACCTCCGCCATGCGTGGAGCCTCCGCCTGCGCGCGGCGCACCGCCGCCCGAACGGCCGCTGCCAAAGCCGCCGGAGCGTCCGCCACCGGGACGGGGACCGCCCGAGGGACGCGAGCCGCTAAATCCACCCGGTCTCGGGCCGCCGAATCCGGGACCGCCCGGGCCGCGCGGCGGACGGGGTCCGCGCCAGAAGCCGCCCATCGGAGGCGGCGGGGGCGGCGCACCCCAACCTCTGCGGTAATACCGTCTGCGCGGACACAGCACGCTCAGCGCAATAATCAAAATGACGAACAGAACGATGAAAACAAAACGTATTATCCGGGTAACCGCAACACGTCTCGCTTGCGAAAAAACATTTTGAACCCCGGATAAAAATCCGCCGGATGGATTATTATTCGCATAATTATAATCGGTGTTCGCATTCGCGTTGTTTGTCGTACCCGTGGAATACGAGACATTGTAGTGGTCTTCCAAAATCTCCACCGCGCGGGCGTAGACCTTTTTCACGCCGCTGTCGTACTCTTTCGCGGCAAAATCGTCCTCAAGGTAGTCATACAGCATCGCGTCCAGCACGCCGCCGGTAAAAACATCGGTCAGCCCCACGCCCGGCTCGGCGTAATAATCCTCCGCACCGACGGAAAGCAGAATCAAGAGACCGTTATTCGCTCTCTTGTCACCGATGCCCCACTTGTTAAAGAGGTCATACGCATAATCGGCAATGTCCTCGCCGTCGGTGAAATCCACGGTCGCCACCACGACCTCCGCGCCGCAGGCTTCGGCAAGCGCGCTGCCCGTGCGCTCAATATAGCTTTCCGTCGAGGACGAAAGCACATTCGCGCCGTCATACACATAGCCCGTCGGGGCATCCGGCAACGCCACAGCAAGCGCCGGCACCGCCATAAGTACGAGCACCAGCACCGTAAGCAGCACAGCGCCCGTCTTTTTCAAAACAGGATGTACGGTCTTTGTCATAAGCATTTCCTTTCCCTGTCCGTTTCAAACTTTTACGCGAACAGCTCCACATCGCCGATGCCCACCAGCTTCGCCAGTGCATACGCAGGCGAGTTGTGCAGCGCATCGTTGAATGCGGCGGCTTTATCGTTGTAATCGTCGCGCATCAGATAATCCAAGTCGGAATTGTAGTTCGACATCAGCGATTCGCGGTACGTTGCGTCCTCCTCGTTCATATCGATATTCTTGATCTGGCGATACATCGCCTTCACCGCCGTCGTCAGGTCGTTTAAAGCCGCGTACTTGTCCGCCGGGCGCTCGGCCTTTTTCACCGCGTTCTGCGCCGTGCGCACGGCATCTACAAGCGTCAAGTCCGTCTCGCTGTATTTTTCCGCGATCGTCACCAGATTCGATGCTTCGGAAACCATCATCGAGACCTGATCCAAAACGCCGTACACGTCGTCGGAGCCGTAGTATTCCGCCGTCACATTGTTGCGCTCGCGCGACAAAGATATACACGCGCCGACTGGGATCGCCGCCAAAATTAACACCACCATTGCAATGACCGCCGAAACACGGCCCACGGCTTTTACGCCATCGTTTTTCTTTTTCATAAAAATTTCCTTTCTGCTTTTTCTGTCTACATGCAAATTCATGGCACGCAAATTTAAAGTCTATAAACGCACAGCCGGGCAGCACTGCAAGCACAACCCGGCCGGTGTTCTCTTTATTTACGCGCGAATGTCTAAAAGCTTCTGCTTCAGCTCGTTTTCCAAACGGCCGAGCTCCTGCTCCGCTTCGCGGCGGCGGGTCTTGCCCTCTTCCTGAATTTTCACAACTTCATCGAGTGTCGAGATGAGCGACTGGTTTGTCTGGCGCAGCGTCTCCATGTCAACAATGCCGCGCTCGGATTCGCGCGCCGTCTCAATGGTACTCATCTTCAGCTTCTCTGCGTTCTTGCGCAGCAGCTCGTTCGTCATATCGGTCACTTCACGCTGTGCGCGCACCGCATCTGCAGAGTGCGCCACACCAAGCGCCAATACCATCTGGCTCTTCCAAAGCGGAATGGTGTTCACAATGGTGGACTGAATTTTCTCCGCCATCAAACGGTCGTTGTTCTGCACAAGACGAATTTGCGGCGACATCTGCACGGAAACCATGCGGGTCAGCTCGAGGTCATGCAGCTTCTTTTCAAAGCTGTCGCACTGCTGTGCAAAGTCGTTTGCCGCCTGCGCGTCCTCCGGCAGGCCGGAGCGCTGTGCCTTTGCTTTCAGCTCTTCCAGCGTCGTTTCGCGCTCTCTTTTCAGGCGCTTTTTGCCCGCCAGAATGTACATGGAAAGCTCTTTGTGGTACGCAAGGTTCGTTTCGTACAGCTTATCGAGCATCACGATGTCCTTCATCAGCTGCACCTGGTGGCCCTCAAGGGAAGACGCGATCTTATTCACGTTCACTTCGGCCTTGTCGTAACGTGCCTTCATGCCATCGAGGCGGTTTGCCTGCTTTTTAAAGAAGCCGAGGAAGCCCTTTTCTTCTTCGCCCGCATCAAAGCTTTTCAGCTCTACAACAAGGTTCGCGATCTCATCGCCTACTTCGCCGAGGTCCTTCGTGCGCACATTTGCAAGCGCCGTGTCGGAGAAGTTTGCAATTTTCTTCTGTGCGCCGGAGCCATACTGCATCACGAGCGCAGAGCTTGTAATGTCAATTTTTTCCGCAAAGTCGTCTACGACCTTCTGTTCTTCGGGCGTAAGCTGCACTTCGGGCTGTTCCTCTTCTTTTTTCTCAGGGGCTACGGGTTTTTCTTCCTCCACGCCGTCCAGCGTCAGGGTGGGAATGCCGGGTGCGGGGGTCTCCAGCTCGGGCTCTAAGGTCAATTTCACGTCGCTCATGTTGTTCGTCCTCCTTATATTCACCGTGTGCGTCACACGGTCAAAAATCACTTTGTCTGTGTTTTGCTTGTGTCGTTCGGGTCAAGGCCCGGCATTTTCATGTCTTCGCCGGAAAGGCCCTCCTGCTTCAAAATGGATTCCATCACGCTGATGTCCGCCGCAATGTCCAGCGCATCGTCATCAAACAGGCTATCCAGCTGCTTTTCAAACGCGCCCGCGATCGTCTCCATCATGCCTTCAATCTCAAACATCGTCTTTTGAATGTTCTCGCCCTTCACTCTCTGGCGGCTCAGCTTATCATAGCTGTTCAGAAGCTTCAGCGTTGTCGGCAGATAGTAGTTCATAAACCGGCGGATCTCCGCTGCTTTTTCGGGGTGCTCCGCGATATACGCAAAAATATCGGCAGAAGCCACTTCCATGCGGTCGATGCGCTTTGTCATCACCTCGTCCGGGATGCGGATGTTCACGTCGCGCAGCTCATGCAGATATTTGTAGCCTTCCTCAATGATCTTGTCCACCTCGGGATCGCCGGTGGAGACCTTTTTCTGCGGCTCCGCTTTCGGCTCCGGCTTCTTTTCGGGCTCGGGCTTTTTCTCCGGCTGCACGGATTCCGCCGGCACATAATACTTTTTGCCCTTGAAAATTTTGCCGCCGATGAAAAACGCCGCCGCACCCACCACAACGAACGTGATGAGGTCCTGCCAGCGGTAAAGCGGGCCGTTCAGCGCATACAGCATACACACGATGCCCGTCAGCCAATAGCGGCCGTTTGAGGGCTTGTACTTTTCGATCATGTCCTGCTTGCGCGGCGCTTTTTTCGGCTGCTGCACGGGCGCACCGTTCTGCGAAACGGTATTTCGCGGCGCTGTGCCGCGCGGCGGATTATACGGTCCGCCGGGCGCGCTGCTCGGAGCCTGATTCGGATTTGTATTCGGGCGCTTGTAATTCGAGTACGCCGTCTGCGTGTAGGAATAGTGGTACGTACCGTCCGGATTCTGCCCCTGCGGCGACTGATAATTTGTCCGCGCGTTCGTGTTAAACTTGCGGTTTACGGTCTCCGCCACACGGTTCACTTCGTTTACAACGCCGTTCACCGCACCCTGCACCTCGCGGGAAATCTTCTCCCCGTCGAGGTTATTCACGCTCTCCGTCACCTTGTCGCCCACCCTGTGGATAACGCGGTACGTCGCGGAGTTTTCAAACTCATTTTGGAGCGGGTTCGTGTAATTCGCGCCGTTCGGCGTATTCGTGTTTCTGTTTTGTTCGTTCGGATTTTGTGTGTTCGTTTTTGGCACCGCCTTTCTAACGGTAATGCTTCATAAATCTCCATTTTTGCTGTGGTGTGTCCCGGCAAAGCCGGGACACACCCACTTATTCGACTTTACTCTATTATTGTACGTTTTTCTGAAACCCGGGTCAAGAACTTCCGGGTGAATTTCAGAGTTTTTTCAGGAATTCTCCGGCGCCGGGGTCGGCGTTACCTGCACGGGATCTTTTCCGTCCTGCACAAGGTAATATTCCATCGTCTCTTCACCCGCTATGTGCAGCATGTTGTACTTTACATCCAGCAAAAATTCCGGTGCCGCGCCGAAGGATTGTAATGACGCCTCCGCGTCAAAGCGCGTCATTAGAAGCTGCCGGTCGGAGGGCTCGCCCGCCGTGCCGCGCAGACCGAGTACAACGCCCGCGAAAATCAGGATTGCAGAAAGCAGCCACGCGCCGAGCGGGGCCATCCAGTTTGCACCCGTAAGCTTGCCCAGTACACTCACGCGTCTCTTTAAAAGGCTGCGCGTCAGTGTAAAATGCAGCACCGGCACCACAATCATCAAAAGCGAAAAAAGCCAATTCTGCCTGATGATCTGCACAAGCCCGGCTAAAAATTCCAGCCCTTTTATACCGGCCTTCAGTCCCATGCAGACGCCGAACATCTGCCGGTATAAAAACTGCACGAACGTAAAGCCCCAAAGGCCCACCGTCCACACGGTTAAAAGCAGAAAGTTCAGCCCTTTTAACGGCGTCGTGCGCGAAAGCGCCAGCGCGATGCCGCCAAGTCCCAGCGCCATCCATACCTTCACGGGCGTTATGGGCATATGCGCAAAATATGCAAAAATAAATTCACTGTATAAAACCGATAAAAACGGAAGCAGCGATGCCAAAACCGAGACGCTTTTCTCCCGTTCCGCAGCCTGATGCCGCGCCATACTTCCCACCTCCAAATGCGAAACGTGCTGTTTTCAGCCGCTTTGTTCACAGTATACTATAAAAACTTGAACTTTTCAATCATTTCCGGCAAACCGAAGAAAACGCATCGTTTTCGGCGTTTATTCCGCAAAAAGACGGGCATTCTATGGGTAACGCGGCATACCGCCGCGCACGCTATTTTTGTAGAAAGGATCGATCCGATATGAAAAGAATTTTTCCCGCTCTGCTTGCTTTGCTCTTGGTGCTTTCATTCACGGGCTGCGCAAGCCGAACGACCGAAAGCTCGTCCTCCTCATCTGCCGCAAGTGAAAAGCCCGCGCAGTCTGCGTCGCCTTCTCCGGATGTGAGTGAATCCCCGAACGACACCTCCGTTATGCCGGAGACCGCGCTCGGCCTTTCCGCCTTCCGCGATGCTCTACGTGAAGCCTATGGCGACAAATATTACCCCGATACGAAACTGACCGAAGATGAAATTCGCTCAGAGCTCGGCATGGACGACTCGCTTTACGAAGAGGTATACGCTGAAAACACCGCGCAGAAGGCCCACCCGGATACGTTCATCGCCGTAAAAGTCAAAGAAGGCAAAACGGACGAAGTCAAAGAGAAGCTCGCGGCTTATAAGCAGCGCCTGCTTGCAGATGAAGATTTCACCGCAAGCAAAGACAAAATAGAGGCCGCCGAAATTTACGCCGACGGCGATTACGTATTCTTCCTTCTGCTCGGCGAGCCGGAAACGAGCGGTGAAAGCAGTGAGGGCATGGCAGAGGCCTTCGGTAAAGAAGTACAACACGGCATAGACGCCATTAAAAAGGTCATTGGCATGGAGTAATTTTGTGTCGAAAAGCTCCGTAAAACGCCCCTTATATTCTTGAAATACCTCCGCCTGCGTGGTATACTTCTAACGTATATGCACGCGGGCGGGCTTTTTTGTCCGCCTTTTTGAAAGGAGCTTTCATGTTCAAAGATTCCGAAAAGATCCGCGCCGCCATTTTTGATGTGGACGGTACGCTTTTAAACAGCACACCCATGTGGAATAAACTCACGTTCGCGTTCGCCGAAAAAATGGGCATCGCAGCACCCGACGATCTGTTCCGCACCCTAAACAGCCTCTCACTTGAGCAATGCGCCAAGTATTACCACGACGTACTCCATGTTGAGGGCACCGTTGAGGAAATTCATGAGGGCATCATCGCACTCGCCCGCGAGGGCTACGCCAAAGAAGTGCCCGAGATCACCGGCGCGGCGGCGTTTTTAAAAGCGCTCTCAGAGCGCCACATTCCCGCAGCCGTCGCAACCGCCTCGGACATTGCGTCCTTAAGGCCCGCGTTCGATCGCCTTGATATATCGCCGTACATTTCCGTCATCGAAAGCTGCACCACCATCGGCAAAAGCAAGGAGCACCCGGATATTTATTTAAAGTGCGCGGCCGATTTAAAGGCCGCCCCGCATGAGACCGTTGTGTTTGAAGACGCGCTCTACGCCGCCAAAACGGCAAAAGCCGCCGGCTTTTCGGTCATCGGCGTGTTGAGCGAAGCTGTGGAAGAAAGCGACCGCATAGCGCTTCAAAAGCTCTGCGACCGCTGCATCACAGACTACACAGCGCTTTTGGGCGAGCTTTTGCCGCCCGAAGACCGATAAAAACCGTCAAACGGACGGTTTTCTTTTGGGAACAGAACAGGCGCACGCAGCCGTGTCACGCGAAGCTCTGTTTTGATGATATAAATTTTTAAAAATCAAGCTTTAGGATATTTTGGAGGAGTTATGTTCAAAAAATACAAAGAAAAATTCATCGGCGACCGGGAGTTTTACGCAAACCTCATCCGCCTTATCATCCCGATGATCGTGCAGCAGGGCATCACAAGCTTTGTCAGCCTGCTCGATAACGTCATGGTCGGCCGCCTCGGCACCGAATCCATGAGCGGTGTCGCCATCGTCAATCAGCTTTTGTTCGTCTTTAACCTCACCATCTTCGGCGGCCTTGCGGGCGCGTCCATTTTCGGCGCGCAGTTCTACGGCAAGGGCGACCACAAGGGCGTGCGCTATGCGCTGCGCTTCAAGCTCATTTTCAGCGTTTTAATGGCCGTCATCGCCATCGTCGCGCTTCTGTTCTTCAATAACCCGCTCATTTCGCTGTTCCTCACGGAAAGCGAATCCGGCGGCGACCTCGTCTTAACGCTTTCCGAAGCGAAGAACTACCTGTTCGTCATGCTGATCGGTCTCATACCGTTCAGCTTCTCGCAAAGCTATTCCAGCACTCTGCGTGAAACCGGCGAGACCGTATCCCCGATGACCGCCAGCATCATCGCCATCGTCACAAACTTTGTCTTAAACTACATTCTCATTTTCGGCAGCTTTGGCGCACCACGCCTCGGCGTCGTCGGCGCAGCCATCGCCACCGTTATCGCAAGATATATTGAAGCAATCTATCTCATCATACATACCCACCGCCGCGAAAAAACATTTATTTTTGCACAGGGCTTATATAAAAGCCTGTATTTGCCCGGTGCCGTCGTGAAAAAGATCCTCCTCACCGGCACGCCGCTCATGCTTAACGAGCTCTTCTGGAGTATCGGCACCACGATGATCAGCCAAAGCTACTCCACGCGCGGTCTGACCGTCGTCGCCGCCACGAACATTGCCGGCACAGTATGGAACCTCTTCTGCGTCATCATGTTCGCCATGGGCAACGCCGTTTCCATTATCATCGGCCAGCAGCTCGGCGCGGGTGAGATTGAAGAAGCAAAGCGCACGGATAATAAGCTTCTGTTCTTTACCGTCGTGCTGCACATCGGCGTTGGCGCGCTCATCGCCATCACCGCGCCGTTTATCCCGCTCATTTACAACACCACGCCGGAGGTACAGCGCCTTACAACCGAGCTTCTGTTCGTCGCCGGCGCAGCACTGCCCATTCAGGCATTTGCGCATGTCACGTACTTCACCATTCGCTCCGGCGGCAAAACGTTCATCACGTTTCTGTTTGACTGCGTATTTACTTGGCTCATCCCGCTGCCCATCGCGTTTTTCTGCAGCCGCTACACAGCGCTGTCCATCATCGGCATCTATGCGCTCGTGCAGTTTGCAGATATCATCAAGGTCATCATCGGCTCCATCCTGCTGCGCTCGGGCATTTGGGCGAACAATGTGGTTTCCGACGTTGACTGATCCCACATGAAGGAGAATTTCTTATGGAACAAAGCAAGATAGACCGCATCAACGCCCTCGCAAAGAAAGCAAAAACCGAGGGCCTCACCGAAGCGGAGACCGCAGAGCGCAAAGCCCTGCGCGAAGAATATATCGCAGCCTACCGCAAAAACCTGCGTACACAGCTTGATAACATGGTCATCGTAGAGCCGAACGGCGAGCGCCGTAAATTAAAGCCGAAAAAATAAGTGAAAGAAGGCATCCTTATGCTGTATAAATACGAGATGCACGTGCACGACAGCCTGTGCAGCCACTGCGGACACAATCCGCCGGAGGTCATTGCCAAGGTCTATTATGACCGCGGCTACGCCGGTATGTGCTTTACAAATCACTTTTTGCAGGGCAGCACCGCCATTGATAAAACCCTGCCGTGGGAGGATAAGGTCCGCGCCTACTGGAACGCCTACCTGCGCGTAAAGGACTGGGCAAAGGATAAGGATTTCGATATTCTGTTCGGCCTTGAGCACCACTACGGCTCCGGCAAAGAGGTGCTCACCTACGGCATCGATCTCGATTTTCTGCTCGCACACCCGAATATCGACGTCGCGCCCATCAAAGACTATTGCGACGCCGTGCACGAAGCGGGCGGATTCATCTCGCAGGCGCATCCTTTCCGCCGTGCGCCGTACATCGACCCCAACGTACTCCCGCAGCCGGAGCTATTGGACGCCGCCGAAATTTACAACGCCGGCAACTCCGACGAAGACAACAGCCGCGGCTATGATTTTGCAAAAAGGAACCGCCTCTACGGCACCAGCGGCGGCGATACGCACGAACAACACGAATCAAACATCGGCAAAGCCGGCATGGCGTTCCCGTACCGCATCAAAACCGAAAAAGAGCTTGCAAATGCGCTGTTCCGCCACGACGGCCGCTGCATCATCAACGGTGTCATTCAGCCCGCCGAGCCTCCCAAGCCCTCTTTTTATCATTTCGCTTTCTGAAAGGAACCCCCACATGGAATCACTCAAGGAACTTTACCGCATCGGCACAGGTCCCTCCAGCTCCCACACCATGGGGCCGGAGCGCGCCGCGCACCGCTTTAAAGAAAAATACCCGCAGGCAGACCGTTTTCTCGTCACTCTGTACGGTTCGCTCGCCAAAACGGGCAAAGGCCACTTGACGGACGACATTCTCGTCAAGACCTTTGCACCGCTGCCGGTGGAAATTCGGTTCGACCTTTCGGATAAGCCTCTCCCCCACCCGAATACGCTGGAGCTCACCGCCATTGAAAACGACAAAGAGATCGGCTTTGAGCGCGTCATGAGCGTCGGCGGCGGTAAAATTCTCTCGGAGGGCGAAACGGAAGACGCCCCCGCAGACGTTTACCCGCTTTCCACATTCGCCGACATCAAAGCTTACTGCGCCTCGCGTCACATGCGCCTTTGGCAGTATGCGGAAGAGTGCGAGGGCACGGAGATTTGGGACTATTTAAAGGAAGTCTGGCGCTGTATGCGCGAAGCCGTCACCCGCGGTTTAGAGACCGAAGGCACCTTAAAAGGCGGTTTAGACGTGCAGCGCAAAGCGAAAATGCTCTACCGTCAAAATCACATCGATGAAAGCGCCGAAACACGCGAAAACCGCCTTGTGTGCGCCTATGCCTACGCCGTCAGCGAAGAAAACGCGGCAGGCGGCATCATCGTCACCGCGCCCACGTGCGGTTCCTGTGGCGTGCTGCCGAGCGTTCTTTTGTATATGCAGGAACGCCGCGGCTTTACGGATACCGAGATTCTCCACGCGCTCGCGGCGGGCGGCATCATCGGCAATCTTATCAAGACGAACGCCTCCATCAGCGGCGCGGAGTGCGGCTGTCAGGCAGAGATCGGCAGCGCATGTTCCATGGCGGCGGCAGCCCTCGCGGAGCTGCACGGCATGGAGTTAGACCAGATTGAATACGCTGCCGAGGTCGCTATGGAGCACCACCTCGGCCTTACGTGCGACCCCGTGCGCGGACTCGTGCAGATTCCGTGCATCGAACGCAACGCCGTCGCCGCCATGCGCGCCATCAACGCGCTGAGCCTTGCGAATTTTCTCACCTATACAAGAAAAATCTCGTTTGACGTCGTCGTCAACACCATGTACGAGACCGGCCGGGATTTGTTCTCCAAATACAGAGAAACCGGTGAAGGCGGGCTTGCGAAGTATTATACAGGTAAGAAATAACACAAAGCCCACGTGAAAGCGTGTCTAAAAGTTTTTGATCCAACTTTTTTCAAAAAGTCGGTCAGGTTCCAAGGGTGAAACCATTTTGCCTACCCAAAATCAGGACTGTTTACTCGTGGGAGACCCCATTAGGGGATCTCCCGAAGAGCTTGCAAAAAGCAAACTCTTAAAAAGAACACCTATCAAAAAGTAAAGCGCACAGCTTCTTTTCGAGGCTGTGCGCTTTCGTTTTATCTAAATTCTTTACTGATTCAAAATCTCCATAAACTCTTCGCCGGTGATGGTCTCTTTCTCGTACAGGAACTTTGCAAGCTCGTCGAGCTTCGGGCGGTTCTCCTGCAAAATCCGCACCGCCTTCGCGTGCTGCTTCTTCACAAGGTCAACCACCTGTCTGTCGATCTCTGCCTGCGTTTCGGCGCTGCACGCCAGTGAAGCATCGCCGCCGAGGTACTGGTTCGTCACCGTCTCCAGCGCGACCATATCAAAGTTGTCGCTCATGCCGTAGCGCGTGATCATTGCGCGGGCAAGCTTTGTCGCCTGCTCAATGTCATTCGATGCACCCGTTGTAACGGAATGGAACACGACTTCCTCCGCGGCTCTGCCGCCCGTGAACGTCGCAATCTTGTTTTCAATCTCCTCGCGGCTCATCAGGTAATGGTTGCCGTCCTCCACCTGCATGGTGTAGCCCAGCGCGCCGGACGTGCGCGGAATAATCGTAATCTTCTGCACCGGCGCGGAGTTCGTCTGCTTCGCCGCCACCAGCGCGTGACCGATTTCGTGGTACGAAACGATGAGCTTTTCGCGCGTTGTGAGAATAGAGTTTTTCTTTTGATAGCCCGCAATAACAACCTCGATGCTCTCCTCAAGGTCGGCCTGCGTTGCGGAAGCACGACCGTCACGCACGGCGCGCAGCGCAGCTTCGTTCACAATGTTCGCAAGCTCTGCGCCGGAAGCGCCGGAAGCCATGCGCGCGATCTTCGCAAGGTCAACGTCGGGTGCAACCTTAATCTTCTTCGCGTGTACACGCAAAATCGCCTCACGGCCCGCAAGGTCGGGCAGCTCCACCGGCACGCGGCGGTCAAAACGACCCGGACGCGTCAAGGCGGGGTCAAGCGACTCCGGGCGGTTCGTCGCGGCAAGGATAATAACGCCGTTGTTGCCCTCAAAGCCGTCCATTTCGGTCAAAAGCTGATTTAAGGTCTGCTCGCGCTCATCATTCGTGCTCAGCTGATTATCGCGCTTTTTACCGATGGCGTCGATTTCATCGATGAACACGATGCAAGGCGCTTTTTCCTTTGCCTGCCTAAAGAGGTCACGTACTTTCGATGCGCCCATGCCAACGAACATCTCGACAAATTCCGAGCCGGACATGGAGAAAAACGGCACGTTCGCTTCGCCGGCGACCGCCTTAGCCAGCATTGTTTTGCCGGTTCCCGGAGGGCCCACAAGCAAAATGCCCTTCGGCATGGAAGCGCCAATCTCTTTATATTTATTCGGGTTATGCAGGTAATCGACAACTTCGGAAAGGTTCTCCTTCGCTTCGTCCTCGCCCGCAACGTCCGCAAACTTAATGCCGTCCGAAGACTGCACATACACCTTCGCACTGCTCTTGCCCATGTCGAACTTCATGGCGTTCGGGCCGCCCATTTTCTTCATGAGCTGCCGCGACAAAAGCTGTCCCAGCACCACAAAGAGCACAACCGGCAACACCCAGCTCACGATAAAGCTCATCAGCGGGGACATCTGCTCCACAATCTCGCCGGAAAACTCCGCGCCGGAATCGTAAAGGCGCTGTACAAGGCCGTCGTCATTCAAAAGGCCGGTTTTATAAATTTTGCTCTTGTCCTTATTTGTGAACAAAATCTGGTTGTCTTCAATCTCCACCTGACCGATTTCTTTGTTCTCCGTCATCTTGATGAACGTGCCATAGTCCACTTCCTCCACCTGGTGCTGTGTAATCAGTGGCATCACCAGCATGTTTAAAAGCAGCAAAACGACCATCGCAATGCCGTAATAAAAAATAAGCGGCTTTTTCGGCGTTTTCACTTCGTTCATGTTCTCTCTCCTCTCGCGCGCGATTAAAATAAGCGCGATATTATTTTAGCCTATTCTATGCGTTTTTTGGCGGAAAGTCAATCTCAAAATTTCCAACTTTTCGTGAACAAATCATGAAAGCACGCGGATATTCTCCTGCACCGTTCCCGCGGGCAGCGCTCCTCTCCGGTCATAATAAGTCGCTTCTCGGCAAGGCCGGCAAAAACTCCCGAGAAAACATCGTCCTTGCCACAAAACAGCACCGCCCGGGTTGACACTTCACCCCGGCGGTGCTATGCTTTTTCCAAATTTACGATTTGTATTTGAGCTTTTAGGGGGTATTTTCATGAGCACCGTTTTGATTCGTGACGCCAAGCTTTCCGACGCACCGCGCCTGCTGGAAATTTACAGCTATTACGTAAAAAACACTGCCATCACCTTTGAGTACAACGTGCCGTCGCTCGAAGAGTTCCGACACCGCATGAAAAACATCACGCTGCGCTACCCGTACATCGTCCTCGAAGCGGACGGCAAGGTCATGGGCTACGCCTATGCGGGCTCATTCATCGGCCGCGCCGCCTACGATTGGTCATGCGAAATGACCGTTTACCTTGACCGCACCGCCAAAAAACTGGGCTTCGGCAGAAAGATCTACGAAGCCATGGAGCAGCGCCTCAAAGATATGGGCATTTTAAACCTTTACGCCTGCATCGGCTATATCGACAAGGAGGACGAGTACTTAAACCACAACAGTGCCGATTTTCACGCTCACCTCGGCTACAAAACGGTCGGCACGTTCAAAAAATGCGGCTATAAATTCGGCCGCTGGTACGACATGATCTGGATGGAAAAGTGCATCGGCACGCACACCGATACCCCTGCCCCCGTCCGCTTTTTGACCGATGCACCCGACCCAAACGCGCATTGATTTTATGCACCCCATACCTTACCGCATGGCAAGCAGCGCTGCGGACTTCTTCAATCTTGTCTTCGCGCGGTTTGCGCAGGCGGAAAGCTCCGCGGCGGCGCGGCAATCGTCCATTTTTAAAATGCGTTCCAAGCGTAAGAGGGCCTTTTCGTCCCACTCTGCCTTGTTCTGCGCCGCAGCGCCCAGCAGCGCCATCGCATCCAGATAAACCTTTTCGGGCGTGCGCAGGCGGCGCAGTGTCTTTAAAAGCGTTTTGCAGTCCATCTGGCCCTCGCTCTGCTTGTGTGCAAAGGCGAAAAGCTCGTCCGGGCGGTCGTGCAGCGTCTCGTACACAGCCTGCACCATGCCGGCGCTCATCATCTCGCTCACCACCTCGCGCTCCGTGTTTTCTTCACCCGCAAGACTCGCGCCAAGCGCCATGCTGCCGTCTTCGCCCTCGAGCTCACGGTCTAAGCTGTCCGGCACGGCTTTTTTAAAGCAATCGCCGAGGATATTATTCATCACATACGCGAACAGCGTCGGGATAAAATGCGCCTCCCCCTTTTTGAAAAATAAATCAAGGCGCACTGCGCCCTTGTTTTCGCCCTTTGTAATGGGGCTCATCAGGCCGATGAACGTCTCGTGCGTGTATTCGGTCTGCGCCGTCTCTGCTTCGCCGCCGCAAAAAGCGCACAGTGCGCGCAGCTTTACGCCCGCCGCAGCACTGCCCAAAACGTCCTTTAAAAGAAACGCATACAGGGTTTCCTGAAAGCGTGCGGAAAGGGCCGCGTCCGCCCACAACACAGCAACGCTGTTTTTTCCGCTTTCGTACACTTCCTTTAAAACCGCGCGGAACGCTGTTTCCTCCGCGCTCTTTTCAAATACCTTCGCTGCCATATCCGTTCCTCCTTAAAGCGTTTTTCTTGTGCTTTAAGGATAAAAAACGGTTCTCGGTACTATCCCGAAACGGTCTCGATTTTTTCTCGATTTTCGCCGAACAGCGTTGAAGAACCGCACATTCAATGCTATAATCGGGTTATCCATAAAAAAGGAGGAAACGCGGTGGACGAGCTTTATAAAATCCAAAACGTCACGTATAACGCCACGGGCGGTACTTTAAAAAACGATAAAGCGGTCATCGACCTCACCGCACAGCAAAACCGCCTGCTGCGCTACCTTGTCTTAAACGCCGGGCAAACGCTCACAAAAGAGCAAATCACCGCGCATGTGTGGGGGTATGATGTCGATTCGGACGTCAGCAACCTCATTTACGATACCGTCTCCGCCGTGCGCCGCCTGCTGAAAAAAGCCGGGCTAAACGGCGCCGTCACCACCAAAACCGGCATCGGCTACGCGTTTACGGAAAGCGTCGAAAGAATCAAACCCACAGCCGCCAAAACCGAAGAAACATGCGAAAGCCTGCCGCCCGTTTTTGCGGAAAGCGCCCCGAAGTTCACGCTCGATACGGTCTATCTGCTGCTTATGGGCGACAGTATGTATAAAAAAGCGTGGTTTTTGCAGTCCGTCGGCTATATCGAAAAGCTTCCGCCGCTCAGCTTGGAGCCCGGCTCAGCCGACACCGTCGCCGAGGACGCGTTTTACAGCTGGATTTTACCCCAAAGCATCTGGGCGCGCATTTTGTGCACATACCCCGAAGAAAGCGACCGCAGAGCGTTGTATGGCGGCGAAGGTACAAGCGAACTGCTCCTCGACTTAAAGCAGGATTTTCAAAACGACAGCGGCTGGCGCGGGCGTGAGCTTACACGAAACTGCAAAACGTATTTGGAGCGTATGCTGATTCCGAGCGTGATTGAGACCACACTCGGCGCCGTGCTGCAAAATTCGCCGCAACTAAGCGAGCCTTACCACCTGTGGCAACGGTGCAGTGAAGAAAATAACGTCCACCGCGGCGTAGCACTCGTCATCCTCTGCGCCCTGCTCGGCGAGCGGAATTTCAAAATGCTTGCGGAAACCTGCGATGTCATTGAACTGCTGAATGAAAATTTCTGACCACAAACGCCGAATAAAGTTTTTGATCGACCTTTTTTCAAAAAGGTCGTGGGGTCTCGGGGCAATGCCCTGAGTCGCCATTCGCAAATGGCGAAACCCTTTTGCCTACCCCAAGACTAGGAAGGTAGATTTGAACGTCCGGGGGACGTTCAAATCGTAGGAAACCCAGTCAATGGGTTTCCTAAACGGATCGCCAGAGCCGTTCAAAAACAAACTAACCCATATAAAAAGAGGTGCAAAGCCACATGGAAACCCCTGTTAAAACTATCGCCCAAAACACACTGCATATCTGCTCCGCCGCAGAAGCGCTCGCTTTGCTCAGAAAGCACGGCGGGCACGGCAGCGCCGCGTTCATGCGCAGCCTTGCGGATGCCGTCTCGGATGAAAACAACCACACCACCGGCACTGTCGGCGATTTCAACAACCTCATCGACCGCTTTGAGGCGCTCGGCGATTATTTCGACGCTTTGCGCGTGTGTGATTTTGCACTTAAAATCTATCCCCGCAGCGCAACGTTGCTCGCCATCACGCTCAATACCTGCGCCCGCAGCGGCGCGGACGGCGAAACCTATCTTGCCGCAGCCGAAAGCCTCGGGCGCGAAAACTGGAACGAACCGCGGCTTTTTAAAGACGCCGCCGAGTATTGCCGCACCCGCGCCTTGTGCTGCCCGCCGGAGCAGACCGAAGCATATTTTGAAAAAGCGCTCTCCGTTTGCCAAGATTTTCAGCGTATTTTCCCGCTTGATGAGCGTGGTTACATGAAAGAAGCCACCGTGCTGCTCGACAAAAATCGCACCGCCGACGCCGAAAACGTCCTGCGCCGCGTCATTTTTGAGAAAATCACCGCAAACGGCCGCCCGCAGCCCTTAAACGCCGCAAACTGCTGCAAGCTGTACCTTACGGAAATTCTGAAGAAAAGCCTTGAATACGACCTCATCCTGCGCATTGCACAAAAGGGACTTTCGTTCTCTGCCGCCGAGCAGAATTCCGAGCACATGGGCTACTTCAGCTACCGTCTGGCGCTCGCCAAAACAGCGCTCGTCATTGAAAGCGATTACCGCAATAAGGCCGATATTGAAGAAGCGCTCACGTGCTGCCAGCGCGCGTTCGACCTTGTGACGTTCCAAAGCTACGCGGATGATTTAAAGCGCTGCTACGTGCAGCTGTGCGAAAACCCGCAGAATCCCATCGACCTCAAAACGCACCGCCTTGTAAAGCACGTTTTAAACACCGCAGAGACCGCTTCCGCACCGACGCAAAACTAAATTTAAGCTTTAAAATGCCTTGTTCTGTGAAAAGAACAGGGCATTTTTCTTTTGTGCGCTCAAAATTTCGTATGCGCCGTTCGTAGTAAAGGTGAAAACAAACGGATCTAAGGAGGTTTTTACTTTGCCTACACAAAACAGCACCCAAACCTACGAAATGCTCAAAACATATTTGGATGAGACCGCGGACAGCTTTGAAAAGCTCGACGAGGAACCCGGTTTTTTGTACCGCAAAACGGACGGCCGCACCTCGCTCGTTTTTTGCGCCCGCGTGGATAAAGAGCTCGGCTTTCTGCTTTTAAGCGCCTACCCCGGCATTTTAGTCCGCACGTCTTACGTGCCGATGGCCGCCGATTACTGCCAGCGCATCACGCCGGAGGTCGGCGTCGTGTGTGTAGAGTCCAATTTATGCGAGGTCTATTACCGCACGGAGGTCGCCTTTGAGCACGCGCCCGTCTCCCGCGCCACACTGGAGCTTTTGGAGCGCACCGCGTTCGCCGCACTCACGCCGCACATCAGCGCTCTGCGTTCGCTCAGCGCGGGCGTACTGCCGGAGGCGCTCCCGGAGCCGCAGGAGATCCACATTCCGTCTCCCGTCCCGTCCCACGCGGAGGATTTTCTGCCCCTCATGGAGGAATATTTTCAAAAAACGCACTTTACCGTGCTTGCAAAACATGCGCCCGATGAAACCGGCGCGTGCTACCTCTACGAGTTTCTGGCCGCGCACCGCCGCTGGAAGCTGCACGTCACCTTAAATGATGAGAAGACCTTTTTCATCCTGCGCCTGTTCCCCGGTCGCAACGCCCTTGTTTTTGATCCACGCTACCTGCACGCCGCCGCGCAGATCTGCAACGCGGGAAACGATTCCGTAAAGTCCGGCGCACTCTTCGTCGGCCGCCGCCCGGAGGGTCTGTGCGCAAAAATGGCTCTTTCCGCACTGGAAGTTCCTACATCACTCGAAGAAACGCTGTATTCCGCCGTTTCCATCCTCGTTTCGCTTTTGTATAGCCGCGAAGCAGAGCTGCAAAAAGCCGCCGCAGGCGTGATTTTTCCGACAGGGCTCGATGCTGAGAAGCTAAAGTCCTCCGCGTCAGACCGCAAAAAACGGCTTGAAGACGCGCAACGCTTTTTGGCCATGACCGCCCGCCCAAAGCCGCTTGACCCCGCGTCTGCCGAAAAAGAATTCGATGCCCTGTTCGGCGGCGACATCGCCGAGACCGATGACGACGACCCGAACCGTTCCGATAAGGAGGCTCTTATGCCGGATTATTACATTGCCGAAGACGGCACCATCCACGACCGCGAAGCCGAGCACCGCAGCCGCACACAGCACACCGCAGCCCCCGCCGTTGCCGATACCACCGCCGAAGACACCCCCGAAGTCAGCTTTGCGCGCCAATTCGTTTACTGGCTTTTCGCGCTTTCCGCTTCCGTCTTTGCTGCTGTTTGCGTGTTTCATGAGATGCAGGCAGCGTTCACCCCGCCCGCACACCTCGATTTTTTGGAGGACTACGTACAGCAGTTCGTGTTTGAGCACGCCAAAGCGCTCGTTATCACCCTAACCGTATTCTGCATCTATCTTTACGGCAAAACGGGCGCGAAAAAGCACCGCTATAACGTGCTTGCCTACCTCTGCACCGTCTCCATCTGCTGCTTTGCGCCGCCCGCCGCCGTGTTCGTACTCATGGCCGCGCCCATCCTTATGGCGCTCGCGCTTGCCGTGCTCGTGCTCGGCATCATCGGGCTCGTCAAAATGGCGTTCGGCTAAATTTTTCGAAAAGGAGTTTTCCCATGAATGCACCGTTTTCCGCCGTTTTCCGCACGTTAAACGGCACCGCCGCTTCGCTTTCCGCGCTGCATGAAACGCTCCGCCGCATGGAAGCGGAGACCCGCACCGCGCTGCGCCTGAACGACCAAAACAGAGAACGCCGCGTCTGCGCCGTACAGGACGCAACCGACGAGCTTTTAGAAGACTTCGCGCACGAGTACGATACACTTAAAGGCGATGCCGAAAGCCTGCTTTCCGCCGCCGAGATTGCGATGAACGACATTCTCGACCCGCACTTTCACCGCATGCAGCCGCAGTATTTTTCCGCCGCCATGCAAAAGCCGTACAACACCGCAAACGTGCGCGCGGAAGCACTCATTGCACGCATGCAAAAAGCGCTTTCCGCCATTCAAGCCGGCGCAAAGAAAATCAAAAACGCGTTTTTGCTGCCGGACGCCGCGGGGCTCATCGGCTCCGTTTCTCCGGATTTCCGCAAATCGCTCTACATGCCCATCCTCGACGCCTACGCGCACATGCGCCGCTGCGCGGAGGCCATAGAAAACGCGCCCGCGTTTACCGAAAAAACCGCCCGCGCCCGCGCTGTCTGCACGCGCAAAACGCGGCAGATTGAAGCCGAATGTACCAATCGCCGCGCGGAGATTCTGCAAAAATTAAAGGTCGATACCGAAGCCGCAATCGCCCGCACAAACGCTGTGCTCTGCACACCGCCAAGCGCTGCAATTTTCGCCGAAAACGCCGAACATGCCCCGCTTTCCCTCGGCACGCTGCGCATCGCGCTCCCCTCCGGCAAAATGTTTGCAGCGCCGTTTACCTGTACAAAGCTCGACCGCAGCGTGCTGTTTTTAACGGATAACACCGCCCCGCACGCGCTCTTTTGCAGTTTGGCGCTCGATCTGCTTAAAAGCGATCCTGCCGCCGTCGTGCACCTTGCAGATCCCGCCCACTGCGGCAATGCGTACAAGGACGTTTTCGCCGCGTTTACGCCGAGCGGCCGCGCGGAAATTTGGTGCAGCACGCAGGAATTTACCCGCGGCATAGAAGCCTTGTGTCGCGCCGCCGCAGAAAATACGCCGAACTCGATGCACTACGTCTTCATCGAAAACATGGAGCAGAATATCCCGGAGCAGATGCTGGAAGATCTCATCCGGCTCATGCGCGCCAACACCTGCGTGCGTGTGCTCGTTTCCGTGCGCAAGGCGATCTCCCTGCCGCACGGTTTTCAACAGAAATTTCCCGCGCTCGTGCAAAACGCCGCGTGCTGCACCGCAAAAAACGACGGAATTTACATCTCCGAAGACGTTTTCACCGTCCCGCCGGAGGATCTCCCCGCCCGCCGCGCAGCAGCGCTTTCTGCCGTCACCGCGCAGGTTAAAAAAGCCGCCGTGCTGCCCCTCAACGCCCGTTTGCCGCATGCCGAAGGCTGGCAGAAAAAGAGCAGCGAAGCGGGCATTTTCCTTCCCATCGGCCAAAGCGATGTCACTCGTCAGCCCGTCACGCTTGCGTTTACGGAAGAAAAGCCGTATGCGCTCGTCATCGGCGATGTAAACTCCGGCAAAAGCGCACTTCTGCATACCGTTGCCTTGCAGATTTTCGCAAACTACACGCCGGGCGAAGTGAAGCTCGCCATTGCCGATTTCAAAGAGGGCGCGGAGTTCGCGCTTTACGGCGCATCGCGCCTGCCCGCAGTCGAAGCCGTCGTTGAAAACGATGACCCCGATTGCGCCGCATCCTTTCTTCGGTACTACGTTTCGGAGCTGCACCGCCGCCAAACCTGCTTTACGGCGCTCTCCGCCGAGACCGGCCGCCTCATCCGCAAGTACGAGACCTACCGCGCCGTGCAGCGCGAAACGGGTGCGTTGTCCGAAATTCTGCCGCGCATTTTGCTTATGATTGACGAATACCAGTCGCTTTTTGAGGGCAACACAGAGACTGCCGCGCTTTTAAGCGAGCTTGTCCGCAAAGGGCGCACCTACGGCGTGCACCTCATCATGGCGAGCCAGCGCGGCGTAAGCGAAAGCGCGCGCAACACGTTCACGGCCGAGCTGAAGGACCACTTTTCCACACGCCTCGTTTTCCGCTGCCCGCCTACCGCCGCCCGCCGCCTTTTCAGCGACCGCGCGGTCGATACTGGGCGCGAAAACACCGGCATTGCGGCTGCCGTGCTGCTGAAAACCGGCCACGCGCTTTTAAACGACGAAGCGGGCCAAACCGAGCGCGCCACCGTCTCCGCGCAATGCTTTTACGCCGGGGATGACCTCATCGGGCGCATGTGCAGCCTGCTGCCACGCGTAAACGGCACGGGCGAAACCGCGTGGCTGCGGTATAACGCCGCCTCCCGTGCTGCACCGAGCGCACTCCCGCACGGCGAAGTCACCTTCGGCGACTCCGTATGCCTGCATAAGGACCGCGCCGCTTCCGATGCGGATAGCTTAAAAGACGACGGCTTTGTCTCGCTTACACCGAACGGCACGCACATTCTGTGCACGGGCAGCGACCTGCGCGTGCCGGCCTCTGTGCTGTGCAGCGCCGTGCGGTTTGCGGAACAGGAAGGGCTTTCGCTGCATATTTTCTGCGTGGAAAGTCACCCGCTACTGCGGCTTTGCCCGGAAACCGCCACGGTTTATACCACGCTTGCCGCACAGAGAGAAGCGCTTTCCCGTCAGCTTCGGGAAGGTCAAAATCGCGCCGTCAACGTGTTTTTGGAGATGAGCGCGGAAAAAGAATTCACCCAGCCGCTCGGCACACTGCGCCCCTCCGCGGACGCGGCGCTTCTCAAAAACGCCGTCGCACACAGCCGCCTTTCCGTCGTGTTTGAGCGCCGGTGCAAAATCGTGCGCAGCGAGCTGCCCCAGCTTTTGGCGCTTGCGCCCATCCACATTACAGCCGTCGGCGACAGCGAAAATCTGCGCGCCGCCCTGCCCGATACCGCCCGCATTACAGCAACAGCCTTTGACGTCCCGCAAAAGGACAGCATCCACGCGTATTACTGTAATCGGGATACGGAAAAATGGGGTAAGATCGTGCTGTTTCAGCCCTTTTTCCCTTGTCAAGGACATCTTTTCAAATCTCCTTGAGGTGTCGCAAAAAACAGACACCTGCCCTTTAAAACCTCGTTTTCCGAAAAAATCTTTGCATGTTCGATTGACAAATTGCGAACGTTTGTTTATAATACGAGATAGCAAAGAAACAAATGTTCGTAAAGCGCTGATATGCCGCACAGAACCGTCTGTACCATGCATCAACGCACAAGCGAAACTCGGATGGGGGTATTTTTATGATTCTATTTCTCTTTAGTATTGCCGTTTCCTGCCTGTTGATCGCGCTTGCACAGGGTGCGGTTTTCTTGATCTCTCTTGTAACGAAATCTGCGCACCGCGCGAAAAGCACCTCCGTGCGCCGCAGCGTGCAGAATTTTACGGGGCTGCCGAACCGCGAAGAAGTAAAGAACATATATTCCCTTTCAGACCAGTTTGCAGACCGCCTGCGAGAGGTCGTGCAGTCTTGACCGATACAGAATTTAACGCCGTGAAGGCGTTTTTATCCGCCTACCGCTACACGGAGCTCGACCTCCGTGTACGCAGGGCGGAGCTCACCCGGCTGACAGCGCGCAAAGAAGCGCTGATTTTGGAAGGAAATACCGACCTTCTTTTTCACTTAGAGCACGCGATATGCGCAGCAAAAGACGCCATACGCGTGCTTTGCACAAGGCAGGCAGAAATTGAAGCCGCTATAGACACGGTGGAAAGTGCCGCTTTGCGTGAGATTTTGACACAGCACTACATCTGTGCGCTCGACCTCAAAGAGATTGCGGAGCGCATGCACTACTCGGACCGCCACATGCGGCGGCTGCACCGAAAGGCGATTGAAAGCGTTTCACTTTCCGCCGTTTCACCCTTTAAAAAGCGGGGATCCTCCCCGCGCACACTTCCCCTTGTCAAAAGAATTTGAGACTGCCGCGGCAAAGTCGTGGGGTCTCTTTTCTTTTCCTGAATTTCGGCATCTGCTCCGCACGGCAGACGCCGCCCGTTTTGCCGTGCCGCACCGCGGTGAAAACGGAGACTTTGAAAAGGAGTTTATTTGAAATTTATGAAACCGACTATGTTAAAAACCGCTTTTACCGTGGTGTTGGCAGGGCTTTCCTCGTACTTTGGTATGCTGACGCAGCCGCTTTTGGTGTTGTTTTTTGCCATGGTACTCGATTACCTCACCGGCATGACAAAAGCCTATATTTTCTCACAGCTCAGCTCGCGCATCGGCGTGAAGGGTATTCTCAAAAAGCTTTGCTATATGGCCATGGTCGCCGTAGGCGCGGCGGTGGATTACCTGCTGCACGGCGCACTGAAGCAGGCAGGCATCGACCTGCACATCGAGCTTTTCTGCGGCCTGCTCGTCACCGTTTGGCTCATCATCAACGAGCTCATCTCGGTGCTGGAAAACTTAGCCGCCATCGGTGTGCCGGGCTTTCCTCGCCTCAATCGATTACTTTCTCGCCTGAAAAGCACCGTGAACGAAAAGGAAGACGAACATGACACATGAAATGAGATTGAAAAACTGCAATGCCTATAATGTCGAGGCCCCTTTGAGCCTTGGCACAAAGGGCAGCAAGGTCAAAATCCGGGGCGTAAAAGCGTAAGGAGGAGCTATGGTACCGATCAGAGAAAATCTTGTGCCAAAGGACAAATATGCCATTAAATGCCCGTACACCCGCACACCGACGCGCGTTGTCATCCACAACACGGCGAACGATGCGCCCGCCGCAAATGAGATCTCCTACATGCGGTATAACGACCTTGAGATCTCGTTTCACTACGCGGTGGACGATGTAAACATTGTGCAGGGCATCCCGGAAAACCGCAACGCGTGGGCAAGCGGCGACGGGCACGGCAAGGGCAACATGGAGGGCATCCATATTGAAATTTGTTATTCCAAATCGGGCGGTGAAAAGTTCGATAAGGCCGAGCAGAACGCAGCCGAGTTCACCGCGAGTTTGCTCAAAAAGTACGGCTGGGGCATCGATAAGATGACAAAGCACCGGGACTATGACGGCAAGTACTGCCCGCACAGGACGCTCGACCGCGGCTGGCAGCGCTTTTTGAGCATGGTGAAACGCTATATGGAGCCGGCAAAAACGCCCGTCGCGAGCAAGTTTACCCCCTATCTCATCCGCAAAAATTGCCGCGATGCGCTCAACATCCGCAAGGGTCCGAGCACGAACTACGGCATTTTAGGGCAGATCAAAGATACGCTGCGCTACACAATCGTTGAAGAGCGCAGCGGCCCCGGCTCCCATAAAGGCTGGGGCCGTCTCAAAGCCGGAGGCTGGATCGCGATGGACTGGGTGAAGAAAGCTTAAACTCATTGCAGTGCACAAATTATACATTTCAAATGTGACGTTATGCGCTGCAATGGCAGATTTACTCGAACGAAAGTGGGCACTCTTTTCCCCTCTGCCGCTTATACTGGGGTTAGGTAAAAGGAGGGACTTTATGGACAGAGACGTCAAGCGGAACATAGCGGAGAACGCGCCGATTGAAAATCCGCCGGAGGGCGGCGCGGGGCGCGATCCTTTGCAGGATCTCTCACCCGAGGCGTGCACGTTTGAGGTGTTTCAACAGCTAAATTCCAAAACGGGCACGCTGCGCGTGCAGGCGTATGCGGGACAGCGGACATTCCCCGTCCCCGGCGCTTCGGTACTTGTGACGCACGACTTTGCGGACGGCACGCGGCGGTTTTCTGCCGGGATGACGGACGAGAGCGGTGTTTTCGGCGACATTTTGCTGCCCGCGCCGAATAACGCGTTGGCGCAGTCGCCGACGGGCGAGATGCCGTATGCGCTTTACGATATACGCGTGAGCCACCCGGGATGCCGCACGGAAATTTACCGCGCGGTGCCTGTTTTCCCCGGTGTGACGTCGATACAGCCGGTGCAGTTTTTGGCGGTCGGTGAGAGGTGATGCTATGCCGAACAATATAGACACGCCCGTTGTGCCGGAATACATCACGGTGCACCTTGGGCTGCCGGACCAACCGGCCGAGAATGTGCGCGTACCGTTTGTGGCGTACATTAAAAACGTTGCTTCGAGCGAGATCTACCCGAACTGGCCGGAAAGCGCGATACATGCGAATATTCTGGCGCAGATTTCTTACGCAATGAACCGCATTTACACGGAGTATTACCGCAGCCGCGGGTATGACTTTGACATCACCTCGACAACGCAGTACGATCAGAAGTTTATTTTGAACCGCGATATTTTTGAAAACATCTCGCAGATCGTCGATCATATTTTCAACGATTACGTCGTAAAGCAAGGCACGGTGCAGCCGTATTTTACGCAGTACTGCAACGGCACGACCTCGACATGCCCGGGGCTTTCGCAGTGGGGCACGGTGGGATTAGCGCGGCAGGGGCTTGTGCCGTATGAGATTTTACAGCGTTTCTACGGCGATGACATCAACATTGTGTTCAACGCACCTGTTGGGAACAACGAGGAATCATACCCCGGCGTGGCGTTAAGACTTGGGAGCATCGTCGAAAGTGTGCGCGTGCTGCAAAGGGAGCTGAACCGCATCGGCGACAATTACCCGGCGATTCCGCGCATTCCGCAGATCAGCGTGTATTACGACCTGCCGACCGAAAATGCGGTGCGGGCGTTCCAGAAAATTTTCAATTTAACGCCCGACGGCGTGGTTGGTAAGGCGACATGGTACAAAATCAAGCTCATATACAGCGGCATCAAGCAATTAAACGAGCTGATGAGCGAGGGCATCACGCCCGAGGATGCCGAGCGATTCTACCCGCCGGAGCTGAAAGAGGGAGACAGCGGCAAGGCGGTAGAACAGATGCAGAACTTACTGACGATCATTGCGTATTTTGACAATTCCATTCCCCTGCCCGCGATGAACGGCGTATTTGACGCACGGACGAAAAATTCGCTCATGGCCTTCCAAACGCAGTACGGACTGGAGCCGACGGGCGTACTCAACCGGCAAAGCGCGAATATGCTTCTTTCCGTTTACCGCGACACGCGGGCGATGGCGACGGAAAACGGGAAGTCCGTAAGTCGTCTTATCTACCCCGGGCGGGCAATCCTCAGGGGACGCACAGGCGCGGATGTGGAAGATTTGCAATCGCTCATTAACCGCGCAGCGGCACAAAACGCATTTATCCCGCAGGTCGCGGAAGACGGGATCTTCGGCGAAGCAACGGAGAATGCCGTGAAGGCCGTGCAGGCGCACGAAGGGTTAGACGTGAACGGCATCGTAGGGCCGCTGACATGGCAGGCTTTGCTGCGGCTTAGCGGGCTTTCTCCGTAGTGACAAAATGAAAAAGCACGCAGGAATTCAAGCCTGCGTGCTTTTATTTTGCCCTAATTATTACTCTTTGCCGATAAAGATGTATTCACGGATGAGGATGAGGATGCCGCAGAGGGTGAGGGCGGCACTGACGATGAACAGTGCTAAGATCCAGGAATCGAACAGCGCGGTGCCGTAGCGGCCGAGGTTTGTCCGCCATTCCGTGAGCGTCTGCGCGTAAAGACCCGCGCCGACGAGCGTTGCATTGAGCGAGATGATGCCGAAAATGAGCAGGAACCAGCCGAAATGCATGCGCATGCTTTGGCGCTTCATTCGCTTTTCTGCGGCGCGCTGTTCCGTTTCTCTGTTGTTTTCGGCGGAGGCTGCGCTTTGCGGGGCTTCGTCAATATCCAATAATAAATAATCGGTCGTGACATGGAAAATGCGGCTTAGCTGAATAACCTTTTCGGTATCCGGCACGGCTTCACCCATTTCCCAGCGGGAAACCGCCTGGCGCGAGATGTTGAGTTCGTTTGCGAGCTTTTCCTGCGACATGCCGGCGCGTTTGCGGCAAGCGGCGATTTTGGCTCCTATGGTCATACGGAAGACCTCCTTTTGCTGGGCTCATTTTATACGAAAACCGTGGGAAAAGCCACCATGTCAACTTGGAATTTCCGCAATTTTGAGTTGCGGCGGGCGATTTTCGGGGAATTTTGCAGACTCTTTTGGGGAGAGGCGTTATTTTGCTTCGTATTCCGCGTACATATCGCGGACGTAGCGGGAGACGTTTTCGTCGTAATCGGGATAGGTGTAGCCGTATTTTGCGGCGAAATTTTTGGCAGCATCTCGGAAGAGCTCGTGGCAGGTGAAAAGCGACCGCCATGTGTTTTCCACAGAATCTGTGCGATACGTGGAAAGAAGCGCTTGCCACTGCTCTGCGGGGAGATATTGACCGATGAATTTATAGTTTTTGCCGACGCTGAACGTGAAGCCGTATGCGCTGCCGACCTGCCACGAGAGCATGCGAAGAAGTTCATTGCGCATCATCGCAAGCAAGTCGATGGCGAATAACAGCTCGCGGCGGCAGAGGCCCTTGACGACATATATCGTGATATTCCAGAACTCGTTGCAGCAGTCGTCAAAGCTGCGGGCGCCGGGCTTTTGAATGTGATATTCTTTGTCTGTAGGGGTGGGCTTTTCTTCGACGCGACCGTCTTTATCGAGCAAAATCTCGCGCAGACCGTCGCCGTTTAAATAGTCTTCGAGCGCGGTGAGGGGCAAAATCGTGAGGTCGATCTTGTTGTAATCCGTGAAGAACATCAAGAAGCTGTACCCATCCTCGACGGCGGGGAAAAGCTCCATGTCCTCGGGCTTTTGCATGATGAGGCGCTCGCCGAAGACATTTACCCATGTGTCGTCTTCGGTGTAGAGCGCGGGGTCATCGACAAAATAGGTGACATCGAAATCCTGAAAACGGTCTTTCGGGATGTTTTGATTCGTGCGCGAGCCTTCCATGCCGACGACACGGATGTGCGCGTCGTTTTCGGCACGGGAGAGGATGAGATTCATCATTTCTTCGGGGGTTCTTTGGGTCATGGCGGGCTCCTTTTTATCGGTCTTCATCAAAAACGATCCGGACCGTTTTGTTGAAGTCTGTCTGTTTTTATCAGTTGTCCGTGATCACAAATGATGAAGATCACCGATCTTCATCATTTGGAAAGTGATCCCAAAAGTTTTCAAATTCTGTGTTTGTGATGGTTCCGCTGCTGACTAAAATTTCGTACTGCTCGCCCTGCCAGATGTAACGTACCTCGGACGGGGTGTAGCCGTTGCGCAGGTAGAATGCGCGGCGCAGGTGGCGCTGGGGCTCGTTTTCGGCGGTAGGAATGTCGAGCTCCAAGTCGGCGATGAAGCGGTTTTTCGGGTACAGCGTGTGCATGAGCTTTAGCGCTTCGCTGCCGTAGCCGTGCTCGCGATACTGCTCATCGATGGCGAAATACAGAATGTGCGTGATGCCGCCGTAGGTGAGCAGGCTTGCAAAGCCGCAGAAGTTTTCGTCTTTGTCGTAGAAGCCGACGAAATCGTGGCCGTCGTGCCGCATGAGACCGCAAATGGGCGTACGCTCGTTTGCGGGGAACGCGCGGACGTAGAGGTTTTCGGTGCGGTGAAAATCTTTAGAGTGCTCCGTGATCTTTTCCATGTGGAGTGTGGACATGTCAAGGTTCCTTTCGGTGTTTTTCGGCAGCAAGCTCCATGAGCTCGCGCTCGGTTTCGACATCGGCGGGGGCGGGATAACGCAGCGCGACGCGCTCGAATTGCAGGCGGATTTTTCGCGCGGCTTCGGCGTCGTTCCCATACAGAAGCGCCATGGCATACTCCGTACGCAGGGCAGCGAGGTTTCCCCCATTGTGCGAGCGAAAAAGCTCCCACGCGGGCGTTTTATAGCCTGCGGCGGACTTGTCTTCCATGAGGCAGAGGTAAACGCAGTTATTGAGCAGATCGCCCTGCAATGGGAAGGGGCCTTCTGTGTTCTGCGCGAAAATGCGGTCGGCAATCTCTAAAGCCTCCGTGAAACGGTGCTCATCCATGCGTTTGCAGTGAAGCTGAAACGCTTCCTCTGCGCCGTCTGCCATGCGGAGCTCATAATCGCGCGGCATGTGAAGCCAGTCTTTCGGCATATCGCGCATACGCACGCCGGAGAGCTCGGCAGCAAGGCGGTTTAACTTTGCGTGGCAACGTGAAAGACTTTCTTTCGTTTTGCCGGCCATGACGGCGCTGCACGCGTGGTTGATGTAGTTTTCCGTGCGCAGCGGGATGAAATTTATAAGCGCCGACCAGAAGAAGAGAAACGCGGCTTCTGCGGCTGCGCAAAGCGCGAGGGGCACTACGCGAAACCGCACGGCCAAAAACGCGGCACAGGCGGCGAGGAGCAGGTTGAAAATGCTGCCGCCGAGGTAGTAAAGCTTATACGGGAAACGTCCGTTTTCCATGGGCGGCGGCACCATGATGCAGTTGAGCTTTTTGGATGATGTGCGGCACAGGCGCAGCTTTCCCCTTTGCTTTGCGAGTGTGAACCGACCGAAGGAGAAGGACGAAAACTTGTAGCCCGTTAAAAGCCCGCAAAGCAGGCGACCGAGCTCCTCCGTAAAGGCCGCGAGGTAGTATAAAAACGCCATTAAAAACACTAAAATAAGCGTGACGGCGGCCGCTTTTCCGGAGCTGAAATGCCCCGGGTAAAACGTTTTTTCCAGATACCGAATGCACAAAAGGCAAGCGACGACGGGTATGCAATCGAGAACAGTCAGAATACGGGACTTGATGAACATGGCAGCGCCTCCCCTTTTTCTTTGATTGTAGCGGAAAAAGCACAAAAATGTCAAGCAAAAAGCGCGTATTCTTTTGCAGTTTCTTCCTTTTTAGGGTGAAACTGTGATATACCGCGTATGTATGCGGCATGATATTTCCATTTTGGAGGAAATTAATATAGCCGTCTTCAACCGATATGATAATGGAGGCACATTTCACAAGAAAGTGTGCCTCCAAATTCGTTTACAGGATTTTCTTAACCCCGGGAATCTTCTTCAGAATCCACGTTAGGATGAACGAGACAAGGAAGATGCCGAGGGTCAGGCCGATCAAAACAAACGGACTGCCTGCGCCGTAGGGGTGGAGCTTCGTGTGCTTTAAAATACCGCGCACAAAGATCATGTGGATGAGATAAATGCCGAACGAACATTTATCAATCTCCAAAACGAACTTGCCGAAAACGCCGGGAGATTTTTCTTTTCGCGGTGCGCCGGTTTTGTCTGCCGCGCAGCCAAACAGCGTGAACACGCCGACGGACTGGAGAATGACAAAAATGGAAGAATAGCCGTAGAACACGCCTGCGGCCTTTACGGTGCCGTTTTCTTTCAGCACGGTGAACAGGACGACCGCCGCTGTGCCGATGAGGAGAAACAGCAGGCCAAGCCCGCGATTCACGCGCCACACGCCCTGCCGCAATGCGTAGCCGCAGAAGAGGTAGAACGGGTAAATGGCGGAAACGCAGATATAAAACCCGACGGAGATGCCGAACGTTTTTAAAACGGGCACAAGCGACAGGAAGATGACGTAGACAATCATGAGATAGCGCAGCTCCCCCGCCGTGCTGTTCGACGCGATCTTGTGGTAGAACGGCAAAAGAAGATAGATGCCGATCATGAGGTAGAGATACCAGACGTGCGACCACGAGGTGCCGGAGAAAATCTCATAAAAGCCCGAAAGCAGCGTTTCGGCATTGACGGGCTCGTGATTGACGAGGATCTCCAGTGCGCGGAACAGAAGACAAAACACGACGAGCGCGATGAGCATGCGCGGAATGTACTTTGTGAGGCATTTTTTCACCGTGACGGGGTGCTCCGGGTTTAAAAGCAGCGCACCCGAAACCATTAAAAAGCACGGCACCGCCCACATCATGTTGTTGACGACGATGTTGGAGAGAAGGGCTTGTGCGGCGGATGCTTCCTCCGGGAAAAGGGACACGGCACAAAACATCGTGTGCAGAAGCACGATGGCAAAGCACGCCGCAGCGCGCAGATAAGAGAACGAATAGACGCGAAAGGTGTTTGCGGAAGTCCCTGCTTCCGCTCTCATGTGGCGGCTCATCAGTTGAACAGCGCGCCGTTCACGCAGCCTTCCTGCCCGCCGTTATCCGGGGTTTCCGGGGCAGCGGGTTCTTCATAGCTCGGTTCCTCGTAGGAAGGCTCCTCATAAGAGGGCTCTTCATACGACGGTTCTTCGTAGGTGGGCTCTTCCGTAACGACCTCTGCCGCAGATGCGGGCTTTTCTTCGGTCTGTACGGAAATTTCACCGTTTTCCGCTTCCTTTGTGGCGCGCTCCGCTTCTTTGGTATCGATCTTTTCCTTCGTGGAAACGGAGGTGTATGTGATGTAGGCAATGTCATCCTCTAAAAGAACAGTGCCTTCTTTGATGTCTTCAAACGGGAAGCCGTGCAAAACGTAGGTCTTGCCGTCCTTCAGGGTGAGCTGCACATCATAGCGCGGGGAGACAAAATATTCGTCGCCGGAGCCGGAGGATTCCTCTTCCGTTTTGGGCGTGTAGTAAAGCTCGAACTTTTCGTCCTTTGCGAGGGTCTCGCCCTTTTTCATCATGCTCTCCGGGAACTTTTCCTCACTGCCGGTCTTAACGGACACGGCGGTGATCTCCTGCTTTGTACCGTTTTCAAGCGTGACGCAGAAGGTATCTTTGCTGTCGGACTTTTCGCCGACGACTTTCAGCTCCGGGACGGATGTGGCGGTGGGCTCTGCCGTGGCCGTGGGGGCTGCGGTGGGAGACGGTGTGGCTTCTGCGGAAGACGAATTCTCCGCAGCGGAGCAGCCGGCGCAAAGCACGAGCGCCGCGCAGACAAACGCCAACGCGCCCGTTTTCATTTTATTGTACATGGGGTAAATTTCCTTTCCGATTTAGGGTTTGCCGTTAATCTACACGGGCGTAGTCGATATACTTGAACGTACCGGACATACCGTAGTTGATCTGGTAGCCGTTGCCGTAACCGCCGTACTCGAAGTTCGGGTCGAACACGTAGGTGGTGCCGTTCATGTCGATCTCGACCCATCCGTGGCGGCCGCGGCCGTTATACGTGCGGATGTAACCCTCAACAAGGTGTGCATCATAGCCGAGCAGCTTTGCCATTTTCTGGAATGTGGCTGCCATGACGTAGCAGTTACCCTTGTGATTGTCAAAGCCGAAGTTTGCGTACCATTCGGAATGAACGCTGTTGCCGGTGACCTCCGGGCCGAGCGTGTAATACGGAAGTGCGTGTGCGGACCAGTTGTAGGCCGCGCGCAGGTCCCAGCCGATCGTATCGAGGACGGACTTTGCTTTCTGTTCGGCTTCGGTGAGCGTGGAGGGATCGGTGGTCTCCTCTTTCTTGACGCTGTTGATGTCGCCGGAGGTGACGGTAACGTACTGGGCATAGAGGTAACCCTCTGTGCCATCGGAAAGTTTTACTTTATACCAGGTGTTGGTGGCTTCCGTGACCGTGACGGCGGTGTTATTGCCGACAACGCGGATAACGCCGTAATTTGTGCCTGCACCCTTGCGCAGGTTGACGTCTGCCGTGGTCTTGGCGCGGACGGTGCCGTCTGCCGGAGCCTCGGTAGGCGCGGGCATTGCGGTAGCGGAAGTAATCTTGATGTACTGTGCGTAAATGTAGCCGGTGGAGCCGTCAGCAAGGCGCACGGCATACCACTGGGAGTTGCTTGTATCCGTTACGGTAATCGCAGTGCCGGACGGAATGACGCCCTTAGAGCTGTAATTTGTGCCCGGGCCCGTGCGGAAGTTGACGTATTCCGTCGTTTTTGCGGTCTGTTCTTTAGACGGATCGGACGGCGCGGGGGTCGGTGTGGGCGCAGGCGTTGCCGTTGCGGACGGTGTACTCGTGATTTTGATGTACTGCGCGAAAATGTAGCCCGTGGAACCGTTAGCAAGGCGGACGGCATACCACTGGGAGTTGCTCGTATCCGTTACGGTGACGGTGGTGCCTAGAGCGTGTTTGAAAAACATTTGATTTTGTTTATTTTAACCAAATTAGAATAGA